>Ga0137465_1000019_pt1 | contig 161080 bp, 131 predicted proteins | sample EasRivERMGT828_2_FD_104906 | JGI IMG/M metagenome (GOLD analysis project Ga0137465, IMG submission 104906) | Soil microbial communities from meander-bound floodplain in the East River, Colorado, USA - East River MetaG ERMGT828_2 | ecosystem: Environmental > Terrestrial > Soil > Floodplain ... | reverse complement strand
GGGTCGCATCGAGACCCAGCACCGGGTGAGTGAACGAAGCGTCCTTCCAGCGATCCGGAAGCACGCTGAACTCCTGCCACCGGTGACCGTCGGTCGAGCCTTCGCAGGTCTGCGGGGTCACGATGTTGGTATCGGGGCAGTTATAGATGAAGACGCCCGTGTCCTCGCGGCGGAAGAAGTATTCCACGTGCGAGCCCGGGGTCAGCTGACCGTCAGGAATGATCTTCGTGCCTTCCTTCGTCGTAACCACGCCGTTGTAGCCGCTGCCCGGCGCAGTAACCCACACCGGCGGGTAGGCATCGAACGGAGGCGCCGGCACGTTGCCCGAGCCACAGAGCACTTCGCTCGTGGGACGCGCGGTTCCGGCAATCGACGAGTCAGTCACGAAGCAGATGTTGCGGGCGATGCCCAGCGCTCCACGATTCGCATCCGCGAGTTCATTCTCGTGGTAGGCGGTCATGAAGAGACCGGAGGTCGCCGGCTGAATCACACCACGCTTCTGGAGGTTGAACACGTTCACTTCGGCGGTATCGCACCGGGCGGAGTTCCACACCTGCGGGCTCCACACCTTCTGACCGGCGAGCGGTCCGCCGACGGCCGTCGGGTGCCCACCGGGGCTGCCCTTGGCGCCGTTGTTGAACATGTAGTTCGACCAGAAGTTCGCAACGCCCGAAACCGGATTCGGCCTCGGGGCCGCCGCAGTCGGCACGGCGCGAATCTGCGAGGTCTGGCCCTGGCCCGGCGTGACGTAGTTGCCCGGACCCGGAAGGATACGGAACACCATGTCCAAACGGACGTCGGTGCCTTCGGCAATCACAGCCACCGTGTCACCCGGCACGTCGAAACGCAGAAGGTTGGCGGTCGTCGGGGCGATGTTGATGCCCGTCTTGACCAGCGCCGTCGTCGTGTCGAACGCGAACGGGTTACCCGCGAGAGCGTTGTTCTCGCTCTGCGGGAAGGTGTCGTGAATGAGCTGCCAGATGTCGATCGAAACCGGATCGCCACCGGCGCCGTCCACGATGCCGAGCGAAACGTTGTCATAGTAAGCGCCACCGAAGAACTTGCTGTTCGGAATCGAGAACCGGTACGCCTCCTGGCGAGCCATGAGCGTAAGGCGCAGCGAATCCGGCAGGCCCAGCGTCTGGTTGCGCGGGGAGCCGCCGGCCGCAGCCGACGTCACGTAGCGCAGGATACCGTTGGCAAACAGGCCTTCGATGTCCGCGAAGCACTGGCGATCCGGGTTGAAGAAGATGAACCCGGGGTGACGAATCTCGCCCCAACGCGGGTTGGGATCCGTCGCGCCACCGTTGGTCGGGAACGCCATGCACCCGAACCACCACGCGCTGCCTTCGTTGAAGAAGTCGAAACGGCCCGCGTAGAGCTCGTACAGCAGGTAGTAATCGTCCGACGGGTCCGCTTCGGCCTCGTTGAGACCGATCGCGTTCCTCGAGCCGATACCACCGCCGATCTGAATCGCGGGCGAGATGATGCCGTCGAACGGCTCCTGCTCGGAGGTCGTCAACTCACCACCCGACGATTCGCTGTCGTCGTGGTTGCCGATCGACCACACCACGCCCTGCATGTCGCAGATACGTGCCGGGTTTCCGGGCTGACCGCACAGATCGTCGTAGTCGAGCGGATCGTAGCCACCCGCGCGGCCATTCAACGGATGAATGTGCGAATAGATCTTGGGTCCCTTACCCGTCGACTTCCAAACGTTCGTCGCACTCCTCGGATCGGCCGCGCTCAGCGGGTTCACCGGGACGGTGTTGTCGATCGCGCTCGCTGCCTCGAAGTTGCCGAGCAGCGTGAAGGCACCGCCGTTGATGGAGTACTCGACGTCGTCGATGACCGCCGCGCCACCACTCGAGGCAAAGCCCTGGAATCCGAAGGTTTCGTCGTCGAACTGCCAGTTGGTCTTGACGCGGAAGACGATACGAACCTTGCCACCCGAAGCAGCCTTGACGGCCGTCAGGACAGCGGGATCCGCGGTGACCGTCGTCTGCGTCGCAGCGTTGGCCCCGCCGACGGTGAACAACTCGTCGTAGAGGTTCTCGTTCGAGCGGATGACTTCGCCGAACCAGCGCCGCTTCGGATCACCGATCGGCCAGGTGTTGCCGTCCGACAGCTGGACGGTGCCTTCCGCCGGAGCGCCGATATACAGCATGAGCGAATCGGCCGGGGGCGACGGCGCACCCGCACCAGGATCGCTGCGGATGAAGTTCGGATTCGCCGCGTTGAGCGAAGCAGGCGGCGGAGCCGGGAGACCGGTCGAGATCGTCAGCGGATCGTGCTGGAACCAGCCGGTCTGGGTGATGGGGTTGGTGCCGAAGCCGGTCGACATATCCGTCCGGTAACGGAACCGGATCGAGAGCGAGGTCGCCGTGCTGCCGTCGATGTCGCGGTACAGCATCTGGTCCATGCGGCCGCCGTAGCCCGGGAACTTCTTGTCCGAGCCCGTCGAAGCGACCGAACCGACCGTGTTGCCGCCCTTGCCGAACATCAACGCATCTTCGTTGAACGAGTTGCCGGTGCCACCACGAGTCGTGGCGTCCGTCGAGGTGTGGTCACCGTGACGACGGAGACCCATCCAAGCGGAAGAGGTGCCGGCGAGAGGAGACCACGCCACACCCTTGCCAGCGCCCGCGCCAGTGTTGCCCACGTCCACGTGCCACACACCGACCACGCCGAACATGTTCGACGTACGGCCGTTGATGATGCCCGGGGCGTAGTTGGAGCCGTTGCCGTAATCGATCGCACGCCACGGACGCTGCACGTCCGGAAGCGTGAGGCCACCCGTTCCCGTCATGTCTTCACGGTACGGGGTCCAGCCCATTGCCGAGTCGCCGTTCAAGTACACGCCGGCCGTGGGCTCGAAATCCCAAATAGAACCCTGTGCGGGCGGACGGTTGTACGGACCGGTCGGCGTCGAGAACTTGTCGCTCCCTGAGCCGAGTGAATACCAGTTGTTCGATGCATTGAACTTGCCGGGCGTATAGCCGACCCACGTGGTGTCCACGGTGGTCGCCGAGGTCTGGAGCTTCGCGGCGCGAGTCCGCAGCTCCTTCGCCAGGCCAGCATTCTGCAGCTTCGGAGCCATGTTGTCGTCCGTGGACGCAAGTGCTCCGTTCGTCGCGAACGCAGCTGCCCCAACCAGGAGCAACAGCGCGACGATTGCTTTCCTCATGAGATTACCTCCATCGTCGCAATGCATGGGCAATGCGAAGTCTTCCAAGTTTCGGATTGCGAGCGAGGTATGGCAGTAACGATAGCGGCCGGCCACATTGGTCGTCGGAAGACGACGCGCGCCGGCGTGCTGCGCGGTAGTGACCATCCCCCCTTTCCGCTGCCGCGGCTTCGTTCTTAGGCAGAGTCGAACGACGCACGGCACATGAGTATGAGCGCTGAATGAACGTCTGAGTCGCCACGCGACGACAACCGCTGCCAGCTGTCGAAAGTGTGACAACCGCGGAAACCAAGGTGACCCCAGGGGTTTTGTTGGGGGCACCGACTACCCAGCGGACGAAAGGCTAGGCTGATTACAGGTTTGTGTCAATCCGTTTTTTGGCTGGAGGTTGCCGCGCTTTTTCGGGCTCAAAACGGACTCAACCCAGCTCGATTGCGGCTCCTGCGAGGCGCTCGAGCCAGTCGGTGTCCTGGGTTGCCACCACCACTCCAGCGTTTTGTGCCCTCGTCCGAACCGCCTCCGCTATGGCTGTGGCGCCCGCGGTGTCCATTCCACATGTAGGTTCGTCTAGTATCACTAAACTCGATGGGGCAACCAGGGTGGCCACGATGTGGACGAGCCGGCGTTCCCCGGAGGAGAGGCTCCACGTCCTCCGCCTCGTGAACCCGGTGGCGCAACCGGCGCGCTCGAAGATCTTCGCCGCATCATCGAGAACTTCAGCTCTGCGTCTCCCCCGGCGAACCGCCGCCCAGGCCACCTCATCCTCGACGAGCTCGTTGAAGACCCCGAGCTCCGGGTACTGGGAAGCCAGGATGGCGGGAGCCGGAATGGCGCCCGACATGATCCGGAGCTGCTCGATCGTCCTCAGCCCCGCGAACGCCTCGATCAGCAGGGTCTTTCCGGAGCCGTTGGGTCCGGTGATGCCGAGAACCCCGGAAGCCGGAACGAACACCTCCAGCTCGCGCCGGACTGTGACCTGGGGCCCGGGTCCCACCTTATAGGGATCGATCCGGACCGAAGCTGCCGCCGTCACCGGCAGCGGGCCAGCCTCGCCAGCAGCAACGGCGGGCGTGCGCGGCCCCACCTCCACCACCCGGTTGGCCCATCGGACTTCGGTCTCGATCTGAGTCACCCACAGAACCCCGAGACCCCGTGCGGCCAGCGACTCCACCTCACCCAGGACCCGTGAGCGGGTGGATGAATCCAGGTGCGCCGTTCCTTCGTCCACCACCAGGAAAGCGGGGTCGGCGGCCAGCGCGGAGGCGAGGAGGACCAGCTGCTGCCGCCCGGCCGAGAGTTGAAGCGGCAATGCGGCGGCTTCCGCCGATAGGCCGAGGCGCTGGATCCATTCATCCGCTCTCCGACCGGCGTCCTCGAGCCCGAGGTTGCGGGCCACGAACTCCACCTCTTCGCGGACCGTCGGCTGCGTGAGCTGGGCAGTCGGCTCCTGGAGAACCACCGCGATCCGGCGCCGCTCGGGCGAGCGCAGCTCGAGAGGCCGTCCGTCCATCGAGACGCTCCCCGCGGCCACCGGGATCAGGCCCGAGACTGCGAGCGCGAGGCTCGTCTTCCCCCGTCCGATCGGTCCGGTGACGGCGACCCGTTCCCCGCGCCCGACCGCGATCGAGAAGTCCTCGATCACCGGCGCCGTGGCGCCCGGCGGAGAGACCGTGATCCGGTCAGCCGCCAGCATTGCGCGCCAGCGCGCGCCAGGCCGAGAGCGCGGCCTCCTGGACCTCGCGCAGCGGCCGGCCGCACCGCTCGGCCGCGGCATGCACCGAGTCGAATTCCGGCACGGCCCGCTCGGAGCCGTCCGGCAGTCGCGCCAGCTTGAGCGCCACGGCGCCGAAGGGAGTCTCGACTTCGAGCATGCGGCGCTCCAGCTCGATTCGCTCCTCCATGCGCACCCGTACGCCGAGCGTGCCGGTCTCCTCGAGGATCAGCCGGGCCAGCGCTTCCAAGTGTTCGGGGTCGGCGATCGCGATGAGCCAGGTGCCGAGGCGGCCCTTCTTCATGGTGGCCGGGATCGTCATCACGTCGCGCGCGCCGTGTTCGAGCACCCGCGCGGCGACCGCCGCGAGGATCTGCGGGTTCTCGTCGTCGAGCGCGGTCTCGAGGACCGCCACCCGCCGCCGCGGGAGCGCGGCGTCGCGGGCCTCACCGAGGAATACCCGCAGCACGTTCGGCTGATCCGGCAGCTCGCGGGCGCCGGCTCCCGTGCCGACTGCGAGCAGCGTGAACGGCGGGGGCGGCGTCCACTCCTCGACCAGCGTGGCGAGCAACGCGGCACCGGTCGGGGTCACGAGCTCGGCATCCACCTCGGGGAACTCAACCGGGACGCCGCGCAGGAGCAGCGCGGTGGCGGGCGCGGGAACCGGGATGATGCCGTGCTCCGAGCGCACCGATCCGCGGCCCAGCCGGAGTGCGGTGGAGTAGACCTTCCCGACCCCGAGCCGGCTCAGGCCTTCGATCGCGCCCACCACGTCGACCAGTGCATCGGCCGCCCCCACCTCGTGGAAGTGGACCTTCTCGATCGTCTCGCCGTGGACCTCGGCCTCGGCGGCGGCCAGCCGCTCGAAGACCGCGAGCGCACGGGCGCGGACCGGTTCGGAGAGATCCGCCTGCTCGAGTATGGCCTTCAGGTGCTTGAGGTGCCGGTGCGGCTGGCGGCCCTCGACGCGCACGTCCACCCGCACCGCTTCGAATGGCCCGCGGCGCGCGCGCCCGACTTCGATGGTCACGCCCTCGAGGCCGAGTCGGCGCGGAAGCGCGACGAGCTCCGCGGCGGGCCAGCCCGCCGAAACCAGGGCCGCGAGGGTCATGTCGCCGCTGATCCCCGAGAAGCAGTCGAAGAATGCAATCTTCAAGAGTGCCCCCCCGTGCTGTTGACGAGATGCGCGGCGTATCCGGCGCCGAATCCGTTGTTCACGTTGACCACCGTGACGCCCGCAGCGCACGAGTTGAGCATGGCGAGCAGCGGCGCGAGACCCCGGAAGTGGGCGCCGTACCCGACGCTCGTGGGCACCGCGATCACCGGGCGGTCCGTGAGCCCGCCGACCACGCTCGGCAGCGCCCCTTCGAGGCCCGCCACGACGACGAGCGCGCGCGCGCCGCGCAGCTTCTCACGATGCGCGAGCAGGCGGTGGAGTCCCGCGACGCCGACGTCGGCCACCAGCTCGGCGCGACTTCCCATGACCTGCGCCGTGACGAGCGCCTCCTCGGCCACCGGCAGATCGGCGGTGCCGGCGCACAGCACGAGCACCCGGCCGCGCGGTCGCGGCCGGCGGCGGCGCAGCACGAACATGCGCGCGCGCTCCCAGTGCTCGCCGCGCGGGAACTCGCGGCGCAGGACCTCGCGCTGGGCTTCGCCGACGCGGGTGGCCATCACGGTGCCGGAGCGCCGGAAGAGGCGCTCCACGATCGCACCCAGCTGTTCCGGGGTCTTGCCCTCGGCGTAGATCACCTCCGGGAATCCCGCGCGCAGCGAGCGCTGGTGGTCGAGCGTCGCGAACTCGAGGTGCTCGATCGGCGCCGCGGCGATCTGCTTCGCGGCCCGGGTCGGCGAAATCTCCCCGCGCCGCACCGCCCGCATGAGCGCCTGGAGCTCAGCCGGCCGCAACCGACGCTCCCGTCAGCGCGGGCGCCGGACCGGCCTCGTCGCTCACCTCGCCACGCTCGAGCTGGCCGAGGTACTCGGCGAGCAGTGTGGCCATCTCCTCCACGGTACGGGTGCGGTTCACCTGCTCGCGGACCTTCGCACTGTGCGGGAGACCCTTCACGTACCAGGCGACGTGCTTGCGCATCTCGCGCGCGGCGCACTCCGAGCCGACGCTCGCCGACATCATCGCCAGGTGGCGGATGCCCGCTTCGAGCCGCTCCGCCGCCGTCGGCAGCGCCAGCATCTCGCCGCGCTCGCGGAAGGCGCGCACCCGGCGGAACACCCAGGGATCGCCGAACGCGGCGCGCCCGAGCATCACCGCGTCGCAGCCCGTCATCCCGAGCATCCGCACCGCGTCCTCCGGGCTTCGCACATCGCCGTTCCCGATCACCGGGATCGAAACCGCCTGCTTCGCCTCGCCGATCATCTCCCAGTGCGCCGTGCCGTCGAACTTCTCCGAGCGGGTGCGCGCGTGAATCGCGACTGCCGCGGCACCGGCGTCCTCGAGCGAGCGGCACACGTCGACGACGTTGCGGGAGTTGCCGTCCCAGCCGAGCCGGACCTTCGCGGTGACCGGCACGTCGGCCACCGCGACCATGCGGCTCACGATCTCGTGGATGCGCGGCACGTCCTGGAGCAGCGCGGCGCCGGCGCAGCGGTTCACGACCTTCCGCACCGGGCAGCCCATGTTGATGTCGATCAGGTCGGGGCGTCGCTCGGCCGGCAGATCGCAGAGCAGGCGCGTGGCCTCGGCCATGGTCGCCGGGTCGGAGCCGAAGATCTGGATGCCGATCGGCCGCTCGATGCTCTCGAACGCGCAGTAATCGAGGGTCGCCTGCTGGCCGCGGGCCAGGCCGTCGGCCGACACCATCTCGGTGTAGACGATCGAGGCGCCCTGCTCACGTGCGAGCTGCCGGAACGGTGAGTCGCTCACGCCCGCGAGCGGCGCGAGCAGGAACGGAGAGTCGGCTTCGACCGGACCGATGCGCACGATCAGCTCCTGGGTTCGGCCGTCAGCGCGCGGGCGAAGCGCCTGACGTCCTCGAAACTGTCGAAGGGATGGGTCGGGATGCGCTCCGCGACGCACCACTCGGCGAGTGACCCGCGGGCCAGCACGTGGTCCGCGAGCCGCGCCCCGCAGCGATCCGAGTAGCCGTCACCCACCATCACCACGACGTATCCCTCCGCGCGCGCCCGCTGCGCATGCTCGCCTTTGCAGTTCCCGCAGCGCCCGCAGCCGCGGCCCTCGAACGGAAACTCCGGTACGACCCGGCCGCCTTCGAAGCGCAGCCGGTTCGACGCCGCCTCGATCGACGCGAGGCCGGCGCGCTCGAGCATCGGACCGATGTAGAAGCCGAACCCGTCGCTCACCACCCGCACCACGTCGCCGCGCCGCTCCGCCTCGTCCACGAAAGCCGCGAAGGAAGGATCGGTGCGGTATCGCGAGGCGAACTCCAGGGCCTCCTTCTCGCTCGCTTCGATGAGGCCGCACTCCGCCTCGACCAGCTCGCGACCGCCGATGGCTCCGCGCTTCCAGGCTTCGAGCAGTGCGCGTCGCTCGGCCTCGCGTCCCGGCGAGAACGCGCGCACGAACTCGGCGCCGACGTCGCTCCGGGAGATCGTGCCGTCGAAATCACAGAGCCAGGCGTGACGCAGCGTCACCGCCGGGGGTCGGTCGACCGGTCGTTCACGGCGGTCGCGAACACGTCACTCGGACGGGCCGCCCGGCGCAGGACCTCGGCCGCCTTCAGGAACACCGGGTCGCCCTCGAGGGCCACCCGCGCCGCCGCGGCGTCGCCCACGGAGCGCCGCGCCAGCTCCCGGCGCACCGACCGCTCGAGAATGTCGCGCTGTGCGGCGAATTCGGCCGGGGTGCCCGCGACCTTCTCCGAGCGCACCCAATCGACGAATTCGTTCCAGACTTCGTCCGGAAGCTTGCCCGGAACCGTGGCCTTGGGATGCTGGTTCATCCACTTGTTCGCGAAACGGAAGGTGAGCGTACGCCGCTCGATCTGGGCGCTGAGCGGCGGAAGCGAATCGGCCGCCAGATCGATATCGGGCGTAATGCCGCCGCCGCCGAACACCGTGCGTCCGCCCGCGGTACGGAACGCCGGACGCGCCGCGGTGGAGTCGGCGGACGCACCGTCCGCGCCCTCCTCGTCGTCCTCAGCGGCGAGCGCGTTCGGCTTGGTGCGGATGCGGTGGATCGACCGCCCGCTCGGCGTGTAGTAGAGCGCGGTGGTGAGCTTGAGCGCGGTGGTGTTGCCGCGCAGCGGGAACACGCTCTGGACCGAGCCCTTGCCGAAGGTGACCCGCCCGACGAGCAGCGCGCGGTCGAGATCCTGGAGCGCGCCCGCGACGATCTCCGACGCCGAGGCGCTGCCTTCGTCCACGAGCACGACGAGCGGCGACGACAGGTCGGGGGCGGGCCCGTCGGCCTTGAACTTCTGCTCCTCGGCGCGGAGGCGCCCGCGGGTCGAAACCACGACCGAGCCGCGCGGCAGGAACTGCTCGGACACGTCGACCGCCTGGTCCAGCAGGCCGCCGGGGTTGAGCCGGAGATCGAGCACGAAGCGCCGCGCGCCGCGCGTGCGCAGGTTCTGGACCGCGGTCCGCACCTCCTCGCCCGACTTCTCCGAGAAGTTCGACAGACGGACGTAGCCGAGATCGCCGGAGAAGACGAACGAATAGGGCACGCTCCGGGTTTCGATCTCCCGGCGGACGATCTCGACCTCGTGCTCGCCGTCTTCACCCTCGCGCGCCACCGCCACCTTGACCGCGGTGCCCTTGGGCCCGCGCAGCAGCTTGGCCGCCCCCTCGATGCTGAGCCCCGACGATGGCTTGCCGTCGATGCGGACGATGATGTCGCCCGAGCGCAGTCCCGCGCGCCAGGCCGGGCTCCCCTCGATCGGAGAAATCACCACCGGGTACCCGTCCCGCACGCCGACCACGATCCCGATGCCGCTGAACTCGCCCCGGGTGACGTCCTGGAGCGCCTTCCAGTCCTGCTCGTCCAGGTACTGAGAATACGGGTCGAGGTCGTGGAGCATGCCATCGACCGCGCCTTTGATCGCCTTGCTCGGGTCGACCTGCTCGACGTAGCTCGCCTCGACCCGCTTCAGGATCTCCATGAAGACGTCGAGGTCGGCGTAGCGGTCGTGGGTCGAGGCGTGACCGGTCCACCAGCCGAGCGCGAAGAGAACCGCGAGCAGGCCCATCAGGGCGAAACGACGACGAATCAAGTTGCCTCCGGGGCGGTCCGGACCATGGAATTCTCGGGGGGCACGCGCGAGAAACCGTGAAACCTGCGGCGGGAAACGGCGGCGACTATATCACGCCCCGGCTGGGCGACGCCCCGTCCCGACCCGCGGGAACACAGCGTCCCAGATCCGGCGCTCCTGATCATCAGGCGGAAGTGAAGCGTCGAGCACGAAGAACCGGTCCGGCTCCCGCCGCGCCAGATCGAGGTAGCGCTCGCGGACCCGCCGGTGGAACTCGGGCGACTCGCGGTCCAGGCGATTCGGAGACCCGCCGGCCCGCTCCCGGCGCTCCAGTCCGATCTCGGGCGCGACGTCGAACAGCACGACCAGGTCCGGCGCGAGCCCGCCGGTGGCGGTGCGGTTCAGCTGCTCGAGGAGGGCGGCATCCAGCCCGCGGCCTCCGCCCTGGTAGGCGAGCGTCGAGTGGACGTAGCGGTCGCAGAGCACGATGCGTCCCGCCTCGAGCGCGGGGGCAATGACGCGCGCCACGATCTCGGCGCGCGCCGCCTCCATGAGCAGCGCCTCGGTGAGCGGTGCCGGCGACAGCTCGTGGTCGAGCAGCACGTCGCGCACCCGCTCACCAAGCGGAGTGCCGCCGGGCTCGCGTGTCGCGAGCGGATCGAGACCCTCGGCACGCAGGTGCGCCGCGAGCCGCTCGATCTGCGTCGACTTCCCCGAGCCCTCGCCGCCCTCGAAGGTGACGAAGAGCCCGCGCATGAATGTCTGCCTAGCGGGCGCGGGCCCGGCGCCGGCGTGCCGCCGGACGCGACGGCTTCTTCGCCTCGGGATGTCCGTTCACCGACGGTGCGGCCGCCCGGCGTCGCCCGCCCGCCGGCTTGTCGCGGGCGAGGTCCGCGCGCAGTCGTGCCTCGGTGCCCTTGGGGTCGTGGATGAAGGCTTCGGTATACGCGCGGCACTGGTCGTCCGGATACTGGTGCGGCGGCGACTTCTTGAAGTAGCTGGACGGTGCGATCAGGGCGCCCTTGAGGCCGTGATCGAGCCCGAGCTTCGCGCAACGCACCGCGTCGATCACGATGCCGGCCGAGTTGGGCGAGTCCCACACCTCGAGTTTCATTTCGAGGTTGAGTGGCACGTCGCCGAAGGTGGTCCCCTCCATCCGGATGTGGCACCACTTGCGGTCCTTGAGCCACGGAATGTAGTCGCTCGGACCGACGTGCACGTTGTCCGCACCGATGTCGTACGGGATGAGGCTGGTCACGGCCGAGGTCTTCGAGATCTTCTTCGACTCCAGGCGCTCGCGCTCGAGCATGTTGAGGAAGTCGGTGTTGCCGCCGAAGTTGATCTGGTAGGTGCGGTCGATGCGCACGCCGCGGTCGTTGAAGAGGCTGGTGAGCACGCGGTGCGTGATGGTGGCGCCGACCTGGGACTTGATGTCGTCACCGATCACCGGCAGGCCCTTCTTCTCGAAGCGCTGCTGCCAGTACTTCTCACGCGCGATGAACACCGGGATGCAGTTCACGAACGCGCAGCCGGCCTCGAGCACCTGCTCGACGTACCACTTGGTCGCCTCCTCCGAGCCGACGGGGAGGTAGTTCACCACGACGTCGGTCTTCGTGTCGCGCAGCAGCTTCACGATGTCCACCGTCGAGCCCGGCGCCTTCTGGATGATCTGCGAGAGGTACTTGCCGAGGCCGTCGTGGGTCATCCCGCGCTGCACGGTGATCCCGCTCTTCGGCAGCTTGGCGAAAACGACCGTGTTGTTGGGGCGGGTCACGATCGCTTCGGCGAGATCCTTGCCGACCTTGTTCTTGTCGATGTCGATCGCGGCCGAGATCTCGACGTCGCGGATGTGGTACCCGCCGAGGTTCACGTGCATCAGCCCGGGAACACGGTCGGCCTCCCGTGCGTTGCGGTAGTAGTGAAGTCCCTGGACGAACGACGAAGCGCAGTTGCCCACGCCGATGATCGCGACTCGGACCTTGCCCATCGGATGCGAACCTCCTCGAATGAGGCTCCGGCGGCGCTGGTTCAGCGCGGCCGGGTTTCCCTCCAGACGTGAGCCACGCGCTGGACGGCGGTGGCGAACGACAACAGCGTGAGCAGAATGAGCGCGCCCGGCATCACCGGACCCACTCCAAAGGCGCCCGCCACCATGAGCAGCACCAGCCGCTCCGGGCGCTCGAACCATCCGACCTTGCAATCGATGCCGAGCCCCTCGGCGCGGGCCCGTGTGTACGAGACGAGGAACGAGCCGAGCATGGCGAGCATGGCGGTGAGGCTGAGCAGCGCCCAGGTGCGCGGCTCGAGGCCGCGCGCCACCTCCTCCAGCACCTGCGCGGGATCGAACGCGAGATCGTAAAGGTGCATGAAGTAGAAGCCGGCGAGCCCGATCAGCACCGCACCCTCGGCGGCGCGGTCGAGCGTGGAGTCGAGGAACGCGCCGAAGCGGCTCACCACCGGGCGGCGTCGCGCCACCTGGCCGTCGAGTATGTCGCAGAGTCCGCTCAGGGCGAGGAACGCGGCACCGAGCTGGAAGGAGCCTTCGAAGAACAGCATGCCGGAGACGATGCTGAGCACGCAGCCGGCGATCGTGAGCGCATCGGGTCCGACGCCGAGCCACACCAGCCCCGAGACCACCGGATCGACGACCTGATGCGCGAGCCGCTTCGCCTGGTCCTTCCACGAGGCGCGTCCGGCGGAGATCGGCGGACCTGCCGCTGCGGGGTTCGGAGCCTCGGTCAGGCGTCCTCCCGCACGCGGCGCCCGCGCCCGGAGAGCACCAGCACGAACTCACCGCGGCGGCGTCCCGGATCGAGCGCGGCACGCACCTCGGCAGCGGTTCCTCTCAACACTTCCTCGTGCACCTTGGTCAGCTCCCGCGCGACCGCGATCGGGCGGTCGGCCCACAATTCCTCGAGATCGGCGAGGCAGGCATCCACCCGATGCGGCGACTCGAACACCACGATCGTTTCACGCCGCTCCTTCAGAGACTCGAGCCGGGTGCGACGCGCCCCGGACTTCGGCGGCAGAAACCCCGCGAACGTGAACGCGTCGGTCGGCAGCCCGCTGATCTGCAACGCCGCGATCGCGGAGCACGGACCCGGGATGCTCGTCACCGGGACCCCCGCGGCTGCGGCTTCCCGCACCAGCGGAAACCCCGGGTCGCTGATTCCCGGCGAACCGGCGTCCGTCACCAGCGCGACATCCTCGCCCGCCCCGAGCCGTTCGAGCAGCTCGGGAATCCGCGCACGCTCGTTGTGCTCGAACAGACTCACCACCCGCGTTCCAATTCCGAAGTGATCGAGCAACCGGCGCGTATGGCGCGTGTCCTCGGCGGCGATCAGATCCACCTCGCCGAGCACCCGCAGTGCGCGTTGCGTGACGTCCTCGAGATTTCCGATCGGCGTGGCCACGAGGAACAGCGTCCCCGCGCGGCGCCCGGCGCCTTGTCGGGGTGGTTGCTCGCGGTTCACCGTGGCCCTTTCCGTCCGGGTCCCTGCTCCGAAACCGGTGGAAGCTAGCACGGCGGAAAGGAGCGGCAAAGCAGGTCGTCCGGGCCTAACGCGCGCTGGCCATCGCTTCCTCGATCACCGAGTGGAACGCGTTCACGGCAAACGCGATGCCGGCGTCGTCCACGTCGAGGTGCGTGATCGCGCGGAGCCGGCGGGCGCCGAAGACGCCGATCGCGACCCCGCGCGCCGCGAGCGCCTGCTCCACGGCATCGGGATCGAGGCCCGGGTGCTCGAGATCGAGGAACACGATGTTGGTGTCGGGGGTCGAGACCCGTACGCCCGGGCAGCCGGCCACGCCCGCGGCCAGCGTCTTCGCCCGGACGTGATCCTCGGCGAGCCGCTCGAAATGGTGGTCGAGCGCGTGCAGACAGGCGGCGGCCAGGATGCCCACCTGGCGCATGGTTCCGCCCAGGCGCTTCCGAACGCGGCGCGCCCGCGTGATGGTGGCGCCGGAACCGACCAGGATCGAGCCGATCGGAGCGCCCAGGCCCTTCGAGAAGCACATCATCAGCGTGTCGGCGACGGCCGCCCAGCGCTCGATCGGAATCCCGGAGGCGACGCTCGCGTTCCACAGCCGCGCGCCGTCGAGATGTACGGCCATGCCGTGCTCGCGTGCGGCGACGGCCGCCGCCTCGAGCCGCGCGAGCGGGACGATCGCCCCACCGTGGCGGTTGTGCGTGTTCTCGAGACAGAGCAGGCGCGCGCGCGCGATGTGCTCGTCCTCGGGCTCGATCGATTCGTGCACGAGCTCGGGACGAATCGCGCCGCGCTCGCTCGCCAGCGGGAGCGCGAGGCAGCCGGAGTTCACCGCGAGGCCGCCCTGCTCGTAGAAGAAGATGTGCGAGTCGCGCTCGAGCAGCACGAGATCGCCGGGTGATGTCTGGGACGCGATCGCGAGCTGGTTGCCCATCGTTCCGCTCGGCACGTACACGGCGGCTTCCTTGCCCGCGAGCTTCGCCACGCGGCGCTCGAGCTCCTGGACGGTGGGATCGTCGCCGAGCACGTCGTCGCCCACTACCGCTTCCGCGATGGCCCGGCGCATTGCCGGCGTCGGGCGAGTCACCGTGTCGCTTCTGAGATCCACCTTCATCGGGACGCTCCGGACTGGGCCGCCGCCGCAACGGCGGGATGGTGTTGCAGGTTCTTGACAAGAAACCGACCGTGCTGCCTTCTCATCGGGTCCGGCAGTCTAGCGCAGGCCTTGGGCCGGCTTCACGGTCGCACCCCGGGCCCGGTCCGCGCGAATTGCGGCACCGACCCACGGCCCTGCTTCATCGAGACGGGTGCCGGGTCGCCGGCCGGTCCTAAGAACCGGGGCCGAACCCTTGAAGGAGAGTGACTTCCATGCCGTTCGGTTTCTTCGATCCCACGATGGCGCTGCTGATCCCGGCCATGATCTTCGCCTTCTGGGCGCAGTGGAAGGTGCAGCACACGTATCAGAAGTGGTCCCGCGTGCGCGCCGCCAACGGTCTCAACGGCGCGGACATGGCGCGCGCGATCATGAACCGTAACGGGGTGACCGATGTCGGCATCGAGGAAGTGGGCGGCATGCTGAGCGACCACTACGACCCGCGGGTCAAGAAGGTGCGGCTCTCGTCGCACAACTTCCGCGAGTCCACCATCGCCGGGATCGCGGTCGGCGCCCACGAAGTGGGGCACGTGCTCCAGCACCATCAGGGTTACATGCCGCTCCAGATCCGCTCGCTGATGGCGCCGGTGGTCGGGATCGGAAGCACGCTCGCGTTCCCGCTCTTCTTCATCGGGCTCATCTTCCAGAGCGGCGCCTCGACGCTGCTGATGGATCTCGGGATCATCCTCTTCACCGGCGCGGTGCTGTTCCACCTGGTGACGCTGCCGGTCGAGTTCGACGCTTCGAAGCGGGCGCTGGCGGAGCTGACGACCAGCGGTGCCCTCGCGCCCCAGGAAGTGGCGGGCGCCAAGCAGGTTCTCGACGCTGCGGCGCTGACCTACGTGGCGGCGGCGGCGATGGCGGCACTCCAGCTCGTCCGGCTGGTGATGATCCGGAACAGCCGCGACTGAGGCGTTGTTCGGGAAACCCGCTCGGCGTTCTCACGTCGGGCGGGTTTTGTATTGCCTGAAGGGCTTCGAGGCGGCGGACGGGGTCGGGCGGAGGTGTGGTGAGCGGATCGGGCCGATCAGCCCTGGGCCACCATGTCCTTCAGTTCCTTCGAGACCTTGAAGACCGGAACCTTGCGTGACGGGACGGGAACCGCCTCGCCGGTACGAGGGTTACGGGCGATCCGGGGCTTGCGGTCCTTCACACGGAACGTTCCAAAGCCGCGGATCTCAATGTGATGGCCGGCGGCCAGAGCGCGGGCAACCGCATTAAGGAACGAGTCAACCGTTTCGGCCACGTCCTTTTTGGTGAGTCCGGTGCGCTCCGCAATCTGGTCGACGATATCCGCCTTCGTCATCGGGCCTCCTCGAGCCAAGCGGGGCCGCGCACCGGAATTGGAAACGCGACCATCCGCGGAAGCAGGCTAGCAACCGGCCGGAAAACCTGTCAATCAGTTTTTGGACAAGGCTTTGCGCGATTCGTCAGGTCTCGAGGGCCCGCCGGCGGGCTTCCTCGATCGGATGACCGCCCGCCTCGCGGACGGCGGCCTCCAGGCGGGGGGTCCCGGCAGCCACCTCGGCCGTCCATTCCCTGGCGAACGCTCCGCTCCGGACCTCCTCGAGGATCTCGCTCATCGCCTCGCGGCTCGCGGCGCCGACCACCCGCGGGCCACGCGTGAGGTCGCCGTAGAGCGCGGTCCGGCTGATCGCCTCGCGGAATCCAGCGATCCCGCGCGCGTGCAGCAGATCGGCCAGGTACTTGAGCTGGTGCACACACTCGAGATAGGCAATCACCGGCGAATAGCCGCGTGCGACCAGGGTCTCGAAGGCGGCCGTGACGAGCGCGTTCAGGCCGCCGCACAACACCACCTGCTCGCCGAAGAGATCCACCTCGGTCTCCTCGCGCACCGTGGTCCTGTGCCGCGGCGTGATCCCGAGCCCATCCGCCCAAGCTTCGGCGAGGCTCCAGGCGTTCCCGCTCGAGTCGCGATGCACGGCGAGGTAGCCCGCGACCGGCGGGCGCCCGGGCGCCATGAGACTGCCGGGTCCGGTCGGCGACACCAGCACCACGTCGCCGACGGCCGAGCAATCGAGGGCTCCGTACATCAGCGCGAAACCGTGCGCGAACACGAAGGCGGTATGGGCTGAAGCGGCCGCCGTGAGCTCGCTCCAGAGCAGCGGGATCGATTCGTCGGGGACGAGCACCGCGAGCACATCGGCCTGGCGCGCCGCTTCGGCGGGGGTCGCGGTGCGAAAACCCTGCGCGCGCGCGCGTGCCTCCGAAGGCCCGCCGGCACGGGCTCCGATCAGGACGCTCGTGCCGGCGTGGGCGAGCAGCCGGGCCTGCGCCTCACCCTGGTTGCCGAATCCGACCACCGCCACCGTCTTGCCGGCGAACGGATCGCTCATGGCCGGTGAGGTGCAGGCGGCGCCGGAACTACTTCTTGCTGGTGGCGCCGGCGGCGCTCCAGTCGGACTTGTGGACCACGGCTCCGTCCTGGAGGTGGTAGGCCATGTTCTTCTTCCAGTACGCCCAGGTCTCGTACTTCTTGGCGTCCGATTCCCAGTCGTAGATCTCGTCCGGAGCACCTTCGGCCGCCAGGGTCTTCGCGGCTCCCGAGCCGGCCGCCTTCCCCTTGGTGCGCGTGGCGACGTCGGCCGCGGGCTTCCCGGCCTGGAGCGCGAGGTACATCATGTACTCCTCGGTGCCCTTGGTGGTGTTGCCCGCCTTCGAGTAGGTGGCGCCGAGCTGGCGATGGAGCTGCTTGTTCTTGGGGCTCGCCACCACCGCGCCCTGCAGCACCTTGATCGCCTCGTCGAACTTCTTGAGCTCGACCAGCGCAATCCCGAGCTGAACCTGCGCGTCGGCGTCCTCGGGGCGGACCTTGAGCGTCTTCCGCCACTGCGCCTCGGCGAGCGCGTATTCGCCGGCGTTGGTGTAGGCCAGCGCGGCGTTGAACATGAGATCGGCGTTGTCCGGCTTGAGATCCCCGGCCTTCGCGTAGGAATCGCCCGCCAGCTTGAAGTCCAGTTTCTTCGCGTCACCTTCCCGGCTGCCGGCGCGCTTGAAATAGGCTTCGGCGAGCCCGAGGTGCAGGTCGGCGTCGGTGGGAGTGGCCGCGGTCTGCTTCTGGTAGAAGGCGATCGCCTCGTCGTACTTGCCCTCGTCGATCAGCGCGCCCGCGCGATTGGCGCGGATCGAGGCGATGGACTTGGCGAGATCGGCGTCGTTCGGCGCCCCCTTCTGCGCCTCGAGCAGCACCTCCTCGGCCTTCGCCCATTCGCCCTTGAACGCGTGCACCGAGCCCATGTTGCGGAGCGTGCGGACGTCGCCCGGCTTGAGATAGAGCGCGCCCTGGAGACTCGCGATCGCCTCGTCGTACTTCTTCGTGGCTTCCGTCTTGAGCGACGTCTCGCCATCGTTCTCGGGCTTCTTCAGGTAGTCGGGCCATGCGTTCTGGGCGCCGTTGATCGCTTCGATCCCGCGGTTGAACTCGTTGGCCCAGTAGGATTCGCGGTTCGTGGTGGCCCACTCGATCTTCTTCTTGTCACCCTTCTTGGTCAGCCCGTCGATGCTCGTCTGGAACACGGGGCCGGCTTTCTGGAAGGCGCCGGTCTCGGCATAGGCCCAGCCCAGGTATCCGATGGCTTCGTAGTCGGCCGGGTCCTCGGCCGCGCACTTTTCCAGCTGCTGCACGGCCTTCCCCATCTGGCGCTGGTAGTCCTCGGTGTTCCCCTTGCCCTTGTCGGTCAGCCCCTGCACGACGTACTGAATGCCGCCGGCGCACGCCGGATTGCGCGCCTCGGAAACGCCTGTGACGGCGAGCATACCGGCCGCGGCCAGAAGGGACGCGGCGAGCCATGAAGCCTTCACTGTGATTCCTCCTTGTTCAGGTCAGACGGTTGCCGTTCACGGCCAGACCGAAGGTCGTGCCGAGGAACTTCGCCGCCTTGCGCGATGCCAGCATGCGGCTCATGAAGATCTCGAAATACTCCATGACCTGCGAGATCTTAGTGTCGATCGTCAGCTCGAGCGTGATCTGCTTCTCCTGCTCGTCGACGTTGAGGAAGCTCTTCTCAACCGCATAGTTCACGCGATCGTGGATGTCGAACTTGATCATGTCGGGATTCCGGACCCGCGTGCGATGGACGTCGCTCTTGTCGGCCAGGATCACCGCGGCCGCGACCGGGCTCACCGGGTCGCCGTCGTTCTCGTGGTGGTTTCCGATCGCCGACATCACCCGGACGATCTCGAGGTCGGGCATGCCCATGTCGTCGAGCAGGTGCATCGCCATCACGGCGCCGGTCTGGGCGTGCTGCTCGCGGTTCACCAGGTTGCCGACGTCGTGGAGGTAACCGGCGATCGCGGCCAGCTCGGCCTCGCGCTCGGGATAACCGAGCCGCTTGAGGACGTTGTAGGCGATGTGCGCGACCAGCGAAACGTGCCGCTCACCGTGCTCGGTGTATCCGATTTCCGCCAGGGCTTCGTCCGCCTTCCGCACGTAGATCTTGACCCGCGGGTTCTCCCGGACCCCGTCGGGGGTGACGATCGGGCGGCCCGGCACGGGGATGGCTTCGGGGATTGGGGCGGAGATGCGTTGAGCGGTCATGAAATAGGGCCTCGCAGAACCTTCGGATGCGGGAACAGTGCCAACGGCCGCCGTCTCCGCTGGCGAGGGGAAAAGGACTCTAGGCTGCGATTCTCGAAGGCGTCAAGGATTGGCGGACGGGACGTACGGTTCTCCGCTTGACGGGGCCATGACCCCAAGCACGTGCGATCGCGCCACGGAGGCGCGTCGCTACAACACCTCGACGGGGTCGACGTCGGCTGCCATCCGCACCGTGCTGCGGCGTCCGGCGCCGGCGTGGAAGTCGAGCGCGGCCGCCGTCTTCTCGTGCAGCTCCGCCACCTTGCCGCCCTTGAGCAGCACGTGCCATCGAGTTTGCCCGCGGATGCGCGCGTGGAGCTGCGGCGCGGGGCCCAGCACCTCCACCGCGCCGGCGTTGGCGCGGATGGCCTCCGCGCATTCGCTGGCGGCGCTCTCGACGTCGTCTTCGTTCCGGCCCGTGAACAGGAGCGCCACGAGCCTCGTGAACGGCGGATAGCCGGCCTCGCGGCGCGCCTCGAGCTCGCGGTCGCGGAACCGGCGGGGATCGTTCGTCGCCGCCGCGGCAATCGCCGGATGGTCCGGCGTGCACGTCTGGATGATCACCTCGCCGCCGCGCGCGCTGCGGCCGGCGCGGCCTGACACCTGGACGAGGAGCTGCCACGTGCGCTCGGCGGCGCGGAAGTCCGGGAGGTTGAGCCCGACGTCGGCGTCGATCACGCCGGCCAGCGTCACCTTCGGGAAGTCGAGACCCTTCGCGATCATCTGCGTGCCCACGAGCACGTCGCCCTCGCCGCTCCGGAAGGCATCCAGCACCGCGCCGTGTCCCTCGCGGCGTCGGACGTCGGCGTCGACCCGCAGCACGCGCGCCGCCGGGAAGCCGGCGGCGATCTCGCGCTCGACCCGCTGCGTCCCGCCGGTCAGGTGGCGGAACTGGTCCGAGCGGCACTCGGGACAGCGCGCCGCCGGGGGCTCCGCGTGATCGCAGTAGTGGCAGCGCCAGGAGGGCGGAGCGACGTGCAGGGTGAGTGCGATGTCGCAGTGCGGGCAGTGCGGCACGAACCCGCAGCTCCGGCACTGCACGTGGCGCGCGAACCCGCGGCGGTTGAGGAAGAGCAGCACCTGCTCGCGGCGCTGAAGGCGTGCCGCGATCGCCTCGCGCAGGCTCGCACTGAGCAGGGTCCGCTGCGGCTCCTCGCGAAGATCGACGACGCGGATCGAAGGCAGCGGACGGCGCTCGACACGGTCCGGGAGGCGGATGCGCCGGTAGCGCCCGCGCGCCGCGTTCGCGAGCGTCTCGAGGCTCGGCGTCGCCGAGCCCAGCAGCACGGGGATCCCGAGCAGCTGCGCGCGCCGCACCGCGGTGTCGCGACCGTGATAGCGGATCTGCTGGCTCTGCTTGTACGACGGCTCGTGCTCCTCGTCGACCACGATGAGGCCGGGTTGGGGGAGCGGCGCGAACACCGCCGAGCGCGCCCCCACCACCACGTCGAGGCCGCCGGCGCGCGCCAGCTGCCAGTTGCGGCGTCGCTCGCCGACCGTGAGGTAGGAATGAAGCACGCCGACCCGCGCGCCGAAGCGGCGCCGGAACAGACCGACCACCTGCGTGCCGAGCGCGACCTCGGGAACCAGCACGAGCGTCTGGAGGCCGGCTTCGCGCGCCGCCTGTGCGGCCCGCAGGTACACCTCGGTCTTGCCGCTCCCGGTGACCCCTTCGAGCAGGAGCGGGGCGAAACGGCGGGCGCGGACGGCCGCCTCGGCCGCGGACAGCGCGGCGTGCTGGCCGGCGGTGAGGGTGACGCGCTCGGGGAGCGCGAGGCGGACGGTGCGCTCCTCGCGCGCTCCCTTTCGCGCGCGGCTCGCGCCGAACCCCTCGAGCCCGCCCGGGAGTGCCGCGGCGATCACCTCGCCGAGCGGCGCCAGGTAGTAGTCCGCGATCCAGTGCGCGAGCTCGAGCAGGTGCGGGCTCAGCGCTCCGCGCTCGATCAGCCCCGTGATGGTGCGGGCTTCACGCGGCAGCGGCTGGTCGCCGACCGCCACCACGAAGCCGGTTCGCGTGCGCCCGCGAAAGGGAACCTGGACGTGGTCGCCCGCGGCGAGGCCGGCCAGGGATTCGGGAACGAGATAAGTGAACGTCTGACGGAGGGGAAGGGGAAGGGCGACTTCGGCGTGGCGCATTCGTTGTGCACCTGAGAATGTGTCGAGCACGGTCCCTGCAGTGATCGGGAGCTATGGAACGGTACTTCGTTCCCCCGCACTGCCCCAACCCATCGTGCCCGCAACACCTTCCGCGGCCCGGCTGGCACTACAAGAGGATCGGCTTCTTCACCCGCCACTGTGCACCGCAGCGCATACAGCGGTACCTCTGTTTACACTGCCGGCGCAGTTTCAGTACCCAGACCTTCAGCGTTTCCTACTGGCTGAAGAAGCCCCAGTTCCTTTCCAGCCTCTTCTACCGGGTGCTGGCCTGCTCGGGCTACCGCCAGATCGCCCGCGAGCTGGCAGTCAGTCCCAGCACCGTCGAGGGTCAGGTGGCGCGACTGGGGCGCCATTGCCTGCTGTTCCAGCATCGGATGCGACCGGTTCCTCAGGAACCGGTGGTCCTGGATGGCTTCGAGAGCTTCGAATACAGCCAGTACTTCCCGTGCCACTTTCACGTGCTGGTGGGAGCCGAGTCGCACTTCTTCTACGGGTTCACCGACTCACCGCTCAGACGCAAAGGCAGCATGACCGGGTTTCAGCGACGGCGCCGGACCGAGCTCGAGGAGCAACTGGGGCGGCCGGATCCGGGCTCGATCCGTCACGAAGTGGCGGAGCTGCTGAGGCTATGCGGCCTCGATCGCGGGAGCATCACGCTGCACTCGGATGATCATCCGGCCTATCCGCGCGCGTTCCGGGCGCTGCCGGACGTCACGATCCTCCACCACGTCACTTCATCCCTCGAGCGGCGCACCACCAGCAACCCGCTGTTTCCGGTGAACCTGCTGGATCTGCTGATCCGGCATGGGAGCGCCAATCACAAGCGGGAGACGATCGCGTTTTCGAAGCGAAGGCAGAGTGCGGTGGAGCGGCTGTTCATCCTCCAGGTGTGGAGGAACTTCGTAAAGCAGTTCTCGGAGCGACGAGGAGGTGGGACGCCGGCCCAGCGGATCGGGTTATGCGAGCGGGCGCTGAGAGTGAAGGAGATCCTGAGGTCGCGGCTGTTCCCGAGCCAGATCCAGCTGCCGGCGCGGCTCGCCACTTACTACCGAAGGGAGACCAAGACCCCGGCGCTCGGAGTCAATCGAGTCCATCGACTGAGCTACGCCCACTGACATGAATGGACAGCCCTATCGGCGCGGGTGCTGTGTACCTGGGACACAGTCTTCGGTGCACAATGTCAGGCTTGCATGCGCTGGGGATTCGTCTCGTCGAGGAGCGCGTTCACGCGCTCGACCAGCTTGCGGGGGCTGAACGGCTTGGTGATGTAGTCATCCGCGCCGACGTCGAACCCGAGCCGCTGGTCCACGTTGCGCCCCTTGGCAGACAGCAGGATCACGGGGATGTGCTTCGTCGCCGGATCCGACTTGAGCTGCTTGCAGGTCTCGTAGCCGTCGAGCTTGGGCATCATGATGTCGAGCACGATGAGATCTGGCTGCTCGGTCTTCACCTTCTGGAGCGCCTGCTCACCGTCCAGGGCGGTGACCACTTCATACCCTTCCATTCCGAGACTGAAGTCGAGAATGTGGACGATGTAGATCTCGTCGTCGACTACGAGGATCTTGGCTTTCGCCATCCTGGGCTCACCCCCTCGTCTCAGCCGGGATGAAGGGCGGCTCCGCCGATCCCGACTCACGAACGAGCGCCGACTTCGTCGTCGTCACCCGGATGTCCTCGTGCTGGCTTTCCCGGTCGCGCGGCAGCTTCACCGTGAAGCGGGATCCCCGGTCGATCCGGCTCACCACGGAGATGTCGCCTCCGTGCGACTCGGCGATGGATCGACACAGCGCAAGGCCGAGCCCCGCTCCCTGTCGGAACGGAACTTCGACCTGGTAGAAGCGCTCGAACACGCGCTCGAGCGCCTCTTCCGGAATACCGACTCCGGTGTCCTCGACTTCGAGCGACACGTGGTGTGCGTCGCTTTCGAGACGAACGGTCACCGCTCCCCCCTGAGGAGTGAACTGAATGGCGTTGCTCCCGAGGTGCAGCACGAGCTGCCGCAACTGGTCGCGGCTCGCCTGAATGCGGGTATCGGCTTGGCATGCTTGGAGCTTGAGCCGGACCTGCCGGGATTCCGCCAGAGGCTCCAGCAGGAACGCGGCTTCCGCGAGCAGCTCGGCCAGGTCGACCGGCGCGCGGCCGTCGCCCGGGGTCCGGGGGGCCGTCCGCTCGAAGGCGATCAGGGCTTCGAAGAGCCGGACGAGCCGCCGGCTCTCCCGGGAGAGCACGTCCTGGAAGCGCCGGAAGGGCTCGGAGCCGGGCATTGCCGACCCGGCTCCCAGGATTTCCGAGCAGGCGCCCACAGCCGCCAGCGGCGTCCGCAGCTCGTGGCAGAGCGTGGAGAGGAAGCGGTCCCGCAGGGCCTCGGCGTGGCGCACGTCGGGCTCGGGCGGGCGGATCATCACGCGACCTCGCGTGACTCGCCGGGACGGCGGCGCCGTTCGCCGACCAGCACGCTGCCCGGGATGCCCTTGCCGTGGGTCTTCAGCTCGTGCGCGATGTCGATGAGCTGCGCGAGATGCGAAACCGGAAACCGGTCGGTGCTGACGAGCGCGAGCGTCAGGCTCATCAGCGGGAACTGCTCCATGTTGTGGAGGCGATTGCGCACCTCGACGAAGCCGCGCTTACGGTCCTCCGGGTCGTACAGCCCGGCCACGGCCTGGTCGAACTGCACGATCGCCTCTTCGCCGATGTCCTCGGACAGCTCCGGCTTGGTCAGGATCACGAAGTCGTCGCCGCCGATGTGGCCGACGAAGAACTCCTCGCCGCCGAAGCGGGTCGCCGCGTCGGTCAGGATGCGCGCCAGAGTCTTGATCGCGTCGTCGCCGCGCGCGTAGCCGTAGTGATCGTTGAACGCCTTGAAGTAGTCGATGTCGACCTGGATCATCGAGAAGGGCTCGCCGTCTTCGATGCGGCGCGTGATCTCCTCGTTGATCGACACGTTCCCGGGAAGGCCGGTGAGCGGGCTCGCCGAGCGCTGCTGCCGGCTCCATTCGAGAACGTTCCGCACGCGCAGCAGGAGCTCCTTCGACTGCCACGGTTTCGTGATGTAGTCGTTCGCCCCGCCCTCGAGCCCGAACAGCCGGTCGTCAATCGTACTTTTTGCCGTCAGCAGAATGATCGGGATGTGTCGTGTGCGAAACGAACCCCGCAGCTTCCGGCAAACCTGAAAGCCGTCCTGTCCCGGCATCATAATGTCGAGCAGCACCAGGTCCGGCGCCGTCTCGAGGACCTTTTCGATCGCCTGGCGGCCGTCCACGCTCTCGATCACTTCGTGGCCGCCCGATTCGAGCTGGAAGCGCAGGACTTCGCGCAGATGAGGCTCGTCCTCGGCGATCAGGATGCGGGTCTTGCCCACTCGTCTCTCCCCCTGGATCCCGGCGCGGTGCATCGTTCCCAGCCCGGGATTTGGCAAGGCACATGCCACGCATTGGCCTGTCGGGTCATGGCCTGACCCGCATGCGGGGCTCGCCCGCCTCGGGCCGCCGGGCAGACCTAGGGGTTTTCGACCGGGAGGCCGGATTCCTCCAGCGAAGCCGCGACGTCCAGTTCGGGCTCAGGGAGGTCCCCCCGCTCGAGGAGGAGCGAGCCGACCCGGGCAATCATGGCCGCGTTGTCGGCACAGAACCGGAGGGAGGGGATGCGCCAGGCGATACACCGGGCCTCGCAGGCGGCGGCCAGCCGGGTTCGCAGCTCGCCGTTGCAGGCCACGCCGCCGCCCAGTTGGAGGGTGCGGGCGCCGGTGTGCTCGAGCGCCCGCTCGGTCTTGGCGACCAGCGTGTCCACCATGGCCCGCTGGAAGGACGCGGCGATGTCGGCCCGCCGCGGGTCGGTGAGCGGACCGTCCCCGACGACGAGCGATACGGCGGTCTTGAGCCCGGAAAAGGAGAAGTCGAAGCCCGGCCGGTCGAGCATCGGGCGCGGGAAGTCGAACGCCTCGGGGTTGCCGGAACGCGCCAGCCGCTCGAGTGCGGCCCCTCCGGGGAAGCCGAGCCCGAGCAGCTTCGCCACCTTGTCGAAGGCCTCGCCCGCGGCATCGTCACGCGTCGAGCCGAGCCAGCGGTAGCGGCCGAAGGCCTCGATGGTGACGAGCTCGGTGTGGCCGCCGGACACCACGAGTGCCAGCGCCGGGAGCGCGGGATCCCCGTGCTCGATCGAGGCCGAGTGGAGATGGGCCTCGATGTGATTGACCCCGATCACGGGGATCCCGAGGCCGAACCCGTACGCCCGCGCGAACGCCACGCCGACCACCAGCGAGCCGACGAGGCCGGGCGCCCGGGTCACCGCGATCGCGGTGAGGTGGCGGGGCGCAACGCCGGCCTCGGCGAGGACGCGCCCGACCAGGCCCGGCAGCCGCTCGAGATGCGCGCGCGAGGCCAGCTCCGGCACCACGCCGCCGTAGAGGGCGTGGTCCTGCGACGCGGTGATCATCGCGCGCAGGATCGCGCCCCGCTCGAGCACCGCGACCGAGGTGTCGTCGCACGAGGTCTCGATGCCGAGCACCAGCGCGGCGCGCGGGTCGCGGCACTCCGCGGGGCGCGGGTGTTCCGCGACCTGGCTCATGTCAGGCGCTCTCCGGGGCGAGCGCCGCTTCCAGCCACTCGAGATACTTGGGCGCGCCGGCCGCGACCCGGAACGCGAGGCACTCCGGAACCTCGTTGGGATGGAGGTCGTGGAGGCGCGACATCAGCGCGGCCCAGTCCTGCTTCCGCGTCTTGAGCAGGACCACCACTTCCTTCTCGTCCGCGATCCGGCCTTCCCAGCGATAGATCGAGCGTCCAGCCGGCAGCACGTTGCCGCACGCCGCCAGGCGCTCCTCGACCAGCGTGCGGACGGCCCGGACCGCGTCCGCCTCCTCGGCGAACGTCGTGAGGACCAACAGGAAATCGGTCATTCATTCCTCCCTAGCGGGCGGCGAGTGTAGCATCCCGGCGTGAGCCCTCCCCGACCCGCGCATCCGGCGGCGCCGGCCCTGAGCCTCGCTTTCGCCCTGCTGATTCTCCTGCTGGGCGCGCCGCATGCGGGCGGCCGTGGCGCCTTTCCCGAGATTGCGTTCGTGAGCCGGAACCCCCTCGGCGCCGGCCAGGTTCCCGGGCTTGGGACCCGGCAGCGCTCGCGCGCGGCGGGGGGTCGCCTGCTCGTGCGCGAGCCGAACGGCTCCCTGCGCGAGCTCGCCAAAGATACGTTCTTCGACTGCGCCGATCCCGCCGTATCGCCGGACGGACACCGTCTGGCGTTCGCCGCGACGGTTCATCCCGACAGCGGATTCCGGATCTGGCTGATCGCTCTCGACGGCGGCGGACTTGGCGCCGTCACCCGCAGCGACCGGCCCGCGTTCCTGGACTCGCTGGGCCGGACCCGCGGCCTCACGCGCTACGACGATCTCGATCCCTGCTGGGTGTCCGATTCCGTGCTGTGCTTCTCGAGCACGCGCCTGCCGCTCGGCAATCTCTACGACGGCGCGGCGGCGGCCAACATCTATTGCGTCCGCGCCGACGGCACCGACCTCCGTCGCATCACCGCCGATCGGAATGGGGCCGAAGAGCCGGCAATCGATTCCAAAGGCCGGCTGCTCTACGCGCGCTGGTGGTTCAACCCGTGGCGACCGGGGGCGAACGGGGTGACGCGGAGCGCGACCGGCACGGTGCGGCCGGACAGCGTGAACCTCTGGCAGATCGTCACGCTCGATATCGGAGGGGTGTCCCTCGCGGCCGGGCCACCGTCCGCCGGCTCGCGCGGACACGTCATGGGGCGCGAGCCCTGTCCGCTGCCCGACGGCCGGCTCGCCGCCACGTACGCGCTCAACCTCGGGCTTTCACCGGGACCCGGGACGCCGGGGGTCCATCTGTTCTCCAGGCTCGATCGCGACGCCGAGCGCATCGCCGGGCCGGTTCAGCCGGAGCGCCCGGGCGATCCCTACTCCGCGGCCCGCGGCCTCGCCGCGCCGGCGGCGTGCGGGCCCGCCGCGCTCGATCGCGAGCGGCTGATCCTCGCCTACGACCCCGGCGGGCGCGGTGACTATGGCCTCGCGGTCGTGCGCCCCGGTAGATCGCCCGAAATGTTGATCGATCTCCCGGGGACGCTCGAACTCGATCCGGCGCCAGTGCTCGCGCGTCGGGTGACACCGGGCACGCTGCCGCGCGGCATCCGGCCGGAGGAGGAAGCGGCGCTCCTCTGCGGAAACGGTCCGACGTTCACCTTCGAATCGGACGGCGTATTCGCCGGGAGCGGCCTCGTGGCTGCCCATGCGGTGATCCGTTTCTACGAGGAGCGTCCGGTGGCCGGCGGCGGGGATTCCGCGGTGCTGATCCGCGAGGCGCCGCTCGGCCCGGGCGGAGCAGTGCGTGTCACGGGATTGCCGGCGTGGACCCCGATGTTCGAGCAGATCGCGGTTCCCGGCGGGCCGGCGCTCATGGGGAGCCACGGGCCGGCGCACGTCGCCGGCTTCAACTTCGGCCCGGCCGGGGCGGTGGTGCGCTGCAGTGGATGCCATCCCGGCCACTCGATGGCCCGGCCCGCCAAACGCGGACGCGGCGCTGCTCCCCCCACCGCCGATCGGATAGAGTGACCCCCGTGGCGGCGTTCCTGTTCAAGACCGAGCCCTCGACTTACTCGTTCGCCGATCTCGTGCGCGAGAAGCGCGCGGTATGGGACGGGGTCTCGAATCCGGTGGCGCTCAAGCACCTGCGCACGGTCGCGAAGGGCGACACGATCGTGATCTACCACACCGGCGACGAGAAGAGCGCGGTGGGTCTCGCGCGCGCCCTCAGTGCCGGCTACCCCGATCCCAAGGACAAGGCGGGGAAGCTCGTCGTCGTCGACCTCGAGCCGGTGCGCATGCTGAAGACGCCGGTGCCGCTGAGTGCGATCCGCGAGGACGCCGTCCTCTCGAAGACCGACCTGGTGCGCATCCCGCGCCTCTCGGTGGTGCCGCTCACCCCGGCCGAACTCGCCCGCTTCGAGAAGCTCGGCGCGTAGAAACGAAACGAGCCGGCCCGTGAGGACCGGCTCGTCGATTTGAAGCGGCCGAACTACTTCACCTCGATGACGACCTTATCCATCTTGAGCGGCTCGCTCGTCTTGCCGCTCTGCGAGCCCACCGCCTCGAGCGCCTTGAGCGTCGGCATGCCCTCGACCACTTCGCCGAAGATCGTGTGCTTGCCGTCGAGCCACGGGGTCGGAACGAAGGTGAGGAAGAACTGGCTGCCGTCGGTACCCGGACCCGCGTTCGCCATGGAGAGCAATCCCGGCTTGGTGTGCTTGACGTCGGCCTTGAACTCACCGTCGAACTGGTAGCCCGGGCCGCCGGTGCCGTTGCCGAGCGGGCAGCCGCCCTGCGCCATGAAGCTCGTGATCACGCGGTGGAACGCGAGGCCGTCGTAGTAACCGAGCTTCGTCAGGTACATGAAGCTGGTGACGTGCATCGGCGCCACGTTCGGGAGGAACTTGATGAGGACCTCGCCCTTGGTCGTCGTCATCCGCGCGTAGTAAGTCTTCGCCGGATCGAACGTCGCCACCGTCGGCTTCGGCAGCGTAGAGCGCCAGGTCGGCGACGACTTGTCGACTTTGGCGGCAGTGATCAGCTTCTCGACGTGCTGCATGGCGGGGTCCTTCCCGGCGGTCGCCGGCTTGGCGGTCTTGGCAGAAGCCTGGGTCTTGGAGGCATCGGCGGGCTTGGCCGCATCGGCCGCGAGCGCGAAGCTCGCGAACGTCAGGCACAGGGCGACCAGCATCACACGCTTCATCATTGCAGAGTTCTCCTGATCGGGAGGTGTGGATGGGGAATGCAGGAGCGACACGATACCATGCGCCAATGAATCTCGCCTCCCGCTACCGCCCCCTCGTGCACGCCCTCTATGAAGCGTCGGTCCAGGGCGTGGAGTACGACCTCGACCTCATGGAGCGCATCTATCGCCGCCATCACGACCGCCGCTTCCGATTGCTGCGCGAGGACTTCTGCGGCACCGCCGCGCTGGCCGGCGCGTGGGTGGTGCGCCGCCCGGAGAACCACGCCTGGGGGCTCGACCTCCACGGCCCGACCCTGCGCTGGGCGCGCGAGCATCGTGTCCCGCGGCTCGGCCCGGCGGCCGGCCGGCTGAAACTGCTCCGGCAGGACGTGCGGAGCGTGACCCGGCCGCGGGTCGACGTGATCTGCGCGCACAACTACTCGTACTGGGTGTTCCAGGAGCGCCGCGTTCTGCTCGACTACTTCCGTGCCGTGCACCGGTCGCTCAAGCCGGGCGGCCTGTTCTTCCTCACCGCGTACGGGGGGACGGAGTCGGAGGGGGCCACGAGCGAGCGCAAATACGTCCCGGCTTCGCGCAGCATCGATGGCGACCACGTGCCGCCGTTCACCTACATCTGGCAACAGGCGCGCTACAACCCGATCGACGGCGGCATCCTGTGCTACATCCATTTCCGGTTCCGCGACGGCTCCATGATTCGCCGCGCGTTCACCTACGACTGGCGGATGTGGTCGCTGCCCGAGCTGCGCGACGCGCTCGCCGAGACCGGTTTCCGCCGGTCGGAGTGTTACGCCGAGGGCTGGGACGAGCGACGCGGGGTTTCCGACGAGATCTACTGGTTGAGACGCCGTTTCGAGAACCAGGCCTCCTGGCTCGCGCTGGTCGTGGGCATCGCCTAGATGCTAGTGTCGCGGGCCGTTTCCTCACGGCCCATCTCTCTCTCCCTTCGAACCCTGCGATGACGATTCACACCCGAATCCGCTCACTGGCGCTGCTGCTCGGAACCCTCCTGCTCGGAGCGGCGGGCGGGGCGCACGCGCAGGGCGCGGCGCCGTGGCGCGACCCGGTCTCCACGCCGCCCAAGACCCCGGCGTCACCGGTTCCCGCACCGCCCGCGGGCGGGAAGACACCCGCGCCGCCGGCTCCCGGGACGCTCCCGGCGGCGATCCTCAGGGTCGAAGAGAAGACGTTCACGCAGGAGGATTTCGACCGCATCGCGGACCCCTACTACGAGCGTCTCAAGATCCAGCTCGGCGGAACCCTCGAGGGCGATCTCCTCAAGGTCGCGAAGAAGAACGTCGTCAACGAGCTGATCCGCCGCGAGCTCCTGATCATCGAGGCCCGCCGCCAGAACGTGACCGTCACCGAGGCCGAGGTGGACGAGTTCCTCAAGCGCGATCCGTTCTTCTATCGCAACGGGCAGTTCGATCCCGCGCTCTTCAACCAGTACAAACTCGATCCGCGCTCCAACTACCGGCAGGTGCTCCCGCAGGTGCACCAGATGGCGGCGGCCGCCAAGTTCGAGCAGACGCTCAACGCGTCGCTCGTGCCCTCGCCCGCGGCGGTTCGCGACGAGTGGTCGCAGCGGAACGAGCAGGTGCGCTTCGGGTACCTCCCGGTGCTCGAACGCGACATTTCACTCGAGCCGGAATCGACCGAGCAGGATCAGCGCGCCTACTACGCGGCCCACCCCGACCAGTTCGAGAAGAAGCCCCGCGTCCACCTGCGCTACCTCCTCCTTCCGCTCCCCGATCCCGCGGACTCGACCCGCCGTGACGCCGAGAAGAAGGCCATGGACTCGGGACGCGATCTGGCGAAGTCGCTCCAGCGCGGAATCGCGCTCGATTCGCTCTCCGCCCCGCACGGCGGCACGCAGGATGCCGGGTTCGTGGAGCTGCCGGCCGTCACCGTCGGCACGCTCGGCCGCCCGCCCGAGCTGATCAACGCGCTCAACGCGGCCGAGCGCGACTCCAACTCCCGAGTCGTGGGACCGCTCGCGATCCCGCAGGGCGTCCTGGTGGGAGGGCTCTCCGAGTGGCAGCCGCGTCACGTCGCTCCGTACGAGGAGGTCCGGAACGATGTGAAGCGGCGGGCTGACGTCGACGTGCGCCGGGTGCGCACGGAGGAGGAGAAGCGGGCGTGGTACGACGCCCATCTCGATTCGCTGCGCACGTCGCGCGCCCGGGTCACGCGCGTCACACTCTCCGATTCGGTGTCGATGCGGATCAAGGGGCCGTCGAAGAAGGACGTCGAGTCCTGGTACAAGGCGAACGGCCGGACCCTGTTTCCGGCGCTCGCGGCGAGCGCTCCGGTCCCTAAGCTGAACGACTCCCTGCGCGCGGTGGTGACGGTGCGGTGGACGGCCGAGACCGAGGTGAGCCGGCGCCGCGAGGCGCTGGACGACATCGCGGCGGCCTGGCGGAAGAGCGGCGACCCGCGCTCCGCGGCGCGTTCCGAGCAGGCGGTGGTCGAGACGCTGTCGTTCCTGCGCGGCACGGTCCGCGATTCGCTCTTCGACAGCACGATTTCGGATTCGCTCACCACCGATCCCGCGCGCGCCGGACGACTCGACGGGCCACGCCGCTTCGGCCGTTACCAGGTGCTGTGGCGGGTCGACGGGCAGGACCCCATCTTCGTTCCGTCGTATGAATCCGTCCGCCCGCGCGTCGAGCGCGCCCACGCCGACGAGAAGCGCGCGAAGGAGGAGGCCGAGGCCAAGGGTTGGTACGACGCCCATCGCGCCGACTACAAGACCGCCGCCCGCTACGTGGTGGATTGGGTGCGGGTGCCGGTGGCGCCGCCGGACTCGGTGGTGATCACGGACGCCGAGCTGCGCGAGACCTACGAGAAGAACCAGGAACGCTACCGTGTGGAGGAGCAGGTGCGGGCCCGCCATATCCTCATCAACAGCCGCGGCGCGAGCGCCGAGGAGGATGGGCACGCACGGCAGCGCGCCGATTCGCTGTTGCGCGCGATCCGCGGCGGCGCGGATTTCGCCGAGCTCGCCAAGACGTTCTCGCAGGATCCGGGATCCGGCGCCCAGGGCGGCGATCTCGGGTTCTTCACCCACGACCGGATGGTGAAGGAGTTCGCCGACACCGCCTTCGCCCACCAGCCCGGCGAGGTGAGCGAGCTCGTGAAGACGCGATTCGGCTACCACATCATCAAGGTCGACGAGCGCACCCACGCGGGCGTGCGTCCCTTCGACGAAGTGAAGCCCGAGTTGCGCCTCGAGCTGGCGCGGGCGCGGGCCGATTCGCTTGCACGCCGCGACGCCCATGCGGTGAGGCGGCGGCTCGTGCGCGGAACCGAAGCGGTCCCGGTCATCACCGCACCCTACGGCGGCGTGCAGACCTCCGCTCCGTTCGCCGCCAACGAGCCGGTTCCGGCACTCGGAGCGGTGCCCGAGCTGGGCCGCGATCTCGAAAAGCTGACCCTCGGGAAGTGGTCGGAGTCGGTGTACTCGGGCAGCGGTGCCTACGCCGTGGTCCGACTTTCGAAGAAGCTCCCACCCGGCCCCGCCAGCTTCGACGAAGCGAAGCGCCAGGCCGCGGAGGACATGAAGAAGGCGAAGCGGACAGAGATCGCGAAGGCCCGGACCCTCGAGGTGCGCCGCGGCCTCAAGGCCGGAGCGTCGTTCGACTCGCTCGCCGACGTCCACGGCGGCCTCAAGGACAGCGGGTTCCTGGGTCGGACGTCTCCTTATATACCGGGGCTCGGACCGGAAACGCGGGTAGTGGAGCGCGCGTTCAAGCTGAAGATCGGAACCGTCTCGGACACGATCCAGGCGTCCGTCGGCACGGTGTGGATCCGGCCCACCGAAAAGAAGGCGATGGAGGGACACTCCTTCGAACAGGACCGCATGCAGATCCAGAACGAGCTCTACGCCAAGAACAGCGAGGAGTGGGTCGAGCGGAAGAAGAAGACCATCAAGTACGAGATCCTGCGGGCGGACCTCCGCGAGGCCATGAAGCCGATTCCGCCGCGGACCGTGACCTACACCGTGGGCGGGTAGGCATTCGCCTTGGCCGGGGCCCGCGCCGTCCTGTAGCCTGCCCTCTTCCCGGCACCCGGAACGCCCTCCCTCAGGCGTCCACAGCGTGAGCCCGCTTCGGAGGAGGACCGATGGATCATCTTGCCGAGCTCAAGTCCCGTCTTGCGGAAATCTTCGACCTCCGCATGACCACGTCCCTGCTGAGCTGGGACCAGACCACCTACATGCCGCCCGGCGGAGCCGAGGCCCGCGGCCGCCAGATGGGCCTGCTGTCGCGGCTCGCACACGAGCGGCTCACCGATCCTGCGATCGGCCGGCTCCTCGACCGGCTCGAGCCCGAGACGGCGAAGCTCCCTCACGATTCCGACGAAGCGAGCCTGGTCCGCGTCACGCGCCGTGAGTTCGACCAGGCGACGCGCATTCCGGCCGCCCTCGTGTCGGAGACCAGCCTGCACGCCGCGCATTCGTACCAGGCGTGGACCACGGCGCGCCCGGCGAACGACTTCGCACGGATGCGTCCGATCCTCGAGAAGACCCTCGACCTGAGCCGCCGCACTGCGGAGTGCTTCCCCGGCTCCGAGCACATCGCCGATCCCCTGATCGACTTCTCGGACTACGGGATGAAGGCGTCGACGGTGAAGGCGGTGTTCGGCGAGCTGCGGGCGCGCCTGGTGCCGATCGTGCGCGCCATCACCGCGCAGCCCAAGCCCGACGATTCCTGCCTGGGGCGGAAGGTGCCGCTCGACCGCCAGCTCGACTTCGGCATCGAGGTGATCCGCGCCTTCGGCTACGACTTCGAACGTGGCCGGCAGGACCTCACGCATCATCCCTTCATGACCAAGTTCTCGCTGGGCGACGTCCGCATCACGACACGTGGCCGCGAGGACGACTTGAGCGACGCCCTCTTCAGCACGCTGCACGAATCCGGGCATGCGATGTACGAGCAGGGAATCGACCGCTCCTACGAAGGCACGCCGCTCGCCAACGGGGCGTCATCCGGCGTTCACGAGAGCCAGTCGCGACTGTGGGAGAACCTGGTCGGCCGCAGCCGGCCGTTCTGGAACCACTTCTATCCGAAGCTCCAGAAGACCTTCGGCGGGCTCGACGGGGTCCCGGTCGATGCGTTCTACCGCGCGATCAACAAGGTCGAACGCTCGCTGATCCGCGTCGACGCCGACGAGGTGACGTACAACCTGCACGTGATGATCCGATTCGATCTCGAGCTGGAGATGCTCGAGGGCCGGCTGGCGGTCAAGGACCTGCCGGAGGCCTGGCGCGCGCGCTACGAGTCCGACCTCGGGGTCGCTTCGCCGGACGACCGGAACGGGGTGCTGCAGGACGTGCACTGGTTTGCCGGGATGGTCGGCGGTCAATTCCAGGGCTACACGCTGGGGAACATCCTCAGCGCGCAGTTCTACGAGACCGCCGTCCGCGCCCGCCCGTCGATCCCCGACGAGGTCGGCCGCGGCGAGTTCGCGGGGCTCCACGCCTGGCTGCGCGAGAACGTGTACCGGCCGGGAGCCAAGTTCACCGCCGACGAGCTGGTGACGCGCACGACCGGCAGCCCGATGTCGGTGGAGCCCTACATCCGCTACCTCACGACCAAGTACCAGACGCTGTACGACCTGCAGCCGGAAACGGCGAAGGTGCTGAAGTCCCCCGAACGGAGGTGACCGTTGGCCCAGCCCGCTGAAGACCGATCCGTCACCGCGCCCGCACCGCATGGCGCCCCGCGTCGCGAGCTGTCGATCCGCGCCATCGGCGTTTCGATGCTGGTGGCCGCGATGATTGCGGGGTCCTACCCGTACGTGGTGCTCAAGATCGGCTACGGACCGAACATCTCGGTGGTGAGCGCCTTCTTCGGCTACATCCTGCTCACGCTCATCGCGCTGGTCACGCGCGTCCGCAGCAACCGCTACGAATGGAACATGGTGCAGACCGCCGGCACGGCCGCCGGCCAGGCCGGCTTCATGTGCGTCGTGCTGGCGGCGATCGACATGCTGAACCAGAAGCCCGAGCTCGGCTTCAGCCTCCATCTCTCGATCATGCAGACGTTCCTGTGGCTCACCATCTCGGGCCTGATCGGCGTGCTGCTCGCGGTGCCGGTCCGCAAGCACTACATCGACGAGGAGAACCTCACGTTCGCCGACGGCACCGCTGCCGGCGAGACGCTGCTGGTGCTCGATGAGGGGCCCAAGCAGGCGGGGCCCAGGGTGGCGGCCCTCGGCGCCGGCATGGGCATCAGTGCCGTGATCGCCTGGCTGCGTGATGGCCCGCTCAAGCTCCTGCCCGGCGACATCCCGTTTGGCGCGACCGGCCACGCGCTCCGCATGGGCACCGAGGTGAGCGTGCTGTCCTTCGGCGGCGGACTGCTGGTGGGCGCCCGGGTGGCGCTCTCGATGGGACTCGGCATGGTGCTGTCCTGGGTGATCGCGCCGCCGCTCCTGGTGCAGAACGGCATCGTTCCGGAGCAGGCGTTCCAGCCGGTGCTGCGATGGGTGATGTGGCCGGCCACCGGGCTGCTGGTGGCGGGCGGACTCACCGCCCTGATCCTCAAGTGGAAGCTGATCGTGAAGACGTTCACCAGTTTCTCCGCGAAGGACGTGAGCAGCACTGATTTCCCGATCCGCTGGGTGGTGATCGGCGTCGTGGTCCTGAGCGTGATCCTGTGCGTCGTCCAGCAGGTGAGCCTCGGCTTCCCGATCTGGCTCACGATCGTGTCGCTGGTGTTTTCGTTCCTGCTGATGCTGGTGGGAGCACGCGTGCTGGGTGAAACCAACTGGGCGCCGATCAGCGCGATGGCGAACCTGATGCAGGCCGTGTTCGCGGTGCTCTCGCCCGGGAGCATGAGCCACAACATGATCGGCTCCGGCATGTCGGGGACGGTGGCCGCCAACGGCGAGCACCTGATGCAGACCTTCAAGTCCGGGAAGATCGTCGGCTCCTCGAACCGCAGCCTCACGATCATGCAGCTCATGGCGGTCCCGGTCGGGGCGCTCGCGGTGTCCTTCGTCTACCCGGCGCTGCGGCGGCAGTACGGCATCGGCGGCGATGGCCTGACCTCGCCAATCAGCGTCAAGTGGGCGGGCTTCGCGGAGCTGCTGAACCAGGGCCTGAGCGCGCTGCCGCGGGGCTGCTTCGACGCCATGCTGATCGCCGTGATCCTCGGCATCGTCATCACCATTCTCGAGCCCCGGTTCAAGCGCTTCCTGCCGTCGCCGACCGGCATCGGCATCGGCATGCTGATCCCCGGCATCGCGGTGATGCCGATGGTGGCGGGCGGCATCTGCCAGTGGGCGTGGGCGCGGACGAACCGGAAGACCGAGGAGGCCTTCAGCCTCCCGCTTGCCTCGGGCTTCATCGCTGGCGAGGCGCTGCTGGTGCTGGTGTTCGCGATGATGGCCATGTTCGGCGGGAAATAAGTCCGCCGTTGCGGAGCGGAGCGCGATCCTCCGCGGGATCCGCCGTGACCCGCGGCCGATCCGTGAGAACGGTCGGCGATCTTTCCCGGGCCGCCCTGATCCTGACTTTGATCTGGGCGGCCCTCTTCGGTCCGCAGCTCTTCCTGGGGCAGACGTTCACCCTGGGGGATTCGCGGCTCTATTACCCCTTCAGGGAATACTCGCGCGAACGCTGGATGGAGCGTCACGAGCGGACCTTCTGGAATCCCTTCGTATACGGGGGCCTTTCGGCCAGCGCGAGCCTGGCCGACACCCGGCCCCAATACCTCCCCGATTTCGCGCTCGACCTGTTCGAGCGAATGCGCCCCGGACGGATCGTCCCTCTCGCCGGGCCATTGCTCGCGCACCTCGCCGGAATGCTAGCCATGGCGGCGCTGGCCCGCTCGCTGATCGGATGCTCGACCGCGGGAATGGTATGGGCGGGAGTGGCTTTCGGCCTTTCGCCGATGCTCCTCGTCCCCTTTGCATTCGGACACGACGCGTTCCTGGTATCGACGTCCCTGATGCCGGTCGTGCTCGTCGTCGCACGCTCCCTGTTTTTCGCCCGGTCGGTGCGGACCCTTCTGGCGACGAGCCTGCTGCTGGCCCTGGTCACCGGAGTTCAGGCGCTCGATGGACACCCTCAGGTCGTCGCTTACTCCACGGTGGTGCTGGCCGCCTTCCTGCTGGTCTGGGTCGTGGAGACCCGCCGCCCGTGGCGGATCGCGCTGGTCGTCCTCGCGCTAGCCTGGGGGGCCGCCATGTCCGCCGCAGCCTGGTGGCCGGCGTATCTCTACGGAACACACTCCGCGCGGGCAGGCGCCGGACCGTCGGAGGATCAGGTGATGGCGTTCAGCCTCGGGTGGTACGAGCTGACGGCCCTGGTCTGGCCTCGTGCGGTGGGCGGCTCCGGGGCGACCTACTGGGGCGGACTGTGGAGCACCGACTACCCGCGTTTCCTCGGCGTGACCGTCGTCGCTCTATCGCTTCCCGGGTTTTTCGCGTGGCGCCGGTTGCAAGCGAAATACGCCTGGCTGCTGCTGAGCCTAGTCGTGGTCTCCGCTCTGGTCGCCGTCGGCCCCCGCCTCGGACCGTTGTATGACCTCCTTCACCGGTGGGTGCCGTTTTTCTCTCTATTCCGCGTGTCCTCGATGGTTCTCGTGGTTGCGGCACTCGGCACCGCTCTCCTGTCCTCTGCGGCCTTGTCCCCGCCTTCTCAGGTCCCACCCCGGGGGTCTCATCAGGCAACCAGGGCCCGTACCCGCATGCCACCGATCGCCTGGGCGGCGCCTGCAGCTACGATCGCGCTGATCGGCCTCGGCCTCAGCCTGGCTGGCGGAGCGCTTGATGAACTCTATACAGGGTTGGCTCGAAGCGTCCGACCCCGCATGCCACCTCCTATTGCCGCGGCAGCGGCTCACTCGGCAGGCTCCGACCTGATCCTTCGGACGGTGCTGCTGGCGGCCGCGCTGGTCCTGGTCCGTCTGCGGCGAGGGGGCTTCTCGATGGTGCCAGCGACCGCACTGATCGCCTTTCTCGCGATCGATCTAGGGTCGGTTTCGTATCCGATCCTGTCGCGAGGCAGCGGTGGAATCGAGCGGCTCACGGCCCGGCCGATGCCGGAGCTGGCTCGGCGGGGTGCTGCGGAGCCGGCCGCCAGAGTGGATTCGCACCGCGAAGTCGATGACTCGCTGTGGCAGCTCGAGCAGACGCCTACCTTTGAATCCGTCGTGAACGACTGGGTCACCTGGCGGGCTCGTACCTGGGGCGGCGAGCACGGGACTCCTCCCGGCATCTGGGCGCGATGGCTGGACGTCAGGAGTCTCGGCGCCATGAAGGCTCTTGGGATCGTGTACGTCTCCGCGCTCCCGAGCGCGGGGTACGACTCGACGATCGTGGAGCTCGTGGCGGAGACTCCCGGCGAGGCGGTCTATCGGCTGGTCGGCGCCCTGTCGCGCGCCTACGCCGTTCCGAAGGTGGAGGTCGCCGAGAGTGAATCGGCGGCCTTCGATCGAGTGGAGCGCGAGGATTTCGACCCCGCTGCCTTCGCCGTCACCGCGGATCCTGAAGCCGGCGGCTCTTACCCGGGCTCGAGCGGTTGCCGGATACGCTGGGTCGTTGACGAACCCGATTCGCTGATAATCGAGACCGAATCGGACGCTCCGGCGTTCGTGGTGGTGGCGGACCCGTACTTCCCGGGTTGGAGTGCGACTCTCGATGGGCGTCCGGCCACGCTCCGGCGGGTGAATCATTTCGTGCGCGGGGTCGCCGTTCCGCAGGGGACCCACCGAATCGGCATGAGCTTCGAGCCCGAGGGCTGGGCGACCGCCGTTCCCTTCACTCGATGGGCGCTCGGGCTTTGGATCGTGGCAGGCATGGCCTGGCTGCTGGCCGGCCGCTTCGTTCGTTCCGCGGCCGTACATCCTGCAGCGGCAGGTCAGCGGCCGTAATCGGAACTCCCGCGCCGGTCCCAAAGCGGGAAAGAACGAAACCGACCGCAACACATCCATGGTCCACTTCGTAGGCTGCACGTACAGGTCGATGCCGCCCCGGGGCTGAGATCCGCTCCCTCGCCGGGGCCGGGCGCGCGTGGTCGTGGGTTCGGACCCACGCTGGAGGCTCGGATGGAAGCGTCGGTGAAACCGCGACGGCGGTGGTGGATCTGGTCGGCGGCTTCGCTGATCGTAGTGGCGGGCGTGGTCGTCGGTCTGCTCGTCGCGAAGAACGGCCGCGGCGACGGGGCGAAGAAGAAGGAAAAGGAAGGCCCGGTGTCCGCCCCGGTCGAAATCTCGACCGTGAGCCAGGGCAGCATCACCACTTTCCTCGAGAGCACCGCCACCCTCGAGGCGCGCCGCTCGGCGACCCTGGTCTCGACCCGCCCCGGGCAGGTGCGCGCGCTCGATGTCGAAGAGGGACAGTCCGTGCGGCAGGGCCAGGTGCTCGCCCAGCTCGACGACACCGAGTCGCAGCTCGCGGTCGAGCGCGCCGAGGTCGGCCTCCAGCTCGCCACCCGCGAGGCCGAGCGCGGCCGCCAGCTCCGCGGCCAAGGCTATATCAGCGAAAAGGAGATCGACGATCTCGACCTCAAGCTGCGCCAGGCCAAGGTGGGGCTCGCGGAGGCCGAGTACGACCTCTCCCAGCGGCGCCTGGTGGCGCCGTTCGCGGGCCGTGTCACCGCGCGCATGATCAACATGGGCGAGACGGTGACGGCGGGACGCGAGTGCTTCCGAGTCGAGGACTTCGATCCGCTGCTCGCGCGCATCTATTTCCCCGAGCGTGAGCTGTCGCGGCTCAAGATCGGCCAGACCGCGGTGCTGTCGCTGGATGCGATGCCCGGCCGCGAGTTCGCCGGCACGGTCTCGCTCGTGCACCCGGTGGTCGACCGCGCGAACGGCACGGTCAAGGTCACCCTCGAAGTCCGCGATCCCGAGCGCGTGCTCCGCCCGGGCAACTTCGTGAAGGTGCGACTGCGCACCGGTAGCTTCAACGAAGCGATCGTGCTCCCGCGCCGTGCGATGCTCTCCGAGGACGGCGAGAGCTACGTGTTCGTGGCGCAGGGCGACACGGTGATCCGCCGCCCGATCACGGTCGGGGCGATTTCGGGTGACACCGCGCAGATCCTCGCCGGGCTCGCGGTCGGCGACAGCGTGGTGACGGTCGGTCAGGGCGGACTCAAACCGGGCTCGCGCATCAAGCCGGTCCGCCTGTAGGGCTCGTTCGATGAATCTCGTCCAGGGCTCGATCCGGCGGCCGGTCACCGTCTTCATGACCACCCTCGGGGTGGTCCTCTTCGGCCTCGTGGCCGGCAGTCGCCTGTCGGTGGACCTGCTGCCCGACGTCTCCTATCCCTCGCTCACGATCCGTACCGACCTGCCGGACGCCGCCCCCGGCGACGTCGAGCAGTTCATCACGCGTCCGATCGAAGAGGCAGCGGGCGTCGTGCCCGGTCTCGTGCGGCTCCATTCGGTTTCGCGCCCCGGTCAGTCCGAGGTGACGCTCGAGTTCGGAACCGGCACCCGGATGGACCTCGCCTCGCTTTCCGTGCGCGAAAAGCTCGACCTGGTCACGCTGCCGCGCGAAGCCAAGCGGCCGGCGATCCTCCGTTTCGATCCGTCGCTCGATCCGATCCTCCGCATGCGCCTCTCGGGCGGCAACAACCTTCAGCGCCTCCGCCGCATCGCCGACCGCACGGTGAAAAGCGACCTCGAGGGCGCGCCCGGAGTGGCTGCCGTGAAGGTGGTGGGCGGCGAGGAGGAGGAGATCCGCGTGGACGTCGACGCCGCGCGGCTGGCGGCGGTCGGGCTCACGCTCGCCGACGTCTCACGCCGGCTCGCCGAGGAGAACATCAACCTGGCCGGCGGCTCGCTGACGGAAGCCCAGTCCGAATACCTGATCCGCGCCACCAACCAGTTCGTGAGCCCCGAGGAGATCGGGGACGTGATCCTGGTGGTGCGCCAGAGCGGTGCGGCTTCGAGCAATGGCACACCGGCGTTCGCCGCCGGGGCCGGCGCCATCGCGGGCGTGGTGCGCGTCTCCGACGTGGCCACGGTCGCCCGCGGCTCCAAGGACCGCGAGGTCGTGGCGCGACTCGACGGCACGGAAGCCGTCGAGATCTCCGTTTACAAGGAAGGCGACGCCAACACGGTGACGGTCGCCCAGAACGTGAAGCGCCGCGTGAACCGGCTCCAGCTCCCGCCCGAGATGAAGCTCGTCACCGTGGCCGACCAGTCGCGCTTCATCGAAAGCGCGATCGGCGACGTCATCGCCGCCGGCTGGCAGGGCGGCGTGCTCGCGGTGCTCGTGCTGTTCGCGTTCCTCCGCCAGCTCGGCCCCACCATGATCGTCGCGCTGGGTATTCCGGTCTCGGTGTTCGCCACCTTCGTGATCATGTACCGGATGGGGGTGTCGCTGAACCTGATGTCGCTCGGCGGGCTCGCGCTCGCGATCGGCATGATGGTGGACGGCTCGATCGTGGTGCTCGAGAGCATCCATCGCGAGCGCACGCTGGGCCTCGCGCCGCGCCAGGCGGCGAGCCGCGGCGCGGACGCCGTGGCGATGGCGGTGACCGCCTCCACGCTCACCTCGATCGCGGTGTTCTTCCCGCTGGTGTTCGTCGAGGGACTCGCCGGCCAGCTGTTCCGCGACCAGGCGCTCACCATCACGATGTCGCAGATCGCCTCGCTCGCCGTGTCGGTGACACTGGTGCCGATGCTGGCCGCCCTCGGCGGTGGAGCCCGGGACGCGACGCCCGAGGCGTCCGGCACCGGCCGCTGGAATTCCGTCGCGCGCTGGGGCCTCTTCGGGGTGCTCGCGATCCCCCGCCTTCTCACTCGCGGCGTCACCGTCCTCGGGCGCCTGATGCGTCCGGTCGTCGATCGCCTGCTCGTGCCCTTCGACGCCGGCTACGCCTGGCTGGCCTCGGCGTATCCCGCGATGCTGAGGCGCACACTTGCGCGGCCGTGGCCCGTGCTCGCCATCTCGACCCTCGGGTTCGCCGCCACGCTCGCGGTGGGCGCGATGCTGCCCCGCAACCTGTTCCCCGCGGTGAGCCAGGGTGAGTTCTTCTTCAACGTCGTGCTGCCCGAGGGCACGGCCCTCCACGTCACCGACCAGGCGATCGAGCGGGTGGCCGCGAGCCTGCGCAAGGACCCGCGCGTGAAGCACGTGTACACGAGCGCGGGCCAGATCGACCTCAGCGCCTTCGCGGGTTCCGCGCGCGAGGCCAACCGCGGACAGATCGCGGTGGCGTTGAATCGCAACGACGCGCGCACCGAGGAAGCGGTGGCCGGCGTGCTGCGGGACCACCTGGACCAGGTGCCGGGGCTCGCCTACGAGTTCGGCCGCCCGAGTCTGTTCACCTTCCGCAATCCGGTCGAGGTCGAGGTCTACGCGTACAACCTCGACACGCTGCGACTGCTCTCCGATGCGGTCGCCGTGCGGCTCGCCGAGGTGCGCGGCATCGACGACATCGAAAGCTCCATGCGGCTCGGCGACCCGGAGGTCCGGATCGCCTTCGATCGCGATCGCATGGCGGCGCTGAGCCTCGACCCGGCGGCGGCCTCGCGGCTCGTGCGCAACGCGGTCCAGGGCGAGGCGGCCACCCAGTTCAGCGACCTCGACCGCAAGCTCGACATCCGCGTGCGCGCCAACGAGGACGAGCGCTCGGCGGTGGCGGCACTCGCGAGTCTCGAAGTGGGGCGCAACCGCGGCATGGCGGTGCCGCTCGGCTCGGTCGCCAACGTGACCGTGGAGCGCGGACCGAGCGAGATCCGCCGCATCTCCCAGCAGCGGGCGGCGGTCGTCTCGGGGAACCTCAAGGAACGGGATCTCGGCTCGGCCTCCGTTGAAATCGAAGCCGCGCTGGCCACGATGGAGCTGCCGCCGGGAACGAAGGTGGGACTGGCCGGCCAGAACAGCGAGCTCGCGCAGTCGTTCGGCTCCCTCCGCTTCGCGCTGCTGCTCGCGGTGTTCCTCGTCTATCTCGTGATGGCGAGCCAGTTCGAGTCCCTGCTCCACCCGTTCGTCATCATGTTCACATTGCCGATGGCGTTGACCGGGGTGGTGCTGACGCTGGTCCTCACCGGGCAGTCGGTGAGCGTCATGGTGCTGATCGGCGTGGTCGTCCAGGCCGGGATCGTGGTCAACAACGGCATCGTGCTGATCGACTACGTGAAGCAGCGACGGGCCGCAGGCGATTCGAAGATCGAAGCCCTCGTACAAGCCGGCCAGGTCCGGCTCCGCCCGATCCTGATGACGACCCTGGTCACGGCACTCGGCCTCCTGCCGATGGCGATCGGCATCGGCGAGGGTGCCGAGGTGCGCGCCCCGCTCGCGCTCACCCTGATGGGCGGGCTCATCAGCTCGACCGTGCTCACGCTGATCGTGCTCCCGGCGGTGTACGTCACGATGGACCGCCGCCCGTGAACCTCCCGCGCTGGAGCCTCCGGAATCCCATCACCGCCACGATGGCGGTGGTGTGCATCCTGACGCTCGGCGCGATCGCCGCCCCCAAGCTTCCCCTCGCCTTCCTGCCCGAGGTGAACTTTCCCAGCCTCGAGATCACGATCCCTTACCCGAACTCGCTGCCCGCGCAGGTCGAGGAGGAGATCACGCGCCCCGCCGAGGAGGCGCTCGCCACGCTGAGCAAGGTGCGCCGCATCTCCTCGTGGTCGTCCGCCAACGCGGCCAACATCTATATCGAGTTCGACTGGGGCGAGGACATCGCGCCGATCCGGGTCGAGGCCCGCGAGAAGCTCGACCGCATCCGTGACCGCCTGCCGGCCGACGTCGACCTGATCCAGGTCAACAGCTTCCGCTCCTCGGACATCCCGGTTCTCGAGTGCCGGGTCGCCGCGGATCGCGATCTCTCGCAGGCCTACGAGCTGCTGAACCGCCACGTCGCCGACCCGCTGCGCCGCGTTCCGGGCGTCGCCAAGGTGGAGCTCTACGGGGTCGAGCCGCCGCAGGTGCGGATCGAGTTCCGCCGCGCCGACCTCGAGCGCCACAACCTCGACGCCGAGGCGGTGCTGGCGCGGCTCGACGGCTCGAGCCGGTCGTTGAGCGCCGGCATGCTCCGCCGCGGTGGCGAAGCGTGGCCGCTGCGGGTGGTGAACGAGTTCACGAGCATCGAGGAGTTCCGGCGCTTCCCCATCACCGAGCAGGGGCTCAAGCTCGGCGACGTCGCCGACGTCTCGCTGCGCGAGCCCGACCTCGACTACGGCCGGCATCTCGACCGCGGCCGCGCGATCGGGCTCAACGTCATCAAGGAATCGGGCGCCAACAACGTCGCGGTCTCCGACCGCGCACGGCGCGTGCTCAAGGAGGTCGAGTCCGACCCCGAGCTGCGCGGCATCCGGGTGCTGACGTTCACCGATCAGGGCGAGCAGATCCGCAACTCGCTCGAGGGCCTGGCCCACGCCGGCATCGTCGGCGCGGGGCTCGCCACGATCGTGCTGTTCTTCTTCCTGCGCCGGCTCGCGACGACGCTGGTGGTGGCGGCGGCGATTCCATTCTCATTGATCGCCGCGGCGGCGCTCATGTACTTCACCGGGCGCACGCTCAACATCCTCTCCATGATGGGCCTGATGCTGGCGGTCGGGATGCTGGTGGATCACGCGGTGGTGGTCCTCGAGAGCATTACTCGCCATCGCGAGCGCGGCGAATCGCCGCTGCGTTCGGCCCTGAAGGGCAGCCGCGAGGTGCTCCCGGCCGTGGTCAGCTCGACGCTCACCTCGGTGATCGTGTTCCTGCCCCTCGTGCTCGGCGGCCGCACCGAGATCACGACGTGGATCGGAGAGGTGGGCCGCACCATCATCTTCACCCTGACGTGCTCGCTGTTCCTGTCGCTGACCGTGATCCCGCTCGTCATGGGCCGGGTGCTGCGCACCACGGGCGGCGTTCCCTCGAGGTTTTTCGTCGGGCTCGCCGACCTCCACCAGCGCGTTCTGCGCTGGACGCTCAGCCACCGCCCCGTGGCCACCGGGATCGCGGTCGGCGTCTTCGCGGCCGCGGTCGCGATGTTCATGCCGGTGGACAAGAGCGCTTTCACGGCCACCAAGGTGGAGGCGGTCAACCTGCGCTACGAGTTCGCGGACAACCTCAACTACCGACAGGTCGAGAAGTACGTGAATGCGGTCGAGGCATGGATCGACGAGCGCCGCGACTCCCTGCACGTCAAATCCATCTACACCTACTACACCAACAACGAGGCCTTCACGCGCGCCTATCTCGCGGACGGCTACGCCGACGACGAGGGGGCGCAGAAGGTGCGCGACCTCATGCGCGAGCGGCTGCCGGAGCTGCCCGGCGTCAAGCTCCAGCTGCGCGACAACCAGGGACAATCTGGAAGCGCGCGCCTCGCGGTGCGCCTCTTCGGAGACCCCGGGCCGCGTCTCGATCAGCTCGCCGCCGAGGTCGCCCGCCGGCTCTCCAGGGTGGCTGGTCTCACCGATGTGGTGGTGGGCGGCGAGCGCGGGCGCGAAGAAGTCGAGGTCGAGGTCGACCGCGAGCGCGCGGCGGCGTACGGGCTCACCACGGCGGGCGTCGGCGAGGCGGTGGCGCGCCATTTCCGCGGCCGGCAGCTGCCACGCTTCCGCGGCCCCGACGGCGAGGTGCAGGTGCAGGCGCGGCTCGCCGAGCAGGACCGGTCCAGCCTCGCCCGGCTTCACGACCTCCCGGTAACGACAGGCAGGGTCTCGGAGGGCGGCCCGCGGACGCTGCCGCTCGCCGCCGTGGCGGACTTCCACTCGGTACGCACGCCGTCGAGCGTGGAGCGCCAGCAACGCCGCTCGGTGCTCGCCGTGCGCGGAAACGTGGACCCCAAGAAGAGCGGCGACGTGCGCACCGAGGTGCGGCGCGTGCTCGACGGCATGGGATTCCCCACCGGCTACACGTGGTCGTTCGGTGAAGCCTTCGAGGACGAGGACCGCACCCAGCAGGAGCTGCTCGTCAACCTGCTGCTCGCCCTGGTGCTCGTCTACCTCGTGATGGCCGGCCTGTTCGAATCGCTGCTCCATCCGTTCGCGATCATGCTCGCGCTGCCCTTCGCCTTCGTCGGGATCGCGGTCGTCTGCTTCACCACCGGCTCACCCTTCAATCTCATGGCGCAGATCGGCATCCTGATCCTGGTCGGGATCGTGGTGAACAACGGAATCGTGCTGGTGCACCACATCCATCAACTCCGCGACCGCGGGCTGCCGCGCGAACGCGCGATTCTCGAGGCGGCGCACGACCGGCTGCGCCCGATCCTCATGACCACGCTGTGTACCGTGCTGGGTCTGGCGCCGCTCGCGGTCGGCGGCAACCACGTGGGTGACGTGCTCTACTACCCGCTCGCGCGCACCGTGATGGGCGGACTCGCGGCCTCGACCCTTCTCACGCTGCTGCTCGTCCCCTGTCTCTACACGCTGATCGAGGACGCCGCGGCGCTGGTCGCCACGGTGTGGAAGCGCGGCCCCCGGCGGCAGCCCGAGGCGGCGCCGGCGATGCCCGAGCCGCTCGGAGCGATGGGCGACTAGCCGGGGCGGGAGCCGCTGGCGAGCACGAACGCCGCGAGCGAGCCGGTGCCCGGGATTCTGGACATCCACGCATCGAGCGCGGCGAACGAGGCCGGCAGGTACCGGGTGACGATCCCCGGCAGCACCACGAGCCCCCGTACCGACACCCGTTCGAACCCCGCCTCGCGGAACAGCGCCGCGATCTCGCCGGGCGCGAACTGGAACCGGTAGGCGCCGTTCGACCACACCCCCTCCTTGTCACCCTTCGAGCGGCGGTTCCACGCGAGCGAGGTGACGACGCAGCGGCCGCCGGGCGCGAGGTGGGAGGCGATCTGCTTCAGCGCTTCGAGTTTCGAAGCGTGGGTCGGGATGTGCTGGAAGACCTCGCAGGAATAGGCGGTGTGGAACGTGCCGAGATCGCGGGGCAACGCGCACAGGTCCGCCACCACGGTTTCGAGGTTCGTGATGCCGCGCTCGCCGGCCCGCCGCGCCAGCACCGCGAGCGACCCAGGGGAGAAGTCGGCCGCCACGAGACGCTTCACACGCGGGGCGAGCATGAGGGCGTAGCGCCCCACACCGGAGCCGGCATCGAGCACGTAGTGCTCGGGTCGCGGCGACACCGCGTGCGGCACCGCGAGATCCTCGACGCGCATGCGGAAGGCGCCGCGCGACGCGGCGAGGCGCTCGAGATAGCTGTCGGCGCCGGCGTCGCGGCCGAGGCGCTCCTGCTCGCGGATCCACTCGGCCCGCTCGGGCGTGATTCCGCCCTGGGATTCCGGGTTGGCTTCCATGTGGGCCCTCGGATCTGCGCCGGACCTGGTGTCCGGGGCACCGGCTATTGGAGCATGTATTCGACCGTGCTGACCACCCGCAGGGTCTTCTCGATCTGGCTCTCCTCGGAGATCCCGGGGGCACGGTCGCGGGCCTGGATCTCGAAGATCCCCTGCGAAGCGCGACGGATGCCGCCGAGCCTGGCCTTCGACTCGCGCGCGAACTGGTCCGCGGCGGTGCGCGCATTGACGTTGGCTTCGGCCAGCATCGCGGGCTTGAGATCGTTGAGCTTCGTGAACAGGTAGGTCGGTCCCGACGCGCCGTACTCCTGGCCCGCCGCCAGCACCACCCCCTGGCGGACCAGATCGTCGATGCTCTGGCTGGCCCGGCGCAGCGCGTCGACGTCGGAAGTGCGCACGATGAGTCCCATCCGCACCACAAACCGGTTGGGCGGCGGCGGCCCCCCGTAGGCGTTGGCGCGCGTGTCGGTGACGTTCAGCGAGTGGAGCGAGATCGCGGTCGAATCGATTCCGAAGCGCGCGAGGAACCGCTTCGCCTGGCGGCGGTCGGACTCCACCTTGGACTGCGCCACGGCGAGATCGTTGTCGGCGGCGGTGAAACTGAGCGGCCAGAGACCGACATCCGCCTTCACCTCGCGCTCGGCCACCCCCTTCACGCTCACAGTGCGATCGGCGATCCGGAAGCGGACGAGCCCGCCGCCGATGAACATCCCGGCCAGCACGAGGGCGATGGCGAGCAGCAGCGTGGCAAGCAGCGGGCGTTCGTTCACGAATACCTCGGGACCGGGTGATGGGCGCGGCGCGATTAAGCCGCCGGCCGCCGTGACCTGTCAACGCGCGGGCCCCTTGACGCAGGGGCTAGGCTCTTTCTGCGCGTGAGGCATGGGGCCCACGCGCTGGATCCGCCGGGCGCGATCCGCCCCGGCGAGAAGAAGGAGAACCATCATGCATGCACGCATGGTGCAGTGCGGCTCCGGCACGTCCGAGTCGCGATGTGGCTGCGGTGGACACCGGCACGAAGAGCGCGCCTCGGCGCGCGAGGCCCGGCACTTCGCCGATCCGGGCTTCGGTGGTGGTGGTGGTGGTGGTGGTGGTGGTGGTGGTGGTGGTGGCTTCGGGGTGCGGCGGCCGCTGCGCTTCCTGGCCTGGCGTCTCGAGCTCCGCGAAGAGCAGGTGACGCAGCTCGCCACCATCCTCAACACCCTCAAGACCGAGCGGGCCCAGCACGAGGTGGACGATCGCCGCGCGCTGGCGCTGCTGGCCGACGCGGTGGCGGCTGAGAGCTTCGACGCCGCCAAGGCGGGCGAGGCGGCGACGCTGCGCGAGCAGAGTGCCGGGCGGCTCGAGCGCCAGGTCGTGGACGCGATCGGGCGGATTCACGCCCTGCTCGACCCCGATCAGCGCGAGAAGTTCGCGTACCTGCTCCGGACCGGAACGGTGATGATGTAGCACTCATCGCCCGAGTCGGGCCGACATGGGAGGGGACGCCGGACGGCGTCCCCTTTCCATTGGCGCCCGCAACGGTTATCGGTTCCCGGATGAGCGACCGCGCAGGGCCTCTCGATTCACGACGCGCCCAGCGCGCCTGGTGTCTCTACGACTGGGCCAATTCGGCGTTCTCGACCAGCGTGGTGGCGGCGATCCTGCCGGTCTACTTCGCGAGCGTCGCCGGCCGGTCCATGGCCCCGCACCAGGCCACCGCTCTGTGGGGATACGCGAGCGCGGTCGCGCTCGGCATCACCGCTTTCATCGCTCCCGTCGCGGGGGCGCTCGCCGATCAGTCGCGCCGTCGCAAGCCGTTCCTGCTCGCGTGCGTGGTGATGGGCTCGGCCGGCACCCTCGCGCTCGCTGTGATTCCCGGCGGGCCGTGGTGGCTGTTGCTCCTCGCCTTCGGCATCGCGTTCATCGCCTTCGCCACCGCCAACGTCTTCTACGACTCCCTGCTCCCGGGGATCGCCCGGAGCGAGGAGCTGCATGCGGTCTCCGCGCGCGGTTTCGCGCTCGGCTATCTCGGCGGCGGTCTGCTGCTCGCCGCCCACCTCGCGTTGATCCTCATGCCGCAGCGCTTCGGGCTTCCGGATGCAGGTGCTGCCACCCGCGTGGCGTTCGCGAGCGTGGCCGCGTGGTGGCTCCTCTTCTCGCTGCCCCTCTTCCGCGACGTGCCCGAGCCCGATGCCGAGGCGCACGGGGTGCCCGCGGCCCGGCTTCCGGCGGCGACGCTGCGCCAGCTCCTCCAGACGCTCGGCCACATCCGGCAGCGGCGCGACCTCCTGCTCTTCCTCATCGCGTTCTGGCTCTACTCGGACGGGATCGGGACCATCATCAAGATGGCGACCATCTACGGCGCCGAGGTCGGCATCGGGCAGACCGACCTGATCGGGGCGCTGCTCATGGTTCAGCTAGTAGCGGCGCCCGCGTCCTACGCCTTCGGCAGGCTCGCGGGTCCGCTGGGTCCCCAGCGCGCGGTCATTCTCGGCCTCGCCGGCTATTGCGGGGTCAGCGTGCTCGCCTTCTTCATGACGGCGCCCATTCACTTCTGGGCGCTGGCGTTCCTGGTGGCGCTCTTCCAGGGCGGCACCCAGGCGTTGTCGCGCTCGATGTTCGCCGCGCTGGTTCCCCGGCGCCGGGTCAGCGAGCTCTTCGGCTTCTACTCGGTGAGCGAAAAGCTCGCCGGCATCGTCGGACCGCTGGTCTTCGCGGCGGTGACCCAGGGCATGCACGGCGGACGCGCGGCGACGCTGACCTTGCTGCCGTTCTTCATCGTCGGGGCCTGGCTGCTCTCTCGGGTCGACCTCGAGCGGGGAGCGCGGGAGGCACGGACGGACGAGGGCTGATGAGGAACCGGCGCGGCAAATTTGCCTCCGAAATGTCGGATGCGCCCGGCCCTGGTATCGCGTACCCTGCGGCCTGCATGGTCGTGCCAGGAAGCCGTCGATGACTTCACCCGTCATTCCGCCGTCGCCAGCCCGAAATCCGCGACCGGATGCCGAGCCTCGCGTCCTCTATTCGAGGATGTCCGATCTCGCCGTGGACGCTTCGCCCACCGGGATGGTGGTGTGCGACGACGGTGGCACCGTGCTCCTCGCCAATCGTCACATCGAGATCCTGTTTGGCTACACGGTGTCCGAATTGCTGGGACGGAACATCGACACGCTGGTCCCGGTAGACGTCAGCTCCGCCCAGGGGACCGAGCGCGGTCGTTACTGGACTCACCCCGAGTCACGGCCGATGGGCGCGGGTCGCCAGCTCGACGGCCAGCGGAAGGACGGCACCCGGATGCCGGTCGAGGTGGGCCTCACCGTGACCGACCGGGATGGGCAGCGGCTGGTGGTCGTCTCGATCGTCGACATCAGCGAGCGGCTGGCCCGGGAAGGTGCCCATCGCTCGGAGACTGCCGACCGCCTGCGACTCGAGCGCCTGATCTCGAACCTCTCCGCGGCCTTCGTCAACATCGCGCCCGAGAAGGTGGACGAGACCATCACCGACGGACTGCGGCAGATGGTCGAGGCGCTCGATCTCGACCGCAGCGCCCTCTGGCAGTTCACCGAGAACGACGACGACCTGGTCTACACCCACGTCTGGGTGCGTCCCGAGTACCCTCCGACTCCGGTCCAATTCTCCACGAGGGAATTCTTCCCGTGGATGCTCTCGAAAGTCCGCGCGAACGAGGCGATCTGGAACGAGACGATCGACGATGTCCCCCATCCCGTGGACCGGGAGAACCTGCGACGCTTCGACACCCGATCGTTCGCCGTCATCCCATTCCAGGTGGACGGCCGCGTCATCGGTGCGCTGTCGTTCGCGTCCCTGGGGCAGAACCAGCCGTGGCGGACGGAGATTCGGGACCGGATTCAGCTGGCGGCGATGGTGTTTTCACAGGCGCTGGCGCTGAAGAAGAGCCAGGCACAGCTCCAGAAAGTACTGGCGGAGGTCGAAGGGCTGCGCCGCAACCTGGCCATCGAGAACGCCCAGCTCCGCGCCGAGGTGAAATCCCTGATCGGCCCCCGGGCGCTGGCGGCCGAGAGCGGAGCCGTGCGCGAGGTGCTGGCCCAGGTCCGCTCCGTGGCGCCGACCACCTCGACCGTGCTGCTGCTGGGAGAAACGGGAAGCGGCAAGGAGGTCTTCGCCCAGGCCATCCACAACCTGAGCCAGCGACGCGACCGCCCCATGGTGCGGGTCAATTGCGCCGCGATTCCGGCCGCGCTGATCGAGAACGAGCTGTTCGGCCGCGAGCGCGGCGCCTACACCGGCGCCCTGTCACGGCAGGCCGGCCGGTTCGAGCTGGCGGACGGCGCCACGCTGTTCCTGGACGAGATCGGGGACCTGCCCCTCGAGTCACAGGCCAAGCTGCTGCGCGTGATCCAGGATCGCGTGGTCGAGCGGCTCGGCAGCACGCGGGCGATTGAAGTGGACGTGCGACTGATCGCGGCGACCAACCGTAATCTCGAGCAGGCGGTGGCCGATCGCACCTTCCGCGAGGATCTGTTCTACCGGCTGAACGTGTTTCCGGTCCATGTGCCGCCGCTGCGTGACCGCCCGGAGGACATTCCCGTCCTGGTGTGGACCTTCGTGGAGGAGTTCTGCAAGCAGTTCGGCAAGCGCATCGATTCGATCTCGAAGGAGAGCCTCAAAGCGCTCAGGGAGCACTCGTGGCCGGGCAACGTCCGCGAGCTGCGTAACGTCATCGAGCGCGCGATCATCCTGGCCAAGGGTCCGACCCTGGTGGTGGACCTCCCGCAGCTCGCTGCGCCGGCGGCCACGGTTCCTGGCCGCGCGCTCAACGAGATCGAGGCCGGGCACATCCGCGCCGTGCTGGAGCAGGTGGGCTGGCGGGTGCGCGGCAGCGGCGGCGCGGCCGACGTGCTCGGCATGAAGCCCACCACGCTCGACAGCCGCATGGCGAAGCTCGGGATCCGCCGGCCGCGCTGACCGGTCGGCTACTTCTTCGCGTTCGCCTTCTCCCAGGCCCGCACCTTCACCCGCGCCGCATCGAACAGCCGCACGTAGTTGCCCTTCGTGACCTTCTCGAGCGCCTCGGGGGTGAGCCGGCCCCACACCGGGTCCCACAGGTGGTACACGCCGTAGTAGGCCTTCTCGTCGCGCGGCGCCACCGTGTCGGTGCCGAAGAGAAAACGGTCGGGGTAGTGGTTGAGCACGTCCGCCACCCGTTCGATGGCCGCTTCGCTCGCCACCGCGTACTTGTTCACCTCGTCCCACGAAATGTCGAAGCACACGTGATCGTACGCCGGGTCGCGGAGCATCTCCTCCACGGCCACGATCTGGTCCTTGACCGGATGGATCACGCGCCCCAGTCCGATGTGCGCCCAGATGATCGTGGTGCCGGGGTGGCGGCGGAACAGCTCCTTGATCTCCGGCAGGTAGTCGGTGCTCGACGCCTTCGGGAACGGCTTCGCGATGTCGGTGTGGAGGAGCGTGACGAGCCCGACCTCTCCCGCGAAATCGAAGATGCGGTCGAGCGCGGGGTCCGTGAGACTCGCGCCGTCGCCCGCCACCTTCGGCGAGACGAACTCCTTGTGGATCGTGAACTCACCGATCCCGCTGAACACCCCGGGGAACGTCTGGAGCACGCGGCGGATGTGGTCGGCCGCGTACATGTCGGCGGGATTGAAGCCGATGATCATCGGATCGAACCGCGCCTGCTCGTTCTTCGTGAGCGACCGGTACTGCATGGCGATGAAGGCGTCGGTGAACGAGTAGTAGTAGAGCGGCGAATCGGTATCGAGGTAGTAGGTCGGCGCATCGTCGCCGGACATGCGGTACGACCACTCCTGCTGGAGCGGGATCCCGAACAGGGTCGCGCGCTGGACCCTCGTCCCCATGAGCTTCAGGTACTCGCGCGCGGTGATGCCCTCCTGCACGTAGTTCGTCAGGTGCACGTGGACGTCGTTGAACAGCGCGGGGCCGGTCTTGGCCGCGGCCGCGCCGGCCGGTCCGCCGGCTCCGCCGAGGAGCACCGCGATCAGCGCGGAGGCGCACCATCCGGGGCTTCGAGAATTCATGGTCGTTCTCCTTCGGCTCGTGAGGCGATGGATCAGAAGCGGAATATGGCGACCAGCTGGAACTGATTCGCGTGGGCGCTCTGCCCGTCCTTGTTCCGGCGGGTCCCATAGATGTACTCGAGACCGAGATCCGCGCGGCCGGTCGGCGAGAAGACCAGGTTGGCCGCCAGGCGATGGGTTCGGTTGTAGGCATCCGGGGGCTGGTAGTCGAAGTTGTCCACGACCACGACGCTCCACAGCACCGTCGAGCGCAGGTCCATGGTCTGGGCGGTCTTCCATTCCTTCCAGTGATGCTCGTAGCCGATGAACCAGCCCAGTGCATTCAGCGCCCCAAGGTCCCCGGTCGTCGTATCGAACACCGCGTCCTGGCCGCCCGCCGAGTTGAGGTCGTTGATGTAGCGCGCGATGCCGTTGCCGCCGTTGATCTGGAACATGAAGCGGTCGGTCAGCTCCCGGACGTGCACCTGGGCTACGCCGCTCACGCTGCCACCCGCCGCCCACTCCGAGCGCACGTCGCCGGTCACCGCCTCGCCGCGGATCTGGCGTACCACCCCCGCGATCTGCAGATGGTTCTTGTCGGTCGTACCCCAGAACGCGCGGGCGATCATGTCCGGAAACAGGTTCACGCCCTGACCGCCGGTGATGGAAACACTCGGAGTCTCCGCCGCCACCGCGAGCCGGGTCGTCGGCTTCGGCGCCCACCAGTAGCGCAGCAGGGGCTGGCGGATCACGTTCTCCGAGCTGACACCTTCGAAGTCGAGGTCCTCGAGGTTGATCCACGGGTCCGAGAACGTGGACCAGGTCTGCCCCGCGATGAAGCCACGGTACTGCGCGTAGGCGTGACGCAACCGGAAGGCATTCGCCTCACCAGCAAAGTCACCCTCGAAGAAGGCGCGCAGCTCCTCCTTGCCGCCGGGCGTCCGGAACTCGATGTTGAGCCGGCTGGCGCGGGCCGAGATGTTGGTCCGCTTGTCCTCGCCGCTCGTCGGAGCGGTCCCCACGGGTATGGAATTGGTGAGGAAACGGTCGTCGGTGCCGAGCGGATCGAGCGTCAGCACCACCGACGTTCGAACCCGCCCGCCGAACTTGATCGCCGCGTCGCTCCCCGGGATGCGGATCGAGCCCGGGAAGTCACCCGCCGAGACGATATCGGGAGGAAGCTCGGGGGATTTCTGTGTGGAGGCCTCGACCTTCTTGATCCGCTCCTCGAGTGAATCCTCCCAAGCCGGGAAGCTGGACTGGCTCTCGATGATCTCGAGACGCTTCTTCATCTCCACCAGCTGTTCCTGGAGCCGGAACATCAGCGTGTCCTGGGCCGCCAGGCGGACCGCCTGGCTGTCGGCTTCCGCGTACAGGGTGTCGATCAGCGCCTGCTGGCGCTCGATCATGAGCTGCTGCGCGTCGATCAGCTTCTTCTGCTCGGCCACCCGCGAGGAGACGCTGGGAGCGGCCGGCTTCGTCTTCTTCGTCGAGGCGGTCTGGGACCAAGCGGTGCCGGCTGTCAGCCCGACCATGGCTGCCAGCAGAAACGCGAGTCGCAACGTCCGAAACGCGTCCAAGGCTATCTCCTCTGCCCCATCACCGGCATTCCCCGCACGATCAGAGCAGAATGTCGGTCCCGATCGAGATCGTCGTCCCGGTCTGACCCGGAACGTAGTAGCCGAAGCTCGATCCTGCCGGGCACTTCTCCACGTGGATCAGGTGGAGATTGAGCCGCCAGCTCCGGCTCCCGTACGGATAGTAGCTGGCGCCGCCCGACAGCTCCCACGGGTAGCGCTTGAACTCGTCCATGAAGTACGAGGTGGTCGCGTAAACGCCGAGGTACTTGGGTACCACCATGTGCATGGCCTGGACGAAGAACGCGTGATCGAAGATCTCGCTCTCCGGCACCGGACCCGTTGCCTTGATGTTCGAGAGCCGGCGCATCGTGTACTCGCCCTGGAACGAGAAGCCCTTGTACTTGAAGCCCGCGTCAGCCGAGAGGTTCTGGTATTGCAGCTCTTCGACGGTGACCGAGTCAGCCAGGGCGCCGGTCTCGAAGGGGTTCACTCCGTCCGAGAGCCGGATCTGCGAATGCTTCGGCGCCTGGTCGTTGGGCGCGTACCGGCCTTCAACGGCGATGCACGTCGAGAGGCCGAACCGGGTTGCCAGCTCAGTGTGGTGCTCGAGATCGCCGAGACCACCCCGGGGACCGAACTCGCCGGTGCTCGGCATGGTCCAGACGCTGGCGCTGTAACTGAAGTCGCGGTTGTCCTGCGCCGCCGTGATGCCGAGCTGGCTGAGGCTGCGGTTGATCGAGGCGGTGTAGTAGACGCGGTCGATCGGCTGGCCGGTGATCCAGAACGAGGAGGCGAAGCCGCCGCGAAGCCCTTCCTCGGCCATCTGCCGGTCGCTCCCGGCCCAGAACGGCCATGAACCCTGCATGGAGCGATTGGTGAGATTGGGCCCGACGCCCACACCGAAAGTGAAGGGCCGGGATGCACGATACTGGAGATTTCCGAACAACAGGGTCTGCTCGGTTGAGCCGAGCGACCACAGCGAGATGTTGTAGCGGAACCGCGGGTCGCCGAAAAAGCCGGTCAGCCACGTGAAGGTGCGGTGCCAGTTGATGTCGTTCTTGGCCGTCACGGGGCGTGTGCGCCCCAGGTGATCCGTGAATGTCTGGTCACTGGGAAACTGACCCAGGTACCGGAACAATCCATACACGCTGATGTTCAGGCTCCCGCGGTCCGTCTTGATGATGTCGAACCCGCGTGCAGGGGTGAACTCTCCGGACGTCATGTTCGCGTAGCTGTCCGCGGGGAGCGTCCCGGTGGTGTCCGCGGGGGCACCCGCCTCCTCCTGCGCGTACGCCATGAGCGGTACGCCCAGCAGGAAGCACAAGGCAATGAATGCAGAATGACGCAGAGATGCTCGCTGATGTCGGCGGGTTTCCATGCTTTCTCCACGAAGTGAGGTGATCAGCGGCCCCATGTCATCAACAAAACACCGTGATGATCCGACTCTGAATTGCATCCTCGGCCGTCAGGACCCACGGCCGGGAGGATGTCGCCGGTCTTGTGTCGTCTTGACCATGCACGCAGGACACATCGATGCAGCGCATTGTCAGCTCATCATGGTGCTGGGCGATACGATGGTGCCGAGCGAGTGCGAAGTCGTGGCTGAGCCTTGGTCACAGCATGGTCAGGATACGAGCTTGGAAGAACTGGGTGCGGCCATCTAGTCCCAAGCGGTCGAGATTCCCATAGCCATAGACAAATTCGAGGCGCTGGTACGCGGTCGGGTACCAGTGCAGCATGGGACTCAGCCGCCAGAACTTTCCTCCCTGGAAGCTGGCACCGTCGTCGAAGTCCGCATAGCTGAAGTGGAACACGGCTTCGAACGCGCCGCGTCCGCCCTCGAAAACCGTCTTCTTTGGAGTGACGTGGGTGAAGATGCCGCCGGGCGCGTTGTAGGGACGTACCTCACCCGTCAGGAGACACACGACCCAGGCGTCCCCGCCGTGGAACAACGGGTCCTCGCCGCTCTTCGCATGGTCCTTCTGCCAGTCGTATTCGCCTCCGAACAGCCAGGAGCCGCGCCGGTAGAACGCCTCGGCGCCATAGGCGTCCGTGCCATCAGCGGCGAACTTCCCCGTGTCGAGCACGTTGGGCGCCAGGTACGAGCCAGGCTTCGACTTCTCGCGCAGGAAGCCGTCATCTGCTTTGGCGTTTCGCGTCATCACCCCAACGTGGGCCACGGTGTGGGTTTCTTCGGACAGTACCGGCTGCCAAGCGAGCCGAGCCACGAACTGGTTGTCGTAGGTGGAGAACTTTTCTTTCTCGGACAGTACGTCCGAGTACAAGCCGAGATTCAGGAGGATGCGCCGGCGAGGGTAGTACCCTTCGTACTTGATGCCGTCGGCGAGGATCGGGACGAAGGCGTCGAGAGTCTGAGAGCGCTCGATCCCCCAGATGAAAGCTCCGGCCATCACCTTGATGAGGGAGAACCCTTCCTTGGTGCGTCCGACGAAGAACTGTCCGGACAGCTCCGGAACAGCTACCTGGATCCCGGTCTGACGAAATCTCCACTCATCTTCCACGCCGTCGTACATGTAGCCGAACGTCCACGTGAACTTCCGCTCGGTCTTGAACCGCCCCTTCAGTAGAAAGCGAAAGTCGCGCACGCCGTTGTCGGTTTCCATTCGGACCTGCTGGTTGCTCTCGTCGTCCTGCTTGTAGCTCGCGAAGTCGTACATGAAGTGGTAGCCGAAGCGTAGGGTCGACACCGGGCCGTCGTACTCGTTCCACTTAACCATCTTTCGCTTGGGCTTGACGGCCTCCTCCTCGCCGGCATCGAGCGTGGTGTCCACTGTGGCACCCGCGGCCTCGCTGGACTCCTGCGCGTGAGCGACTACCGGCGTGACAGTCGAACCGATTGCGCCGAGGAAGAGTCCAGCGAACGCGAGAAGCACCGACATCGTTGCAACCCGAAATTGCGGGCTCGCGCATGAGTTGCCCAAGTCGTCCTCCCTGCGTCGAGGGAATGCGGTGCGGGCGCCGCGGACCAGCGCGGCGCCCGCCTCCAACAGCATCACGCACTAGTAGCGGTCGTAGTAGCCCTGGATGGTCTTGGGGTCCTTGGTCTTGAGCAGCGCGAGCTGCAGCAGGACGCGGGCCTTGCCCGGGTTCAGCTCCATCGAGGTCACCGTTCCCAGCTGGTCATCGTTGACTTCGACGTTGCGGCGGATGATCCCGCCATTGGTCCGGGAGGACCGCACCACGACCACTCCCTGTGCGGCCGCGGCCTTGGCCGCTTCCAGCGCCGGAGCCGTCATGTTGCCGTCGCCGACTCCGGCGATCACCAGGCCCTTGGCGCCCTTCTCGACCGCCGAGGTGATGATGTCCGGGGACATGTTCGCGTGGGCGTAGATGATGTCCACGCGCGGCAGGGCGTTCACGTTGCTGATGTTGAATTCACTCTTGGACGTGTGGACTTCGGTCGGCATCCGGTACCACGTGTTCTTTCCGAACAGGGTGACGCCCAGCAGCCCGGCCTCGCCGGATCTCATGGTAGCGACGTCGGTGGCGTGGAACTTGATGATGTCATGAGCGGAGTGGATGTCGTCGTCCACGGCGACCATCACCCCGCGTCCACGGGCAGCCGGGTCGGCCGCGATCGCCACCGCGTTGTAGATGTTGAGCGGACCGTCCGCGCTCATCGCGGTGGAGGGGCGCATCGAGCCGGTCAACACCACCGGCTTGTCGCTCTTGACCGTGAGGTTCAGGAAGTAGGCCGTCTCCTCCATGGTGTCGGTGCCGTGGGTGATCGCGACCCCGTTCACGTCCGGCTTGGCCAGGATCTCGTTCACCTTCTTGGCGAGCTTGAGCCACACCTCGTCGTTCATGTCCTGGCTGCCGATGCTGGCCACCTGCTCGCCGGTCACTTCGGCGATGTCCTTGAGCTGCGGGACAGCGTTGATCAGGATGTCGACACCGACTGCGCCGGACTGGTAGCCGGCCGACGTCTGCGACTCGGCGGATCCTGCGATCGTGCCGCCGGTCGCGACGATCACCACCTTGGGCTTCTTGCCGCTCTGGGCCTGGACCGAGCAGGCGGCCACCAGCGCCGCGAACCCAATCAGGGCCGCAAACCGTAGCGTCTTCATCTTGGCTCCTCCTGCCGGTTACTTGGCGGACGTCTTCTTGTACTGGTTCGGATCGAGGTTGGTGAGCTTGATCGGGTCGAGGAGATCCTTGATCTGATCCTCGGTCAGGATCTTCTTCTCACGGATGACCTCGAGGATGCCCTTGCCGCTCTTGTAGGCCTCAGCCGCCAGCTCTGTGGCCTTCTCGTAGCCGATCACGGGATTGAGCGCGGTCACGATGCCGACCGTCGTCTCCAGGTAGTGCGCGAGCACCTTCTCGTTGACCGTGATGCCGTCGACGCACTTGGTGCGGAACAGCTTGGAGACGTTGAACAGCAGCTGCTGCGACTCGATGTTGGCGAGCCCGTTCAAGGGTTCATAGGCGTTGAGCTGGAGCTGCCCGCTGTGGGAGGCCAGGGTCACGCTGAAGTCGTTGCCCATGACCCGGTAGGCGACGATGCCCACCACTTCGGGGACGACCGGGTTGACCTTGCCCGGCATGATCGAAGAACCCGGCTGGAGCGCCGGCAGGTTGATCTCGAACAAGCCGGCGCGCGGTCCCGAGGTGAGCAGGATGAGGTCGCTAGAGATCTTGGCGAGCTTGATCGCCGTGCTCTTGAGCGCGCTCGAGTAGACGACGAACCCCTGCTGATCCCAGGTCGCAGCCACCATGTCGGCAGCGGGTACGATCGGCTTCCCGGTGAGCTTGGCGAGCTGGGCCGCGCACTTCTCGGGGTACCCCTTCGGGACGTTGATGCCGGTGCCGATCGCGGTCGCTCCCATGTTGACCGCATAGAGGTACTTCTCCGCGTCCTTCAGCAGCGCGATCTCGCCCTCGAGGGAGGCGCCGAACGCGTGGAACTCCTGGCCGACGGTCATCGGCACCGCGTCCTGCATCTCGGTGCGCCCCATCTTCACGACCGTGAGGAACTCGTCGCCCTTCTTGCGGAACGACGCCGCCAGCTGCTGCAGCTCGTCGATCAACCGGTCATTGCGAAGCAGCAGCGCGACCTTGATCGCGGTCGGGTAGGAGTCGTTCGTCGACTGCGACATGTTCAGGTCGTCGTGGGGGTCGAGGAACTGGTACTCGCCCTTCTTGTGGCCGGTCAGTTCGAGCCCGATGTTGGCCAGCACCTCGTTGGCGTTCATGTTGGTCGAAGTGCCGGCGCCACCCTGGTACCAGTCCACCATGAACTGGTCGCGGTGTTGCCCCTCGAGGACGGCCTGACAGGCCTTCTCGATCGCGGCCAGGCGCTCCGGCTTCATCGCGCCGACCTCGGTGTTGGCGCGGGCGGCCGCCATCTTCACGATCGCCCAGGCGTCGATGTAGCCGGTGTAGTGGCTGATGGCCACGCCCGAGAGCTGGAAGTTCTCGAGTGCCCGCGCGGTCTGGACCCCGTAGTAGGCGTCGGCGGGGATCTTCTTCTCGCCGAGCAGGTCCCTCTCGACCCGGACGGCCGGTGCCGCCGGCTTCGCGGACGCCGCCGGCTTCGTGGATTTGCTCTGGCCCAGCGACGGGGCGCTGAAGCCGCCCACGCCCAGCGCGAGCACGATCACGCCGCCGACCATTGTTCTGATGGTTCCTGTGTTCATGGTCTCCTCCCGGCGTCGCGCTCTCAGGATGCGTCTCGCCCTTGTCCCCGCGACGGCGAACCCGTCCGCCGTCGCGGGGTCCTGCTGCTCGCTGCTTACTTCTTCTTCTTCGTGCTCGCCTTGGGAGCCGGCTTCGTCGCATAGGGATTGCCGCCCAGCATGTTCGAAACCTCGGCGATCGCCTTCTGCGCCTTCACGCTGTTCCCGGCCGCATCCAGCGGCGGCGAGATCACCGCGATGCCGAACTTGCCCGGCGACACGGCGAGGATTCCACCGCCCACGCCGCTCTTCGCCGGTAGCCCGGTCGCATAGAGCCACTTGCCGGTGTCGTCGTAGAGCCCGGCGGTAGCCATGACGGCCAGCACCTTGGGCACGTTCGCCGTGCTCATGCACTGCTTGCCGGTGACCGGATTGACGCCCCCGTTCGCCAGGGTCGCCGCCATGGTCGCGAGGTCCTTCGCATTGACGCTGATCGCGCATTGCTCGGTGTAGATGTCGCATGCGCGCAGCGGCTCTTCCTTGATGTGGCCGTAGGCGTACATCAGCATCGAGATCGCCTGGTTGCGCTGGTTGGTCTCGGCCTCCGACTTGAACACTTCCTGGTTCACCGTGAGGGCCCGCCCGGCGAAGTCGCTGTGCGTGCCGAGGATCTTGTTCCAGATCTCCTCGCGGCTGGCGCCACTCACCATGCTGGTCGTCGTGATTGCGCCGGGATTCACCATCGCGTTCATCTCGGAGCCCCTGTACTGCTCTATGGCCACGATGGAGTTGAACACCTGCCCGGTGGCATCCACCCCCATGTTCTTCTCGATCGCGTCCGGGCCCTGTTCTTCGATCACCCTGGCCATCGTGAAGACCTTGGAGATCGACTGGATCGACACCTCCGAGGTGATGTCACCCGTGGAGTACACGCGGCCGTCCACGGTCACCACGGCGATCCCGAAGATGTTGGGATCCACCTTGGCGAGGGCCGGGATGTAGTCCGCGTTCTTCCCCTCCTGCAGGTTCACGAATTTCGCGTGTGCCGCCTTGATGGCGGCCTCGATGTCGGCCGCCGGCTGGGCGACCGCGCTCGAGCTCACGAATGCTGCGAGCGCGATCCCGCCCAGCGCACTCGCGGCGCTGTTCAGGATGCGTCTCATGTTGCCTTGCATTACCGACCTCCAAACATCGTCGAGAAGTTGTAGCGCGCCGAGAACTGGAATCGCAGGTCGTCCGAAGTGAACCCGTTCTTGTTCTCGCGATCGCCCCACTGAACCTCTCCGCCCATCATGACGTTCTTGACCGGGTAGAAGAGCACATTGGCGAGCGCGTACTGGCCGTGCTTGAAGGCGGTCCCGTCCTGCCCGGCGGTGTTGTCGATGTCCACCATCGAGAAGCCGACCGTGCTGGTCATGCGCTCGTTCCAGGTGATGTCGTAGAACGCCGAAATGCCGAGCACTGGCAGCGCCACGCCCTCGATATTGGCAGTGGTACTGTCCTCGACAGCGACGTCGGCCGGGGCGTCGTTCATGTAGTTCTCGACGCCTTCGCCGTAGACCACCGCGGCCCGCACGGTGCCGCGGTCACCGGTCTTGATGTTCGTGCTGAGGTTGAAGCCCCAGCCCGTGGCTTCGCCGGAAATGTCGGGAGCCGTCGGGTCCGGATCGTCCCATTTGATCTGCCGAACGATACCGGCCGCCTCGACGTAGCCTCGTTTCGTGCCGAACCGATACTCGGCCGACAAGTCCGGCATCGGGAAACGCCCCTGGACTCCCTGCTGCTGGACGACTTGGGAAACCACGCCGGCGTCACCACTGGCGCCGGGGCGCTCGAGCGCGACCGTCAACCGCTTTTCGCCCTGGATCGGCATCCACCGCACCTGCACGTTGCGGAAGAACGCCATGCCGCTCGGTCCCCAGTACTCGATCGAGTTCGGGAACACGTCGATGTCCATGAACGGGCTCCAGTACTGCCCGGCGCCGAACTTGCCGAGCTCGCCATAGGCGTGACGCAGGCGGATCGTGGTCTGCCCCGCGTCCACGCCGACGCCGAACATTTCGAACTCGAAGATCGTCTTGAGATCGCCCAGGTCGGTCGGCGTCGTCGACTTGAAGCCGATCCGGCTCTGACGGACCCCGCTGAACCAGCGGCCGTCCACTCCGAATTCATTGTCGACCGAAGGCAGCTTGGTGGGTCGCAGGACGTCGAACCATGCCGGGTCGTTCTGCTTGGACTGGTAGCCCATGTCGAGCATGGCGAACCCGTAGATCTCGAATTCGGTCGGCCCGTTCTCGGCCCGTGCCATCGGAGCATTTCCGGCCATTCCGATCGCGAAGGCGACCAGCGCTCCCCAACGCATCCAGCGCTTCAGAATCCCTGCTGATTCAACGCGTGACATCGTTGCGCCCTCCTCTGATTGTGGTGCTTCCCGTGACGTCCGACGTCACGGGACTTCCTCGTGTCCCCTGCGCGCTTCCTCGGCATACTCGATACCGCGCGTGCCTTCCGGAAGCCAGAACTCCACGCGCGGCTGTTCCATTCCCCGTTCCATCAGGTGCGCGAGCTTCGCGAACCTCGCGGATCTGAGCTGGGTGACCAGGTCCATCTCGGTCTTCCAGTTCTCCACGTAGGTGAATCCGGCTCGTTCCCCCAGTTCGGTCGACAGAAAGCAGCCCGCGCATCCGGGCTCCCCGCGCGCTTCCACCATCAAGGTCTGAAGTGCGTTGGTGATTGCTCCCATCTCCCCCTTTGGCACGAACCACTGCACGGTCATTCGAACCGGCTGCAGTGCCATCGCCAGCCTCTCCCGTCACGACACATTCAAAGGGAATTCCGTGGTGCGGCCCCGTATCGCCCGCAATGCGAAGTGCATAGAGCACGCGCAATGCCGGAGTGTGCTCTCCGCATGATCTTTGCGCGTAACGGAATGTCGTAATGGGAGTTGGGTTGGAGGTCGCGCGGAGATCGAGACCCCTTGCGGCCATCACCAAATCTCCGACATATCGGAGTTCTCCGATATGTCGGAGGTCGTTCTTCGGAGGCCGCCCCTGAAGACCTTCAGCCGCCCGTGGCGCTCTCGACCTCGGTCAGCAGTCCCCCGACCGCACGGGCAACCTCGTCGGACCATTCGTGACCCCCCGTGAAGACCTGGGAACGGACGTCCACGCGGCGCGATCGCAGGAGCGCCAGGTCCTGTTCGAGCCGGGCTCGCGTGTACCACTCGTCACCGGACCCGGTGACCGCCAGCACGCGGGGCCACGCGCGGTTCTCGATCTCCACCAGCTCTGGGGGAACGTCGCCACATGCCGCGACGACGGCGGCGCATTGGTGTCGCCCCAGCAATCCCGCGCGGTAGGCCATCGCCACCCCCTGCGAGAACCCGGCGAACACGATGGCGCGGGGAGGCCCGAACTCCAGCTCGAGCTGATCGCACACCGTGTCCACGTACGCCACGTTGTCGGTAATCGCGTACTCGCGATCCTGCCGCGTCATCCAGTGGGCGACGATTTGCTGCGTGCGTCCGGCGTAGTAGCGGTTGAGCCCCTGCACCGAGGCGACCAGCCACCCCGCACCGCGCGGGACCCTCGCGAGCGATTCGAGGAAGATCTCGGCGGTCTGGGCCTGACCATGGAACCCGATGAGCCAGTGGCGCGTGTCGCCGCGCGCCGGCAGCACGAGATAGCGACCGTGCACGGTCGCCGGCGCGTGGCGCAGGTGCGGTTCGTCGGTCGGAATCATGAGTACCTGGAGTGTGCGGGAGTGGGTTTCGCGGCGCCACCGCCGGGGGACTCCGCCATTGCCGGAGCCCCCGCGGCGGTGATCAGCGCAAGCCCACACTGATTCCCATCGAAACGTTGCGCGGCAGGCCGGGCTCGAAGTACTGATCCGAAACCCCGTTGATGAACACCGAGGCGACGTGATCTTCGTCGGCGAGGTTTTCGCCTGCGACGAACAGCCGGAAGTTCCCGAACGGCATCGGCCTCGTGTATTCCACCAACGCGCCAATCAGGGAATACGAGGGGGCCCGGGCGGTGTTGGCGTCGTCCGCGAAGTAGTCGTCCACGAACCTGACCGTGCCGGCGAGACTCAAACCGGGCAACGGTCGCCAGCGCGCCTCGCCGTCGAGAAATACCGCCGGCAGTCCGGCCACCTCGTTGCCGTTGAAGTTGCCGTCGGGGGTCAGGGCGCTCAGGTCGTTCTCGTAGTCGATGTACTCGTTGTTCGAATAGGTCACGGCACTCGCCAGAGTCAGCACGTCGATCAGGCGCCAGTCGAGCCCGACTTCGACTCCCTTTCGGCGCGACTTGCCGGCGGTGAGGAAGTACGCGCCGCCGTTCCACGACACGATATCGTTCCGCACGTCGATCCAATAGAGGGCGATGTCGTAGCCGAGCGCGCCGTAGTGGGCTCCCTCTCCGGTCAGCCTCCCCTTCGCACCGACCTCGTAGCTCACGGACGTCATGGGATCGAGGAAGGGATTGAAGCTGGTGGTCGTGTCAAAGGGCGGCGGGGGGTCGATCTCGTTGAACGCCGGAGCCTCGACTCCACCCCCCACCGAGGCATAGAGCGTGTTCCGATCGAACAGCCGTGCGATCGACCCTTTGGGGGTCACCTGGGTGAAATGCGTGCTCGCGTTGAGGGTCGGATCTGTACGGTCCTCCGAGATGTACCAGAGGTTGTCGTAGCGGGCCGCCAGGCGCACCGTCCAGTCGTCGTTCCTCCACTCACCCTGCGCGAACCCGCCGAAACTGTTGGCGCCTTCGCGCTTGTTCGAAACCAGGGTAGTCCCCCGGCTTCCGTTGACCTGGTCGTAGAACTGGATCGAGCCGTCCTGGAACTGCTCGTCGACCCCGGCCATCCACAATCCACGGGAGTTCTCACCGAACGGCGTCTCGACCTGCCAGGTGGCGCTGCCGCCGACGTGATAGCGGGTGAAGTCGCGGTAGCGGTTCCGCTCGGACCGCTGGAGCGCCTTGGGTTCCACCCAGGCGGCGAGCGTGAGGAGCTGGCGCTCCGGCAGATCGCGATTGTAGGAGGCCGCGATCCGGCCCACCTTGTTGATCCGCCGCTCGTCGCGCGCCACGAACGTGGCGTTCGCCTGCTGGGGATCAGCGTCGAGTTCCGCCTGGGTCAGCGCCCCGGGGTAGCGGTTGAGGTTGCTGACGTAGTCCATCAGCAGCCCGAGCCGGCTGTGGTCGTCCACCGGCGTCGAGAGGCGGCTCTGGATCGAGGTGGTCTGGCTGCTGCTGTGATCGCGCCAGCCGTCGAAATCCGAATTGAAGACGGACACGACCCCCCGCGCGCGACCGGCCACGAATCCCGTCACCGCCTGTCCTCTACGGAAGTCGAACTCACCGCCCCGGAAAGACAGGTCCGCGAACGGCGAATCGAAATCCAGCCCCGTGCGGAGGTTCACCACACCGCCCGAGGCGTTTCCGTACAGCACGGAACCATTGCTGCGAAGCACTTCGATCTGTTCGATCCCGCCGAGGTCGACAAACTCGAGCGACGTTCGCCCATCGGGCTCGGTGAGCGGGATGCCGTCGGTCTGGACCCGGATCCCGCGCATGTTTCCGGTGTTGGACCGCTCACCGTTTCCACGCGCGCCGTAGCCGCGAATCGTGATCCGGACGTCCTGTGCTCCGCTGCGGCTCTGGGTGAAGACACCGGGCGTCAAGCTCAGCCCGTCGGCGAGACTGATCTGACGGGTCGGCCCCAGGCGCTCCTTTCGAACCAGCGTCACCGCCGCGGGCGTCCGCAGCACCGCCTCGGGCACACGCGAGCCGGTGACGGTCACTCCTTCGATGGGAACGATGGCAGTATCGGGTGGAGACTCCGCTGCCCGCGCCGGGGAATGCAGAGCAATACCCAGCAACAGGGCCGGAATGATCCCGGCCCGCAGGGGCCTTCTCATGGTCCTGCTCCTTTCGTCGAATGTGAGAGTCGCTTCGTGCGAAGGAAGCGGGACCCATCACAGGAGCAGCGGCCGGAACCTCGGAGGTGGGAACAACGGATCCGGGGAGGGCAGCGCCGGGTCTTCCAGCGGTCGCAGGATCACGTAGGCGCCCGGGGCGCCGGGCACGGCAGTCTCCTCGTGAGGGCCCATCGGCTGGCTGCGCGCGAGGTGGAACTCCGCACGGTCGTTCGATCCGAGGTGCTCCGCCCGCGCGGGGGCGGCGATGTCCTCGGAGAAGCCGCCCTCGCGGAACAGCCATCGCTCCCGCGGCCGTTCCGTGTCCGACACGATTCGCATGCGCCCGCTCACCGGGCCTTCGACTTCGTGGCCACGCACCCGCGCGCGAAGCCGGATGCGGGCGTCATGCGCGCTCAGGTTCGGCACCCGCCATGCGTAGTGGCTCCGGTCTCCTTCCAGCTCGGGCGAGATCCTCAGCTCGAATGTGCGACCCCCGTCGATCGAAAGCAGCAGCTCGCACTCTTCGATGGAGTGCCGGGCCTCCCAGTGCACGACCACCGTTTGACCGCCACGCAGGAGACCGGCCGCATCCACGATCGGCACCGGCAGGGACGCATCGTACGACTCGCGACGGGGACCGCTGATCCGGTGGGAACGGTGGCGCTCCCGCCCGTCGTCGTCGTCGTCCTCCGAGGCCGAAGCGGACCCCGGCGCCATGACGCACAGGACGCACACTGACGCGACCAGGCACGCCGCGACCCATTCGCGAAGCGTTCTCGAGGTGGAGGGTGCTGGACCACGGCTCATGGCCGCACACCATACCAAGCGAGCGCCGCTATTCGAGAAGGACCAGCGGAATCGCGGCGGCCGACCCGCCCTCGATGCTGAGCCGGACGAAGTAGACGCCCGCGCGCGCGGCGGCTCGGGGCCATCGAGCACGGTGGGGGCCGGGGCCGAGCGTCCGGTCGAGCAGCCGCGCGATCTCGCGGCCTGCGACGTCGTGGATCGTGAGCCGCACCAGCGAGGCGCGATCGAGCGCGAACGAGAATTCCACGTCCCCGCGCGCGGGAACCGGGTGGGCTGCCAGCGCCAGTTGGGTTGCCTCGGACGGCGGGACCGCGGTGGTCGTGCGACATCCGCGGTAGAGCTCGGCGCGCCCTGCGTCCACCCAGGCGTTGTCCTGGTAGAGGATCCCGACCAGGAAATCGGCGTGGCTATCGTGGTCGACGTCGCCCGCGGCACCCACCGCGTTGCCGTACGACTCGCCGGCCTGATCGCCTTCGCGCATCCACGCCGGCGCCGCTGCGAGTCCGGTGGAATCACCGAGGAAGAGGTACGCGGCGCCCGCATTCGAGAGACCCTGCGCGACGTGCTGCGGCGCGCCGATCAGGACGTCGTCGAAGTGGTCGCCGTCGACGTCCCCGAGGCCGACGCAGTGATAGCCGAAGAGCTCGTTCGGAGCGCCTTCATAGGTCCACACCGGAGTCGCAGCCGGGCCGCCCGGTCCGCCCAGGAACAGCAGCGCCTTGCCGCGGTCGGTTCCGCCTGCGTCCCAGCGATAGGCGCCGATGATGAGGTCGCCGTAACCGTCGTGGTTCACGTCGCCCGCCGCACCGACCGTGTTGCCCAGTTCCGTCTCCGGCGCGTTGCCGTCATAGGTCCACACCGGCGTCGCAGCGAGTCCCGCCGGTCCGCCGAGGTAGACGTAGGCGCGTCCCTCGCGGGTGACGCCGTCGCCGCTGTAACGCCGCGCGCCGATCACCAGATCGTCGTAACCGTCGGCGTTGAGATCACCCGCTGTCAGGGCGCGATAGCCGAACGCCGCCCCCGCCGAGTTGCTCTCGGCCGACCACGCGGCGACATCGGCGAGGCCGGTATCGGAACCCATATAGACCCACACCGCGCCCTCATTGAGCTGCCCGTTGTCGTAGAGCCACGAGCCCACGGCCACGTCGTCGTAACCGTCGCCGTTCACGTCTCCCGCCGAGGCCATGCTGGCGCCGAACTCGGCCTCGGCCTGGTTCCGTTCCGCGCTCCACGCCGGCGTGGTCGACAGGCCGCCGGGACCTCCCATGAAGAGCAGTGCCTTCCCTTCATGAAGCTCGGGGTCGCTGTACTGCGCCGCACCCGAGACGACGTCGGCGTAGCCGTCGCCGTTCACGTCGCCCGCGGTGGACAGCTTGTCGGCGAACCGCGCTCCCGCCTGATCCACCTGCAGCGTGCAGGCGGGTGTGGACGAGAGACCGGCCAAGCTTCCGAGGTAAACGAAGATCACGCCCTCGTACTGCTCGGGAAGTGAATAGCGGTAGGAGCCGATCAGCACGTCGGCGAATCCGTCGCCGTTCACGTCGCCCGCGGGAGCCACGGTGCCGAGCCGGCAGTCGGTCTGATCGCCCTCGCGAAACCAGGACGGCCCGCTGCACACCGGGGGCGCGGCAAGGACAGCGGAGGCCAGGAGAATCAGCGGCGCGACCATGACCCGGAAGCCTACCGCTCCCCGAGAGGAACGCACAGGGCAAACACGCGCGCGCTGTCGCCCGCGACAGCGCGAACTATCGATTCTGACAGCCCGCGTCCCTTGCCCGACTTCGCCCCGATCAGAAAGCCGATCCGCGCCACTGAACTACCGGGCGCCGTCTCAATGGCTTGCACTGTGGCCGGTGAAACGGGAGACGCGTACAAGACGCATGGCATGCCTCCTGCCGTAGGTGATCCGTGGAGGCGCCGCAAAGCGCGGCGCACGCCACCACGTAAGGATGGGAGGCCGCCATGCGTACGATTCGCCTCGCCGTAGCCGTCGCGTACTTCGGGTCTGTTGCATCGCCATGCTGGGCCCAGGGTCCGCTGCTGGACAGTGATCCAGCTCGCAACACGATTGCCGTATCCGATTCCTCTTCCGCTTCCGCGCAGTCGGCGGAAACCGCAACCACTCCTCCCGCCTCGGCGGCGCCGGCGGAGACCCGGTCTCCGGCGAGCTGCGCTCAGGACGGAACCGCCGAAGGCTCCCGCTATCCGACCGGGGGCGCTTTCACCGTGGGCATCGTGTCCGGGTTGCTGCTCGGTCTGATCGGAACCGGAATCGCGTACTTCGCACAGGGCCAGCCGGCGGTCCCCGTCGAGACGGCGAGCCGTCTCGAGAGCTCCGCCTGCAAACAGGAGTTCCAGGACGCATACGGGAAGAAGGCGCGCGGCAAGAAGCGCAATGCCGCCCTGCTGGGCGGCCTCATGGGCGCCGCGACCATCGGCGTGGTGCTCGCGTCTCAGAGCAGCGAGTAGATCCACGAGGTGTATTGCGGGAAGGCGCGCGGTCTCCCGGCCGCGCGCCGGTTGTTCCACCGGAAATTCCACTAACACCGCAGTGGTCTCTCTTCTGAAGGGAGGCGCCCATGGGCCGCCGAGTCATCATCACGCTGTCGATCGCGCTGCTGAGCCTGTTCGCGATTCAGATCGAGGGATGCACCGTGATCGGATACGGCATCGGTAGCAGCATCGATGCCCGCAGCTCCAGCGTTGTCCGACCCGCGGAGATCTCGCAAGTCATCACGATCGAACCCGGTGCGAAGATCGTCTTCCACCTGTCCGACAGCAGCACGGTGTCGGGGACCTACAGGGGCCTCGCGGTGTTGCCCACGCCGGAATACGAGGGCCTGTACGAGGTCTGGCGTGAGAGCGCGGTGCTCGGTGTCCGGCCGCCCCGCCTGCACGAGACCATCTCGATCCGACGGAGAGCCGAAACCATCAAAGCCACCTTCCTCGGCTTCGGCCCGCGCCGGGTCCACTATCGTTCGAAGAGCATGAAGACGCTCGGGTGGGCCGGCTTCGACGAACTGCTCTGGATCGCAGACTCTTCCGGCACCCGCATCTCGGACACGACGCTCATCGCGGCGGCCGATCGGCTCCCGGTTCACGCGGTCGCACGGGTCCAGGAGGGCAAGACCGAGCGCACGGTGGATCTCCTCGACGGCAGCGTTCTATCGGTCTCGGCCGGGCATTACCACCGGGGCGCACGAACAGCCGGGACGATCATCGGTCTGACGATCGATGCGGGTCTTATCGTGGCAGCCGCGGTCGCCGTCTCCGGATCCCAAGCCGGATGTTCGAGTTCCTATTCGGGCGGTCCACTTTACAGTCCGTATTACAGCTTCAGACCGGTCTCCATGGACACCGTGCTGGCGGTGCGGGTACCGGACGGCGGCGCAAGCAACCCCTAGCAGCGCCGAAACCCCTCAGTGTTCCTTGCCATCGCCCTCGAGCTTCGAGACCGCCACGTTGTCGTAGTAGACGGTGCACTTGGCGGCGCCGCCGGTGTAGGCGGCGAGGGCGATGCCGCCGCTCTTCCGCTCGAACTCCTCCGCCTCGATCAGCTTCTTCTGGTTCACGAACACCACGTAGCGCGTGCCGCGGACTTCGAGACGGATGTGATGCCACTCGCCGTTGGGGTTCTGCACCTTCGCGTCGCCGAGGCGTTTCATGCCGCGATGGAGCAGCACGTCGTGGTAGGCCGGCCCGCGCAGATCCACGGCGACCCCTTCCTCGCCTTCGACGCGCACCGCCACACCCTTGTCGGCGCCGCGCGTCATGCACACGTCGAGGTCCACCGCGTAGTCGGTCCAGTCCGGTTTCCCGGTTCTCAGGAACGAGCGTTGCTGCTTCTCGTCGGGGAGCCTCGCGCGCAGCACCCCGCGCTCCACCTCCCACACGCCATCCTTGTCGGGCTTCCAGTCCGAGAGCCCCGACGAGAAGTCATCGGTGAACAGGGTATCCTTCGGCTTCTCGAAGCGCGGCGAAGCGGGCACGCGGCCTCCGGCGGCGCTCGCCTTCCTCGGTTGCCGGGTCATCATCAGGAGACCGGCGACCAGTACCACCACGATCGCAATGAGAACCAGGCCGATTCGCATCCTCATGTTCGGCGTCCCTCCCGGGTGCTCGACGCATGACGATGCTACAAGACAATGGGGCGCAGGACCGTGGTCCCGCGCCCGTCAGATTCCTACAGTATTGCGATCAGTCCTAACTTCGGGCCTCGACGCTGTCCGCCAGCACGGTCGCCTGGTTGTTGCTCACCTCGAAGAAGCCGCCGCTCACGCCGACCTTCTCGACCGCGCCGTCCGGCTTCCGCACGGTGAGCGTGCCGGGGGCGAGCGCGGTCACGAGCGCGGCGTGGTGCGCGAGCACGCCGAGGTAGCCCTCGGTGCCGGGCACCTCGACGTATTCGACGTCGCCGTCGAACACGCTCTTCTCGGGCGTCAGCACGCTCAGGTGGAAGGTCGCCGGCATCAGACCGCCTGCAGCATCTTCTCGCCGGCCTCGACGGCTTCCTCGATCGGGCCGCGCATGTAGAACGCCTGCTCCGGCAGCTCGTCGAGCTTGCCGTCGATGATCATCTTGAAGCCCTTCACGGTCTCGGCGAGCTTCACGTACTTGCCCGGCGTGCCGGTGAAGGCCTCGGCGACGAAGAACGGCTGCGACAGGAAGCGCTGGATCTTCCGCGCGCGCGACACCGTGATTTTGTCGTCCTCCGACAGCTCGTCCATGCCGAGGATCGCGATGATGTCCTGGAGATCCTTGTAGCGCTGGAGAATCCGCTGCACCGAGCGCGCGACGGTGTAGTGCTCCTCGCCGACGATCTGCGGGTCGAGGATGCGGCTCGTCGAAGCGAGCGGATCGACCGCCGGGTAGATGCCGAGCTCGGCGATCGAACGCTCGAGCACCGTGGTGGCGTCGAGGTGCGAGAACGCCGTTGCCGGCGCGGGGTCCGAGAGGTCGTCGGCCGGCACGTAGATCGCCTGCACCGAGGTGATCGAGCCCTTCTTGGTGGTGGTGATCCGCTCCTGGAGCGCGCCCATCTCGGTCGCGAGCGTGGGCTGGTAGCCGACCGCGCTCGGCATGCGCCCGAGCAGCGCCGACACCTCGGAGCCCGCCTGCGTGAAGCGGAAGATGTTGTCGACGAAGAACAGCACGTCCTTGCCCTGCTCGTCGCGGAAGTACTCGGCCATGGTGACGCCGGTGAGGCCGACGCGGAGCCGAGCGCCGGGCGGCTCGTTCATCTGTCCGAACACCATCACCGTCTTCTCGATGACGCCCGACTCGGTCATTTCACGGTAGAGATCGTTCCCCTCGCGGGTGCGCTCACCCACGCCGGCGAACACCGAGAAGCCGCCGTGCTGGGTCGCGATGTTCCGGATCAGCTCCTGGATGAGCACCGTCTTGCCGACGCCCGCGCCGCCGAACAGGCCGACCTTGCCGCCGCGCTGGTAGGGCGCGAGCAGGTCCACGACCTTGATGCCGGTCTCGAAGAGCTGCTTCTCGACCAGCTGCTCCTCGAAGGGCGGCGACGCACGATGGATCGGATACCTCTTCTTCGCGTTCACCGGACCCTTGCCGTCGATGGTCTCACCGGTGAGGTTGAAGATGCGTCCGAGGCACTCCTCGCCGACCGGCACCGAGATCGGCGCGCCGGTGTCGGTGGCGGGCATGCCGCGCACCAGGCCGTCGGTCGAATCCATGGCGATGCAGCGGACGACGTTGTCGCCCACGTGAAGCGCCGCTTCGACCGTGAGCTTGATGCCCTTCTGGGCGTCCTCGATCACGATGGCGTTGTAGATCTTGGGCAGCTGCGACGGATCGAAGGCCACGTCCACCGTGGGTCCGATCACCTGCACGACTCGTCCGACGTTCATTTCTTCTCCTTCTTCAGCTCCTCGAGCCAGCCGCTCGCGAACGCGCGGATCGCCTCGGAGGTTTCTTTGCCGGCGCGGTAGCACATCTTCCATTCGCGTGGCTTGGCTTCGTATGCGCTGTTTTCGAAGATCTTGAGACCGTCGCTGCTGCGGGTGGCGGCCGCGAAGTCCACTTTCTCGGTGTTCTTGAGGAAGGCTTCGAGCGCCTTCTTGAGCTGCACATTGGGGTTCTTGTCGAGCTGATAGAGCTCCGACGACGGCGCGGGTCCGGACTTGGCGATCGCCTTCTCGGCCTCGGCCTTCGCGATCGCTTCGGCATTGAAGCTCGGCAGGCCGAACCCGCCCTTCGGCTTTCCGGCCTTGTAGGCCTTGCCGTACTCGCTCTTGAAATCGCTCGAGCTGAAGTACGTCCTGGCGAACGCCCCCAGCGTCTGGACGACGGCCACCTTCTGCTCGGCCGGCATGGCGCGCACCGCGGCCGGAACGTCGGGTAGCCCGTACCATCCACGCATCGCGCCGAACAGCGACTGCTCGAGCTGGATCGGGTCGAAGCCGAGATCCTCGACGTCGCCGGCCGCCATCGCGACCAGCGGCATGAGCAGCACCAGGAGCAGCGTGGCCACGCGACCGCGGCCGCGCGGGGAGTTCCGGGTCATTTGAGCGCCTCCGCCCCGCCGACCAGCTCGGCGATCTCCTTGGTGATCGCCGCCTGGCGCAGGCGGTTTCTCTTGAGCGTCAAGGAATCCACCAGCTCGCCCGCGTTCTTGCGGGCGGAGCCCATCGCCACCATGCGCGCCGAGTGCTCGCTGGCGAGCGCGTCGGCCATCGCGGCGTAGAGCTTGGCGGTGGCGTAGCGGGTGACCAGCTCGGCGAAGATCGTCTCGGCGTCGGGCTCGAACAACGTGCCGCGGTCGGTGTCCGAGCTCTTCCCGGCGCCCGCACCTACAGGCAGGAACACCTCGGTCTGGATCCGTCGCACGAGCGCGTTCACGAAGTGCGAGAAGACCAGCTCGACGCGATCCACCTCGCCCGCGATGAAGCGCGCGGTGAGGTCGGCGATCAGCGTGCGCGCGAGGTCGAGGCTCGCTTCGCCGGGGAGATCGGTGTGGGCGGCGATCACCGGGTAGCCGCGGCGCCGGAGGTAGTCGCGCCCCTTGCGGCCGACCACCACGCACACCAGCGAGCCGGGCGCGGCGGAACGCAGCCGGTGCTCCACCACCCGCAGCACGTTGGTGTTGTAGGCGCCCGCGAAGCCGCGGTCGGAGGTGACGACCACCAGGGCGGTCTTCTTCGTCTCGCGCGCCTTGAACAGCGGATGCTCGAACTCGGCGGCGGCCCCCGCCAGGTTGTCGAGCATCGCGGTGATCTTCCGTGCGTACGGCGAGGCCGCCGCGGCCCGGGACTGGGCGCGGCGCAGCTTGGCCGCAGCCACCATCTCCATGGCCTTGAAGATCTGCTGCATGCTCTTCGTCGCGCGGATGCGGCGACGGATGTCCTTGAGCGATGCCATCTATGCCTTGAACTGCGCCTTGAACGCGCCGACCGCCGCCTGCAGGCGCTTCTGGTCTTCGTCCGAGATCACCTGCTTGGTGCGGATGTTGTGCGGGATCTCGGAGTAGTTCTTGGCGATGAAGGCCAGCCACTCCATTTCGAACTTGCGCACCGCGCCAATCGGAACATCGTCGAGGTGACCGTTGGTTCCGGCCCAGATCGAGATCACCTGGTTCTCGACCGGCATCGGCATGAACTGGCCCTGCTTCAGCAGCTCGACCATGCGCTCGCCGCGGGTGAGCTGCGCCTGCGTCGATTTGTCGAGGTCGGACCCGAACTGGGCGAACGCCGCGAGCGCGCGGTACTGCGCGAGGTCGAGGCGGAGCCGGCCGGCCACCTGGCGCATCGCCTTGATCTGGGCGTTGCCGCCCACGCGCGACACCGAGATGCCGACGTTGATCGCGGGCCGTACACCGGCGTAGAAGAGGTCGCCCTCGAGGAAGATCTGCCCGTCGGTGATCGAGATCACGTTGGTCGGGATGTAGGCCGAGACGTCGCCGGCCTGGGTCTCGATGAACGGCAGCGCGGTGAGCGAGCCGCCCTTCAGGGCGTCGGAGAGCTTGCAGGCGCGCTCGAGCAGCCGCGAGTGCAGATAGAACACGTCGCCCGGGTAGGCTTCGCGGCCCGGCGGGCGGCGCAGCAGCAGCGAGAGCTGGCGATAGGCGGTCGCATGCTTCGAGAGGTCGTCGTAAATGCACAGCACGTGGCCGCCGTTGAACGTGAAGTCCTCGCCCATCGCACAGCCCGAGTAGGGCGCGATGAACTGGAGCGGCGCCGGCTCCGAGGCGGACGCGGTCACGACGATCGTGTACTCCATGGCGCCGTGCTTCTCGAGGATGCCGACCACGTTGGCGACCGTGGATTCCTTCTGCCCGATCGCGACGTAGATGCAGATGACGCCGGTGCCCTTCTGGTTGATGATCGTGTCGAGCGCGATCGTGGTCTTCCCGGTCTGGCGGTCGCCGATGATCAGCTCGCGCTGGCCGCGGCCGATCGGGATCATCGCGTCGATCGCCTTGATGCCGGTCTGGAGCGGCTCCTTCACCGGCTGGCGCTCGATCACTCCCGGCGCCTTGAACTCGATGTTGCGGTAGTGGTCCGAGCCGATCGGGCCCTTGCCGTCCACCGGCTGGCCGATCGCGTTCACCACCCGGCCGATCATCGCCTTGCCGACCGGCACCGACGCGATGCGCCCGGTGCGCTCGACGCGGTCGCCTTCCTTGATGTTCTTGTCCGAGCCGAAGAGCACCGCGCCGACATTGTCCTCTTCGAGGTTCAGGACCATGCCCATGACGTCGTCCGGGAACTTGAGCAGCTCGCCGGCCATGGCGTCCTCGAGGCCCCACAGACGCGCGATGCCGTCGCCCACCGACAACACGGTGCCGACGCTCTTGGTCTCGAGCTTGGCTTCGTAGCGCTCGAGCTCCTGCGCCAGAACGGCGCTCACTTCTTCCGGTCGAAAGGACATCGGGTCGGGTTCCCTCTGTGTGTTGAGGTAATTCGGTCCCGGAACGAGCCGGGGAGCAACGGGACTATTCCTAGACGCTGACTTCCTCGAGCCGGTGCTCGATGGTCTCGAGCAGCGTGCGCACCGAGCGGTCCACCACGCGATCGCCGATCCGCACCAGCGCGCCGCCGAGCAGCGCCGGGTCCACTTCCGTGAGGAGCCGGATCTTCGCTCCGGTCGTCTTCTCGAGCTCGGCGTGCAGCCGGGTCTTTTCGGGCTCCGTGAGCGGCACCGCGCTGACCGCATGCGCCCAGCGGATGCCTTGCTTCTTCTCGACCAGCGCCTGGAACTCGATGACGATGTTCCCGAACTCGCGGAGCCGCTTCTTCCGGAGCAGCAAGTCCGCGAACAGCTCGACCGACTTGAGCGCGCGGCCCTCCAGCACCTTCTTCATCGCGGTGCGCTTGTCCGAGAGCAGCACCTGCGGCGTGGCGAGCAGGGCGGCCACGCGGGTCCCCGGCTCGAACACCGTTCCCAGGCTCTTCAGGTCCTCGAGGGCGCGCTCGGTCTCGCCGCGCTTTTCGGTGACGATGTAGAGGGCCCGGGCGTAGCGCCCCGCAACGGAGCCGGTGCTCACCTTTGGGCTCCCACCTCGTTGATGAACTCGGACACGAGCTGGCGCTGCGTTCCGTCGTCGAGCCTCTGGCGCAGGATCTTCTCGGCGGTTCGCATCGCGAGCCGCACGACCTGCTCCTTCACCAGCTCCTTCGACTTCTCGCGCTCGCGGTGGATCTCCTCGTCCGCGGCAGCCATGCGATGCTGCGCATCGCGCTGCGCCTGCTCTCGGATCTCGGCTGCCACCTTCTGGCCCTCGGCGATCCCCTCCTGCATGCGGGCGCGCGACTGGGCCTCGATGCCGCGCAGTTCCTGCTCGTAGCGCGACTTCATCTGGTCGGCTTCAGCCTTGCGGTTCGCAGCGTCCTGGAACTCGCCGGCGATCTTCTGCCGGCGGGCCTCCAGCATGCCCAGCACCGGACCCCACGCGAACCGCCGCAGGATCCACAGCATGATGAGGAAGCCCAGGACCTGGGTGATGACCTGCCGGACGTCGATCAGGTTGTTCATGAGTGCTCCTTCGGCGTGCGCGCCCGCGTTCCCGCGATGGGTGGCGTGGCGCGCGGCAAGCCGATGCTCAGCCTCCGATCTTTCCGGAGAGGAGGAACATGGTCACGAACGCGTAGATCGTGAGCGCTTCGGCCAGCGCGGCGATGATGATCATGGCGAGCTGGATCTTGGCGGTCGCTTCCGGCTGCCGGCCGATCGCGGTCATCGCGCCCTGGCCGATGAGGCCGAGACCGATGCCGGAGCCGATGGCGGCGATGCCGATGCCGAGCGGAAGACCGAGCGAGAGTGCTGCCTGGAAATCCATCGAATCCTCCCGGATTGGGGTCTAGTGAGCGTGCTGCGCTTCCCCCTCGTGGCCGTGATCGTCGTGCGGCAGCATGAGGAGGAAGTAGATGGTGCTGAGCACCGTGAACACCAGGGCCTGGAGCGTGCCGGTGAGCAGCGCCAGAAACATGAACGGAAGCTGGAGCGGGAGCCCGAACGGCAAGCCGGTGAAGGCGAGCGTCGTGATCCCGAGGCTGACGAAGGCGACCAGCAGCATGTCCTCGCCGAACACGTTGCCGAAGAGACGGCACGAGAGCGAGATCGGCTTGGCCAGCTCGCCGAGGACGTGGATCGGAAGCATGATCGGCATCAGGATCCAGCCGGTCAGGTTACGCGGGCTGCCCATCAGGTGGTCGACGTAGCCGATGGGCCCCAGCGAGCGAAGCCCGATCCACTGCGAGTAGAGGAAGACCGTGACGGCCAGCGCCAGCGTGACGTTGAGGTTCGAGGTCGGCGACTCCATGAACGGGATCAGTCCGATCAGGTTCATGAACCAGATGTAGACGAAGAGCGTGCCGAGGAACGGCACGAAGCGCTTCGCGTGCTTCTCGCCGAGGATCCCGGTGATGAAGTCGTTGAGACCGCCGACCAGCATCTCGACCACGTTCTGGAGCGGCCCCGGAATCATCTGCGGGTTGCGGGTGGCGAGGAAGGCGATGACGCAGATCAGGATCGCGATCAGGATCGAGAAGATCACGACCTCGAACTCGTGCAGGAAGTGCGCCCAGGGGGCGCCGGGGTTGGCACGGGCGATCACAGTGATGAAGTTGGGGAACTTGGCCGGCCCGCTCGATTCATGCTCGCCGCCGTGGGCGGCTGCCTCGCCGTGAGTCGTCTCTCCCTCGGCATGCTCCGCGCCGGCCGTGGGCGTCTCCGCCGAGTGCCCGGTCGTGGCGTGCGAGTCGGACGGTGCCTGCGCCGTCGCCGGCGTCATGAGTCGCGACGGCACGAGCCACCACGCCGCGATCAGAATGGCCGCCACGACCAGCGCCGAGCGCCACGGGCTCGCGGTCAGTCGCCGCCAGAGCGCGCTGCCGATGAGCAGGGTCGAAGCTGCCTTCAGGGTGAGCACGGCGAAGGGCAGCAGGAATCCCGAGAGCAGGAGCACCGGAGGCAGCAGAAGGAGCAGGACGCCGCCCGCTCCAAACAGGGCAAGAGTGCCGAGCGCCGCACCGATCAGACGCTTGAGCCCCGCGGGCGCGGTGCGATCGGGCGAGGTCAGCACGACCACCATGCGCTCGAGGAGCGCCAGGTTTGCGAGCGACCAGGCGACGCCCAGCATCACCGCCAGACCCGGCTTCAGGCCGGCATAGGTCGCCGTCACCACCGCGGCGATCAGTCCGACCACGATGCTGGTACGGCGCACACGTGTGAGGAATTCGAGGCCCATGTCGAGTCGGGCGCCTCAGCGGCGCTTCTGCTGCTCCTCTTCAGCCATGTAGCGGCGGTAGATGCCGTAGGTCTCGCGTCCCGCGGTGACGAACCCGAGGACGAGACCGAGGATTCCGAGCCATGGGGACGTTCCGAAACGCCGATCGAACCAGCCACCCGCGAAGAAGCCGACCAAGGGTGAGACGATGAGCAGCGTGGGAATCGCGAGCAGCAGTCCGGCCGATCGAAGGGCGGAAAACTGCTCGTCCTTCCGAGGCGGTTCGGTCATGCGGCGCCCCCGTGAAACTTTTCACAAGCGCCCGGCAAGTCGTCGAGCTTTCTACTCTTGCGAAAGCCGGCGGACCTTAGAGAAAGCCTTCCCGGCAGTCAACCCCCGAAGGCTGGCCGGAGGGCCATCCCGTCCCTTAAGGTCGGCCCGTGCCGAGAATCCTGAGCCGCCACGTCGAGGTCTACCTCTTCCGCCGGAAGGGTCGGGCGGTGCAGTTTCTGGCGTTACGGCGGTCCCCCGGCCGGAAGCTGGCAGGGGTCTGGCAGCCGGTCACCGGGAAGCCCAACTGGGGCGAGTCGGCCATCGCGGCCGCCGCCCGGGAGGTGCTGGAGGAGACCGGGCTGACCCCGCTCCGCTGGTGGGCGCTCGAGCAGGCAACGGTCTACTTCAACCCCGATGCGGACGTCGTCGAAGTGCTGCCGCTCTTCGCGGCCGAAGTCGCGGCCAAGGATCGCGTGCAGCTTTCGGACGAGCACGACGCCTCGCGCTTCGTCACGCTGGCCGCGGCCGGGAAGCTCTACCTGTGGGAGGCGCAGCGCGCTGGACTCGAAGCGGTGCGGCGCCAGGTGCTGAGTGGCGGCCGGCTCGCGAAGGCGCTGGAGATCCGGCCAACGGCGCCCGCGAGACGACGTTCGAAGCGAGCATGATGAGCTCGTCGAAATTTCACAATTCCCGAAAGGAGATCGGATGGCGGCAACCAGCTCGTTCGATGTGACGACGGGAGTCGACGACATGGAGGTCGTGAACGCGGTCGATCAGGCCACCAAGGAGATCACCCAGCGCTACGACTTCAAGGGCCTGAAGGTCGGCATCGAGCTCGCGCCGAAGGACAAGAAGATCACGCTGACGGCACCCGACGAGTACAAGCTCAAGGCGGTGTGGGACGTGCTCCAGGGCAAGATGGTGCGGCGCGGGGTGCCGCTCAAGAACCTGAAGCCCGGGAATATCGACGCCGCGCTCGGCGCGACCGTCCGCCAGGTGGTCGAAATCGTGAGCGGACTGAACGCGGATCAGGCGCGCGAGATCGTGAAGGTGCTCAAAGACGCCAAGCTCAAGAAGGTGCAGTCGGCGATCCAGGGCGACACCGTGCGCGTGTCGAGCCCGAGCAAGGACGATCTCCAGGGCGTGATGGCGCTGCTCCGCCAGCACGACTTCGGCGTCGAGCTCAAGTTCGGCAACTACCGCTGAACCGAACCGGAACTACTTCCTCTTGACCGCCGGCTCGAGCACGAGGCGCGGCTCGCGAAGCCCCTTGTCGGTGCAGTCGACCACCACGTCGTGCACGGCCTGGAATTGCTGGCGCCCGTTGGTTCGCACGGCGTAGCGCAGCAGGTGCGACCCGCAGCCGCGCGCGTTGAGAGCGAACTCGCGCGGGGCGCCCATGAACATGTGGACGCGCTGGGAGTCGCGCGGCGCGCTCTCGAGCCACACCACCACATCGAGCGGCTCGTTGAGGCGCGCCACATTCAGCTCGACCGTGCCCTCCACCCGGCAGCTGCATCCGGGCGCGTAGGTCGGGACGGCCGCCCGCGAAACCGGCGCGAGCAGGGGGGCCATGGGGGCCGGGGCGGGATGGGATGTCGCCGGAGCCGGCTGGACCGGTTGTGATTTCGTGGAAGCGGGCGCGGGCGATGTCGGCCCGCCGACTGCGGTCGCGGTCGCGACCACCGAGCCGGGAGCGGGCCGCGAACCCGTGGTGCGCACCTTGTGCTCGGCGATGAGCTTCTCCTCGACGGTCACCGGCGCGCCGAGCTCACCGACGAAATGGACCTGGAGCGGGCCCGCGACCTGGCCTTCGAGCACCGTGGCTCCGGCCAGGCTGAGCACGACCGTCGAATCGTTCGAGCGCAGGCGGTAGCACAGGACGCGATCCGAGTCCGGGAACGCCGAGATCTCCACGCGCAGACTGTGACCGGCGCCGCTTTCGAGACCGAGCGCCCATCCGCGGCGAAACGCGGCGAGCGTGAACTCGACCGGGGATTTCGCGAGCTGCTCGAGCGCCGGGACATCGAGCTTGATCAGGTACCAGCCGTCGCGGTCCACGCCGGCCGTAGCCTTGCGCGAGCCCTCCAGGTAGACGCGCGACTGCGTGAGCGGAAACCCGCGGCCGTCGACGACACGGCCGCGCAGGATCAGCTCGCCGGCCGGCGCCGCCGGGACCCGGACGAGCAGCAGAGCGAGGGCCGTGATGGCAGCAGCCAGGCGGGCCCGGAAGCGAGCGTTGGTCATCCCGAGCGTGGAGAGCATGCCCTCAGATGATCGGCCTTCGGACCGGTCGGGCCACAGGCCTGCGTTGCGGGAGCCGCCGGCGGGAAATCAGGCGGTGCGGGCGCCGGCGCCGGCCTCGGACCTGAGCTCATCGGGGGCGAGCCGGCCGATCTCCTCGTAGAGATAGGCGCAGCTCTTGGTGCCGCCGTGGAACGAAGTGAGCGAGAACTTCTCGTTGGGGGCATGCACCTGGTCGTCGTGGAGACCGAAGCCCATCAGGATGCAGGGCAGCCCGTGCGTGCGCTGGAACGTCGTCATGATCGGGATCGAACCGCCTTCGCGGATCATCACCGGCGGCTTGGTCCACGAGCGCGCGAGCGCCCGACGCGCCGCTTCGAGCGACGGATGGTCCGGACGCGTGATGAACGGCGTCGCGCCGTGGAGGTCCATCACCTTCACTGTCACCTGGGGCGGCGCGATCTTCTTCACGTACGCCTCGAGGGCCGCGAAGATCTTCATCGGGTCCTGCTTCGGCACGAGCCGCATGCTGACCTTGGCCGCGGCGAAGGACGGCAGCACCGTCTTGCTGCCGGGACCGGTGTAGCCGCTCCACATGCCGTTCACGTCCAGCGTCGGCCGCGTGCTGACCCGCTCGAGCGTGGAGTAGCCGCGCTCGCCGAACGCCTCCGGGGCGCCGCTCTCCTTGATGAACGCCGCCTCGTCGAACGGCAGCTTCGCGTATTCCTTGCGCTCCTCGGCCGACAGCTCGACGATGTCGTCGTAGAAGCCCGGAATCGTGGCGCGTCCGTTGGCGTCGCGCAGCGCATCGATGATCCCGCACAGCGCGTTGGCCGGATTCATCACGGCGCCGCCGAATTCGCCGGAGTGGAGATCGCGGGTCGGGCCGGTGACCTCGATCTGGGTGTAGCAGATGCCGCGCAGCGCGTAGCACAGGGCGGGCTGGTCCGGCCCCGGCATGCTGGTGTCGCTGACGACGATCACGTCGGCATCGAGCTGCTTGCGGCGCTCGACGAGGAACGCCTCGAGGTGCTCGCTCCCGACCTCCTCCTCGCCCTCGATGATCACCTTGAGGTTGACCGGCAGCCTGCCGTTCACCGCGAAGTGCGAGGCGATCGCCGACAGGTGCATGTAGACCTGGCCCTTGTCGTCGCAGGCGCCGCGCGCGTAGAGCTTGCCGTCGCGCAGGGTGGGCTCGAACGGCGCGGTCGTCCACGGCTCGTTGCCCTCGGTGGGCTGGACGTCGTAGTGCCCGTAGAGGAGCACGGTCGGCTTGCCGGGGGCGCCGAGCCATTCGGCGTAAACCACCGGGTGCCCCGCGGTGGGCACCACTTCCGACCGCGACATGCCGATACCCTTCAGGTGCGCGGCGATGTGCTCCGCGCAGCGCGCCACGTCGCCCTTGTGGGCGGGATCGGCGCTCACGCTCGCGATGCGCAGCGTGGCTTTGAGGTCTTCGAGGTAGCGGTCGCGATTCTGCTCGAGATGCTGCGTCAGGGCGTCCATGGGCTGCTCCGGTACGGGAAGGCCGAGTTCGAGAGCACGGAATCTATCACGGAGCCCCCGGGGGCAGCCGATTCTTTACTTGCCCCGCCGAATCTGATTGCATCGATCACCCACCCCGAGAGAGGAAAACCTCCCGCCATGCAGCTCCAGATCCGGCGAAGTGAGTGCTGTGGCCACGGCCAATGCGTTGAAATCGCGCCCGATGTCTTCGCCATGGATAGCCAGAAGAAGGCGGTCGTGCTCGACGCCGAGGCCGCCTCCCGCGAGATCCTGTTCGAGGCGGCGGAGGCCTGCCCCTGCCAGGCCATCGTCGTCCAGGACGACCAGGGCAACGCGATCTTCCCCTAGGCCGGGTCTACCTCGAGCGCGCCGGGCCCGCTCCCGCCGGCAACGGTGCTACGCGGCCCAGGTAGAGATCGCCTGAGATCAAAGCAATCCGCAGCGAGTCGGCCTGGACCACCCCGCTGAGCTGGCGGATCAGGAGCCGGCCGTGCTCCTTGGAATCGCCGAGCTCATAGCGGACCCGGCGCACGCTGTCGGGTGGGGGCGGGAAGGGCCGCAGCTCGAGTGCCCGGATGAGGGAGTCCAGCGGCACCTGCCAGTGGGATCCCCCCGGTGTGTCCACCGTCAGCGCCCGCGCCGGTTCGTTCACGTCGATCTTTCCCGCCCCCTCGTCGGTGCGGAACTTCACCGGCGGCACGCCCTGGAAGGTCACGATCCGGCTGAATCCGCCCACATCCTCGACCGCGATCGGCGGGAGCTGCTCGTAGTAGTTGACGTGGTGCATCTCGGCGCTCTCCCACGGCTCGATGTAGCCGATGCCGAGCTCGTTCATCACCGCACGCGCCACGAGCGTTCCGCGCTGCCACCGGTAGTTGTCGTTCTTCCTGAGCTCGGACTCCGACGGGGCCAGCCGCCGCACCGGCGAAGGCAGCGCCCGGACACCGTGGGTGCGCGCCAGGTAGTCGATCGACGAACTGAGCTGCTTGCGCTGCTCGGGGACGAGAGCGGGCGGCGGCGTGACGCGCTCGCCGTTCTTGAAGACGCGGTAGCGCTCGAGCATCCCAGTGAGCCGCCGCGCCTGGTCGGTGCGCGAGATCCCGTAGGCGCCCCACGGCCCCCACCACGTGGCGAACGCGATCACGCAGAGCGTGATAGGAATCCAGCGGATGTCGTGGAGACGGCGGAAGCCGTAGCCCACGGCCATCAGCGCCACCCAGCCCGCGAGGACCAGCAGGAAGTAGCGGTCCTCGGTCATTCCGTACTGGCCGATGCGCTTGCCGATCGCGGCGAACAGCATGGCGATCGAGGGCAGCAGCACGAGGTAGAAGGTGCGCGAGTAGATCGCGATCCAGCGGTTGCCCGCGCGCTCGCGCACGGGATGCACGAGCAGCAGGGAGAGCATCCCCGCCACCGACACCGAGGAGACGAGCCAGCCGATCCAGCCCTTCGGCCACTGGCCCGTCACCAGCACCCGCACCAGGTAGGCGCTCAGGATCGTGAGGTACACGACCACCAGCGGGGCCAGGATGTACTGGGCGAACACCTTGAGCCCGCCCGGGTAGCGGTCGTCGCGCTCGAGCTCGTCGAAATCCCCGGGAATGCCCGCGAGGAAGTAGCCGGTGTTGAACAGGAACGCTATTCCGAACCACAGGTCCGTGAACACGTCGCCGGGGACCTCGATTCCGAAGAGCGGCTTGCCCGCGGCGAGCGCGATCGCGAGTCCCGCGAACAGCACGCCCGAAAACAGCGCCGCAGTCACGAACCGCACGAACAGCGTGCGGTTCCACTGCCAGAACGCATTCGAGCCGTAGTCGAAGAGGAACGGGGCGAAGGCGACGAAGAGGTGGATCCCGAGCGACAGATGAAGGAGGCGCTTCATCTGGATGTCACCGCTCCATCCGTCCCAGGCCCACCCGAAGGCGGCGAGCAGGGCGAAGAGGAGCAGGGCCGTGAGCGGCCTCAACACCCGCGGGATTCCGCGTGCCGCCTGCGCCAGTCGTTCGAACACGACCGCGAGGGCGACGCCGGACGGGATGCCGAGCGCGGCGGCGCACACCCAGCGCCACCACGAGGAGTGATCGAAGGAGCCGGAGCCGCCGAGCGCCTGCGTCGCGAACGCGTACGCGGCGAGCGCTGCGATCAGCGATTCCGGGAAGCGGCGTGCCACCCGTCGCGACGAATCGACGAGGACGGCCGGCGTCGGAATCCTCAACGCGGCCCTGCCACCGGGGAGCCTATCCTCCGCCTGCCGCGGCGGCGACTTTGCCCTGCCGGTACTGATCCACGATCTGCTCCAGCACGACACGCGGCGGACGCACGCGGTCGAGCGGCAGCGCGGCGAGCGGCTCGTCGACCAGCTTCTGGTCGACGTCGAACCCGCGCGGCTCGGGGTTCACGTGGAGGAGACCGGTGAGGAGCCGCTGCTCGCGCGCGGCCTCCGCCAGCCGGTGGAGCGCCATTTCGGCGTCCGTCGGGTCGTAGTCGGCTTCGAGCTTCTTGAGCACCAGGTGCGAGCCGTCCGGCATCGTGACGTCGTAGGTCATGCCGGGCTCGTAGTCGACGTGCATGTCCTCGAAGTAGGGCACGAAGTCGATCGAGTGGAGCGGCGCGTCGTGCTCCTTCACGAAGGCATAGGACTTGGTCGAGCCCTCGTGGTCGGCGAACGTGACGCACGGGCTGATGACGTCGATCACCGCGGTGCCGCGATGCGAGAACGCCGCCTTGAGCAGCGGGCGGAGCTGCTTCTGGTCGCCCGAGAACGAGCGCGCCACGAAACCGCAGCCGAGCTGGATCGCGATCTCGCAGCAGTCGATCGGCAGGAGCTTGTTCACGGCGCCGGTCTTCTGCGTGCTGCCGACGTCGGCGGTCGCCGAGAACTGGCCCTTGGTGAGGCCGTACACGCCGTTGTTCTCGATGATGTAGACGACCGGCACGTTGCGGCGGATGAGGTGGCAGAACTGACCGAGCCCGATGCTCGCCGTGTCGCCGTCGCCGGAGACTCCGATCAGCAGCAGGTTGTGGTTCGCGGCGTGGACGCCGGTCGCAATGCTCGGCATGCGCCCGTGCACCGCGTTGAACCCGTGCGAGCGGCCGAGGAAGTAGGCTGGCGTCTTGCTCGAGCAGCCGATGCCCGAGAGCTTGGCCACCTGCTGCGGCTCGAGCGAGGACTCGTACGCGGCCTGGATGATGGCGGCCGTGATCGCGTTGTGCCCGCAGCCCGGGCACAGGGTGGTCTTGCCGCCATCGTAATCGGCGCGCGTCAGGCCGACGCGATTGCGGTCGCCGCCGGCTTTCTCGATCGTCTCGGTCATCGCGTCACCTCCGCGACCGCCTCGCGCACGCCTTCCTGGCGGCGCACGCCTTCCGTCACCGACTGCGCGTCGATCGGCAGTCCGTCGTAGTGGAGCACCAAGCGGATTTTCATGGCCTCCGCCGGGAACTCGGCGCGCAGCATCTGCGCCACCTGGCCGTCGCGATTCTGCTCGACCACGTAGATGCGCTTGTACTTGTTCAGAAACCGCGCGACCTCGGAGGTGAAGGGCAGCGCCTTGAGCAGCAGGTAGCCGGTCGGAAGACCGGTCTTCGCGAGCTGGTCGCGCGCTTCGACCACCGCCCAGTGACTCGATCCGAAGGCCAGGACCCCGACCTGCGCATTGGGGTGCTCGGTGACCACCGGCGCCGGCACCAGGTCCCGCGCGGTTTCGTACTTCCGGTTCAGACGATCCATGTTGCGGGCGTAGGTCGCCGCGTCTTCGGTGTAGCGCGCCGCCTCGTCGTGGCCCGAGCCGCGCGTGAAGTAGGCGCCCTTGAGGTCGCGATGGCCGCCCGGCACCGTGCGGTACGGGATGCCGTCACCCTCGAGATCGCGGTAGCGCTCGAACTTCGTGATCTGCGCCAGCTCGTCGTCGCCGAGCACCTTGCCACGGTCCCACGCCTCGTCCGGGTAGAGGAACGGCTCGCTCATCCAGTTGTTCATGCCGAGGTCGAGATCGGAGAGCACGAACACCGGGGTCTGCAGCCGGTCGGCGAGGTCGAAGGCACGCCAGCCGAACTCGAAGCAGTCCTCGACCGAGCTCGGGATCAGTATCGGATGTCGCGTGTCGCCGTGCGAGAGCTGCGAGACGAACTGGAGATCGCCCTGCATCGTGCGCGTCGGCAGGCCCGTGCTCGGGCCCACCCGCTGGATGTCCCAGATCACGGCCGGGATCTCCGCGTAGTAGCCGTAGCCCGTGAACTCGGCCATGAGCGAAATGCCGGGTCCCGACGTCGAGGTCATCGCCCGCGCCCCGGCCCAGCCCGCGCCCAGCACCATGCCGATCGCCGCGATCTCGTCCTCGGCCTGGACCACCGAGTAGGTGGCGGCTCCCTCCGGCGAGCGGCGGAAGCGATCGAGGAAGCCGATCAGCGACTCGACGAGGCTCGACGACGGCGTGATCGGGTACCAGGTGACGACCGTGACCCCACCGAACATCGCGCCCAGCGCACCGGCCGCATTGCCGTCGATCAGGATCTTCCCGGTGTTGGCATCCATGCGCTCGAGTCGGTACGGATCCTTCTTCTCGATGTTCTCGCGCGCCCACTTGGCTCCGGCTTCCAGCGCCTGCTGGTTCAACCCGAGCGCCTTGGGCTTCCGCCCGAGCTGGGCCTCGAGCGCGCGCTGGATCTCCACCGCCTCGATCCCCAGGAGCTCCGCGAGCACGCCGACGTACACCATGTTGATGACGAGCTTCCGGAGCTTGACGTCGGTGGTCACCGCGTCGGTGATCTGCTTCATCGGGACGCGGTAGACGAAGCGGTCGGCCGGGACCTCCGGAACCGTGATCTGCTCGTTCAGCACGATCACGCTGCCCGGCCCCATCGCGGCCACGTCCTCGGTGGCGGTCTCGGGGTTCATGACCACCAGGATCTCGTTCCCGCGACGGCGGGCGACGTAGCCGTCCTTGCTCGCGCGGATCGTGAACCAGGTGGGCAGCCCGGCGATGTTCGAGGGAAACAGGTTCTTGCCGCTCACCGGGATGCCCATCTGGAAGATGGCGCGCATGAGCACCGTATTGGCCGTCTGGCTGCCGGAGCCGTTGACGGTCGCGACGTGGATGCTGAAGTCGTTGAGGGCGGGTTTCACGCGCCTGATCGGGCCTTCGGGCCCGCCTCCGTTCGCGGGAATGGATGAGTGGTGACGAGAACCGTGACCGTAGCCCCGCGTGGAATGACGGTCAAGGGAGCGACTGCTTTGACCCTCTCCGGCGCGCTCCCTAATCTGCCGCGGCCATGACCGACTCCGATGACACCGCGCGCCCGTTCCGCCTCTGCATCATCGGCTCGGGCCCGGCGGCCTTCTACGCCGCCGAGCACGCGCTCAAACAGACGGCGCAGCGGTTCGAGGTCGACATGCTCGACCGCCTGCCGACGCCCTACGGGCTCGTGCGCGGCGGGGTGGCGCCCGATCACCAGAAGATCAAATCCGTGATCGCCGTGTACGAGAAGATCGCGGCCCTCCCGGGTTTCCGCTTCTTCGGCAACGTCGAGTTCGGGAAGCACGTGACGCGCGCCGATCTCGAGAAGCATTTCCACGCGATCCTGTTCGCGACCGGGGCCCAGACCGACCGCCGACTCGGCATCCCCGGCGAAAACCTCGCGGGCAGCCACTCGGCCACCGAGTTCGTCGCCTGGTACAACGGGCACCCGGATTTCCGCGACCGCACGTTCGATCTCACGCAGGAGCGCGCGGCGGTGATCGGCGTGGGGAACGTCGCGATCGACGTCGCGCGCATCCTCTGCCACCCGTCCTCGGTGCTCGAGCGCACCGACATGGCCGATCCGGCGATCGCGGCGCTGTCGGAGAGCCGGGTGCGCGACGTGTGGATCCTCGGCCGGCGCGGGCCGGTGCAGGCCGCCTTCACCAACCAGGAGGTGAAGGAGCTGGGCGAGCTGCCGGAGACCGACCTCATCGTGGAACCCAAGGAAGTCGAGATCGACCCGATCAGCGCCGCGGAGCTGGCGGCGAGCGGCCGCAGCGCGCATCAGGCGAAGGTCGACATCCTCCAGGGCTTCTCGAAGCGCACGCCCGAGGGCCGGCCCCGGCGACTGCACCTCCGGTTCTTCGTCTCCCCGCTCGAGATCCTGGGCGATGCCGCGGGTCATGTGCGCGCGCTGCGCCTCGCGCGCAACCGGCTGGAGGTGGATGCAGCGGGCCGGGTGTCCGCCGTTCCGACCGGCGAGGAGGAAACGCTCGAGGTCGGGCTCGTGTTCCGCTCGGTCGGCTACCGCGGGGTCGCGCTGCCCGACGTTCCCTACGACGCGAAGGCGGGCGTGATTCCGAACGCGAAGGGCCGCGTCCTCGGCGGGAACGGCCTGGCCGCTCCCGGGCTCTACGTCTCGGGGTGGATCAAGCGCGGGCCGAGCGGCGTGATCGGCAACAACAAGGCGGACTCCGTCGAGACCGTGAACGCGCTGATCGAAGATGCCGCCGCGGGCGCGCTGCCCCGGCCGGCAGAGCCGTCGCCCGAGGCGTTCGAGCGGCTGCTGTCCTCGCGCCAGCAGGATCTCGTGACGTTCGGCCACTGGAAGCGCCTGGACCGGATCGAATGCGAACGTGGCGCGCCGGCCGGCCGGCCGAGGGTCAAGATGACGTCGGTCGAGGAGATGCTCGATGCGCTCGCGGAGAAGTAAGGAGAAAGCCCTGCCCGCGAGCCGCGCGCGTCGGGCTCCCCGGCCGCCAGCCTCCTCCTACCTCCTCTTCTATAGAGCGGTCCGGCGGGTTCCCCGCGGGAAGGTCGCGACCTACGGCCAGATCGCGAACGCGGCCGGGCTGCCCGGCAATGCACGGCGCGTGGGCTACGCGCTCTATGCGCTGCCCGCGGGGTCCGGCGTCCCGTGGCACCGCGTGGTCAACGCCGCCGGGGTATTGAGCGTCGGCCGGCTCGATCCCGACTCGGCGCGCGAGCAGCGGCTGCGGCTCGAGATGGAGGGCGTGCGCTTCGACGCGCGCGGCCGCGTGGTGCTCGGCCGCCATGGCTGGAAGGGCGGGCGGCGCGCGGCGGATTGACCGGATGGGGCGCGCTCGCTAGCGTTCCGCCCATGAGTCAGGATGAGGGTCGCATCCAGCCGGGCGAGGAGATTCTCTCGGCCACACGCGAATGGCTGGCCGCGGTTCGTGGCGCGCTCGGCGCCGAGTTCCTCTCCGCCTATCTCCACGGCAGCGTGCTCACCCAGGGATTCGACCCGGCGCGCTCCCACATCAACCTGCTCGTGATCGCGCGCTCGCTCGATGGCCCCGTGCTCGACGCGCTGGCGCGCTCGATTCCGAAACCCGGGAAGCGCTTCCGCTTCCAGCCGCTGTTCATGTCGCAGCTCGGGATCGAGAAGTCCCTCGACTCCTTCCCCATCGAATGGCTCGAGATCCAGGAGCGGAATCTGCTCCTCGAGGGCGCCGATCCGCTGCGCGACATGGATGTGCCGCGCACCTACCTGCGCGTCCAGTGCGAGCACGAGCTGCGCGGCAAGCACCTCCAGCTCCGGCAGGCCTACCTCCTGAGCCACGCCGACCCGGCCGCGCTGCAGCAGCTGCTCGAAGCCTCGGCGAGCGGGTTCGCGACGCTCTTCCGCACCCTGCTCCGGCTCGCCGGCGAAACGCCGCCCGCCGACGCCGCGCGCGTGATCGAGCGGGTGGCGGACCGGTTCCAGCTCGATGCCGAGGGACTGCTGATCGCCTACCTCGTCCGCTCCGGCGGGAAACGTCTCTCGAAGGAAGAAACGGCGGCGACCTTCCGGCGCTTCCTGGATCAGATCCAGCGCCTGGTCGTCGCGATCGACCTGCTGCCCGTTTGAGCGCCGCGCAGGGCGGCCGGCGACCCCTCTTTCTCGCCGGAATCCTCGCGGCCGGGCTCGCGCTCACCGCATTCGCCCAGGATCTCGCCCCGATTCCGGAGCCGGTCGGCTTCGTCAACGACCACGCGAATCTCATCTCGGAGCCGGTGCGCGCGAAACTCGAGGCCTTCCTCGACCAGCTCCAGAAGAAGACCGGCGCCCAGTTCGCGGTGCTCGCCGTTCCAACCACCGCGCCCGAGACCCCCGACCAGTACAAGGTGCGGGTCTTCGAAACCTGGAAGATCGGGCAGAAGGGCGAGGACAACGGGCTGCTCATGCTGCTCTCCGTGGAAGACCGCGAGCTCAAGTTCGAAACCGGCTACGGCCTCGAAGGCGTGCTGCCCGACGGTCTCCAGTCGCGCATCTTCCGCGAGAGCATGGCGCCGCGCTTCCGCGAGGGCGACTTCGAAGGCGGACTCGTCGCCGGCATCACCGAGTGCGCGGGGCGCATCGCCGCCGAGAAGGGCGTCACACTCGAGTGGGACGGCAAGGAGCTGCGCTACGGGAACCGGCGCCGGCCGGAGGCGAAACTGCTCGGACTGCTCGTCGCGTTCGTGGTCCTGATGGTGGTCCTCAGCATCATTGGCGGCAGCGGCGGCGGACGCCGGCGGCGGCGCGGCGGGTACGGCGGCTTCTGGGGACCGTGGGGCGGCGGCTTCGGCGGGGGCAGCTTCGGTGGGGGCAGCTTCGGCGGGGGGGGGGGCGGGTTGGGCGGCGGTTCGTTCGGCGGGTTCGGCGGAGGTTCGAGCGGCGGCGGCGGGGGTGGCGGCAAGTGGTAGCTTCTCGCGCGGATCGCGGCATGGGCGCAGCAACTGGGAGGAGAGACACACCATGAATCGTGGCTTGCTCATCGGAGTGGCGCTGGTGGCCATCCTTCTGATCGGTGTCGGTGGCTGCCTGGTCGGGAACTACAACCGCCTCGTGTCGGCGAAGGAGACGGTGACGAACCGCTGGGCGCAGGTGGACAACCAGCTCCAGCGGCGGAACGACCTCATCGGCTCGCTGGTCGAGACCGTGAAGGGCACCGCGATCCAGGAGCAGGAGGTGTTCGGCCAGATCGCCAACGCGCGCGCGCAGCTCGGCGGCGCACGAACGCCGGAGGAGGGCATCGAAGCCGGCCGCGCAATGGACACCGCGCTGTCACGGCTGCTGGTCGTGGTGGAGAACTACCCGCAGCTCCGGAGCAACGAGGCCTTCCTCCAGCTCATGGACGAGCTCGCGGGCACCGAGAACCGGCTCGCGGTCGAGCGCAAGCGCTACAACGACGAGGTCCAGGGCTACAACGTGCTCGTGAAGCGCTTCCCGATGAACCTGTTCGCCGCGGCATTCGGCTACAAGGAAGCGCCCTACTACCCGATCGACGAGACGGCGCGCACGGCTCCGAAGGTGGACTTCGGAGGCCTGCGCAAGCCGTAACGACTCGTCACCGGGTCGCGATGACGCGCACCCGGTGGCGGCCCGCGGTCACCCAGTAGATCCCCGGGGTGACCGCGAGGCCGCGGTCGTCGCGCCCGTCCCACACCACCTCGCGCCGATCGCGCGACAGCGCGACACGGGCCACGGGGCGTCCCGCGAGATCGTAGATGTGTGCCTGGTCGGGCAGATCTCCGCTTGACCCGAACGCGACGCGAAGCGACCCGTGCCCCGGCGTGAACGGCACCGGCCACGCCCTTCCCGCGTCATCGGGCTCGGGGCCGGACGGCGAGACATCCAGCGCGTTTTCCGACCAATCGATGAACCGGAAGAGCAGATTTCGCGTCATCTGGCGTACGACTTCGCTCACCCTCGGGGTCTGCTGGAAGAAGCCCCGGTAATCGTCCAGACCCCAGTTCCACTGCAGCGTGCCGGCCGCGAACACCATGATTCGCGTCCCCGTCACGCGGTAGATCGTCATGTGCGAGTTCGGTTCGGCGAATGTCGCGGGGAGGACCGGCGACTGCCCGAGGATCTCGATCCAGGGCGGTGCCGCAGAGGGATAGACGCGATCCATCTCGTTCCCGAGCAGTCCGGGAAGCACGGTGCCCGCCACGACGCCGGTGCCTTCATAGATCCAGTGGGTCGGGTTGCTGACCACCAGGTCGAGAGGGGAAGGCGGGGCGACGATGAAGCGGTCGTCGAACATGATGCCGATGAGTCGCGATTCGGGCTTCGCGACTGGCGGCTGACGCCAGCGCGCCGTGACCAGGGAGTCGTTCGACGGATCGACGTCGAGTGCCAGGGGGTCGGCCGAGAGGGCCGCGTCCTTGTAGCAGACCATCGTCGAGATACCCGATTCCGCGAGCGTCCCCGCTTCCAGCCGGATCTGCCAGTAGCACGCGTTCGCGGTCAGAAAGGCGAGGTTCACACCACCGTCCCGTGCCGCCTCGACATGCGATCTCATCGGGGCGGACCAGTACTCGTCATGTCCCGATGAGATGAAGCCCGTGTAGCGCGGCAGGAGGTCGGACCGCTCGTGCACATCGAGGCTCGTGCAGTACTGAACGTCGTACTCTTCCCGCTCGAGGAATCGGACCAGGTTGATCTCGAAGTAGAAGAACTCACCGGCGCCATCGGTGTTGGAATAAGGGCGCAGGAACGAGACCCGGGTAGCCGGCGCGCACGAAGTGCTGTTGAAGCCGTAGAGCGATTTCCCGCCCCAGCAGTTGTAGGCCTGCCAGGTGGTCACGCTGCACTGGACGAGGAAGTCGGCGGGTTGAACGTCGTTGCGGACCACGAACGGGATGTAGCTCTGACGCCCGCTGGAATCCGCGGTCAGCTTGGCGAGATAGACGCCGCTCACCCACGAGGAGGGAATCGCCACCGTGAAGGGATCCTGCCAGTCGCATTCCACGAAGCCGGTGGGGTCCGGTTGGGGGATGGTCTGTCGCACGCCCGGGAGCTGGAGCGGCGCCATGATCTCGCGGCCGCCGGCTCCGCCGTACCAGCCCATGCGGTAGATGGCGAGGGTGTACGAAGGCTCATCGGTGCTGACGTGAAAGTCGATCGTGTCGCCGTGCGCCACGCTGGCGGGGTAGGCATACCCCTCGATCGCGGGCTCACCGGCCGCTGAACCGGAGCACGAGTTGTTCGCCGGACACCGGCGATCCGTGAACGCGGTCAGCGTGATCTGCCAGGCGGTGGTGCCGGGCTTCGCGTTCTCGATCGAGATCGCGTTGGGATAGGCCAGCGTGCCCGCGAAGAGTATGCGGGGAGCGAGCAGCAGGATTCCCATGAGGAGGCAGAAGCGAAGGGGGCGTCGCACGGGAATAATTGTGAAGGCCCGTGGCCCTCGGAATCAACGCGCGCCGAGGGCGTCCCTGAGCGAGCGGTCGAGGCCCGGGGTCTCGATCGCGGCCGACACGGTCGCGGACTCGAGATCGACACCGGCGCCCAGCAGCTCCGCGATCCGGGAGCCGAGGGCCACGAAGCGGCGCGCGGTTTCGAGATCGACGGGCTCATCGGGGAGCGCGCTCGCGAGTGCGAGCGCTTCGATGCGCGCGGCGGTGCCGGTGGGATCGATGGCCGCCAGGCGCGCGAGCGATTCGCGGCCGCCGGTTTCCTCGAAGGCGCCCTGCATCTCCACCGCCAGCGCCGCCAGGGCCGGCCACGGAGCCGGGATTCCCTCGGCGAGCGCTGCGCGCTCCGCCGCCCGCGCCGCCTCGAAGTGGGCGGGCCCGAAGCCGCGGCTGCGCGCGCCGTCGGCGAGCAGTCGCACCAGATCGAGGGCGCGTTCCCGGCGCTCGCGGTGACCGGCGAGCGACGCCGCCGCCAGGCGTGCGAGCGAAGCCACTCGCGCCACCCGTTCGCCGTCGTGCAGCCCCGAGCCTCCCACCAGCGCGATCAGCGCTTCGAGTGAGCCGTGGTGGCGGACCGGCACGAACCCGTCGAACCCGGCGGTCTCGAACGGACCGAGCTCGTCGCGCATTCCGGCAATGCCATCGAGAGAACGCGCCGTCACCGGGCGATCGGTCGAGGCCAGCGCCTGGTCGAGAGCGCCGCCGCGCGCAACGCGGAGGGCCTGGGTTTCGCTTTCGACGCCGAGCGCGTCGGCCGGAGCGAGACCGTCCTCGCCCGGAATCAGGAGCAGCGCGGAGCGCGCACCGGCTTCGGCGCGGATGCGCGCGAGCAGCGATCGCCCGAGCGTCTCCATGCCATCCGCCTGACCGAAGGCTTCGCGTGCTTCGTCGAGGGTTTCCGTCACCCGCGTGGAGCGCCGTGCCTCGTCGCGCGCACGGCGCGACTCCTCCCACGAACGCCGCAGCTCGTGCTCGAGCTCGGCCACCTTCGCCCGTGCCCGATTGAGATCGCGCGACCGCGCGATCAGCCGGCGCGCGCGGGCCACCAGCTCCCGCGGCGAGAACGGCTTCGCGAGGTAGTCGTCGGCGCCGCGGTTGAACCCCTGGAGCCGGAGCTCTCCTTCGATCGCGGCCGAGACCAGGATGATTGCGACCGGGACCTCGCTCGAGCTCTGACGCAGCATCTCGCACACCTCGAGCCCGCTCCGGCGCGGGAGCCGGATGTCGAGGATCACGAGGTCCGGGTGATGCTCGGCGACCCGCTTGAGGGCCTCGTCGCCGTCGCCGGCGGTCAGCACGCGGTAACCCTGGTTGCCGAAGGCGATCTCGAGCAGCTCGCGCACGCGATGATCGTCGTCGACGATCAGCACGGTCGGTGCCGGCTCGCGGGTCCCGGGGATGGGCGCGGTGCTCATCGGGCGTCGTGCCTCGGGCCGCCCAGCAGGCGCAGGAGATCGTCGACCTGCGAGGTGCGGAAGGGCTTGTCGACGAAGGCGAATCCGGCGCGCTCGGCGAGCTCGCGCTCCCCGCGATCGCGCACCACCGCCACCAGCGGGGCGCTCACGGCGAGGCTGGCGGCCCGGCGCTGCACGGCGTCGAAGAGCCCGCGGCCGCGCGCGTCCGGCAGCTCGATGTCGACGAACACGGCTTCCCACGTCCCGGCGCCCAGCATCTCGACCAGCTCGTGCGCGGTCGCCACCGGGGTCACTTCGTAGCCGCGGGCTTCGAGCATGTGCGAAAGCGTGATGCGCGCCGCGACAGAGTCGTCGGCAATGAGGATCCGACGGCTGGCCCGGCGCGGCGGAACTTCCGGGGTCACGGGTTGAACCGGAGCGTCTTCCGCGACCGGCGCCACCTCGGCAGCCGGCGCCGCGGGCGCGGGAGCTTCGGGGAGAGGCTTCGAGTCGTTCGCGGCAGCCGGTGCGGGTCCCTGAGCCGGCGTGGTGGCGGGCGTGTCCACGACATCGCGCCGCGGCTCGGGGCCCGCGGGATAGGCCGGATCCTGCACCTCTTCGAGCAGGCGGGCCGGATCGAGCAGGTGATAGCGCTCGCCGTCGTCGGTTTCGAGCTGGGCCACCGCTTCCGGGATCACCGCAGCGCCGACCTCGACCGGCTCCGCGGGCAGCCGCCACACGAGCTGGTCGGCGACCAGGTACGCGCGTTTGAGGCCGTGCGCGACCAGCACGATCGGATACTCGTGGGCAGTGGTCGAGAGCGGCGAGAGTGGCTTCAGCACCGGCAGCCCGAGCGAGCGGATGCTCGAATCCACGGCACCCGCCGGCGCCATGGTCATGCGCAGCACGGAGTGCCAGGGCAGCGCGAGCGGCAGGTCGCCCTGCATCACCATGAGATACGTGGCGCGCCCCGTGACGGTCGGCACGCGCAGCGTCCATGAACCCTGTCCCGCGGTGCCCGATGAAGGGCCGAGGTTCCCGCCCGCAGTGGCGAGCACTGCCGCCGCCAGCGGAATCCCCTCACCCGCCACGGCCTCGCAGCGGATCTCGAGCAGCGCGTCCTCGGACCTGAGGCGAAGCGGGCGCGCGCCGGCCCCGGTCTCGCACAGCCAGTCGAGTGCCGCGCGCAACGCTGCCGCGACCTGGGGCGTGAGTCGCACGGCGTCGGCGATCTCGTGCGCCCGGATGCCGGTGATCGGGAGATCTTCCAGCGCCTCGGAGAGTTTGAGCGAGCCTTCGGCGGGCTCGGCCTCTTCGACCGCCGTCGCCACCGGCTCGGCGCCCAGCTCGGCGGCGAGACGATCGAGGTCGGCGTCGGCGCGGGTGAACACTTCCAGCCGTCCGCTCGCGGCGCATTCGACCGCGAGCGCCAGGATGCGCTGGCGCAGCGGCTCGCCGGCCGGGTCGGTGCCGGTGCAGACCGACAGCGCGCGGTCGAGCCCGTCGAGCGCCAGCACCTGCGCGACATCACGAGCCTGCGGAGCGCCGCGCTCCGACTCCTTGCCGGTCAGCTCCTGCTCGAGCGCGCGGGTGAGCGCGCGGACGATGGCCTGCTGGGTGCTCTCGCCGTTTCCGCCGCTCACGGTTTGTTTCCTCTGGGGGTTGGGGACTCCGTGTTTCCGTGCTCGACCGGCGGTGACAGCCGGGCGACGAGACCTTCGAGATCGCGTGTCTGCTCTTCGATGCGGCGGACCAGGCGCTCCGCCGCGCGCGAGGCGCGCTCGCCGCTCGCGGCGAGCTTCTCCGCCTGCTCACCCGCGGTGGTCAGGACCTCGCGCAGGCGTTCCGCGCGGCGCGACGGCTCGGGCGCAACCGCCGGCTCGGGCGGGGTCGGCGCCGGCAGCCGGAGCAGCCGCTCGGCGACCCGTTCGCGTGCGCCCTTCATGTGATCGCCCGCGGACTGGACGCGGCGCTCGAGATCCTGGAGCAGGGCCTGCACGCGGTCGGTGGCGCTGCGCGCTTCGCGCGCGAGCTGCTTGAGCTCGGCCGGCGACGTGTCGGCGTCCTCGCGACGGGTCGCGAGGACCGCCTGGAGCGCGATCAGCGTGGCGCGATTCGAGAGCACCGTCACCTGCTCGCCGATCTGCTGGACCTCGACGAGGCCCTCGGCGATCTGGTCCACGCTGCGACCGGCGGAAGCCACCAGCTCCTCGATCGCCTCGGCGGCGGGTGCCAGCCACGCCTCGCGGACCCGGGCCTCGTCCACCACGGGCGCTGCGGCCGGCGCCTTCTCGAGCTCGCCGCCGACGCGCGCGATCTCGCGCAGCGAGGTGAGCAGCGAGGTGGCTTCCACGAAGCCGCGCTCGGCCTGCGCGCTGGCATCGCGCGCCTCCTCGAGGGCGGACAGCAGATCGGCGCGCACCTGGCGCGCCGCTTCGTAGTCCTGCTCGGCAATCTCCATCGCGCGCCCGAACCCGGCGCCGAGTGCTTCGGCCAGCGGCTGGACCGGGCCCGCCGGCGGCGGCGGCGGCATCCAGCGCTCGGTGAGGTTCCAGTGTTCGACCGACATGCGCAGCATGTCGATCTGCCGCTCGAGCGTCTCGAGCTGCTCCTGGGCACGCGTCGAGTGGCGGCTGCGGGCGATCAGCGCCTCGAGCTGATCCGAGGCGTCCTCGAGTTCGCCCCATCCCGAAAGCTCCTCGAGCGGGCGGCGCGTGGCATCGCTGTCCGCGGCCCGCTCGATGAGCCGGCGCACGCGGCGGACGATCGCGCGATCGAGCCACACCGCGAGCACGAGCGAGGCGAGGACGCCGGCCCCGCCGGCAATCGCGAGCCCGTTGGTGAACGAGACGAAGTCGAAGCGTCCGGTCTGCGCGAGCTGCACCGTGACCCAAACGCCGGTCGCGAGCACGGCGGTCCCGCCCAGGCAGGCGAGCCAGAGCCTGAGGCGCAGTCCGGCGCGGGTACGGATCTCAGGTGCCGTGGAAGGGGTCATGATGCCCGTCATGCTCGTGGCGGGAACTCGGCATGGGGCGCTGGGAGCAGGCGTGGTTCTTCACATACTGCCTTCACGCAAGCGCCATGCCCTTAAGCGGATGCGCACCGCCGACCCCCCGGGGACGTCCGCGGAGCCCACCTGGCCGGCGTGTTCGTGCACTCTCGTGCACATCGCACTTCGCCGGTTCCCGCTCTTCGCGGACCCTAGCGCGATGCGGCGCTTGGCGTCACGTCCGCCGACGACCATCAAACTTCTTGAGCCATAGTGAGAGACATTGCGAGTTGGAGGTACAAAAGCGGTTTCGCACGGAAGCAATGGTGTAAGGAGGTCCGACGTCAGGAAGCGTCAGGAAGGCGTGCCATTTCCCCCACAGGATGTGGCAACCGACGCGAAGCGCATGTCGGAATGAGGCTTTCGCCCCATGGGGCTTCAGGGCCAAATGGCGGCGGCGCACCAAAGCTGCACGCCGTGGGTGACAGGGCGACCCGTGGCACGCGCGATGCAGTTGCTATCCGGCAAGGACGAATCGGTCGCGGCAACGCTCCCGCGACCGGATCGAAGGAATCGAACCGGAGGCGGAATGAATCCCCGTCACTATGTCGATCTGAAGGATACGAGTCGGGATCTGCAGCCGACCTACCACTTCATGATCAACTGTCTCCTCTACAGCCGCATGGAGACGGGCCTGGTCTCGAACCAGGAGTTCTACGATGAGGACGTCAACGTCTACCTCGCGCACCTCCTCCACTCGTTCATCAATCCCGAGTACGTGGAGCAGTCGCGCAAGTTCCTCTCAAAGTACGACACCGACGTGTTCCGCCGGCTCCAGGCGTCCTCGGACGCCCGGCTCAAGTACCTGATCTACAAGACCAACGCCGACTTCCTGCTGGTTTCGATCGGCATCTTCGACAACCCGGCGGCCGCCGACGCGCATCGCGCGAAGCACCAGCCGAGTGAAGAGGCGTTCATCGGGCGCGGCAAGACCTACTACCACTTCGCCTACACCTACAGTCAGCAGATGCACCGCAAGAACGCGGGCGTCTCGGACGTGCTCGAAAAGCTGTCGGTCGGCTTCGACCGCTACCTGAAGATCCTGTCGCACATGCGCGGTGAGTACCTGGACCTCATGAAGCGACTGTCCCAGGGCGAGGTCTATCACCTGGAGCGCTCGGTGGACGAGCACTCGGCCCAGGAGCTGCTGCGGGTCAAGCAGGACGAGCTGCTCGAGCTCTACAGCGCGTGGAAGCGCGAGCCGTCGGACGCCACCATGGAGAGCCTGGAGCGCGTGGTGGGCGAGATCCGGCAGATCAACCCCGAGTTCCGGTTTACGCTGCCCGGGAAATAATCCAGTCGCGGGTGGCTTCGGCCCCGTGGCGCGCTACCGCCACGGGGCTTACCTTTTCGGCGTGATGCAGACGCTGCCGGAACGCGCGCGTGAGCTGGTCGAGCGGCTTCTCCTCGAGCCCCATCCCGAGGGCGGGTGGTACCGCGAGATCCTTCGCTCCCCGCGGCGGGTGACACTCGTCGGCGGCAACGGCTCCCGCTCAGCCGTGACGACGATTCATTTCCTGCTCACGCGCGGCACGCACAGCCGCTGGCATCGGGTTTCCGGCGAGGAGATCTGGCACTTCGAGGAAGGTGGGCCGCTCGAGCTGATGTGGCTCGATCCCGGATTCGTGATGCACTCCCGCACGCTCGGCGCGAAAGGCGGAGACGCTCACGTCGAGGTGGTGCCGGCCGGCTGCTGGCAGTCGGCGCGGCCGCTCGGCGACTACGCGCTGGCCGGCTGCACGATGGGCCCGGGGTTCGAGTTCGAGGACTTCGCCCTGCTCGCGAACCATCCCGATGCGGTTGAAGTGCGGCGCCGGCACCCGGAGCACGCGGCGCTGATCTGAGGACGCCGCCTACCGGATCTCGTAGTTCGGAGCTTCCTTGGTGATCGTGATGTCGTGCGGGTGGCTCTCGCGCAGGCCCGCGGTGCTGATGCGCACGAAGCGGGTGCGGGTGCGCAGCTCCTCGATGTTCTTCACGCCGGTGTAGCCCATCCCGGCACGCAGTCCGCCCACCATCTGAAACACCGAGTTCGCGATCGAGCCCTTGAAGGGGACGCGCCCTTCGATCCCTTCGGGCACGAGCTTCGACAACGCGTCGGTGCCCTCCTGGAAGTAGCGCTCGCGGCTGCCGCGCGCGGACGCCATCGCCGAGAGCGAGCCCATGCCGCGATAGACTTTGAAGCTGCGGCCTTCGAGCAGCACCACTTCGCCCGGGCTTTCCTCGGTGCCGGCGAAGAGCCCGCCGATCATCACCGTGTGCGCGCCGGCCGCGAGCGCCTTCACGATGTCGCCCGAGTACTTGATGCCGCCGTCGGCGACGATCGGAACGCCCAGGGATTCGAGCGCCGCGGCGGCTTCGAGCACCGCGGTGATCTGCGCGGCACCCGCACCCGTGACCACTCGCGTCGTGCAGATCGCGCCCGGTCCCATCCCCACCTTCACCGCGTCGGCGCCCGCCTTCGCCACCGCGAGCGCACCGGCCGCGGTGCCGACGTTCCCCACCACCAGGTCGACGGCGGGATGCGCCGCGCGCACCTTCTCGGTCGCGGTGAGTACGCCCTTCGAGTGGGCGTGCGCGCTGTCGATGACCAGGGCATCGACTCCGCAGCTCATGAGCTCCGCGGCCCGCTCCATGTAGTCGCCGCCGGCGCCGACCGCCGCCGCGACGCGCAGGCGGCCGAGCGAGTCCTTGCACGCATGCGGGTGGCGGATCCGCTTCTCGATGTCCTTGACCGTGATGAGTCCCCTCAGCATCCCGCCCTCGTCCACCACCGGCAGCTTCTCGATGCGGTGGCGGGCAAGCGTCTCGCGCGCCTGCTCGAGCGTGGTGCCGACCGGGGCGGTGACGAGGCGCTCGCGCGTCATGACCTCGGACACCTTGCGCGCGCCGCCGTCGACAAACCGGAGATCGCGGTTCGTGAGGATGCCGACCAGCCGGCCGTTCTCCGTGATGGGAACCCCGGAGATGTGGAAGCGCGCCATGATCTCATGGGCTTCCTCGATGCTCGCGTCCGCCGGCAGCGTGACGGGATCCACGATCATGCCGCTCTCCGAGCGCTTGACCCGGTCGACCTGGGCGCCCTGCTCCTCGATCGAGAGGTTCTTGTGGATCACGCCGATCCCGCCCTCGCGGGCGAGTGCGATCGCGAGTGAGTGCTCGGTGACCGTGTCCATGGCGGCACTCACGATCGGGATGTTGATCGGGATGTTCCGGCTGAAGCGCGAGCGGATGTCCACCTCGAGCGGGTGGATCTCGGCGTAGCCGGGGACCAGCAGGACGTCGTCGAAGGTGAGCGCCTCGGGGCCCACCTTGTCGGCAAACGCCACGCGCTCGGCCACGGCCTCAGCTCCTTCCGGGGAGGCGGCGCGGCGGCCGGTGGCGGTGCGTGCTCAAGGCTTCTTGGTGCCCGGCAGCTCGGCGGGCTTGTTCTTCTCGTCGGCGCCCGGGTCGAAGTAGTAGTTGCCGCCGACCCTGAAGCCGGACGCGATTACGGTGCTGTTGTAGCCGGACGGGAACTGGTCGTCGCGGGTGGCGTCGGCCCAGTGGAAGTCCCAGGAGACTTCGATGCTCGTGGTCGGCAGGCTCTTGAGGAAGCGCTCGACACCGATCTGCCCCGAGGCGCCGAGGTAGAGGCCGCGGTGGAGCACGAGGCTCTGCGGATCACGCAGCACCTTGCGGTGGTTCTCGACCCACACCCGGTGGAGTCCCGGGCCCGCGCCCACGTACCACACCCAGGGTCCGCGATGCCCCACGAACTGGATCTGGGCGGAGATCGGGATCATCAGGGAGATGTAGTCCTTCTTGGTGGTGTCGTTCGGGAAGTTGATGTCGGTGAAGGGGGCGGCCTCGTTCTCGGTGTAGCCGGCCCACAGGAACCCCGGGCTCACCTGGAGCCTGAGGTTGCCCGTCATCTGGTATCGCCAGTGGCCGGAGAACGAGAATCGCGGTGAGGCGCCCGCCGAATAGTCCTCGTTTCCGGGCATGGCGGAGATGCCCATCTGGCCGCCGATTCCGCCGCGCCCGGGACGGGGCTCGGGAGCCGGCTCAGGGACCCGGGTGACGAGGCTCTGGACCTGGATGGAATCGCCGGAAACCTGGGCACGGGAGGGAACGGCAACGACCGCGACGGCAAGAACCGTCCACGCTAGGCGGCGAATCATCCGATGGGAAGCTCCTCTTCCGGACGGAAGAATCAGGCAGGCCCGGTGCAATTGAGCGGCGCACTATAGCAGGCGCGATTCGACTGTCAACGAACCGCCGGCACTCTTTCAGGAGGCGCGCGACGTGCCCGGCGTCGAACCGTGGTCGGCGGTGTCACCGTGGCGACGGCCCGCGCGGCCGCGGGCGTGGCCGCTGCGGCACTTGCCGCGTGGAATGGCCCTTGCGGTCCTGGAGGGGTGGAACAACCGGGATCCCGCCATTCGCCCCGCTTCGAAACCCCAGCCCCTCCCTCCAGAACCCAGCAAATGCCCACAGGGGCCGGCCGCCAACCGGCCCCAGTCCCGGAAACCTCCCCGGAACCGGCGTCTTTCCCCGCCCGTGCGTTGACACCCCCAAACCCCACTCGTACACTGCGCCACTCTTTTTGTCCTGCAAGGGCTTAGGTCGCTGCTCACCGGCCCACGCTCCCCGTTCGAATAACCGCACTCCACTCACGGAGACTCGATGACCCGCACCGATCAATGGAAGCTGGCGGGCGTGATCGTGGCGACGGCACTCGCGCTCTGGTACCTGTGGCCGTCGTATCAGTACTACACGATGTCGCCGCAGCAACGGGCCACGCTGGCTCCCGCCCGGCTCGCCGAGCTGCGGAAGGGCGCCGTTCAGCTGGGGCTCGACCTCCAGGGCGGCATGCACATCGTGCTCGAGGTGGATCGCTCGAAGCTGTCGGTCGCCGAAGCGAAGGACGCGCCCGACCGCGCCATGGAAATCATCCGCAACCGTGTCGATCAGTTCGGCGTCGCCGAGCCCCTGATCCAGCGGCAGGGTGAGGACCGCATCGTGGTCCAGCTCCCGGGACTCACCGATCGCCAGCGCGCCATCGATCTCATCGGCAAGACCGCGCTCCTCGAATTCAAGCTGGTGCGCACCCAGGAGGAGGCGCGGGTCCTCTTCGATCGCCTGGATTCCTACCTCGCGGCGCGCGGCGCGGTGCCCGCCGGCCTGGACAGCTCGCTCCGGCGTTCGCCGCTCACCGGCCACTTCCTCTCGCTGGACGCCGCGGCATTCGTGCGCGACGCCGACGTCCCGGTCGTCCAGCAGCTGCTCGCCACCTCCGGCATCGACTCGATCATCCCGATCGATTCGGAGCTCGCCTGGGGCGACGTGCAGGATTTCCAGGGCGTCAGCGGCCGCAGCCTGTACGTGCTCAAGAAGGAGCCCGAGATGACCGGCGGCTCGGTCGCGAGCGCGGAAGCCCGCGTGGGTCTGAGCCAGACCAACCCCGGCGCCTGGGGCGTGAGCATGAAGATGACGCCCAAGGGCCGCGCCGACTTCGCGCGGGTGACCGGGAACAACGTGGGCCGCCTGCTCGCGATCGTGCTCGACGGCGTGGTCGCCTCGGCACCCAACATCCGCGAGCGCATCCCCTCGGGCGATGCCTCGATCACCGGCAGCTTCGACCTCACGACCTCGCGCGACCTCGCGATCGTGCTGCGCGCCGGCGCGCTGCCGGCCCCGGTGCACATGGTCGAGGAGCGCTCGGTCGGTCCGTCGCTCGGCTCGGATTCGATCCACGAGGGACTGCTCGCGATGGGGCTCGGCACGGCCATGGTGATCGCGTTCATGTCGATCTACTACCAGCTCTCCGGTCTGATCGCGGTCAGCGCGCTGCTCCTGAACCTGGTGTACGTCGTGGCATGTATCGCCGGGTTCGGCGCCACGCTCACGCTGCCCGGCATCGCGGGCCTCGCGCTCTCGGTCGGCATGGCGGTGGACACCAACGTGCTGATCTTCGAGCGCATCCGCGAGGAGCTGCGCCGCGGGCGCAGCGTGCGGCAGTCGGTCGAGCTCGGCTACAACCGCGCGTTCCGCACCATTCTCGATGCGCACCTCACCACCATCATCAGCTCGCTGTTCCTGTTCCAGTTCGGCACCGGCCCCATCAAGGGCTTCGCCGTGACCCTGATCATCGGCCTCGTCGCGAACATGTTCACGGCGGTGCTCTTCACCCGGATGGTCTTCGACTGGATGCTCGGCCGCGGTGGCAAGGCCGAGCGTCTCAGCATCTGATTCGAGGCGGATCCATGCTTCAGTTCCTTCACGGAACCAACATCCCGTTCATGAAGTCCCGGAAGTTCGCCTACATGTTCTCCGGCGCGATGATGCTGGCGACCCTGGCCTGGCTGGTGTTGAACGGGGGACCGAGGTACGGAGTCGACTTCACCGGCGGCACGCTGCTCCAGATGCGCACCAGCCGCGAGGTGCCGGCGGACGAGATGCGGAGCACGCTCGACGGCGTGGGGCTCACCGGCTACGAGCTGCAGCAGGGATCCGGCGACGATCGCAACCAGTACATGCTGCGGCTCCGCAGCGAGGAGAAGCGGGACGTTTTCGCGACCGTGAAGCAGGGGGTCGAGAGCCGCTTCCAGGGGGTGACCATCGAGCTCCGCAGCAACGACGTGGTCGGCCCCAAGGTCGGCGGCGAGCTCCGTCAGAAGGCGGTATGGGCGATGCTCACCAGCCTCGGCGCCATCCTGGTCTTCGTCGGCATCCGCTACGAGTTCAAGTTCGCCTTCGGCGCCGTGGTCGCGCTGTTCCACGACGTCTTCATCACGCTCGGCGTCCTGTGCTTCTTCCACCGGGAGATGACCCTCACCGTGCTGGCGGCACTGCTCACCATCGCCGGGTTCTCCATCAACGACACCATCGTCATCTTCGATCGCATCCGGGAGCGGTCCAAGGAGCTGCGCAAGGAAAAGCACTCACGCGTCATGGACATCGCGGTCAACGAGACGCTGTCGCGAACCGTCATCACCTCGCTGACCGTCTTCCTCACCGCCCTCGCGCTCTTCATCTGGGGCGGGGAAGTGCTTCGCGACTTCTCGCTCGCCATGCTGGTCGGCGTGGCGTTCGGGACCTACTCCTCGGTCTTCGTCGCGAGTGCACTGGCCCTCGACACCTGGATCCGGCTCGACCGGCGCAAGGGCATCACCGCCGAGTAGGACTCCCGAAATGAACCTGAAGAGCCTTCGCCCGCTCATCGCTCTGCTGCTTTCACTCCCGCTCCTCGCCGGAACCTCGTGCTCCGTCGACAACGTGCTCGACCCCGCCTACCAGCCGGAGGGCGCGACCGCGGATTCGGTCGCCACGCTCATCCTGTGGCCCGAGGTGCCAGTCACCGGCGTCGTCTATGGCGATTTCGCTCCGATCGGCCCCGGCCCCGAGGACCAGTTCCTCGAGGCCCGTTCATTCCAGCGCGACCCGATCGGCGTGTTCCACGGGCTGGTGCTCGACCACACCAAGGCGGACGCGTACGAGATCCTGCGCCGGGAGCCCGGCGGCGGCATGCTGCCGATGTTCGACTTCAGCGTGCTTCCGAAACGCCGCTGGCTCGACCGCCAGTGGGAGGCGTACCGGTTCGAGGATCGGAGCCCGACGGGCTACCAGCCTCCGACCTACCGGGGACGCGGCATCGTTTCGGGCGTCATCACGCCGCTTTCGCCGCTCACGAACTTCGCCTCCCAGCAGGCCCCGTCCGTGGTCTCGATCCCGCTCATCTACACGACCGACACGACCCTGCGATGGAACCCGGTGCCCGGCGCCAGCTACTACATCGCCCACATCTTCAACCTGCGCCAGCCTACTCCGAACGAGCAGATCCTCAGCGCCCAGCCGGCGCCGATCTACCTCGGTCTCGCGCGCGACCACTTCATCGGGATCTCGAAGCTCCCCGGAGAGCTCGGGTTCTCGCCCGTCCGCAACATCCTCAAACTCGGCGCCGGCTACGCGCCGCTCGTGCTGACCAAACGCGACAGCCTGCCGGAACCCACCTACGAGCTGCGGGTGACGGCCGTCGATTCGCTCGGCCAGCTCATCGGCTTCTCGTTCGGGGACTCGTCCGTGGTCGTCGGCGTCGGGCTCTACACCCGCTACGCCAAGGGCTCCCGCACGCTGCCGCAGCAGTTCAATTGATCGCACGCCGCTAGGAACGAAGTCCGGCGGCGGCGCCGGTCCGACCGGCAGCCTCTCCGGACACAATCTTCACCTCCCGGCCTTTGGAATCAGCGGGGGAAGGTGGAGTATCCGGGTGTGATGACCCGCCGATTGCTGACCCTCCTGGCGCTGCTCGCCTGCGGGAGCGCCGCGGTGCTGGCGCAGACGGCCCCGCCCGGATCGCGCTCTTTCACCATTGGCCGGCTCAAGTATGGCGGGGGCGGCGACTGGTACGAGGACCGCACCTCCCTGGTGAACCTCCTTCGTGGCGTCCGGGAGCGCACCGCGATCACGGTCGCGGGCGACAAGGAGGCCGTCGTCGAGCCCGGCTCCGCGAGCCTCTTCCAGTACCCGTTCATCTTCGCCTGCGGGCACGGGAACATGAAATTCACCCCGTCCGAGGTGGCCAACATGCGCCGCTACCTGACGACCGGCGGCTTTCTCTGGGTGGACGACGACTTCGGGATCGAACCCTCCTTCCGGCGGGAGATGAAGCGTATCTTCCCGGACGCCTCCGTTGTTGAATTGCCCCACTCGCATGGGATTTTTCACTCTCTTTACGACTTCCCGGCCGGATTGCCGAAGATTCATGAGCACGATGGAGGACCGCCGAAGGCGTTCGGTATTGTTCACGATGGAAGGCTGGCTGTACTCTTGACGTTCGATACGGACCTCGGAGACGGCCTCGAGGACGAGGAAGTTCATCACGACCCCCCCGAAAAACGTGAGGCGGCCATGAAGGCGGCCTTGAACATCGTGCAGTTCGCTCTCACCAACTGAACACCCTGGGAATCCCGCGGGCCGCTTCACCATGACTCCTCGCCAGCCATCGAGCCCGGTCCACGAAGTCCTCGAGCGCCGCCATCGGCAGCTCCGCCGGGCGCTGATTCTCAAGCACGCACTCCGTGCCATGGCCGCGATCTCGGCCACCATCGTCCTGGCCGCACTGGCCGGCACCGTGTTCGGCGGGGTGACGCTCGCCAACGTGCGCCTCACCCTGGTGGTGGCGGTGGCCGTGCTGGCAGCGAGCCGCGCCGTCCGGCGGTTCCGCGCCGAGGCTCCCGGCTTCGAGCGCTACGTCGAATCGGTCGAGGGCGCCTATCCCGAGGCCCGCTCCCTGCTCCGCAACGCGGTGGACTTTGGCCTCGGCGTCCACGAAGGAACCTCGCCCCAGCTCGCCGACGCCGTGATGCGGAACGCGGCCGAGCGCATCGAGCGCATTCCGCTCCGCAAGCTCGAGCCGCCGGTGCGTCCGCTGCGGCCGGCGCTCGTCGCGGGCGTCGGCGCGGTGCTCCTGATCGCAGCCGCCGCGTTCTTCCCGCAGCAGATCCAGCGCTCCTGGCGCACGCTGTGGAATCCGGCGCTGGCAGCACCCCCGGTTGCGATCGAAGTCCAGCCGGGCTCGGTCAAGGTCGCGCCGGGCGCCTCGCTCGCGGTGTACGCCCGGGTCTCCGGCACGCGCAGCCGGCCGCGGCTCGAGCGCACCGTCGGCAGCGCGGTCGATGGCGTGCTCGAGAGCGATGCCGAAGGTCGGCGGCTGTGGCGTTTCGACCTCGCCCAGCTCACGACGCCGCAGCGCTACGAAGTGCGCGTCTCCGGACGGCGCAGCCCGCAGTATCAGATCTCGCTCGCGGGCGAGCCGGCACCGGTCGGCTTCGAGATCGAATACCGCGCTCCCGCCTACGCGCGGCTCCCGATCCAGCGCGGCTCCGCGATCCGCGGTGATCTCACCGCCCTTCGCGGCTCGAAAGCCAGACTGGTCGTCACCTTCGACCGCGATCTCACGGAGCTTTCCGCGCGACTTGGGCCAGGCGATTCCCGTCCGTGGCGGCAGCTCACCGCGCGCCGCTGGGAGGGCGAGATCCCGATCGAGCGCGACGAGCCGTGGGATCTCCGGGCCACGGCGGCCGGCGGCGAGGCGAGCTTCCGCTATCGCATCCAGTCGCTCCAGGACGCGCCACCGGTGATCGCGGTGCGCACGCCGTCGGGGAACGTCGACCTTCCGGCCGGCCAGCAGGTTCCGCTCGAGGTGTTCGGACAGGACGATCTCGGGCTCTCGGAGCTCCGTCTCCAGTACCGCAAGGACCCGGCGGCGCCGTGGACCGATCTCGGCCTCGCCCGCTTCGACGGTGGGCCGCGCGAGGCGCTGGTGCGGAAGGCGTGGGACGTCGCGCCGCTCGCCCTCCTGCCCGGCGAGACCGCCGTGTTCCGTTTCGAGCTGTTCGACGGCAACGCCGTTTCCGGCCGCGGACGCGCCGTGAGCCCGACCTTCGAGCTGCGCTTTCCGTCGCTGGCCGATCTCTACGAGTCGATCGAGGAGAGCCAGAGCGGGGTGCAGCACACCCTCGAGAAGGCCGCCGAGCAGGCCCGCGAGCTCCAGAAGTCGATCGACCGGATGGCCCGCCAGCCGGCATCGCGGATGCCGACCGAGACTCCGCCGTCGTTCGAGCACCGCGAGGAGCTGCGCCAGAACCTCGAGCGCCAGCAGGAGCTGGGGCGCCAGCTCGACCAGGCTTCGCAGCAGCTCCAGAAGACGCTCGACCAGGCGGCCGAGCGCCAGGCGTTCGAGGAGGAGCTGCAGCGCCGCCTCACCGAGATGTCCGAGCTGATGAAGCAGATCGAGTCGCCGGAATTCAAGGACGCGATGAAGAAGATGCAGGAGGCGCTCGAGAACCTCGACAAGCGCAGCATGGAGCAGCAGCTCCCGCAGTGGCGCGACGAGAACCAGAAGATGCTGAAGAACCTCGAGCGCACGATCGAGCTGCTGAAGAAGCTGCGCGAAGAGGAGGAGATGAATGCGCTCGCGCGGCGCGCGGAGGAGCTCAAGGCCCGGCAGGACGAGCTGAACCGCGAGCACGAGGCGCGGGAGAAGGGGCAGGACAACGCCAAGCAGCAGCCCTCGGATCGCCTGGCCGCCGAGCAGCAGAAAGAGAGCGAAGCCTCGAAGCAGCTCGCGGCAGACGCGAAGGAGATGGCCGAGAAGAGCGAGTCCGGCGAGGACCGCCAGGATCTCGAAGACGCGGCGAAGGAGCTCGAGGAGCAGGCTTCCGAGGAGCAGGAAGCGGCCGCCGAGGCCAGCAAGCAGCAGCAGAATTCCCAGGCCCACCAGCAGGGGCAGAAGGCGAGCGAGAGCCTGAGCCGCTCGGCGCAGAAGCTCTCGAAGTCGGCCCAGCGCCGCCAGCAGCAGCGCGCCAATCTCGACCTCGCGGCGATCCGCCGCCAGGCCCAGGATCTGGTCTCGGTCCAGCGCGAGCTGGATTCGAACCTCCAGTCGAGCCGCCCGCTCGAGGAGCGCGCCGACAAGCAGACCGATCTCTCGGAGGGTGTCTCGCGCATCGCGGATTCGCTCGACGTGCTGGCCAAGAGCACTCCGTTCCTGAGCCCGCAGCTCAAGGAGTCACTCGGCCGCGCGATGCAGGGCCTCTCGAACTCCGGCAAGGAGCTCGGATCGGGCAACCGCGGCCGCGGCGAGCAGTCGGGAACGGAGGCCGGCTCCGCGCTCAACCAGGCGGTGCTCGAGCTCCGGCAGAGCGAGAACTCGATGTGCCAGAACCCTGGCGAGGGCAACGATGGGAAGCCGAGCCTCGGGCAGCAGATGCAGCGGCTCGGCCAGAAGCAATCGCAGCTCAACCAGCGCTCCGAGAGCCTGGCTCAGCAGCTCAGCCAGCAGATGCGACTCAGCACCGGCGATCGCGAGCAGCTCAATCGGCTCGCCGAGGAGCAGAGCCGGCTGCGGCAGCAGCTCGAGCAGATCGAGCGCGACGCGCGCGCACGCGAGGAGCTGCTCGGGCGCCTGGACCAGACCCAGCGCGACATGCAGGAGGTCGAGGAGGCGTTCCGTACCGGCACCACCGACGGCGATCTCGAGGAGAAGCAGCAACGCATCCTCTCCCGCCTGCTGGATGCCCAGCGTTCGGTGAACCGCCGCGATTTCAATCCGGAGCGCGAGTCGCGCGTCGGCGAGAACCTGTCGGCGCCGTCGGCGCCCGAGCTCCCGCAGGAGCTGCTGCGGGAGTCCGATCGCCTCCGCAACGATCTCCTCAAGGCCGAGGCCGATCGCTATCCGGCACAATACCGGGCGCTGATCGAGGCCTACCTCCGGAGCCTCAACGGGACTCGCCGATGATCCCGGGGCGGCTCCGCCCGCTCATCCTTCTTCTGCTCCTCGCCCCCGCCACGGAAGCCGTGGCGCAGGACACGCTACGCGCTCCGGTCCCGGGCGTGATCGGGAGCCCGACGCGCACTTCGCGGGGAACGTTCGAGATCCGGATCCCCGGCGAGGTCCCGCTCAGCCGCGCGCCGGTTCAGCCGCTGACCGGCGATCAGCTGCGTCGCATCCGCCGCGCCCAGGTGTTCACCAGTTCCGGCAACTTCCGCAGCGCCCGGGGCGTGCTCGACACGCTGCTCTCCGAGGTGCCGCATCATCCGCTGGTGCTCAGTGAGCTCGCGCGCACGCACATCGCGGCCGGGGAATGGAGCGCGGTCGAGCGGCTGGCGAAGGCCGAGCGCGCGGAGCAGAAGGATTCGCTCCTGCTGGGCCGCGAGTACGTCCAGGCCCTCGAGGCCATGAAGCGCCCGCGGGACGCGGCGGCCGTGACGCTCGAGGTGTGGGCCTCGGCGCCCGGGCTCTCGGAGTGGGGCCGCAGCACCCTTCAGCGGCTGGCGGCGCTCGATGCGCGCGGCGTGCGCGACGTCACCCGCAAGACCGTCGAACGGCTGCCGACCCGCAGCGACATCGCGCTGGCGCTCGCGCTCATCGAATGGCGGCTCGGCGATCTCGAGAATGCGCTCCGGACGCTGTCGAAGAGCGACGACCCCGCCTCGCCATCGCCGCGCTGGGCGTTCGCCGACGAGGTGTTCAACCGCTACACCGCGCGCGATTCGACCGCCGGCATCGAGGCGCTCCTCGCCCAGGCGGGAGACGTGCGCCGGGTCGCCAACGATCGCATCCGCGCGGGACGGCGCGTCTTCTCGCTGGCCGACACGCGCACCGACCGCGACGCCATCGTGACGCGGCTCTACCGTGCGCTGCGCGACGTGCCGGCCGAGTCCTGGGGCACCGACTTCCTGGTGGCGATGGGACGCGCGCTCCGCGAGGCAGGCGAGGGTGACCAGGCCCGCGAGCTGCTCGCGCGCGCCTCCGACGTCGGAAGTCCGACCATCGCGCTCGAGCGGGCGCTCGGCGAGCTGCGGGACGGGCCACCCGAGCGGGCGCTCGGGACGCTCAGCGCACTCGCCTCGACCTCGATCGAGGGGAAGTTCCGCTACGGCGAGGCGCTGTTCTTCGCCGGTCAGGCCGACACCGCGAAGGCCGTGCTCGAGGAAGTCTCCAAGGTGTACGATTCGCCCTTCGCCGGAGCAGCGCTCGATCGCATCTACCAGATCGAGGAAACGCCTCCCCCGGTGATTCCGGCGGTCGGCCGCCAGGCCTGGCTGGAGTGGCGTGGGGACCGGAAGGAAGCCCTGCTCATCGCGGATTCGCTCTGGCATGGGCTCGATCCGGGCACGACATGGGCCCGCGCGGCACTGGACGTGAGCCGCCTGCGCGAGGCCGAGGGCGACCTCCCGGGGGCGCTGCTGCCGGCGCAGGAGGTCGCGAAGACGCTGCCCGAGGACCGCCTGGCCCCGCTCGCCCGGCAGCGGGCCGGGGACTTGCATCTGAAGATGGGCAACGCCACGGCGGCGGTGACCGAGTACGAGGAATGCCTGACCCGCTATCCGCGAGCGTGGAACGCGGCGGAGGTGCGTCGCAAGCTCGAGCAGCTTCGGCGCGAACGGAGGTTCTGAGGATGCAGCGGCGATTCGAATGGCAGAGCAGGCGGCCGGTGGCGGCGAAGGGCGCGCTCCCCGCGGTGCTGGGGCTCATCGTGATGGCGGTCGCTGCGATGACCGTCCTGATGCTCACGCAGGCCTTCGCCCGGCTGCTCGGGCGAAGGCCTGGCCGCGTCGAGCCGCCGCCGGGAGCGACCCCCGAGGGCGAGGCCCCGAAGCGCGAGCGCTCCTACGCGCAGGTGATCGACGTGCTTCCGATCGTGATGCTCGCCGGGCTGCTCACGGGTGCGACGGCCGAGGCCAAGACCCTGGTGCCGATGGACGAGCACCAGACCGACCACCTCAAGGCCTACGGCCTCGCCTACTGGGCGCTCCAGCAGGGCCTCAAGTCCGAGTGGCTCCTCAACTATCGCGGCGGCTCGTTCCTGATGCCGGACGACCCGGCGTTCCAGCGTGAGGCGAACCTGCGCGGCGTCTCGGTCGAGCCGATGTCGGGCGCCGACGAGGCGGCGATGCGCGCGGAGATCGCCGACAACAACATGGAAGCGGTGGCGCTCGAGAAGCCGCCGCGGGTCGCCGTGTACATCCCGCCCAACACGCCGCCCTGGGACGACGCGGTGACGCTCGCGCTCGAGTATGCCGACATTCCGTTCGCGCGGGTGTGGGACGAGGACGTGCTGCACGGCGAGCTCTCCCACTACGACTGGCTCCATCTCCATCACGAGGATTTCACCGGCCAGCACGGCAAGTTCTACGCGGCCTACCACAACTTCCCGTGGTACCAGGAGGAGGAGCGCGTCCAGAAGGCGATGGCGACCAAGCTCGGCTTCGGCAAGGTTTCGCAGCTCAAGGGCGCCGTGGCGCTCGCCATCAAGGACTACGTGGCCCGTGGCGGATTCATGTTCGGGATGTGCTCGGCCACCGACACCTACGACATCGCGCTCGCCACCGCCGGCCTCGACATCGCCGACGTGGTGTACGACGGCGATCCTGCCGACCCGGCCGCCAACCGCAAGCTCGACTACAGCCGCACGCTCGCCTTCAAGGACTTCCGGCTCGAGCTGGACCCGCTGCTCTACCGCTTCTCCGACATCGACCTCACGCAGGAGGCGGCGCTGCGCGGACCCAACACCTGGTTCACGCTGTTCGACTTCAGCGCCAAGAACGATCCCGTTCCGACCATGCTCGTCCAGAACCACGTGAACGCGGTCCCCGAATTCCTCGGGCAGAGCACGGCGTTCCGCAAGGACCGGATCAAGAGCGGCGTGGTGGCGCTCGGCGAGGTCGAGGGCACCAACGAGGTGAAGTACCTGCACGGCCAGTTCGGGCGCGGGACGTTCACCTTCCTCGGCGGGCACGATCCCGAGGACTACCAGCACATGGTGGGCGATCCGCCGACCGAGCTGTCGCGCTTCCGACACTCGCCGGGCTACCGCCTGATCCTGAACAACGTGCTGTTCCCGGCGGCGGAGAAGAAGAAACAGCGCACCTAGTGCGCCCCCGCGGGCGCACGAACGCTCAGCTGTCGAGCTTCATCTTCGCGAGCAGCGCACGGAAGCGCGGCTCGCCGCGCAGCGGATCCAGCCGCGGATGGACCTTGAGCCACACCATCGTCCCGTCCCGCCGCTCGTACGCCCGCTCCAGCCAGTCGAGCGCTTTCCCGGTCGCGCCCGCCACCGTGTAGTAGGACGCGATCCCCCAGGGGGCCACGTACTGGCGCTCGGCATGCGCGAAGACTTCCTCCATCACCGCCCGCGCCTCGTCCTTCCGGCCGGCGCTGTGGTAGTAGATCGCGAGCCCGGTCGAGGGGCGCGGGCGCCCGTTCTCGTGGGGGGTGCCGCGCAGGAAGCTCTCGACCGCCTCCTCGTGACGTCCCATCTGATCGAGCGAGCGCGCCATGTCGGTATGGGCGATCGCGGAGGTGGGGTTGAGGTCCAGCACACGCTGGTAGTACTCGTAGGCCTCCTCGTAGCGCCGGCCGTAGAACATGACGTCGCCGATCGCGGAATGGGTCACGAGCAGCAGCGGATCGAGTTCGATCGCGCGCTGCGCCTCGGCCATCGCCTCGTCGTGACGTCCCATCCCGGACAGGAACCACGCGTACCAGCGACGCGCCGTGGCGTAGCCCGGGTTGAGCTCGAGCGCGTGCACGAACGCGCGCTCCGTTCCCGGCCAGTCCCAATCGTAGAACCGGCGCGCGAACGCCAGTGCCGTGTGCAGCTCGGCGATCGAATCGTCGAGCTCGAGACCCCGGCGGGCCGCCGCCTGGGCGCGCGGGTAGGCATCCTCCGGGACGAGCGCGTTCATGGAGCCGAGCGCGTTCAGCGAATCGGCGATCCCGGCGTACACGAGCGGGAACGTGGGATCCGCGGCGAGCGCCACGTCGAAGTGAGCGAGGCTCTCGGTGACCGTCTCCTCGGTCCACTGGTTGTAGAGGTAGCGTCCCTTGAGGTACGCCATCTGCGCCGCGGGATGAACCTGCTGGCGCTCGGCGAGCCGCGCCTTTTCCTCGGGCGTGAGCTGAACGCGGATCTCGTCAGCGATCGCCTGCGCGACCTCCTGGTGGAGCGCGAGCAGGTCGGAGAGGCCGCGCTCGTAGTTGCCGGACCACAGGCTCTGGTCGCGGACCGCGTCCACGAGCTGGACGGTGATGCGCACGCGGTCGCCCGCGCTCAACGCCGAGCCCTCGACCACCGCGTCCGCCTTGAGGTCGCGCACGATGTCCGCGAGCACGGGGCGCGTGCCCTTGTAGCGCATCGCCGACGTGCGCGAGATCACCCGCAGCGCCCCGATGTGCGCGAGTGCGGCGATCAGGGCGTCGGTCATGCCGTCCGCGATGTACTCCTGCGAGGAGTCGCCGGACCGGTTCTCGAACGGGAGCACGACCAGCGAGCGGATGCGGCGCCGGCCGCTTCCGGTATCGATCTCTGCTTCGGGCGGCGCGACCGCCACGTGATCCTCGCCCTTGATGGCCCGGATCACGGCCGCCGCGTTCGCGAACCGGCGGGCGGGATCCTTCTCCAGCGAGCGCAGCGTGATCGCCTCGATCTCGGGCGAGAGCGCGGGCCGGATCTCGCGCGGTGGACGTGGAGGACGGCTCGCGATCTCGACCACGAGATCCGCGAGCCCCTTGCCCTGGTACGGCGGCATACCGGTCGTCATCTCGTAGAGCATCACACCGAGCGCGTGGAGATCGGTGCGGGCATCGACCGGCTCGCCGCGCACCTGCTCCGGAGCCATGTAGGGAAGCGTCCCCGCGAGGTCGTCGCCGCTCCGCGTCGGCGCGATCGACTGGGTTGCTGCGTCGTAATAGACGCGCGCGAGCCCGAAGTCGAGGACCTTGGCGATGCCCCGCGGCGTGATCACCACGTTGCCCGGCTTGAGATCCCGGTGGACGATGCCGAGGTCGTGCGCCGCGTCGAGCGCCGCCGCCACCTGGAGCGCGATCGCGCGGGCGCGGATCTCCGGGAGCGGGCCGGATTCCAGGAGCTTCGCCAGCGACTCGCCGGGCACGTACTCCATGACCAGGAAGGAATGGCCGTCGATGGAATCGAGGTCGAAGAGCGTCGCGATGTTGGGGTGAATGAGCCGCGACAGCGCGCGCGCCTCTTCGCGCAGGCGGCGATCGGCCTGCGTGAAACCCGCCCCTTCATTCAGGACCTTGATCGCCACGTCGCGCTCGAGCCGGGGATCCTCGGCGCGGTACACCACGCCCATTCCCCCCTCGCCCAGCTGCGCGACGATCCGATAACGGCCCAGCGTCTGCCCGACCATGAGCCCTCGCAACGTTCTGCCGCCACTTCGCGGTGTCCGCGAGTCTAACGCAGGTCTATGGGCTCTTCGGCTGCCGCCGCTTCTCCATCTCCTTGCGCAGCTCGTCGCGGTTCAGCACCCGGAAATGGACGCGGCGGTTCTTCTGCCGTCCGACTTCCGAGGTGTTGGGGGCGATCGGAGCCGAAGGGCCGTAACCCTTCGCCACGAACTGGCCGGGTGCGAGGCCCGGGAACGCGGAGAGCACGTACTCGCGCACGCTCTTCGCCCGCTTCTCGCTCAGCTTCTTGTTGGCGGACGCGGCGCCGACGTTGTCGGTATGCCCGCCGACCTCGATCTTGAACGCCGGGTACTTGACGAGCACCTGGCCCACCGAGTTCAGGACCTGCTTGCCGTCCTCGGGAATCTCGGCGCTCGCGGTCGGGAAATTGATGTCCTGGAGCACGATCTCGCCGGTGTCGAAAAGCTCGGCTTCGAGGAGACCGCTCCGCAGCACGCAGCCCATGGAGTCGACCGGCATGCCACGCTCCGTCTTCGGGCACTGGTCGAGCCCGTCGCACACGCCGTCACCGTCGCTGTCGGTCGGGCAGCCGGTGGTGGAGTCGACCACGCAGCCAGCCGCAGTCCCCTCGCACTGGTCGATGCCGTCTGGCACGCGGTCGCCGTCGGAATCCGAGGTGCAGCCCTGGGCGTCCACCTTGGCGCCGCGCGGGGTATCGGCGCAGCGGTCGAGGCCGTCGCAGACGCCATCGCCGTCGCTGTCGACCGGGCAGCCGTTGCGGTCCACGACACAGCCGCGCGGGGTGCTGGCACAGCTGTCGAGGCCGTCGAAGACGCTGTCCTGGTCGGCGTCGGTCGGGCAGCCGTCCGGGGTGACCTGGGCGCCGATCGGAGTGAGCGGACAGTGGTCCAGCCAGTCGCGCACGCCGTCCAGGTCGATGTCCTTGTACTTGCCGCCGAAGGTGTACTGGAGCCCGAGCGTCACGGCGAAGTGCTGGTTCATCTGCTCGAAGTAGCGCTCGTTGAAGAACACATCCCGCACCTGGAGCCGCACGTAGGTGCGCGGGTTGAGGACGTTGTAGAGCACCCCGAGGCCGAGGGTGGCCGCGCCGCCATTCAGCTCCGTGGGATCGGCAGCGTCACTCTTGCTCGAGCCGTACCCGAAGCCGGTGATCACGAACGGAACGACCTTGTTCTCGCCACCCACCAGGTTCCAGCGCAGGTCCGCGCCGTAGTACGCGAAGTCGTGGGATTGGCTCTCGTCCAGCTCGGATTCCGAGAAGGACAGCGCGGCCGCGGCTTCGAAGGAGAGCCAGGGAGCGACGCGGATGGCGAGGCCCCCGGTATAGGCGGGGGCGTCCTTGATGCGGGCCCGGGAATCGAAGGCGAAATAACCGGCGCCTCCGGAAAGCTCGATGGGGTGTCCGACGACTTGTGCGCTGGCTGGCGTGGCGAGTACAAGTGCGTACGCGAGCCACAGCGCACGCTTCGTCCACCTCATTCGGGCGAGCCTCCTGAAACTGGTGGTAACTGAACAGCAAAGGGCCGGCACGGAGGACCGGTGCCGGTCGGCAAAGGCGGTAAGTGCTACCACAGGACCGGGTGATGGCAAAACCCTGACAGGGCCGCGCCCCGGGTCGAGCCCCCCATGGATTCCCTTGCCGGAAGGAGACTTGCAGGATGACCCCCGAAACGCGCGCGGAGCTGATTTCCCGCTATGCCGGCGGCGCGGACGCCGTGGCCGCGGCCCTCGACGGCTTCCCCCCGGAGTCGCTGACCGTGCAGGCGATCCCCGGAAAATGGACCGCCGCCGAGATCGTTCACCACTTGGCGGACAGCGAGAGCATCTCCGCCATCCGCCTCCGCCGGCTGATCTGCATGGAGCACCCGCTGATCCAGGGCTACGACCAGGAGCAGTTCGCGATCCGGCTGCGCTACAACGAGCGCGACATCGCACCGGCGCTCGCCATGTTCTGGGCCGCGCGCGCCAACACGGTCCCGGTCCTGAAGGCGATGACCGAGAAGGACTGGAAGCGCCCGGGCTGGCACACCGAATCGGGGCCCTACGACGCCGAACGCTGGCTCGAGATCTACTCGGCCCATGCCCACGATCACGCAGACCAGATCCGGCGGCTCAAGGAAGCGCTGAAGCGCCGCTGAGAGCCCCGTGATCTGGCGCTGCCGGGATCGCACCTTCGACTTCGCCGCAGGTCCGCTCGTCATGGGCGTGGTGAACGTCACGCCGGACTCGTTCTCGGACGGCGGGCAGCATCTCGATCCGGCGGCGGCGATCACCCGCGCGCGTGAGCTCGAAGCCGAGGGCGCCGCGATCCTGGATCTCGGGGCCGAGAGCACCCGGCCCGGCGCCGCGCCGGTGCCGGCTTCCGAACAGTGGCGCCGGCTCGCCCCGGTGCTGGCGGAGCTCGCGTGCGAATCGCGCGTCGCGCTTTCGGTCGACACCGCGAGTGCCGAGGTCGCCGCGCAGGCGCTCGCGGCCGGCGCCCACGTGGTGAACGACGTCACCGCCCTTGCGGATCCCGCGATGGCGGGGGTGGTGGCGCGCTCAGGAGCCGGCGTGGTGCTGATGCACCTGAAGGGCACGCCTTCGACCATGCAGCAGGAGGCGCACTACGACGACGTGGCGCGCGAGGTCCGCGAGCACCTCGAGTCCCGGCGTGCGGCGGCGCGGGCGGCCGGCATCGACGACGAGCGGATCGCGCTCGACCCCGGACTCGGCTTCGCCAAGGCCGCCGCTCACAACTTCGAGCTGCTGGCGCGACTCGGCGAGCTCGTGCGGCTCGATCGACCGGTGGTGATCGGCGCCTCGCGGAAGAGCTTCATCGGCAGGACGCTCGATCTCCCGGTCGACCTGAGGCTCGAAGGCGGTCTCGGGGTCGCCGCGGTGGCGGTGTTTCTCGGCGCGCGGGTGATCCGCACCCACGACGTCGCGGCGACGGTGCGCGCGGTGCGAATGGCGGAGGAGATCCGGAAGGCGCTGCGCTGAACGCCGGTCAGGCCCGGTCGCGCACGCTGCGGCCGGAGCCGATCAGCTCGGCGAGCTTCGCGACCAGCTGGGTTCCCGTGAACGGCTTGGCCAGCAGCGGCAGCTCGCCATGCTCGATCAGTTCGCGCACGCGATCGGAGCCGACGTTCCCCGAGCACACCAGCACCGGCCCGCCGGGCACGCGGCGGCGGAAGGCCTCGATGACGCGCTCCACGGGGGCGCCCGGCACGATGGCGTCCACGCACAGCGCGTCCACCGGCTCGATATCCCGCAGGAGCTCGAGCGCGGCGTCGCCGTCCCGCGCCTCGAGCACGTCATAGCCCGCGGTGCGCAGCGCCATCGCAATGAACTTGCGCGCGCCCTCGTCGTCCTCGACCACGGCGACCCGCGTGCCAGGCAGCACCTTCGGGTCGGTGGTCACGCCATCGGCATCGTCGTCACTCACAGCGGCCTCGCTGACCGGGAGCTGAATGGTCACGCGGCTGCCCTGGCCCGGTGCGCTGTGGATGCGGATCTGGCCGCCGGCAGCCTTCACGATGGCCTGGGTGGTGGCGAGCCCGATCCCGGTGCCGTGGCCCTCGGGCTTGGTGGTGAAATAGGGCTCGAACAGGCGGGCGAGCGTGGCTTCGTCCATGCCGGTGCCGTCGTCGCGGACGATCAGCTCCACCCAGCCGCGGCCGGCGGGCAGGCCCGCGTCTTCGCCGCGCACGCTGTGGAGCGAGAATTCGAGGGTGCCGCCGCGCGGCATCGCATCGCGCGCGTTGAGCGCCAGGTTGAGCAGGACCTGGTGCATCTGCGAGCGATCGATCACCACCGGCGGCGCGGACTCGATGCGGGTCTCGATCCGGATGTCGTCGGGCAGCAGGTGCCTGAGATGGCGGGCCGCCTCCTCGACCAGCGGTCCCAGCCGCGTGGGCTTGCGGTGCTCCGCCTGGCGGCGGCCGATGGTCAGCAGGTGACGCGCGAGCTGCGCTGCCCCATCCGCGGCACTCGCGATCGCGGCGTGACCCAGGCGCCGCTTGTCCTCGGGCAGCGCGCCGCTCTTCAGCATCTCGTTCCAGCCGAGGATCACGAGCAGCGAATTGTTGAAGTCGTGGGCGACGCCGTTGGCGAGCCGGCCGAGCACCTCGCGCTTCTGAGCCTCGATCAGCTCCATGGCGGCCTGGTGGTGCCGCCGCTCGGCGTCGAGCCGCTGCTGCTCCTCGACGCGCAGGCGGTCGAGTGCGCGGTCCTTCGCGACCAGGCTGGCCTCGAAGCGCCGCGTGATCCACACCACGGCAAACACCACCCATCCCGTCATCGCGAGCCAGACGACTCCGTTCCGGGCCCAGGCGAGAGGATCGAAGGGGACTTCGGCATCGGGCATGGCGCGCATGCCGGTGACCCACAGCGCGCCCCCCACGATCGCAACCAGCGCCGCCCCGAAGAAGGCGATCGAGGCTCGGGTGCTCACCAGGATCGCGGCCAGAACGCAGGCCAGTGTGAGGCAGAGGAAGGCCGCAGGCGTGAGCCCGGCCGTGGCGAACAGGATCGGGGTGATCATCACGAGGGCAGCGAGCATGATGATGGCCTGGACGCGCGGCGCGCGGCGGGTCAGCCAGGTGACGAGGAGGCCCGCGGCGTAGAGCGCCGCGCCGATCCACACCTGGGGTGGCGCCACCGCCGGCAGGTACGAGGCGATCACGATCGCCTGCGCGATTCCCGCGGTGATGGCCATCACGATCCAGGTGCGGGCGATCAGTGTCGCGCGCCAGGACGCGGGCGACGGATCGAGAACCGGGTCGGGGGTACGCGGCTCGGGTGCCATGGACGGCGGAAATTACACCCGGGCCATCGATGCGGAAAGAGGTTCTGCTAGAGTCGCGTCATCATGACTCCGGTTCACGGCATCTGGATCCTCGACATCCTCGACATCTTCCTCGTCGCGATCCTTTTCTACCGGCTGCTGATCCTCGTCAAGGGGACGCGCTCGGCCCAGATGTACGTGGGGCTCCTGCTGATCGTGCTGGTCGGCCTGGTGGCGCGGGAGCTCGACCTGATCGCGATCCGCTGGATCGTGGACAGCCTCAAGACCGTCTGGCTCATCGCCTTCGTGATCCTGTTCCAGCCGGAGCTGCGGCATGCGCTCGCGGTCTTCGGCCGCACCCGTTACTTCCGGTCGTTCCTGCGCGGCGACACCTACGGGGTGCTGGGCGAGATCGTGCGCGCGGTCGAGGCGCTCGCCGAGCGTCGGCAGGGTGGCCTGATCGTGATCGAGCGCAACACGGGCCTCCGGAACTTCGTCGAGACGGGAACCCGGGTGGACGGCAAGATCTCGGCCGAGCTGCTGACCACCATCTTCAGCCCGGGCTCGCCGCTCCACGACGGCGCGGTGATCCTGCGCGAGGACACCGTGGTCGCGGCCTCCTGCATCCTGCCGCTCACGAGCAATCCGCGTCTCTCGTCGACGCTCGGCATGCGCCACCGCGCGGCCCTCGGGCTCTCCGAGGAATCGGACGCCGCGATCATCGTGGTGAGCGAGCAGTCCGGCGGAATCTCGGTCGCCTTCCGCGGGCGCATGAACCAGGGACTCGACGAGGGACAGTTGCGCGGCGAGCTGACGCGCATCTTCCGGATTCGCCCGCAGGACGTCCCGCCCGTCGAAACCGGCGAGCCGGTCACGGAGGCAGCCTCCGGCAAGGCCGTCGGCTCCGCCGGGGTTTGACTTCGACCGCTCGCGTTCAATAACGTCCCTGCCCCGTCGTCATTCCGGGCCGCTTCCGCGGCGTTCCGGCGACGGCCCCCATGTGGCGGTGTAGCTCAGCTGGTAGAGCAGGGGAATCATAATCCTCTTGTCGGGGGTTCGAGTCCCTCCGCCGCCACCAGGTTTTCTTCGTGGGCCGTTCGGGAGCAGCATCCGTCCGGAGAACCCTTTGCGCACTCTCCCGCCCAGCCGTCTGAGACGCGTGGAGCCTGCGCTGCGTCGTGCGCTCGAGGGCGCGTGCGCGGTGCCGGCCGGCAGCCGCGTGCTGGTGGCGGTGAGCGGTGGCGCTGATTCGACGGCCCTGCTGCTCGGTTTCTCCCGCCTCGCTCGCGAGCGCGGAATCGAAATCCGGGCGGCGCACCTTCATCATGGACTGCGGGGACGTGAAGCCGACGGCGATCGGGACTTCGTGCGCGAGCTGTGCGAGCGGCTCCAAGTCCCGCTTCACGATGCGCGGTGGAACTGTGCGGCGCGCATGAGTCGTCGGGGCTTGAGCGGCCACGCCGGTCTCAGGCGCCTGCGCCAGGAATTCCTGCTCGCGGCGGCGCGCAGGGCCGGCGCGGTCGCCATCGCCACCGCCCACACCGCGGACGACCAGCTCGAGACGCTGCTGATCCGGCTGACGCGCGGCACCGGGCTCGCCGGGCTCGCCGGCATTCCCGCGCGACGCGGGCCCTGGATCCGCCCGCTGCTCGAAATCACGCGCCCCGAGATCGTGGCCGACCTCGAGGCCGCCGGCATCGGCTGGCGGGAGGATTCAAGTAACCGCGACCCGGCCTACCTCCGGAGCCGCATCCGCCACGAGGCCATCCCGGCGCTGGCCAGCGCCGCCGGGCTGGCCGGCCCGCGCCGGACCGTCCTGGCCCGCCACGCCGCCCGGATCGCGGCCGAGGCGGCTGCCGCCCGGCGCACTTCCGAGGCCGCGGCGAAGCGCCTCCTGGCCGGGGCTTGCCGGACCGGATCGGGGGCGGTTAGGCTGGATCCGCGCGGTGTCTCCCGCTGTTCCGCGCCCGTCCGCCGGGCGGTGCTCGGCAGCTGCTGGAGTCGCCTGAATCCTTCCCACGACGGCCTTACGGACCGGCACCTTCTGGCACTCGAGCATCTGCTCAGCAGCTCGAGAATCGGAGCCCGTCTGAACCTTCCGGCCGGCGTCGTCGCCCTGCGGGAGCCGCGCTGGCTCCGTCTCGAGCGATCGAACGAAGGCGGGCCGGACGGCTCCACTGGAAGCCGCAGCGGGCCGATGACACACGGAGCACGCCGGCGCTCCGGCGGAGGGAACGATCCGTCATGAGTGGTGGAACGGCGGTCGAGCCCAGGGTGCGAATGCTCTTCAGCCCGGAGCAGATCGCGGCCCGGGTGCGGGAGATGGGGCTCGACGTGGCGCGCCGGCTGGGCGACACGAGACCGCTGTTCGTCGGAGTGCTCAAAGGGGCCTGCATGTTCCAGTGCGATCTCGCGCGGGCGACGCCGATCGACCTGGATCTGGACTTTCTCTCGGTTTCGAGCTACGGCGCGGGGACAACGACCACCGGAACAGTCCGGATACTGGCCGATCTGAGGGAGGACATCACGGGCCGTGACATCGTCCTGTGCGAGGGAGTGGTCGATTCCGGGATCAGCCTGACGGCCATCCGGAATCTTCTGGACTCCCGCGGAGCAAAGAGCATCCAAGTGGCTGCGCTGCTGGACAAGGTTCCCTGTCGCAAGGTCCAGGTTCCGATCGATTTCACGGGATGGAGGATCGGGACCGAATTCGTTGTCGGGTACGGCATGGATGCGGCCGAGCGCTACCGAAATCTGCCCTACGTAGGCATCCTCGAGGAGACTTCAGCGATTGAATAAGCTGAGACGTGAATCAGAGCCCGGGAACGGACGGCGCGAGCCGCGCCGGAACCCGGGAGGCCGCAAGAATCCCGTTCCGGTGACCCCCGGCCGTCCCTTCCGCACCCTGGCCTTCTGGGCGCTCGTGATCCTGCTCTCCCTGGTGGCGTACCGCATGTACCAGGGGAGCTTCATGACGCCGCCGCGAGTCGAGGTGTCGTACACGCGCTTCATCGACGAGGTCACCAAGGGCAACATCGCGAACCTGCAGATCGTCGAGCGCTCGGTGACGGGCGAGCTCAAGCACGAGTCGACGATCCGCATCAGCGGCCACGACACGAGCTTCAAGAACTTCCGCACGAATATCCTCGGCGACGGCGAGAACCTGCCGGAGCGGGTGTGGCTGACCAATCCCAGCATCGAGATCGAAGTGAAGAACGCCGGGGTCAACTGGCTCTCGCTGCTCTTCACCTGGCTTCCGCTCGTCATGATCTTCGCGGCGTGGCTGTTCATCCTGCGCCAGATGCAGGCCGGTGGCAGCGCCGCACTCAAGTTCGGCAAGACCCGCGCGCGGGTGCTGCTCGAGACCCAGCCCAAGGTCACGTTCAAGGACGTGGCCGGCTGCGACGAGGCCAAGCAGGAGCTGCAGGAGATCATCGAGTTCCTGAAGGAGCCGCAGAAGTTCCAGCGGCTCGGCGGCCGGATTCCCAAGGGCGCGCTGCTGCTCGGCCCTCCGGGCTCCGGCAAGACGCTGCTCGCGAAAGCGGTGGCGGGTGAGGCCGGCGTGCCGTTCTTCTCGATGTCCGGCTCGGACTTCGTCGAGATGTTCGTCGGCGTCGGCGCCTCCCGCGTGCGCGACCTCTTCGAGCAGGGCAAGCGCAACGCGCCGTGCATCATCTTCATCGACGAGATCGACGCCGTCGGCCGCCATCGCGGCGCCGGACTCGGCGGCGGTCACGACGAGCGCGAGCAGACCCTGAACCAGCTGCTGGTCGAGATGGACGGCTTCGATTCGAACGAGGGCGTCATCATGATCGCGGCCACCAATCGTCCCGACGTGCTGGATCCCGCGCTGCTCCGTCCGGGCCGTTTCGACCGCCAGATCGTCGTGGACTGGCCGGACGTGCGCGGGCGCGAGGGCATCCTCCGCGTGCACACCCGGAAGATCCCGCTCGCCGACGGCGTCGACCTCGGCCAGATCGCGCGCGGCACGCCCGGCCTGGCCGGCGCCGATCTCGCGAACCTGGTCAACGAGGCGGCGCTGCTCGCGGCGCGCCGCAATCGCAAGAAGGTCCAGGGCGAGGATTTCCAGGACGCCAAGGACAAGGTGATGCTCGGCATGGAGCGGAAGAGCCTCGTCATGGGCCAGGACGAGCGGCGCAGCACCGCCTATCACGAAGCGGGTCACGCGCTCGTCGCCTGGCTGATCCCCGGATCGGACCCGGTCGACAAGATCACGATCATTCCGCGCGGACGCGCGCTCGGCATCACCTCCTACCTGCCCAGGGAGGAGCGCTACTCGCGCTCGAAGGAGGACCTGGTCCGCTCGCTCTGCATGGCGATGGGCGGACGCGCCGCCGAGCTGCTCATTTTCAACCACCTCACGACCGGCGCGGCCAACGATCTCGAGCGTGCCACGGGTCTCGCGCGCCGCATGGTGTGCGAACTCGGCATGAGCGAGAACCTGGGGCCCCTCACCTTCGGCAAGAAGGAGGAGATGGTCTTCCTGGGTCGCGAGATCTCCTCCCACAAGGACTACAGCGAGCGCACCGCCGAGCTGATCGATGAGGAGGTGCGGCGCATGGTGGAGAACGCCCACAACCGGGCGCTCGAGCTCCTGCGGGAGAACCTCGACAAGCTGCACCTGATCGCGAACGCGCTCCTCGAGCGCGAGGTGATGGACGGCGACCAGATGGACCGGGTGCTGCGCGGCGAGAAGCTCGAGCCGCTGCCGCGCCCGGACGAGCCGCAGGCGCCGGCCCCCGCGACCACCGCCGGAGTCGAGGCGCCACCCCGCGGCGGCGGCCTGGAGGCGTTCCCGCCGCCCGCCCCGCGACCAGCGGGGGCTTGAGACCCGCCGAGCGCGGCTCGGGCGGTCCCTGCCGAGAATCTTAACGGTCGGTTTGCAACTTTCAGGGGGGTCAGCGCGTCTATAGGTGCGTCACGTGAATGCGAGCACGTGGCGCGGTACCTCCATACCAGTCAGCGCAAGGCAGTCTTCCAAGACAGCAGCACTGCTCCGCGACAGGCATGTCCGCTGAGCAACGAAGAACGCCCGGTGCAGGTGCACCGGGCGTCTTTGTTTTTGGCAGCTTCCGGGGACCGGATCAGCCGGTGGCTTCGAGAACCGTCGCGCCAGGGAGCGGGCGAACGGGTGCCGGGCGCCCGGAGTCCGCGGTCGTGAAGCCGCGCCCGCGTGAGGCCAGCTCGGTGATGAGGGCCGCCGGTCGATAGCGCTCACCGCGCTGGGCCTGGAGGGCGGTCAGCCGCGCCGCCACCCGCTCGACGCCGATCGTGTCGGCGTGGCGTAGCGGTCCGCCGCGGAAGGGCGGGAATCCGGCGCCCATGATCATCGCGAGGTCGAGCATCTCGGCGCTCTCGACCACGCCGTCCCCGAGACAGCGCGCGGACTCGTTGATCATCGCGAGCACCATGCGCTCGGCCAGGGCTTCCGGCGAGGTCGGCGTGCGTCTCCGGCCGAGACCGAGCAGCGCGGGAACCTGGGAGTCGGGCCGGCGGCGCCTGCCCTCGTGCCGGTAGAAACCGGCGCCGCTCTTGCGGCCCAGCCGTCCCGCCTCGAACAGGCGGTCCAGCGTGTCGGTCGGCGCCATCCGGTCGGGAAACGCGGCGCCCAGTACGCCCGCCACCTTGCGCACCACGTCGACGCCCACCTCGTCCACCACCTCGAAGGGACCCATCGGCATTCCGAAGCGCCGCATGGCGGCGTCGACGTCCGGGAATGCGAAACCCTCCTCGGTCAGGTGGAGCGCTTCCCTCAGGTAGGGCATGAGCACGCGGTTCACCACGAACCCCGGAGCGTCCTGCACGACGACCGGCGTCTTGCCGAGACGCCGCGCGAAGGTCACCGCCGTCACCAGCGTCTCGTCCGAGGTGCGCGGGCCACGCACCACCTCGACGAGCGGCATCCGGTGGACGGGGTTGAAGAAGTGGAAACCGCAGAAGCGCTCCGGACGCGCGAGTCCCTCGGCGAGCGCAGCCACCGAAAGCGACGAGGTGTTGGTCGCGATCACGGCGTCGGGCCGCATCCGCGCTTCGAGCTCGCCGAACACGCGGCGTTTGACCTCGAGGTCCTCGACCACCGCCTCGATCGCGAGATCCACCGCCTGGAGCCCGGTCAGCTCGAGCGTGGGCTCGATCCGCGACCACTGCATGGCGGCCTCGCTCGGGGTCGCGCGGCGCTTCCGGCTCCGCTCGTCGATGAGATCGCGCACCGTCTCGAGCGCCCGCGTCAGCGATTGCGGCTGGATGTCGCGGAGCCGCACGCGCACCCCGCTCCGGCTCGCGAGCTCGGCGATGCCCCCGCCCATGACGCCGGCTCCGATCACCGCCGCGCGCTGGATCGTTCGCGGCGGAATCGCGGCCGCCACCGGCGACTTCTTTTTCGCCTGCTCGGAGGTCAGGAAAACGCGGATCAGGTTCTTGCAGACCGGGCCGGTGGCGAGCCCGCTCACCTTCTCGACTTCGAGCGCGAGCCCCTGGGGAAAAGGCTTCCCGAGGCCGCCGCGCATCACCTCGAGGGCGGCGAGCGGCGCGGGGTAATTCCCGCCGGTGCGCTCGAGCACCGATTTCCTGGCCTGCTGGAAGGCTATTCGCTGGCCGGGCGGGGTCGTGTCGATGAGACGGGCCGCGAGGCTCTTCGGCCGGTAGACGTCGGCGCGCGCGGCACGCGGCCGCCCGGAGATCTCGTCCAGCCGGCGGCGCGCCTGCTCGAGCAGCCACGCCTGCGGCACCGCGCGCGCCACGAGCCCGATCTTCACGGCGCGCCGCGCGTCGAGGGTGCGCCCGGTGAGCACGAGATCGAGCGCGGCGCTCAGCCCGACGAGGCGCGGCAGCCGAGTCGTTCCACCCCACGCCGGAACGATGCCGAGCATGACCTCCGGCACCCCGAGCTGGGTGTGAGGCTCCTCGCTCGCCACCCGGCTGTCGCACGCGAGCGCGATCTCGAGTCCCCCGCCGAGACACACCCCGTCGATCGCGGCGACCGTCGGGCCGCGCAGGCCCGAGAGACGCGCGAACGCGGACTGACCGCGGCTCACGAGCTGCTTCACCTGCGCCGGATCGGTCACCGCCGCGATGCCATTCACGTCGGCGCCGGCGATGAACGAGCCCGGCTTCCCGCGGACGATGACGCCCACCAGGTCCTTGTCGTGCTCGAGCTCGTCGAGCGCGGTCTCGAGATCGGACATCGCGCGCTCGTCGAACACGTTCACCTTGCGTTCGGGATCGTCGAAGACGAGGTGCGCGATCCCGCGCTCGGGGCGTTCCACGCGGAACACCGGCATCAGGCGGCCCTCGCGCTCATGCGTCACGCTCCAGGACGAAGGCCGCACCCTGGCCGCCGCCGACGCACAGCGCGGCCATGCCGCGCCGCAGATTGCGGCGCCGCATCTCGTGGAGCAGCGTGAGCAGGAGCCGCCCGCCGCTGGCGCCCACCGGATGCCCGAGGGCGATCGCGCCCCCGTTCACGTTGAGACGGTCGAGCGGAATCTCGCCGAGCGCACGGTCGCGGCCGAGCTCGCGGCGCGCGAACTCGTCGGAGCGGGCCGCCCGGACGCACGCCAGCACCTGAGCAGCGAAGGCTTCGTTGATCTCGAACAGCTCGCAATCGGAGAGCGCGAGCCCGGCGCGCTCGAGCGCCGCGTTCATGGCGAACACCGGCCCGAGTCCCATGCGCTTCGGGGACAGGCCCGCGAACGCGAACGAGCGGATGCGACCGAGCGGAGGCGTGGACCAGCTGCGCGCCGCCTCCTCGCTCCCGACGACCAGCGCGACGGCGCCATCGGTCACCTGGCAGGAGTTGCCCACCGTCACGGTGCCGTTACGGCGGTCGAAGTAGGGCTTGAGCTTCGCGAGCGCCTCCAAGGTCTGCCCCTCGCGGGGGCCGGTATCGTCGGCCACCATCTCGAAGCGCGGGCGCGGGAACGCCGGCACGATCTCCTCGCGCAGCCGACCGCGCGCGGCCAGTGCCCGCTGGTGGCTCATGAGCGCGAACTCGTCCTGCTGCTCGCGCGTGATGCGGAACTCGCGCGACAGCACCTCGGCGGTCTCCCCCATGTTGAGTCCGCAGGTGTAGTCGGTGAGGCCTTCGGCCAGCGCGATGCGCGGGCTCAGCATCGCGGGCCTGAAGCGCGTCAGCACGCCGAGCCTGGTGGACAGGGTCTTCGAACGCATGAGACTGCCGAGCCAGTCGGCGTAGCTCTGCCGGAACTGGAGCGGGATCAGGCTCATGGACTCCATGCCGCCCGCGAGCACGAGCTGCGCGTCACCGGCGCTGATCCGATAGGCGGCATCCGCCACCGCCTCCATCCCGGAGGCGCAGTTGCGGTGCACGGTGGCGCCCGGGACCGACTCGGGGACCCCGGCGAGCAATGCCGTGATGCGGGCGCTGTTCGCGGCTTCGGCCGGCTGGGCGCAGTTGCCGAGGATCACATGGTCGATCTGCCCGGGCTCGAGGTTGAGCCGGGCAAAGAGCTCCGTGACCGCCGTCCGGCCGAGTTCGTAAACCGGCGTGGACGCAAATGCGCCGCCGGCCTTGGCGAAGGGGGTCCGGATTCCTCCGAGAATCCAGGTCGAATTCATCTGGGAGCGACTTTGGGCTTCCCGCGCGTCCAATGTCAAAGGCGGGGGCCGTTCGACGGGCGCCGCGCCCACACCAACGTGGTGGCGCCCAAACGGTTGACGAGCGGAATCGTCTCCGCGGCCGCCTCCAGGGAACGAGCGACGCCGAGCAGCGCGTCCGGCCCGGTCTTGAGCGCCCACAGAAACCGCCGGGCGCCGAGCACCTCGAGGCCGGCGCCGGCCAGGCCCTCGCGCAGCTCCGAGACGGCGACCGGATGGTGGTAGTGGTACGGGTGGTAGGCGGCGGCATCGTCGGCTGCTTCGGGGAAGCACGCCTCGGGCAGCCGGCGGCGGAGCGCCGGCCAGCGCACCGCCAGCCGCTTCACGACCTCGATCGGCGAGGCGGCGTTGGGGGTCGAGAGCGCCACCGTTCCCCCCGGCTTCAGCACGCGCGCGATCTCGGCCATCACGGCGGGACGATCGGGGCGAAACACATGCTCGAGCATCTCGACCGAGAACACCGCGTCGAACGCGCCGTCGCGAAACGGGAGAGCCTTCGCGTTGGCCCCGGCGAGGTCGAGGGTGGCGCCCTCGGGCAGCCGCCGTCGCGCCCAGCGGAGCTGGTCGAGGCCGAGGTCGATGCCGACCGGGTTCGCCCCCGAGCGCCGCGCCCACAGCGAGCCGTACGCCCAGCCGCAGCCGAGCTCGAGCGCGCGGGAGCCGGGACGGATTCCGCTCCGCTTCAGCACTTCGCGGATGCGGCGGAGGATGATGTAGCGGCGGGTCTGCGACCCGAAGTACCAGTGCTCGACGAGAAACGGCAGGTCACCGCGATCCCCGATCTCGAGCAGCGGTTCCGGCGCGAGCCGGGCGTCGCCGCTCACGCGGCCGGCCGGAGGTGGAAGAGGCGCGGAGCTGCGCTCACGCACCGGCCTTCGGGCCGGTCGTCACACCGAGCGCGCGCAGCGTGTCCTCGCGGACCAGCGCCGGCGGCAGCGCGCCGGCGGAGAGCAGCGCGCGGTGGAAGTCGTGGAGGTGAAAGTTGGATCCCAGCCGGCGCTCGGCTTCGGCGCGGATCCCCTCGATCTGGTGCTTGCCCACGAGGTAGCTGAGCAGATGGGTCGGCTGGATCACCGCGCGACGCACCTCGCGCACCGCCTCGGAGCGCTCGATCATGACCTGGCGCTCGAGGAGATCGACCGCCTGGTCGAAGTCGAGGCGCCCGCAGTGGAGCGAGGTGTCGACGATGACGCGGCAGGCCCGGAGCGCGAGGTCGCGCAGGCGGAAGAGCCGGGTGAGCGGATCGCCGAAATAGTCCTGCTCGTCCATGAGCTCGGCGCAGTAGAGCGCCCAGCCCTCGGCGAGGAGATCGTTGGAAGCGAGTTGGCGGAGCCGGGTGCGGGCGCGCCGCGCGCAGGAGGCCTGCAGGTGCCGCCCCGGATAGGCCTCGTGCACGACGATCAGCGGAATGCGCGCGAACGCGTGTCCGCGCAGCTGCACCTCCTGCTGCTCGCGCGGACGCGACTGATCGACGGGGGTCACGAAGAAGATCCCGGCCGGCCGCTCGTCGAACGGCGGGGGCGTCAGGTAGAGCGTCCACGGCACGAGCGCGCGGTGGTGGATCGGCGTCTCGACCAGCTCGAGCACGTCGTGCTCCGCCGGAGCGAGGCGCCGTTCCACGACGAAATCGCGGGCACGCTCGGTTTCCGCCCCGTAGGCCTCGAGCAGGTGCGCGGGTTCGGGATGGCGGGCCGCGGCCGCCGAGATCTGCTCGCGCCAGTCGCGCGCGGGATCGATGCGGCGCGCCTCTTCGTCGAGGGCGGCGAGCGAGGAGGCGAGCACGTCGCGCCCGAGCTGCTCGATCGCCTCGAGTTCCAGGTCGAGACGGTGCTCCTCGCGCAGCCGGCGGCGGAACGCGTTCGCGCCGATCCCGGCCTGGGCCGTGGCGCGCGGCGCGAGGTCGCGCTCGAGGAACTCGCGGTAGGCGAGGAACGCGAGCCGGGCGCGATCGCCGGCGTGCTCGATCCGCTCGGCCTCGCCCGGGAAGCTGCGTCTCAGCGCGCGCACGACGTCGTCCACGAAGGCGGGAGCGCTGGCGACGACTTCGACCGCCGCTTCGACCAGCGGAGCGGGAACCCGGTCGAGCTGTGGCTGCAGGCGCTCGAGATAGGCCGGCGTCGCCATCAACCGCGCGAGCACCGCCTCCTTCCGCTCGACGAGCGGTCCGAACGTCCGGGACATCAGGAGGAACACGCCGTCGAGCGCGTTCTCGGGACCGCGCACCGGATCGCGGCGCCGGCTCTCGACCTCGTTCAGCTCGATGCTCATCGCGGCGAGCCGCGACTCGAGCAGCGCGAGGTCGGTGTCCAATACCTCCGGCCCGAAACGGCTCACCTCGCGCGCGACCCGCGCGGAGAAATCGGCGAGCCAGGCGCGACGCGCGGCGAAACCCTCGAGGGACTCGTCCGGAAGGAGATGGTCGTAATCGTGGATGCCAACCGCGGTCGCGAGGACCGGCTCGTGCCGGAACGTGACCTCGACGAACTCCTCGTTCAGGGCCGAGAGGCCCTTCGACGTTTCGACCATGTTTGTCGCTCCGTCGACACGAGGAGCCTCCGCCGTCAGGCGAAGGCTCCTCCAGGAAAAGAACGGGTCGGCCGGATCAGCCGATGCGGGTGACGTTGGCGGCCTGGCGACCCTTGGCGCCGGGAACCACCTCGAACTCTACCTTGTCGCCTTCGGTCAGCGTCCGGAAACCGTCGCCCTGGATCGCCGAGAAGTGAACGAAAACGTCGTCGCCGCTGCCGTCCTGGATAAATCCGAATCCCTTCCCTTCGTTGAACCACTTCACCTCGCCCTGGACCCGCGGTCCACCACCACCACCACCACCGCCACCCCCGCCGCCACCGCCGCCCGGGTGCGAGTTCCCGCCGCTGCGCCGCGGGCCGCGCGATCCGCCCCCCCCACCACCACCGCCATGACCGCGCCGCTCGCCGCCACCACCACCGCCGCCATGACCGCGCCGCTCGCCGCCACCGCCGCCGCCACCTCCACCGCCGCCACCTCCACCGCCGCCACCCCCCGCACCCTTCATCGACTGAAAGCAGTTCCGGCAATAGACCGGACGTCCCGACACCGGAACGAACGGAACCTGGGTCTCGGCTCCACAGTTCGAGCACACCGTGGTGTGCATCGGCCGCCCGCCTTCGGACTGGCCGGCGCCACCACCGCCGCCGGAGCCACGCTGCGCCTTCCGCTGATCGCGGCAACGCTTGCAGCGGGTGGGCGGGTGGCTCAGGCCCTTTTCCTCGTAAAAGGTCCGCTCACCGGCCGTGAACACGAACTGCTCCCCGCAATCCACGCATGTCAGATTCTGATCGCCAGACATGACTCGACTCATGCCTCCGTACAGAAGGGTTGATCAATGCCCGAGCCGAAAAACACGAATGCCCCGGCAGAGCCAACCTGCCGAGGCCACTCAGGAAGCGGGGGAGTACTGCATGACCGCATGTTGATTTGCCTGGGAGCAATATGCACGGACCTACCACGCTCGATCACGGCTCAAACGGAACTTCAGGGGCAAGTATAGGAGGGCCGATTTTCGAGTGTCAACGGGCCGGGGCGCCGGTTCCCCCCCGGCCCGGGCGGTCAGGCGCAGAGGGCCCGGAGGATCTCCCCCATGGTGATCACGTCCATCATGTTGTGGTGAAACACCGGGATCAGCCGGTAGGGATCGCCGCGATGGACGAAGTCGTGATAGAGCCCGGGCACTTCCTCGCTCGGGACATCCCCCACCCGGCGGCGCCGGCAGACATGGAGCTCGAGCGTCTGGAGCCGGCAGTTCGGGAGCACGCCCTTCCAGCGCCGCCGCGCCGGGTGGAGCAGGTCGATGTGCCCTGCGGGAAAGTCGATCGCCACCCGGTGCACCACCGCCCGCCCGGCGAGGAACGGAACGTCGTAGGACTTGCCGTTGAAGGTCACGAGATAGCGGAACCCCCGGGTCTCCTCCGCGAGGGCCGCGAGCAGTGCCGCCTCCTCGCCGTAGTGCCGCGCGAAGTACTGGCGGATCACGAAGTCGCAGCCGTTCCAGTGCATGGTGCCGGCGAGGAACACCGGGCTCGAAGCAAAACCCCCGGTCTCGAGGTCGAGGAAGAGAACCGAGCCGAGACCACGGGCGGCGAGCTCAGCCAGCTCCTCCTCGGCTTCGTTCTGCGGAGTGCTCAGGCTTCCCCATCCGGGCCGCGGGCGCTCGATCTCCGAGCGCAGCCGCTCGTGCACGTAGATCGTTCCTCGCGCGGTCGCGTGCTCGCCGCCCGGGAGGAATTCCTCCACGCCGACCCCGCGCGCCGGACGGAGCGGCCCTTCGGACAGGAGCTCGGTCGCCACGGCGGGGCTCGCGAACGCGCTGCGGCGGCTGCGGGCGAGCAGCGCGAGGCGCTCCCTCAGCGACCCGGCCGCGTTCACGCGCCCGGGACCCAGTGCTCGAGCAGGACCCGCGCGGCTTCCTTGCCGGGTATTCCCCGGCCGTGCGCGAGGTCCGGGTCCTGCTGCTGCGCGGGCCGGAGCAGCGGCATGCCCACGCAGCTCGGGCAGCCGCCGTCGCACTCGCAGGCACGCAGGTGCTCGAGCGCGCCGCGCGCGATCTCGTCGAGTCGCGCATAGCCCTGCTCGGAGAATCCCAGACCGCCGGGATAGCGATCGAACACGAACAGGGCCGGGCGTCCGAGATTGGACGAATCGATCATGCCGCCGAGATCCGCCGGGTCGCACATGGTGTGGATCGAGAGCAGCGTGAGGAACAGGTTGCGCACCCCCGAGAGTCCCTCGACGGGATTGAGCCCCAGCCGGGCCGCGGCGCCCCACGCCGCTTCGCCCGGCGCGAACCAGAATCCGGTGGTCTCGAGCGTCAGCCGCGGGAGCGCGAGCGGGTGGTAGCCGATCGCATCGAGCGAATGGAAGCGGATTTTCTTCATCGCGAGCGTCTGCCAGGTGTAGGTCACCTCGCCGTAGCGCACCGATTCGCCGCGCCACTCCCGCCGCTCGTGCTCCTCCCGCACGCGGATCTGCGTGTCGAGCACCGGCTGTGTGTAGTAGTCCACCTGGCGCGGCTCGACGTAGGCCACCTTCTGCTCGAGGTCGAGCTCGCGCACGAAATGCGTCTCGCCCTCGTGCAGGTAGATGGCCTCCGGATACACCAGCTCGAGCGCGCTGATCGCGTCCACGTTCCCGATCACCGCGTTCTGCCTGGTGAGATCGACGATCGTGTACGTGTTGTCGGAGATCGTGCGCAGATTCACCTTGGCCGCCGGGAACTCCGCTCGGGCCCAGTAGGACCGCCCGTCGATGGTGCGGGTCTCGCCCTCGGCTTCGAGCGCCTGCAGGATGGCGGCGGTCTGCGGCCCGAAGATCCGTTCGTCCTCGGCCGTGAGCGGCAGCTCGTAGGCCGCACACGCGAGCTGGTGCGCCAGGATGTACGGATTGTCGGGATCCACCACCGCCGCCTCCGGGGAGCGGCCGAAGAACCACTCCGGATGACGCATCAGGTACTGGTCCACGGTCTCGTTGTAGCCGACGAGGATCGCGACCGACGGCTCGCCCTGGCGTCCGGCGCGGCCGGCCTGCTGCCAGGCGCTCGCCAGCGTGGGGGGCGCGCCGATCATGACGACGGCGTCGAGCCCGCCGATATCGACGCCCAGCTCGAGCGCGTTGGTGCTGACCACGCCGCGCAGCTCGCCCGAGAACAGCGCGCGCTCGATCTCCCGGCGGTCCTCCGGCAGATAGCCGCCGCGATAGGGACGGATGCGCTCGGCCAGTGCGGGCTCGGTGCGCTCGAGCCGCTCGCGCGCGTAGCGGTAGACCAGCTCGGCGGCGACCCGCGACTTGGTGAAGGCGAGCGCCTGGCCACCGGCCGCGAGCAGCCCCGCGAACAGCGTGCAGCCCTCGCCGTTCGAGGAACGGCGCTCGACCTTGGTGTCGTCGAGGTAGGGCGGATTCCAGAACACGAAATGCTTCTCGCCGCGCGGCGAGCCGTCGTCCTCGACCACGCGGACATCGCGCCCGGTGAGCGCTTCGGCCAGCTCGCCCGGGTTCCGGATGGTGGCACTGCACAACACGTAGCGGAACTCGCCGCCGAAATGGCGCACCACCCGCTCGAGCCGCCGCAGCACGTTGGCGACGTGCGAGCCGAAGATGCCGCGGTAGGTGTGCATCTCGTCGATCACGACGAACTTGAGGTTGCGGAAGAAGCGCCCCCAGCGGGCATGTCCCGGCAGGATTCCCTGATGGAGCATGTCGGGGTTCGAGAGGATGAGGTTCGCGTGATCGCGGAGCTTGCGGCGGGTGCCGCTGGCGGTGTCGCCGTCGTAGACGCCGGGCGCGACCCGCTTCGCGAGGTCGGGATGCCCCTGGAGCAGGCGCGAAAGCGACTGGAGCTGGTCCTGCGCGAGCGCCTTCGTGGGAAAGAGATAGAGCGCCGTGGCCTGCGGATCGTCCATCAGGCGCTCGATCACCGGCAGGTGGTAGCAGAGGCTCTTGCCGCTCGCGGTGCCGGTGACGACCACGGTGTCGAAGCCACCGCGCAGTGCTTCGACCGCCTGGACCTGGTGCGTGTAGAGGTGGTGGATGCCGCGGCCGGCGAGTGCGCCGGCGAGCGGCGGGGCCAGGGGCTCGGCCAGATCGCCGGTGCGCGCCGGCCGCGCCGGAAGCCGCTCCCAGTGAACGAGCGCACCGCGGTTCTCGGAGCGCTGCGCGAACTCGAGCAGCCACGTGGCGAGCGGGGAGCCGGTGACTTCGGCGCTCCCCCGCTCCAGGAACTGTGCGGGCCTGCCCTGCATGCCGTCTCCTCTCGAAGCGTCCGGCTTCGAGCTCTTCCGTGATCGTGGCGCGGCGTGCGCGAGGCGGGATTATGGTCGCCCCTGCACGTCCGTGCAAGAGCGAAACCACGCCTCCCGCAGGCCGGAATCTGGCAGACTCCCCGCTCATCCCCCGCTGACCGGAGACCCGCCTTGCGCCGATTCCTCGGACTCGTGTTGCTCGTGTTCCTGGTTCTCGGGCTGCTCGCGATGCCGCACCATCTCGCCTCGACGCCGGCGACCAGCCCCGACTTCGTCCACTTCGAGAGTGGTCACGTCCATCCCGCCGCGATGACGCCGGACGGCGAGCGACTGCTGGTGGTGAACACCGCCGACAACCGGCTCACCGTGTTCTCGCTCGCCGGCGCCGCGCCTGCGCGCCTGGCGGAGATCCCGGTCGGACTCGAGCCGGTCTCGGTGGCCTGCCTCGATGACCAGACCGCGTGGGTGGTGAATCATCTCTCCGACGACGTGAGCATCGTCGACCTCGCGACACTCCACGTGCGCGCCACACTGCGCGTCGGCGACGAGCCGGGCGACGTGGTGTTCGCGGGCACCCCGCCCCGCGCCTACGTGAGCATCGCGCAGGAGGATCGCATCCGGATCTACGATCCGGCCGCCCTCGCCGCGCCCCCGGTGGACGTCGCGGTCGACGGCAACGCGCCGCGCGCGCTGGCGCGCAGTGCGGACGGCGCCTTCGTCTACGCCGCGATGTTCACGGCGGGGAACCGCACCTCGACGGTGCCCTTCCAGGCGATCCCGGTGGGAGCCATGCCACTCGACCCGGTGCTCCCGCGCAACCCGACGCTGCCACCGCCCCCGCGGGTGGCGCTCATGGTCCAGCAGCAGGGGGCCGCATGGCGCGACATGTACGGCAACGACTGGACCGCGCAGATGCCGTTTTCGCTCTCGGAGATCGACGTCGCCGAGATCAGCACTGCGAGCCGCGCGGTGACCCGCACCTTCGGCGACCTCGGCACCCTCAATTTCGGGCTCGCCGTCAGCCCGGCCGACGGGCGGATCGCGGTGACCAGCACCGAAGCGCGCAACCTGCTGCGCTTCACGCCGCGGCTGCGCGGACACGCGGTGGACACCCAGCTCGGATTGATCGCCTTCGATGGGACCCGGACGATCCGCAACCTGAACCCGCACGTGAACTATGCGATCCCGACCGGCAACGCCGCGGAACGCGACTCGGCGATCGGATTCCCCACCGCGGTTGCTTTCTCACCGGCCGGGGACCGCGTCTACGTCACGTCGCTCGCGAGCGACCGCCTCGCCGTGCTCGACGCCGCGGGTTCTGGAATTCTGGCCCGGGTGCCGACGGTGGCGGGGCCGACCGGATTGGTGGTGGACGCGGCGCGCGGACGTCTCTACGTCGTGGGCCGCTTCCGAAATCAGCTCCAGACGTTCTCGGCGACCGACCTCGCCCCGCTGGCCGTGTCGTCGATCGGATTCGATCCCACGCCGGACGCGATCGTGAACGGGCGGCGCTTCCTCTACGGCGGCTTCACCTCGGCCCACGGCGAACAGGCGTGTGCGACCTGTCACCCGTTCGGCGACATGGACGAAATGGCCTGGGACCTCGGCGATCCGAACGGGGTCGTCATCGACCTGTTCGACCGGGGTATCCCGGGTTCGAGCGGGATCGCCGATCCGATGAAGGGTCCACTGATGACCCAGACCCTGCGCGGGCTCCCCGGAACGGGACGGCTGCACTGGCGCGCCGATCGCCCCACGCTCGCATCCTTCAACGTCGCCTTCGTCGAGCTGATGGGGCTCACGGCCCAGCTCCCCGACAGTGAAATGGCAGCGTTCATGGCCTTCGTGAACCCGCTCGTCCACCCCCCCAACCCCAACCAGGTGCTCGACCGCTCATTTCCGGACGCACCTCTTGGCCAGCCGAGCGTGGCGCGCGGCGACGAGAGCTTCCGAACCGAGAACCTCCTCCTGCACCACGACAAGTGCACCTTCTGCCACTCTCTTCCGCCGGGGACGAACGGGCAGATTTCGGATTCGATGCGCACTGACTCCGATCAGGATCTCAAGGTCCCTCATCTGCGGAACCTGTACCGGAAGACGGGACTCTCCCGGCAGGCGGGCGCTGTCAGCAGACGCGGCTTTGGGTTTTCGCACGACGGCGAGTTCAGCACCTTGGTCGACTTCCTGAGGAAGCCGGTCTTCACCTTCTCGCTCTCCACCGGGGACGCCAAGCGCCGCGATCTCGAGGCATTCATGCTCCAGTTCGACACGGGGATGGCGCCCGCGGTCGGACGCCAGATCACGTTCGACGGCGCTGTACCGTCCCCGGCCGCGACCTCCTGCCTCGACACGCTGTGTGGCCAGGCCGGCGCCTCCGCCTGTCAGCTGGTCGCGCACGGAAGGATCGGTGGCCAGCCGCGCTCGTGGCTCTACCAGGGCAACGGCTCGTGGCGGTCGGATCGCGCGCTGGATCCCGCGATCAGCACCGCGCAGCTCGTGGCGCTGGCCATGCCCGGTGGCGAGATCACGGTCACCGGCGTGCCGCTCGGCACCGGGCTGCGCTCGGGTCTCGACCGCGACCGCGACGGCTTCTTCGATGGCGACGAGCTGCGCGCAAGCAGCGATCCCGGCGATCCGCAGTCCACACCGGGCACCACCGGCGTTCCCCGCGACCTCGTGAGCTTCGCGCTCCGGTCGATCGGGCCGAATCCGTTCCGCGAGGCGACCGAGGTGCACTTCTCGCTCGGCGCCGCGGGACCGGTGGATCTCGCGGTGTTCGACGTCATGGGACGGGAGGTGCGCCGGGTGGCGACGGCGTTGTGGCTCGATGCCGGCCCGCAGAGCCTCAAGTGGGACGGGCGCGCGGCGGATGGGCGGAGCGCGGGGGTCGGCGTCTATTTCGTGCGGCTTTCGACGGCGGCCGGGCACTGGAGCCGGCCGGTCATCCGCATGCCCTAGTCGGGGGCTACTCGACCGTGCGCGGAACGATCTCGAAGCCCGAGATCAGGTATTCCTCGTCGCGGGTCACGAAGCGGACGAGGTAGGCTTCCTGGGGCCCGCGGAAGAACGTCAGCTCGTTGCCGGCTTCCTCGCTCTTGGGAGCAATGCGCCACGCTCCCCTGGGCGACTGCCATTCGAGGCGTCGCGCCTCGTCGATGAGCGCCGGGTCGGTCACGTAGATCACCGGATCGCCTTCGCCCCGACTCAGCGCCTGGATGAACTGGACGAAGGTCGCGTAGGCCGACGGCACCGGCGCATCCCCCAACCGTTCGAAGCCGATCTCTCCCCAGCGGAAGCGGTGCGTCCAGAAGACGTGCGGGCAGGTCGGACACTCCTCGAACCCGGGCGGAGTGTGGTACGTGCGGGTGACGACTTCGACGCCGCTGGACCCGTTGACCAGCTCCGCGCTGCCGGTCCCGCCGAGCGAATCGGGCCCGAGCGTCTGGAAGAGCCGCCAGTCCCCCGCGCGCGGACGGGTCCACAGGTTGAGCAGCGGCTCGAGCCGGCTGCCGCGCGAGCGCGCGTAGAGCGCGACAAAGCTCGTGGGGTCGGCGGCGCCGGAATCTGCGCGCGCCGCCGCACCGAGCAGCCGGAGGTTCCGTCCCTCGAGCGCATGAAGGCGCACGTCCCGCCCCGAGCACCAGAGCAGGTACGGCCACGAGCCCGCGGCGGGATCGGAGCGCAGGAACAGGTTCACGGCCAGGGCGCACGACGAGCCGGCGGTCTCGACGCCGATCCCGAGCGAATCGCACAGCGCCTCGGCGCGGTCGACCCAGCCGGCAGGCTCGATCCGGCGGAACTCGTCGAGCAGCAGCTTCGAGGTCAGGTCCGCCGCCTGTTCGAGATCGGCGCGCTGGTCCCAGGCCCGCTGGACGTCGCGGATCAACGCACGGCTGGAATCTCCCGAAAGCACCGCCGTCGAATCGCCGGGCGGGGGCACGAGCGTGGTGCGGCGCTCGCAGGAGGCCGCCAGAACGGCGAGCAGAACCAGGACCGACGCGCCGACCCGCCGGGGAACCGCGATCACCGCGATTCCTTCGGGGCGCCGGGCGTCGCTTTGGCCCCCGGCGGTGTCGGCTCGCCGAGGCGCTGCCAGTCGTTCAGCACGATGCGTCCCTCCCGATTCACGAAGGTCACCATATAGCGCACCTCGTCGCGTCCGTCACGGAAGCGGAAGATCATCCGGTCGGGCCAGCGCGGCGGCGAAGCTTCCTCGACCGACCAGGTGCCGGGAGCACGGCGCGAGCCCCACCCCTGGGTGAACGCATCGTCCACGAGCGCCGCGCGCTGGACGAGGCGCAGCGCCCCCGTGCGATTGCGTTCGATCAGGAGCCGGACGAACGCCACGAAGGTCGCGTACGGAGTCGGCACCCGTTGGCTCTCCACCAGCTCGAAGCCCGCGGGGCGGCGCGCGAACATTCGTTGATGCAGCAGCGTCGGACACTCGCGGCACTCGGTGAAGAGCGAGTCGGAGACCGTGCTGTAGGCGATGACCTCCGGGGTGCCGTCCTGATCGGGATCCACCCACGAGACGTCGGTGCAGGCTCCGAGCGCCGGTCCATTGCCCTCGTACTGAAACGGGCGCCACATGCCGCCGTCGGCGGTCAGTCGGAGCAGCGAGAAGTGCCACGGCCCGTAGATCCCGCGGCCCTTCTCCACGATCCCCCATTCGTACGGGAGGTCGGCTTTGCCGACCCACCACACCCGGATGCGCGGCGACTGGCCGCCGACGAGCGCCATCGCCTGCTCCTGCACGTGCTCACCGCGGAACCAGAAGAAGAACCCGACCGCGTCCGACGTCGCACGGTGTGGATTGCGGATCACGAGCATCACGAACCCCGGAAGCACGGGATCCTGGGACATCTCGGTGTCGAAGCCGAGCGAGTCGAGCGCGGTTTCGATCGCGCGGGCCTGTTCCATGCGCTTCCGTCCCAGGACTTCGATCCAGCGTCTCGCGATGGCGCCGACGCGCTCGAAGGGCTCGATCGAGTCCGGCGTGATGCTGTCCGCCGCCTGCGCGCGGAACCCGGCGCGCGCCGTGGCGGCCCAGGTGGTGATCGAGTCGGATCCCGGAGGCGTCCACGGCCGCACCGTCGGCCCCGCGGCCGCGGCGACCACCGGCAGGAGCACCATGGCGCCGATCAGGGCCGCGACCGTGTTCCACGCGCACTTCACCCGGAAGCTGAACGTCATGGCAGCCGATAGTAGCGGAGCGTGATCGAGCTGCCGGCGTAGTTCACCGTGCGGTTGGTGGTGAGCATGTAGCCGTAGAGCGGCTGGACTCCGCGAATCCTCGCCTGGACCTCGGAGCTGAGGAGGTCCGAGCTGCAGTAGATCCGGTTGTCCTGAACGACTCCCGTGGCGAGCTGCAGGACCCCCACCGGAAGCAGCGAGGAGCCGCAACCGTAATCGGCGTCCATGCCCAGGGCGAGGAACGCGGGGTCGGACTGCAGAAACGTCGTGGGCGAGAATACCAGGGTCGCGCTCGCCAGCTTGAGCGAAGCAAGGGCCGGAGTATCCAGCCGGAACCTCATGACGCTGACCTGCGCATCGCCGCCCGTAACGAGACTCCCACAGACCCATCGGCCCGTGCGGCGGCTCAAGTAGCCGACGTCGAAGGGCTGCAGAATGAGGGAGTCGACGGGGGTGCCGGGGGCGACCACCTGGAAAGCCCAGACGGGACTCGCCTTCGTCTCGCCGGTCTGGTCGTTGGTGGCTGTGACCGACCAGAAGATGCGTCCCGCCTCGGGCCAGGCCTGGGTGGTGAGGACGTACGGGGCTTTCGTCGAACGCGGTGGCACCGCGTGCATCGCCACCGCCGCCGAATCGAGCCCGGAATAGACCTTGTAGGTCACAGGGCCCGCGGACTCGTCGTTGCGCCGCCACGAGAGCCCGGTCGCCGGCGACTCATCGACCGCGCCGGCCGACGGCAGGGGGCGGTCGAGGTGACGGAGCGAATTGGTCGTGAACTGCCAGAAGAACGTCTCGCCAAAGGAGCCGCCGTCGAGGGTGCGAACGTTGTCCGTGATCTCCACGGTGTAGGTGCGTCTCAGCAGAAGCTCCTCCCGGGACACGATCCGGATACGGTGCGCGCCATCCTCGAGCCGGATCACGGACGGAATCCGCCGGGTGTCGAGCTTGAGGAACACGGTGTGGTCGTTCACCGTCGCCGCGTCGAGCGGCCCTTCGAACGTGATCCAGATGTCGGTGTCGTAGGCGGCGCCGACGGTGCGCGCCGGCGGCTGCACTGCCAGCACCGCGGGGGGCAGCACCGGCGCAACGGGTGGCGGCGCCGACGGGTCACTGCAGCCGGCGAGCGCCGACACGGCCAGCACGATTCCGGCAAGTCGGTTCCTCATCGGACGATCACGAACCTTCCCATCTGCTGGCCGAGCGATGAATCCACCGTGAAGAGATAGATCCCGGAACTGACCTCCTGCCCGTTCCGCGACACCAGGTTCCACGCCGCCTGGCCGTCGCCGCCGCTGCCGTCGTGGTCGATCTGGGCCACGAAGTCACCGGAGACCGTCCACACCTTGATCGTGCAGCGCGTCTTCGGGAGTCCCATGAAGTCGACGTGGCGCGTGAGCGGATTGCCGAGCACCGGCGGATTGTCCCAGTCGGCCGCGCCGCGGAACGGATTGGGCACCACCCAGACCCGTGACCCGCTCGCGCTCGCGGCTCTCTGCGGCGCAACCCGCCGCTCGTACGACGGGGTGAACGGGCTCTCGATGATGTCCAACCGGACCTGGTCGGGAAGGACCTGGTATCTCCGCTCGTAGACGGTGGCGACGAAATACACGTAGTCGAACCCGTTGAGCACCTGGGTGTCGGTCACCGCATAGCGGCCGACCGGGTAGAGCTTCTTCTCGAACAGGATGCGCTCGTAGTCGATCGTGGTGTCGGTGACGGTCGAGAGCCGCTGCTGGCCGAACGTGGTGTCCAGCGCAAAGGCGCCGACCAGGGACCAGTTCGCGGCGGGCGGCAGCAGCGAGCTGCGCCTCCGCCAGTCGGCCATCTTGTAGACGCGGTACCCGCCGAAGCGAACGTTGGCGCCGAAGTCGCTCGCCGAGACCTGGATCTCGGGACGATTGTCCCATTCGATGCGGATCGCGTTGTCGAGCGGGGTGGTCCGGAATCCGGGCGGCGGCGGCAGATCGGCGGCTTCGAGCCAGCGATCGCGCGTCTCCTTGCCGCCGACTCCGGTGCACGAGTTGCAGTCGGCGTCGGTCCAGATGCAGTGGTCGGAGGTGTAGAGCTGGGGACTTTCGCCGGGCGCGACATCGGGCGGAAACTTCGATGGACAGTGGGGATCCCACATGAAGCTGAACCCGGGTGGCGCGCTGATGCACACCTCGTGGCCCACCCGGCCGGAGACCCCCGCGTACCACTCGTTGGCGGATCCGGGCGGGTTGATGTCCGGTATGAGATTGCGGGTCAGACCGTGCTGCGAGATTGCCGCGTTGGCCATCCGCGTCGCGATCGCGTCGGGATCGAGCGTGCCCACCAGCGCGATCGAGAACTCGAGCGACTGCCCGGGCTCGAGCCTCGCGAACGGTCCGCACGAGACCAGGACGGCATAGTCGGCGCGGAGGTCGGTCGAAGCACCCTCGAGCGCGCCGGACAGCGCCTCGTAGCGATCGCGGTCGACCAGAGGCGGTCCGCCATCCTCCGGCAGACGGCCGCGCGCGAATACCGTGTAACGGAACCCCACTTTCGTCGGTGCGCGTGCGTAGGACGCGGCGGGCGTAATGAAGCCCAGCGGGTCGATCGTGTGGTCGAGGCCGACCACCGCGACGTAGGGCAGCCCGGATCCGTCCACCCCGTCGTGCACGACGGGAACGGTGGCGGTGAGCACGGTCGGGCACGGCCCGCCAGCCACGGGAATGCCGCCCGCCGTGATGTTCTGCGCTCCTTCGAACGCCGTCCCGCGATAGACGACGTTCTCGACCCGGTCGTCGAGGTGCCCGCGCCGGTCGTTGCGGCCGCGGGAGTCGAGATCCGCGTAGGTCCCCAGATAGAGGTTCCGCAGGAGCTGGTTGCCGTGATTCTTGATCTTGAACGTCACCCCCACCACCCCCTCGAAGCCCGGCGCCGACCACACGTAGGCCTCCTGGTGGACGTCGAGGCCGAGCGGCACGTGCGACTCGCCACCCTCGTAGAAATAGCTCACGGCCTCCGGCCGATCGTCGACGTAGTTGGCCGCCGTCATCTGGTGGCTGAAAAGCCCGATGTCCTCGTCGACCTCGCCGTCGGCGTCATTGTCCCGGCCGTCCAGCGTCTCCTCGTCGACCGCTCCGTCGCCGTCGTCGTCCACGAAACGCTTGGCGCCGAGCCGGCCCTTCTCCGCAATCAGCACCGTGTCATCGGGCGCCAGCGTCGGGCGCCATTCCAGGATGGGCCCGCCGGAGACCCGGTGCTCGCCGCCGGGAAGCACCGCACCCACCCAGAGCTGCGCGTGATTCAGCGCCTCGTAGCCACTGCCGGGCTCGATCTCGAACGACGGGTCGAACGACAGCCCGGTGTCGAAGAAGGCGTTGCCCAGGATGCCGGCGTTGGTGATGCGCATCGCCAGGCCCCCGGCGGTCAGGGTCGTTCCGCGGTCTTCGATGTCGAGCACCGCCAGCGCGGGACGGAACGAGGCGTGCAACATCGAGACCACCAGCGCCATGATGGATGTGGTTCGGTGCGGGGCGAAGGCGCGCAGGTATCGAGCTCTCTGAAGGGTGGGCACGAAGTCCGGGGGACAGCGATTTTAGACTAGAGTGCCGGCATGTGCACCCTGATTGCCGGCCGGGACCTGCTCGGCCCGGGCACCCTGGTTTTCGGCGCCAACCGCGACGAGAGCCCGCTCCGGCCGAGCGACCCGCCCGGCATTCTGAGCCGGGAGCCGCGCGTCGTGGGCGGGCGTGATCGGGTTGCCGGCGGCACCTGGCTCGCCGTCCGCGCCGAGGGCGGGGCGATCGCGATGCTCAACCGACGCCCGCTCTCGGCCGGCGCACCGCCTCCCACGCGTTCGCGGGGCCTGCTCGCGCTCGACGCCGCGAACGCGCCCGCCGGGACGGCAACGCTCGCGGAGGCCGTGAAGCGGGCGGCTCGCGACCAGTGCGAGCGCGAGCGGTTCGCGCCCTTCAGCATGCTGTTCCTGTCCCGTGAAGGAAGCTGGATCCTGGCGTGGGACGGCCTTGCGACCCGCCACCAGAGCATCGAACTCCGGTTTCAGGAGATCCCGGCGGGCTGGCACGTCGTCACCCACGCCGGCATGGACGACCGTCGCGAGCCGCGCACGGCGCGATTGCATGCCGAGCTCGCGGACTGGACGCCGGAATCGGAAACCGCCGCACTCGACCGATTGCGCCGGCTGCTGGCGCTTCACGGCGATACGGTCTCCGGCGAGCCGGCGCCGGCGGTGTGCCTCCACGAAGGACCGATGCCCACCGTGTCCTATGCGCTCGGCGCCTTCACCCGCGATCGCACGGTCTACCTCCACGGCGAGGGCCGACCCTGCACGGTGGAGCCAGTTTCGCAGGCAGCACTTTTCGACCCGGAGACGACGTGACGCTGAACCTCGACCCCGCCTTCCCGCGCACCCGCGAGCGCATCATCGAGTGGAGCCGCGATCCCGCGGTGCTGGGGGTACTCCTCGTCGGCTCACGGAGCCGGGGCCACCAGGACGCCTGGTCGGACGACGATCTCGAAGTGCTGCTCTTAGACGAGGCGTTCGCGCGTCTCACGCCGGACGAGTGCATCGAGATCGTCGAGGAAGAGGGCGCCGACCCGCCGCACTCGCTCTACGACGCCCAGTTCCTGCCGCTCGGCGAGATCGAGCGCCGCGCGCACTCGGCGATCGACCTCGACCACTGGCCTTACGAGCGGGCGATCGTGCTCTTCGATCGCGACGGCCGCACGGCCCGCGCCGCGGCGGCGGCGGGGCGGATGGATCCTGGTTTTCGCGCGGCCCGGCTGCGTCACGCCGCCCTCGACGCGCTGATCCCGGTGCGCCGCGCCGCGAAGATGCGCACCCGTGGCGTGCCGCTCGGGATGCGCGCGCTGGCGCATCGGTCCGTGCGCGCGCTGCTCCGCGTCGTCTTCGCGCTCGAGGGACGCTGGGTGCCGCTCGAGCACTGGCTGGATCGCGAGCTGGCCACGCTCGCCGATGAGGCCGCCGTGGTGCCCCTGCTGCGCGAGGCGCTCGAAACCGGCGGCATCGATCCGCTCGAGCGCGCACTGGAGCGACTCGCCGCTCCGCTCGATCGGGAAGGATTTCCCGCCGCCCCCGCCGAGAGGCGGCGCTTCTTCATCCACGCGGTGCATCCCGGGAACGCGGCCGAGCGGGCGCGTCACGGTCTCGCCTGACGGTTGGCTTCCCGCGCGACCGCTCGCCTAGAATGAACCCCGAGCGAAAGCCGGTTGGAGGCTTTTCGCGGGAGGCGTCCGGTGATGGAACAAACCTTTCCCGAGTGCCGGAAATGCAACGACGGCGTCCTGCTGCCGCTCTCCGACTACGGGCGCGACGGAGCTCCGATCAACTACAAGGCATGGGTGTGCAGCAATCCCACCTGCGGGTGGAACGTGAGAATTGACAACGGCGAAATCAGCTGGGGTCGGACCATCGGCGTCTCCTCCAAGTGACGCGCGGCATCGCGCTGCCGGGGATGACGCTCCGCCGGGACCGGGAATGATCCGCGCCATCGTCTTCGATCTCGACAACACCCTCGTCGATTTCATGAAGATGAAGTCGGACGCCGTGAGCGCCGCCATCGACGGCATGATCGACGCCGGCCTCACGCTGCCGCGCGAGGCGGTGAAGGAGCGCATCGACGCGATCTACCAGGAGCACGGTCTCGAATACCAGCGCGTGTTCGACACGCTGCTCGAAACCGCGCTCGGTCAGATCGACGCGCGCATCCTGGCCTCGGGGATCGTCGCGTACCGCCGCGGGCGCGGCTCGGCGATGGTGCTCTACCCGCACGTCTCGCTGACCCTGATCGAGCTCGTGAAGCGCGGCATCCGCCTCGGCGTGGTTTCCGATGCGCCGCGCATGCAGGTCTGGCTCAGGCTCTGCGAGCTGTCGCTCCAGCACACCTTCGACGCGGTGGTCGCCTACGACGACACCCTTTCGCGCAAGCCGAGTCCGGCGCCCTTCCGGCTCGTCCTGAGCCGGCTCGGCGTCGAGCCCTCGGAGTCGCTGATGATCGGCGACTGGGCGGAGCGCGACGTCGTCGGCGGACGCAGCCTCGGGATGAAAACCGTCTTCGCGCGTTATGGGGACACGTTCAACACCCAGGAGTCCGGCGCGGACTACGACATCGATGACGTCTATCAGCTGGTCGACATCGTGGACCGGCTCAACGGACCGCGCAGTGCCGAGCCCGAACCGGGGATCGGTGCCGAGCGCGCTCCCTGATCGTGGAGGGTTCATGTCGGTGGGCAAAGTGAAGGCTTCGAAGACCAAGGTGCATCCGCTTCCGGAGGAAGGCTCCGGGGACGGCAAGTTCCACGTCTACGTATTCGACGTCGTGGCCGAATCCTTCCGTGCGGTCCAGGCCTTCGACAACATCGAGCGCGCGGCGTCCTTCCAGCGCCACCAGCAGGAGAAGATCTACCTCGAGCAGGAGGCCGATCCCGACAAATTCGATCTGCCTTTCGTCTCCGCCGATCCCGCATTGATCGAGCGCATTGCCCGCGAATCCGAATACCGCGCGCGCCTCATCCGGGAGCTGATCCATGACGCCCGCAGCCGTGCTCGCAAGCGCTGAACCGGCCACGACGCATTCCGGCGCGATGAAGATCGTCACGGCCGAAGAGATGCGCGCCCTCGACCGCGACACCATCGCCTCCGGACGCGTCACCGGGTTCACCCTCATGGAGCGCGCCGGCGAAGGCGTGGCGGCCGCGATGGAGCGGCGCTTCGGACCGCTCCTCGGCATGCGCGTCCTCGTGCTCTGCGGCGCCGGGAACAATGGAGGCGACGGGTTCGTCGCCGCGCGCGAGCTGGCGCGGCGCGGCGCGGAAGTGCACGCCGCCCTGCTCGGCGATCGCGCGAAGCTGCCTGCCGAGGCGCGCGCGCATCTCGAGCGTTTCGAGGCCGCGGGGTTGAGCCTCGCCCCCGGAGCCGACGCCGCGGCGCTCGAAAAGCTGGTGGCGAGCCGCGACGCCTGGGATTACGCGGTGGACGCACTGCTCGGCACCGGGGCGCGCGGCGAGCCCGAGGCCATGATCGCGGCCGGCGTCGAAGTGCTGCGCGTTCTCGACGAGCGCGGCACGCGGGTGGTCGCGGTGGACCTCCCGACCGGCGTCGACGCCGACCACGGCGAGATTGCGCGGCGCGCGGTGCGCGCCGATCTCACGGTGACCTTCGGCGCCGCCAAGCGGGGCCACTGGCTCTATCCCGGGCGGGCATTCGCGGGAGCGGTGGAGGTGCTGGACATCGGGCTCGATCCCGCCACCTCGGCGATCGAGACCTCGTCGGAAGCGGTGATGGCGGCACTCGTTCCCCGCCGGGATCCACGCGTTCACAAAGGCGCGGCGGGCCGGCTCGTCGTGATTGGCGGCTCGCCGGGGCTGACCGGAGCGGTGACGCTCGCCGCGAAGGCCGCGACCCGCTCCGGCGCGGGCTACGTCACGGTGTGCGTCCCGCAGAGCTTCGAGTCCGTCTTCGCGGTCAAGCTCGTCGAGGAGATCTCGATCGGAATGCCGGAGACGCCGCACCGCGCGCTGTCCACCGAGGCCTTCGGCCTCATCATGTCGCGGGTGCGCGAAGCGCGCGCGGTGGCGGTGGGATCGGGGATGTCCACGGATCCTTCGACCGCCGACCTGTGCCGCCGTCTCGTGTCCGAGGCACCGTGGCCGATGGTGATCGACGCCGACGCGCTCACCGCGTTCAGCGGCCGCGGCGAGATGCTCGGCCGCGCTCCCGAGCCGCGCATCGTGACCCCGCACCTCGGGGAGATGGCGCGACTCACCGGGCTCACCACGCCCGAGCTGGATCGGGACCGCATCGACGTGGCGGTGACCTACGCCGCGCGCTGGAACGTGGTGGTGGTGCTGAAGGGAGCGCCGACCGTGACCGCGCATCCGGATGGCCGCGCCACCGTGAACACTTCGGGCAATCCGGGACTGGCGACCGCCGGGACCGGCGACGTGCTCACCGGCGTGATCGCGGCGCTGCTCGCCCAGGGGCTTGCGGCCTATGACGCCGCGCGGCTCGGCGCCTACGTTCATGGGCGGGCCGGAGACCTGGCGGTCGCGGAACGCGGCGAACTCGGGCTCGCCGCCTCCGATCTGCTCGATACGGTGCCGCGCACGCTGGATGCACTCGCGCGTGCGCGCGGCCGCTGAAGCGCTCCGGCACGTGACCGTGCCGGAGCCGCCTCGGCGGCGGAGATCAGCCGATGTGGGGCTGGATCTTCTTCAGGATGGTCGGCTTCGGGTAGGCGCCGACCAGGCGCTCGACCGCCTCGCCGTCCTTGAAGAGCATCAGGGTGGGGATGCTCCTCACGTCGTACTGCATGGAAAGGTCCTGGTTCTCGTCGACGTCGAGCTTTACCACCTTGAGGCGACCCGAGTACTCGCTGGCGAGCTCCTCGAGCGACGGGGCCACCGCCTTGCAGGGCCCGCACCACTCCGCCCAGAAGTCCACCAGCACCGGGACAGGCGACTGAAGCACCTCGGCCTGGAAGTTCTGCTCCGTCACCGTCACCGTATTGGCCATGCTCATAACCCCCTCTGATCGAATTCGGCCTGGTCCTGTGTCCGCTAGGTCAATGCTCCTGGTGGCGCAGGTTGAGATGCCCGGGATGAGGCCCCGGTTTCGTCGAGATCAAATGCGCACGAAAGAACTTAGGGCCCAACGATTTAGGCGTCAAACCGTCGATCCGGCCCCGGCCCCGGGGAAGGCGGCGGGCCGGGCCGGACGCCCGGCGGCGGCCGGGGAAGCCCGCCGATGATCCCGCTTCGGGACGAAAACCCCTCGGGATCAGCGCCGATCGTCACCCGGGCGATCATCGCCCTCAACGTCGCCCTCTTCCTCTACGAGCTGCTGCTGGGGAGCGACCTCCGCCGGTTCATGATGGACTTCGCGTTCGTGCCGTCGCGTCTCACCGGGGCGCTGCGCGCGGGGGACGAGCCGCTGCCGGCGCCGGCGTTCACGCTCATCAGCTCGCTGTTCCTCCACGGCGGCTGGGCCCACCTCATCGGGAACATGTGGTACCTGTGGATCTTCGGCGACAACGTCGAAGATCGGCTCGGCAAGGTGCGCTTCCTCGTCTTCTACCTGGCGGCCGGGGTCGGGGCCTCCCTCACCCACTACCTGGCGAATACGAACTCGGCGGTCCCGACCGTGGGCGCGAGCGGCGCGATCGCAGCGACGCTCGGCGCCTACGCGGTCGCCTACCCTCACGCGCGGGTCGTGACCCTGGTCCCGCTCTTTCCGTTCTTCCAGATCATGGCGCTGCCGGCGATGCTCGTGCTCGGCCTCTGGTTCGTGTTCCAGTTCTTCAGCGGCGCGCTGTCGCTCGCGTGGTCCGCCGGGGGCGGCGGCGTCGCCTGGTGGGCTCACATCGGCGGCTTCGCGATCGGCATGCTGGTGATGCGCTTCGCGGGTCCCGCTACGGGCGCCCGGAGGATGCGCGCATGACTCCGGTCGTGCTGCTCGGACTGTTCGCCGTGGTGGCGGCCGACAGTGCGCAGCGCGACACAGTGCCGCCGGTGCCGGCCGCGGTGCTGAGGCTCGAGGAAGTCGTGGTCCGGGCCTCGCCGCTCCACGACATGCTGTCGAGCGCAAGCGTCCACCTGATGGACGGCTCCGAGATCGCCCGCCTGCCGGTGAGCAGCCTCTCCGGCGCGGTCGCCCTCAAGGCCGGCGTCGTCGCCTCGGCCGATGGCGCGCTCCACGTCCGTGGCGGACGGGCCGGCGAGATCGAAGAAGTGCTCGGTGGCATCCCGCTGGTCGAGCCGATCCGCGGCCTGCCGCTCGAGGTGCCGCTGCTCTCGCTCGGAGCGGTGAGCCTGATTTCGGGAGCGCCCGACGCCGAGCACGCCGGCACGCTCGCCGGGACCCTGGTGCTCTCGACCCGGACGATCGGCGTTAGGCCTGAGGGCGAACTGCGTTGGGCTACCGATGGAGGCCTGGACACGCAGTACGACCGCATCGCGGGTCGCGTGTCGTTTCCGCTGGTGCGCGGCCTCGGCCTGCTCGCGAGCGGCGAGGCGAGGCTCGACGGCACCTACCTCCCGTCGCTGCGGACCCTCGGGCGGCGCCAGCTGCTCGGCGGCTCGTTCGGGTGGCGCGACGACAATCACCTGATCGGCCATCTCAAGCTCGCCGCGACCGGTTCGGACCCGCGCCTGGCGCTCGACCTCATCGGATCGCGGCGGGTCGCGTACCCGTACGACCCGATGTGGTCGCTCGACGGCTACACCAACCTGTGCGAGGACTTCATGTGCTCGGACCGGACGATGACCCCGGACTCCACACCCGGCTCGTTCCGCTACCGCGCCGCGGATCACTTCGTGATGAGCGACGAGCGCAACCTGGCGGTGGTCGCGCAGGCGTGGCGGAAGCTGGCCGGCGGACGGGTCAGCGTGGCGCTGGCCGAGATCCTCACGCGCCGCATCGTCTCGCTCAACGGCAAGGACGACGAGTCCTATGCGATCCCGGTGCGCGGACCGACCTACGGGAACTACGAAAGCGATTTCAGCGACCCCTTCTACATCTATGCCGGCGACAGTCCGTTCTTCCAGCGACGCACCTCCAGCGCGCTGCGCGGACGCACCGACTGGAGTCGCGAGGTCCGCGGCGGCTCGCGGCTCGGCGCCGGTTTCGGCGGAGCGTGGGTGACCGCGGATCTGCGGGAGCTCGATCTCAGCACGGTGGGGACCGGCGCCGACTCGATGCGGACCTTCCAGGCCCGGGCTCCGGAGGGGTTCGCCTACGTGCAGGGCCGCTGGGTTCGCGAGGGGCTGGTGCTGAATGGCGGCCTGCGGGCCCAGTACTTCACCGCCGGCGCCGGCGTGACGCCTGAGGCCGGCAGCTCGCCGGGCGGCATCTGGACGTTCTCGCCGCGGCTCGGCATCGCCTACCCGATCTCGGTGCGCGACGTGTTCTCGCTGGCGTACTCGCGACTCCACCAGGATCCGGCGCGCGACTTCCTCTACGAGAACCGGGCCAGCATTTCGAACCGCCAGCCGCTCGGCAATGCCGCGCTCGAGCCCTCCACGGTCATCACCTACCAGGCGGCTCTCAAGCACGTGTTCGACGAGACCTGGGCGATGCAGGCCGCCTTCTTCTTCCGCGACCTGTTCGGACAGGTGGGCCCGCGGGTCGACCCGACGCGGAACGCGCCCCGCTACGAGAACGCAGAAGAGGGCGCGGTGCGCGGCGTCGAAACGAGCGTGCTCGCGCGCGGCGCCACCGGCGGGTTCGAGCTCCACTACACCTTCATGATTGCGGACGGGACGATGTCGGACGAGGAAGGGGTTCCGTGGGGGCTGCGTTACGGCACTCGGCCGGCGCCGGTCGGCGATCATCCGCTCGACTGGGATCGCCGCCATTCGATCGCGTTCACCGGCTCGTGGCAGCGCGGGAAACACCTGTCCTTCTCCTGCGCCTCGCTGATCGGGTCCGGCCTGCCGTGGACGCCGCGGGAGCTGCGTCAGCTCGATCCGGACTTCTCGAACATCAACACCCGCCGCTTCGGGTGGAGCGAGAACACCTCGCTTGCCGCGCAGTGGCGGATGCGATTCCTGCGCGCCATGACGCTCGGAGTCGAGATCCGCAACCTGTTCGACTCGCGGGGCGAGCAGCGGGTGTCGGTGGACGGCTATCCGCAGCCCATCATCAACACGATCTACGACGACTACGGCGCCTACCGGACCGAGACCGGAAACACGGGCGGCGCCTACTGGGACGATCGCAACGGGGACGGCGTCCCGGGCTGGGTGCCCGTCCACGACCCCCGGCTCTTCCGCCAGGGTCGCTCGGTGTGGATGACGCTCAGCGTCTCGCTGCCCTAGCTCATCTGGGCCACAGCCAGCCGAAGGCGCCGGCAGTGAGCAGTCCGTAGATGAGTGCGTCGACCTGGGACCTCAAGGTCGAGCTCCACTGGCGTCCCATCCAGATGGAATTGGGGATCATGGCCAGCCCGTAGCCGAGATACGCCGTCGTCCCGGCGAACCGGAACACCCCGAGATAGGTCGTGCCCGGGCCCAGCGCGCGCCCGGTCAGGTAGGCCGCGAAGACTCCGACCACCACCGTGAAGACGAACCACTGGGCGAGGCTGGGCGCCATGGTCGGCGGTCCCGGTTTCCGGAAGGTGAGGAACGCCACCGGTCCGCGCTTCATTTTCTCGATGAAGGCGGGCGAGCTCATCTCCTTCGGTTCGCTTACGCTCGGCATCGCGTAGTCGCCCGGCGCGATGTTGAAACGCCGTAGCGATTCCATCACCTCGTCCTCGGACGGCAGCCGGCGGTAGTCGGAGCGGTGCCACGGCAGCACCATGTGCAGAATGAAGCTGGCGACGAAAACAATCACCGAAGCCACGAGAATCGGCAGCCACAACGACGTCACGGGAACCATGCGGCACCTCCGGGGACAGTCGTGGAACAGCCGCGGGCCGACGAGCCGGCCGGCGCGGCGGCATCATCGGACCACCGACCCAGCCGCGACAAGAGGCGCCGCGCGGCTGCCGGTGGTTCGCGCGATGCGCTACTATGGCCGGCCCATGCGCCAGGATCTCGACCGCATCATGAAGGAGCGCGGGCTCGGCGGACTCGTCGTGTTCGCCTACGACCGCTACAGCCCGGCGTTCCACTACGTCACCGGGCAGAAGATCCATTACGGCGTCTACCTCCGTACCGCGGACGGCAACGCCCACCTGGTGCACGACCCGATGGAGCGCGACCAGGCGGCACTCGCCGGCTGCCCGACCAGCGGATTCCCGCAGCACGGATTGAACCGGCTGCTCGAGACCGAAGGTCATCCGGCGCGCGCCTTCGGGGCGCTGATCGCCGGGGCCTGCGCTCAGCTCGGCATGCGCGGGCCGGTGGCCTTCCATGGCGAGCTCGCGGCCGGATTCGCTCACGCGCTGGTCGCGCGGGTGCTCGAGCTCGAGCCTGCGATCCAGGTCGACCTGTCGCAGCCCGACGTCATCGCGGTGGCGCGCATGACCAAGGACGAAAAGGAAATCGCCGCCATCCGCCACGCCGCGCGCGGCACGGTGGCGGCACTCGAGGCGTTGATCGCGCACCTGCGAAGCCTGAAGCGCCAGGGCGATCACTTCGTTTCGAACGGACGCGGCACGGTCCGACTCGGCGACCTGCGCCGGCTTCTTCAAGAGAAGTTCCTGGCGCACGGGCTGGCCGAGGACGGCGACAGCATCGTGTCCCAGGGGCGCGACGCCGGTGTGCCGCACAACCGCGGCAACGACGACGAGCTGCTGCGCGCCTCGGCTCCGCTCCTGATCGACATCTTCCCGGGCGAGGCCGGCGGCGGTTATCACAGCGACGTGACCCGCACGTACTGCCTGGGCAAGGCGCCGGACGACCTGAAACGCATCTACGACGACGTTTCCGGTGCTCACCGGCTGGCGATGGATTCGCTCGCGGTCGGCGCGCCGTGCCGCTCCTACCAGGAGAAGGTCTGCGACTTCTTCGAGCAGCGCGGCCATGCCACGGTGCGCTCGAACGACGGCGTCCAGGAAGGCTACGTCCACGGTCTCGGCCACGGCGTGGGACTCGCGGTGCACGAGGCGCCGCGTCTCGGCGGTCCGCCGTCCAACACCCAATCCCTGGTGCCCGGCATGGTGATCACCGTCGAGCCCGGGCTCTACTACCCCTCGAAGGGCGTGGGCGTGCGAATCGAAGATCTCGTCGTGGTCCATCCCGATGGACGCTTCGAGAACCTCACCCCCGCACCCTACGAACTGGAAATCGCGACGTCCTAGGTGAAGCGCCCCCACGAGATCGTGAATCCGCCGCACGCCGAGCGTGCGCTGCTCGTCGCCCACGCGCGACGCGACGGCCGCGAGTGGGAACGCTCACTCGACGAGCTGGCGCTGCTCGCCGGCACTGCCGGCGCCCGCGTGCTCGGCCGCATGGTCCAGAAGCGCGGCACCGTGCACCCGGCCACCTTCATCGGCAAGGGCAAAGTCGAGGAGGTCCGGGTCGAGGCCGAATCACGGAAGGCCGACGTCGTGATCTTCAACGACGATCTCTCGCCGCCCCAGGTGCGAAACCTCGAGAAGGCGCTCACCTGCAAAGTGGTCGACCGCTCGGAGCTGATCCTCGCGATCTTCGCCCAGCGCGCTCGCTCCCGTGAGGCGCGGCTCCAGGTCGAGCTGGCCCAGCTCTCGTACATGATGCCGAGGCTCACCGGCATGTGGAAGCACCTGGAGCGGCAAGCGGGCGGCATCGGCACACGCGGACCAGGCGAAACCCAGCTCGAGACCGACCGCCGTCTGGTGCGCGAGCGCATCGCGCACTTGAAGCGCGAGCTCGAGTCGGTCGAGCGTGAGCGCGAGACCCAGCGCAGCCGCCGCCGTCGCGAGTTCCGCGCCGCGCTCGTCGGCTACACCAACGCCGGGAAGAGCACGCTGTTCAACGCCATCACGCGCTCCCAGGTGTTCGTCGAGAACCTCCTGTTCGCGACACTCGATGCCACCACGCGACAGATGGTGAGCCCGAAGCGCCAGGTGGCGCTCATCACCGACACCGTCGGCTTCATCCACAAGCTCCCGCACCACCTGGTCGCCTCGTTCAAGAGCACGCTCACGGAGACCCTCGAGGCGGACCTGCTGCTCCACGTGGTGGACGTCGCCGATCCCGACCACGAGCGCCACATGGAGGTCGTGGACCTGGTGCTCGAGGAGCTGTTGCCGAGCCCAAGACCCCGGATTCTGGTGTTCAACAAGATCGACCTCCTGGACGAGGAGGCGGTGGCGGGCTTGAAGGCGCGCTACCCCGAATGCATGACGATTTCCGCCCGCACCGGCGCCGGCCTCGATACGCTCCGCGCGCACGTCTGGAGTCTCGCCGCCGAGCGGAGCCACCGCGCCAAGGTGGCGTCATGACCACCTCCGCGACGCTCCGCACGATCCGCTTCGGCCACAGCCCCGACGCCGACGACGCCTTCATGTTCTACGGCTTCCACACCGGCCGCGCCACGATCGCCGGCTGCACCGTGGAGCACGTGCTCGAAGACATCCAGAGCCTGAACCGCCGAGCCCTCGACCAGGCCGACCTCGAGATCACCGCCGTCTCCGCCCACGCCTACGCATTCCTCGCCGACAAATACGCCGTGCTCTCGTGCGGAGCGTCGATGGGCTTCGGCTACGGCCCATTGGTCGTCGCCAAGGAATCCCGCTCACTCGCTTCGCTCGCGGGAGTGCGTGTAGCGATCCCCGGTCCGATGACGACCGCCGCCCTGCTGCTCCGCATCGAATGCCCCGACGCCATCCCCGTCGAACACCGCTTCGACGCGATCCCCGACGCCATCGTGAACGGCGAGTTCGAAGCCGGCGTCATCATCCACGAAAGCCAGCTCACCTACGGCGAGCAAGGCCTCGTCAAGATCGTGGACTTCGGCGAGCTCTGGGAGAAACGCGACGGCCTCCCCCTCCCGCTAGGCCTCGACGTCGTCCGCCGCGACCTCGGCCCCGATCTCATGCGCGAGATCTCCCGCGGCTTCCGCGCCAGCATCCAGTCGGCCATAGACGACGAGGATGCCGCCCTGACCTATGCCCTCCAATTCGGCCGCGGCGTCGACCACGGCACCGGCCGCAAGTTCGTCCGCATGTACGTCAACGAGCTCACGCTCGACATGGGCGCCCGCGGCCGCCAGGCCCTGGAGAAGCTCTACGAGCGCGCAGTCGCCTCAGGTGTGCTCGCAGCAGGACCGCGGCTCGAGGTGGTGTAGGACGGACGTCGTGTGCGCCGGGACCGCTTGCTACTCTGCACTAGTAGCGCCCATGGATCTCCCCAGCAGTCTCCATCCTTCCCATCTTTAGCTCTGCGCGATCACGGACCCTCCCAGGACGTTCGATGAAGCAACCACGACAAAACAGACCCAGGGAACCACAGGAAAGTCTGATTACTGCAGTCGACTTGTTTTGCGGCGCGGGAGGGCTAACCCATGGCTTGGTGAGGGCTGGGATTCGAGTTGAAGCTGGGATTGATATCGATCCACAGGTCGAATACGCCTTTCGCCGGAACAATCCAAACGCGGAGTTCTTCTGTTGGGATGTAGCTCGCAAGAACCACCAGAGCATCGGACGGCTGTTCGGCCCGGCTAAGGTCCGACTATTGGCCGGCTGTGCTCCGTGTCAGCCCTTCTCGAAACTCACAAACGGCTCAGGAGAACACGAGTCCTGGAATCTGCTCGACAACTTCAAGCGATTTGTCAGGCAGATCCTCCCGGAGCTTGTGACCATGGAGAATGTTCCCGAACTCAAGGACAGAGGGCGGGACGTGTTCAACCGGTTCCTTCGCACATTGGAGCGGTGCCACTATTACATCGACTGGAAACTAGTCCAGTGTCAGGAGTATGGCGTCCCTCAGTCACGCATCCGGCTCGTGCTCGTCGCGTCCCGGCTTGGCAGGATCTCCGTCCCCGAGGCTAGCCGCCCGGAGCCTGACCGCTGGAGAACTGTACGCCAAACCATCGGAAACCTTCGTCCGCTCGATTCCGGCGAGACCGATCCATCCGACCCACTGCACTCGGCCTCACTCCTCTCGCCCCTCAACCGCGAGCGCATCCGAGCGACGCCGAGTGACGGCGGTACGTGGAAGAACTGGCCGCGTGAACTCCTTCTCCGTTGCCATCGTCGGCAGTCGGGAAAGTCCTACGGTTCGATCTACGGCCGCATGTGGTGGGACAGGCCCGCGCCAACTATGACGACGCTCTGCAACGGCCTCGGAAACGGACGGTTTGGGCACCCAGACCAGGATCGGGCAATAACCCTGCGCGAGGCCGCCATGTTCCAGAGCTTTCCCCGCCACTACGAACTGTGGCCGAAAGACCAGAAGTTGAACCGCAAAGCGGTAGGGCGAATGATCGGCAATGCAGTGCCCCCCACGCTCGCCATGGCGCTGGGAGAGGCACTCCTCTCACACGTTAGCCTCGTTGGAAAGGGATCACGCAGATGACGAGCAGCCGGGGTCAGTACACGTTCAACATCTCCTTGAGCGTGCTGAACCACCTGGGGAGGCAGCTCTATCGCAGCTTCGCCACCGTCCTTGGTGAAGCAATCTCCAATGCATGGGATGCCGACGCACGGAACGTCTGGATACATCTTGAGCCAAATAGTGCTGGCTTCTGGATCAAGGATGACGGGATCGGCATGACGGCCGATGATTTTCAGAACAAGTTTCTCAAGATTGGATATTCAAAGCGACGAGGGGGGATTGCCCGGTCGCCTGACGGGCGCCCGTACATTGGTAGGAAAGGAATCGGAAAACTGGCTCTGTTGTCTTGCGCGACCCGCATTAGCGTGTTGTCCAAGGTGAAGAGGGGCGAATACGTCGGCGGCACAATAGACAACTCCGACCTGGACAAGGCGATCACCAACGATCTTGTACCGCAAGATTATGTTCTTGATCAGGTAGATAGATCGCAATTTGCAAAACACATTGCGGGCCACAAACAAGGCACCATTATCCGATTCGTGGGACTGAAGGACGGCGTCAGGCACAGCCTTGAGTTCCTTAGAAAGGTAATTGCCCTCTATTTCCGCTTCTCACTACTTGACAAACGCTTCCGTATCTATCTTGACGGTACTGAGGTCACCCACAGAGATCTGCGACCCCTGGTGGAGAAGACAGAGTTCCTCTGGAAGATCGGGACGTATGACGACCCGTTTGTCGCCGCGGTAGAAGCTGCCTTCGCGAAAGAACGGGACAAGCACGAGTCGAAGCAGGTTGCGATCACGGATTCGAAGGGTTTTCTCGCATCCGTGGTCCGGCCGAGGGACCTCAAGATACTGACGACCGATGATCGCCGGCGTGGACCTCTTCGTGAACGGCCGACTCAGGGAGCGCGACATCCTAAAGCACATCCCTACGGCTAGAGTCGTAGAGAATTATCTCTATGGTCAGGTTCATCTCGACACCTTGGACGACGAGACAGATAGATTCACTAGCAGCCGTGAAGGAATCGTTGCGGATGATCCTAAGTTCATGGCTTTTCTCGAGAACTTTCGGAAAATACTTCTGAAGATTGTAGAGGACTGGGATGTGTGGCGGCGAAAGCACCGGGAAGAGGGCGATCCCGAGAATGAGAGCATCTCGAAGGCTCAGCGCGCGTCCGAAGGGCTCTACAATGCCGTGGCCAAGGACTTTGAGCCGAAGCAGGAGACCGCGTCAGCTCGCAAGGTTGAAAAGTGGGTAGCCGATCTCAGCGCGGACGCAACATTCAATTTCGAGTCGTACGCAGAGTGCTTTGTTTCCGAGAATCTCGTGCGAGCATACATAACGGATCGAAAGCTGCCGATTTCAGACGAAGCCAAAGCAGAAGCGGAACGTTGGAAACAGAAAGAGACTGACAGCAAGAACCGGGGCAACATAAGCATCGCGATTCGTCGTCAGGGTGGAGAGTTGAGTTATTTGTCTATGGATGGTCTCGCAAATCTAGTCGACAAGCCGCGGGACAGACTTACGGAGTCCGCTCTTGCACGAGACGCGAGCGAGTTCAAGCCGATGCGAGACGCGGTTGCCCACACAGCGCTCCTGACGAACCCTGCGAAGGAGCGGCTGCGTACCGTGAGAGAGAACATCAAGGCGCGGATCAATACGCTATTGGTGCGAGAAACGGGGCTATCGTCACCGGTGAGGAAGCGAAAGGGCGGAGCGGATAGAACACTGAAGAGGAAGAAGAAATGAAGCGGAGGCGACTAAGATCAGATCGACCCGCCGCCTCGTCACCAGACGTTCGTCGACGGATGCAGGCGACACCTCGGCGCGACACGCCGTGCGAAGTCGCGTTACGCTCGGCACTTCATCGTCTCGGGCTCCGGTTCAGAATCGATCGGAAGATTCAGGGGACGCGCAGGCGGGCCGATCTGACTTTTGTCAGGGCACGGGTCGCAATCTTCGTCGACGGCTGCTTCTGGCATGGGTGCCCCAAGCACGCCACATGGCCAAAGACAAACGCGGAGTGGTGGCGAGAGAAGATCGAGGACAATCGGCGACGGGACGCCGATACGGCGCGATGTCTGCGCTCAGGCGGTTGGAGGGTCATTCGCGTGTGGGAGCACGAGGACCCGCGGCGGGCCGCCACCCGAATCGTGGCCGCGCTGGCGCTATAGAGGGGCCTTCGTCCTATCTCGCAGGCCATCTACGTTCGTTTCGCTTACGAACGTCGAAAACCCGACTCCTAGCTCCGGCCTTCATCGTGAACTACTAGAAGTGGTCTCACAAAGGGCTGATGTGATGTAACGTGCTTTCTCACGACGTCATGGATGGCGTCGAGGAGGGAGCCATGGACCTCACGGACGAACAGTGGAACATCCTCGAACCTTT
>Ga0137465_1000017_pt1 | contig 165932 bp, 138 predicted proteins | sample EasRivERMGT828_2_FD_104906 | JGI IMG/M metagenome (GOLD analysis project Ga0137465, IMG submission 104906) | Soil microbial communities from meander-bound floodplain in the East River, Colorado, USA - East River MetaG ERMGT828_2 | ecosystem: Environmental > Terrestrial > Soil > Floodplain ... | reverse complement strand
GAAGCGAGATGATCTACCCTTGGCCAGGATGAAACCGCAGTAACATGCGGTGAAGGTCCGAACCAGTGTTGGTTGAAAACAGCTTGGATGAGCTGAGGGTAGGGGTGAAAGGCTAATCAAATTTCGTTATAGCCCGTTCTCTCCGAAATAGCTTTAGGGCTAGCGTCATGTGAATTGCTTCGGCGGTAGAGCACTGAATGGACTAGGGGCCTTACCAGGTTACTGAATCCAATCAAACTCCGAATGCCGAAGACAAATGCATGGCAGTCAGACAGTGGGGGCTAAGCTTCATTGTCAAAAGGGAAACAGCCCAGACCGCCAGCTAAGGTCCCAAAATCGATTCTAAGTGGTAAAGGACGTGAAGATGCCGAGACAGCCAGGAGGTTGGCTTAGAAGCAGCCATCCTTTAAAGAAAGCGTAACAGCTCACTGGTCAAGCGTCTTTGCACCGATAATTCAACGGGGCTCAAGGATCGTACCGAAGCTGCGGATCTCATGGTCTTCGGATCATGATTTGGTAGGAGAGCATTCTGTTCGGCTGTGAAGTCAGACTGAAAAGACTGATGGAGCGTACAGAAGAGACCCTGCCGGCATAAGTAGCGATAAGGGAGGTGAGAACCCTCCCCGCCGAAAGTCTAAGGTTTCCTGAGCAAGGTTAATCCGCTCAGGGTTAGTCGGTCCCTAAGCTGAGGTCGAAAGGCGTAGGCGATGGGAAACAGGCCAACATTCCTGTACCAGCACCAGTCGTTATTACGATGGGGTGACGCAGAAAGCTAATTCAGCCAAATCCACGTCATTGGAAGGTGGAACCAGTTAGGCGGTCCTCGCAGGCAAATCCGCGAGGGCATTCAACGCTGAAATGGGAGTCCCCCGTGACTCGAAAGGGAAAATCGGGAAGTGAATGATGCTACGCTGCCGAGAAAAACCTCTAAGGAGATGTGGTGTTGACCGTACCGCAAACCGACACAGGTAGACGAGGACCTAATGTCCAAAGGCGCTTGAGAGAATACACGTTCAGGAACTCGGCAAATTAACTCCGTAACTTCGGGAGAAGGAGTGCCCTATTAGCGTGAAAGGATTTATTCCCCAAGCGCGAAAGGGTTGCAGTGAAATGCGCAGGGCGACTGTTTAACAAAAACACAGGTCTCTGCTAAGTCGAAAACGACGTATAGGGGCTGACACCTGCCCGGTGCCGGAAGGTTAAAGGGAGCGGTTAGCTGGAGCAATCCGGCAAAGCTGTGAACTGAAGCCCCGGTGAACGGCGGCCGTAACTATAACGGTCCTAAGGTAGCGAAATTCCTTGTCGGGTAAGTTCCGACCTGCACGAATGGTGTAACGATCCTGCGACTGTCTTAACGTGTGACTCAGCGAATTTGTAGTTCCGGTGAAGATGCCGGATGCCCGCACTTAGACGGAAAGACCCCGTGCACCTTTACTATACCCTAGCAATGATTTATGGGACTGCATGCGCAGCATATGTGGGAGGCTTTGAACCATGGCTTTTGGGCTGTGGGGAGCCAACGGTGAGATACCACACTTGTTGTTCTGTGAATCTAACCTAGTCCCCTTATCTGGGACAGGGACATTGCTAGGCGGGTAGTTTGACTGGGGCGGTCGCCTCCTAAATTGTAACGGAGGCGCTCAAAGGTTACCTCAGGCTGTTTGGAAATCAGCCGCCGAGTGTAAAGGCATAAGGTAGCTTGACTGCGAGACCAACAAGTCGAGCAGGTGGGAAACCAGGACTTAGTGATCCGGTGGTTCTGTATGGAAGGGCCATCGCTCAACGGATAAAAGGTACGCCGGGGATAACAGGCTGATCCGGGCCAAGAGTTCACATCGACGCCTGGGTTTGGCACCTCGATGTCGGCTCATCGCATCCTGGGGCTGTAGAAGGTCCCAAGGGTTAGGCTGTTCGCCTATTAAAGCGGTACGTGAGCTGGGTTCAGAACGTCGCGAGACAGTTCGGTCCCTATCTAGTGTGGGCGCAGGAGATTTGAGTGGGTCTGACCTTAGTACGAGAGGACTGGGTTGGACGGACCTCTAGTGTACCAGTCGTCATGCCAATGGCGTGGCTGGGTAGCTATGTCCGGTTGAGATAAACGCTGAATGCATCTAAGCGTGAAGCTCGCCACGAGATTAGATCTCCCGGTCGCAAGACCCTAAAGACCCGTGGAAGACTACCACGTTGATAGGCAGGATGTGTAAGCAGGGTGACCTGTTTAGCTTACCTGTACTAATCGGTCGTGAGGCTTGATCATAACGCAATTTATCATTACTAATTCGCGCGCTCGTCTTGCCCATCAATATTGAGTTGTCAAACTCTCAAATTTAAAAGTTTCCGGTGACCGTGCCGAGAGGGTCACACCCGTTCCCATCCCGAACACGGAAGTTAAGCCTCTCAGGGCCGATGGTACTGCATGGGCGACTATGTGGGAGACTAGGTCGTCGCCGGGATTAAATAAAACCCCGAGGAGTCAAAAGCTCCTCGGGGTTTTTGCTTTTCAGCATCGAATCAGCTCCCATTGCAATTCGGTTGTGCCGAAATTCAGGACCAGGCCAAACGGATAACTCGAAGCATGAAGATATGACTGCATCTGGGCGATGTGTATCGGAATGATGCTTTTCATTGCCTTTAGCTCGACGATCACGGATCGGTCGACTACAAGGTCCAGCCGCTGCTTCCCAACCAGCAACGCGCCGTACCATATTTTGATCGTCTGCTCTCGATCGACGCGAAAACCATCATTTTTTAACTCGGCCGTCAATGCCCGAGCGTAGATACTCTCGATGAACCCCGGCCCCAATGCGGAATGCACGAGCCGCGCAGCGTCGAGAATTCGATAGATCACTCGATCGCAATCCACGACAGACGTATCCATCAATTCTTCAATTCAAGGATGATTTCGACTGTAGCTTCGGTGGTACGTCCGGAATCAGGTGATCACGACGCGGCGGCGGCTCCACATGATCGGGCAGTTCGGCATCCGGATATGCCTCCCGATACATCTCTCGCTGAACTTCGCTGGCGTAGTACTTCAGATACGTCGGCATGCCGTCATCTACGCCGGTTTTTGTCATGTCGATGTTGACGGGATACTCCACCGATATGACGTACTCATCCCGGAGCGTCTCGTTCCAAAGGAGGACATACAAGTCACGATCCGTAAGGTGATCCGTGTTGCCGATGACGACAGATCGTGCAAGCAATGCATGTATAACGTCCCACAGTTTCGTCGTGATTTCTTTGTCCGTGAGTTTCCTCGGACGGGGCAGGTCGATTCCGGCCTCAACAAGAAGATCAAACAGTACGCGCTTCGGAGACGTTTCGTAAGCGAGTGCGCGTTCGAGAAATGCTTCCTCGACTTCAGGTGGACAATCCGGGCTCGTGCCAAAGACAGGATTCTGGCCCGTCGCCTCTCGGATCCTTTGCCGCAGTTCCTCAATTCTCTTTTTCATGGAATGCGGTTGTGCGAACGGGATGCCAAACGGGGCTGGTTTTACTCCCAACAACTTAAGAACAATCAGCCCTGAAAAGTCGCGCAGAAGTCGTCGGCAAAGTCGCGGCTAAGGCGTAAATAATTTTTTGGGGGGCAGGGCTTCGTTACTGGCTGATAGCGCGCAGGAGGCGCTGCTCTATCACGCGCACGCGCTCAATCTGACCCTTTGCGGGAAACCGTTCGTAGAAACCTTCGTTGCGAAACTCATCCTGCAACTGAACCCAAGGCGCAAGCAGCTTCTCAAAAACTCGCGGGCTGGGATTAGCACGCCACTTTTCGACGAGATCTTCCTTAAGCGCCAGATCGGACAGAACGCGGATAACCGCTTTCAGCGATACGCTGCTGGTGAACTTGTATTTTTCGTTAGAACCCCAGACGCGTTCCATCACGCTACGCACGGCCTTCAGGTAGTCCGCTATCAACTCAAAGGCGCGGTCCGGCTTGCCTCGGAAATCCTTTATGAAAAGCTTTTCGTTCTCTACGACGAGTTTCTTGATCTCATTAAACAATTCGGCCTGCAGAATCCATTTTTGCTGTTTGCTGCGGCCGCCGAGCCGGTTGATCTTGTACTGCAACGGCGATGACGCTTCGTCATAGAGCTTTTTCACGATGTTCGCGGCGAGCCGGGTTTCGTCGTCAGACGAGCTGATGCGGTCGAGCAGATCGATCAGGTGCGAGCGGTTGATCCGGGTTTGTGTCGAGTTGATGATGACGAACATCTCAGCGGCGAAATCACCGGTCTTGCCGTCAAAAATGACGCACGGAACCTCGATTTGGTCCAGCAGACTCGGGTTCTTTGAGCCGAAGAAATGCAGGCCTGCAAGTCGATGCTGGCCATCGATGATCAGAAATCCCGATTTTGGATCTTCCAGATCGCCAACCGATTCGTAGTGGCCCAGGGGACGAAACTTCAACACTTCCTCCGAGAACAGCAGGACGCTTCCGGGAATAGCCGGCTGTGTTTCAGCGGATTCAATAAAATTCACAATATCGCGAACTTTTCGCCGACTGAGAAGGCGTTGAAACGCCTTTTCACTGCGCTCGACTTTGCCGATGAATTTGGCGATGGGATCGTCCGCATCGGCATCCGCCTCGATGGTCTCGCCTTCGAAATAGAATCGACTCGTGAAACGCACCCGGCTAAGAATGTCTTTCGCCTTGAAGGAAACAAAGTAGAAGATGCCGTCCTTCTGACGGATTCGGGTTGCAAGCATGGGAAATACCTAACACGGATAATAGCAAAGGAAGGAGGAAAATCTCGGACAGCAGACAATGTAAATTGCTTACTGTCCTCGAATCTCGGCGTTTGCCGGCAGGGATGCCCTGCCTCGCGACCGGAGCCACATGCTCACATCGTCGATCAGCGAATACGCGACAGGACACATCAGAAGAGTCAGGAGAAGCGACAGGCTCTGCCCGCCGATCACGGCTACCGCAACCGCGCGACGCTCTTCAGCACCAGGCCCGGTCCCAAGCGCGAGAGGCAGCATCCCTCCGACCAGCGCCATCGTTGTCATCAGAATAGGCCGCAGGCGGTCGCGATTGCCCTCCAGAATTGCTTCGAGTTTCTCCACGCCCTCATTGCGCAACTGATTCATATGGTCAATCTGGAGGATCGCGTTCTTCTTTACCACGCCGAACAATACGAGAAGACCCAACGCCGAATAGAGGTTCAGGCTCTGGCCTGTCCCCCAAAGCGAGAAGAGCGCAAACGGTACGGCCAGGGGAAGCGAGAGCAGAATCGTGAGTGGATGCGTGAGACTCTCGAACAACGACGCGAGAATCATATACATGAAGATGATCGACAGGCTGAACGCGATCATGAACTCGCCGAACGTTCGTTCCAGTTCCCTGCCGCGCCCCGTCACGAGTGTCGAATAACCAGCCGGCATATTCAGGTCGCGAGCGGCTGCCGTCAACGCCTGGTTGCGATCCGCCAGTCCATAACCGGGCGCCACCGACGCCTGCAATGTCACCTGACGCTGCCGGTCCAGTCTGTTGATCTGCGACACGCTCTGCGACGACTGCACCGTCACCACGTTGTCGAGCCTTATCAGTTTGCCTGTCCGTGACGGCACATAGAGGCGTGAAATCGTTTCGAGGTCGTTTCGATATCCGTCCGCCAGCCTCAATTGAACATCGTAGTCCTCATTACTCGACACGTCATGAAATCGGGATACGCGATCGTCGCCGCCGACCATCAATCGCATGGCCGACGCGATGCTCTGAATGTCGGCATTCAAATCTGCCGCCCGATTCCTATCGACTTCCAAACGAAGTTCCGGCCGGTTCAACTGCAACGAGACCTGCGCGTCCAGCAATCCCAACTCAGGCCCTTTGCTGGCGAGAGTCTGGGCGTACTTCACCAGGTTCTGAACTTCAGGTCCTCGGAATACGAACCCGATATCCGTCCGCGACCCGGCGCCCGCGAGATTGATGGTCTGTACCGGAATCACCTGAAATCTCAGGTCGCGGTACGCCGACAACTGGCGCCGCGCAGCCGTCATCACATCGCGCTGAGCCAGATTGTTGCGAAACGCTTCGAGGGGATCCAAATGGTAAAGCCCGCGCGCCAGGCCTGCCCAGGAAAACACGCGTTCTTCATAGGGCAGGAGTTTCACGAAGATGCGACCGGTACTGACAGCGCCGTTGTAATCGCCGCCCGATGTACCGAGTACGAAACTCACACCGCGGACCGACTGGAGCTTACCTTCGACCGCTTTCATGATGTCGTCCATCGCAACAAGACTGACGCCTTCCGGAGCCGTGACGCGGACTTCAAACGCGCCGTCATCGACGTTCGTCGGCAGGTAATCCTGGCGAATGAGACGGTATGTCGGAACGGCGAGAGCGATGACCGCCGCTCCGAGGAACGCCACGGCGATCCGATGGCGCATCGAAAACCTCAGCGACGCCATATATCCCGCATCGATCCATCGGTAAAAACCCTGGCGGGAGCGGGCGGCATCGTGTCCGCCCGACCCGGCAGAAACCCGAAGCATCCGCGAGCACATCATCGGCGTCAGAGTGAATGACACCAGCAAGCTCACCATCACTGCAGCCGCGGCCGTGATTCCGAATTGATACAGGAACCGGCCGGCGATGCTCGACATAAACGACACCGGAACAAAGATCACAACAAGGCTGAGCGTCGTCGCCAACACCGCATGGCCGACGTCTGCGGTCGCGGCTCGCGCAGCTTCCACAGGCCGCATCTTCTTTTCTTCCATGAACCGGAATGTGTTCTCGAGCACGACGAGCGCATCGTCGATGACAATCCCGACCATCAGCACGAGCGCCAGCATCGTGACGCTGTTCAGCGTAAACTGCAGCGCCCACATGACGCCAAATGCAGCGATCAGGGACGATGGAATTGCCACTGCGGCTATGACCATCGCGCGCCAGTTGCGCATGAAGACGAACACGACCAGACTCGCGAGAATACTGCCGACGACGAGGTGCAGGTTGATCTCGTGCAACGCCGCATAAATGAAACCCGACTGATCCTCGATGATCTGAATCTTCACGTCCGGCGGCAGCTGAGCCTCGACCTGCTTTAACAGTTTCTTGACGCCCTCGATCACCTCAACGGTGTTGGCGCCCGATTGCCGGCGAACCTCCATCGATACGGTCGGCTTCCCATTCAGGCGCGACGAATTGCGCTGCTCCTTTGTGCCGTCAGCCGCATTGCCGATATCGCGAATGCGCACCGGCGCGCCGTTGATCGTGGTCACAACGAGATCGTTGAAGTCCTCGGCGCTTTTCATCCGGCCCATCGTTCGCAGATTGCGCTCGCTCAAGCCGGATGTGACATTTCCGCCCGGAACATCGACATTCTGACGGACGATGGCGTCCCGCACGGCATTGATCGGAAGCTGGTAAGCGGAAAGCCTGTCTGGATCGATCGAAATCGTGATCGCCCGCTCCAGTCCGCCGTTGATTCTCACTTCACCGACACCGGGGCTGCGTTCGATCTGTTCTTTGATGACCTTGTCCGCCAGTTCGTTCAATTCCCGTAACGGGCGGTCGCTCACCAGCGCAAACGAAAAGGACGGCGACTGGTCGCTATTGAATTTCGTGATGACGGGCGGCTGCGCGTCCGGCGGAAGGAGACGCGTGATGGTGGAAACTCGGTCGCGAATATCTTGAGCCGCAATCTCAATGTCGCGATTGAGATTGAACGTTGCAATGACATTCGACGTTGCCTGGCCGGAGTTCGAACGCAGTTCAGTGATTCCTTCGACCGTGTTTACCGCTTCTTCGATGACCTGTGTGATCGCAACTTCGATCTCTTCGGGCGAGGCGCCCGGCAGGTTCGTGCGGATGGATATGGTCGGGAGTTCGACTTCCGGATGCTTGTCGATATCAAGCTGGAAATAGCTCGCCGCACCGACGACGACGAGCGACAGGACAATCATTGAGGCGAAAACGGGGAGACGAATGCACAGCTCGGCCAGTTTTTGCACGGTTGAAACTCCTACCGAACGATCACTTTTTCGCCGTTGGTCATGTTTCCGGGACTGAGGACGACCTGCTCTCCGGGCTTAACGCCATCGAGGATCTCGACGCCTTCGTCTGTCCGGCGGCCTGTCCTGATGCGTTTCTCCGATGCCGTGCCCTCACTAACGGTAAACACGCGATCGATGCCGGCAAATGTCACGACCGACGCGGCAGGAACGAGCAGAGCGCGGTATCCGGCGGCAACGACGATTTCGGCGCGAGAGAACGCACCGGGCCGCAGGATGCGCGCCGAATTCGAGACTTCCGTCTCGACGAGTAACGTTCGATTGGTTTCATCGAAAGAGGGACTGATCCGAGCGACGCGGCCCTGGTGGGTGCCGGGTGCACCTTCGACAGTAACGCGCACCGGCTGGCCTATTCGAATCATGCGCGCTTCGCGTTCCGGAACCGCAGTCTTCAACCGTAACGGCTGCATTTGCACGACGGTAACAACAGGCGTTCCGGCGGACAGATACTGCCCGACGTTCGCGTTTCGCTGATGGATCATGCCGCCGATCGGTGCATAAAGTATGGTGTCGGCGAGCTGTTGCCGCGCGATCTCCAGTTCCGAACGCCTCTGCGCGAGCAGCGCCTGACGATTGCGCGCTTCATCGAGAGAGTCTTCGTGCCTTGCTTCGGCGACCTTATATCCGGAATTCGTCGTGTCGAAGTCGGCCTTAGGCAAAAGACCCTTCTCAAACGAGAGCCTCGCCCGTTCCAGGCGGGACCGCGCCGCGTCCATTTCAGCCCGGGCCTGCTTTACGATCGCGAGATTCTCGATATTTACGCTGGAGTCGGGAGCTTCCGCCGAAAGCCCGACACGGACTCGCGCCTGCTGCAGGGCGGCATCGGCCTGCCGGACTCGAAGTTCGAAGTCCGTCGTATCCAGACGCGCGATTGGCTGGCCTTTTTCAACGGAACTACCCAGATCGACGGGTATATCCGCAAGCCGACCGGCTACCTTGAAGCCAAGTACGACCTCCTGGTCTGCGGCCAAAGTGCCGGTCACGACGACGAGTTGATCGATAGCCTTCTCTACAGCGAGGGTGGTCTGAACCTGTCGCGCTGGGGCTGAAGCCCCGTCCCCGCGTCCTTTGTTATCGGCAGCGGCCCCGGACGGCGCGCTGCAAGAGGCAAGAAAAAAACAGCATAAGATCAATATCAATAAAGCTTTCACAGATTTCACCGCCCGTAGATTCTACAATAGTTTCGTGAGACTGCGTTTGGATCGAATGACGGACCGGCAACTGCTGGAAGTCCGTTTGTGTGATCTCCCACTTCAAATCCGCGGAACCCAGCTTGAACAACGCGTTAAGAAGCTGTACCGCGAACTGGAAGCACGAAATATCCGGTTCCGGCCGCATATCTGGCTCGGAGAGGAGTGGTTTACCCCGGACGGTATCGGGGGGTTCGCGATTCCCTTTTATCTGGCTCATCCTCGACTCATCAAACTCGAGCGGGCCCAGATGATAGAAGTCGAAGGCGCTTCGGAGGCGGAATGCATGAGGATTCTGCGGCATGAAGCCGGTCACGCCATCGACAATGCATTTCGCCTGCATGCGAGGCGAAGCTGGACGGACACGTTCGGATCGTATCGAGTGCCGTATCCGGAGTGGTATCAGCCGCAACCGGGCAGCCGGGATTACGTTCTGAATCTCGATGCGTGGTATGGTCAGGCCCATCCAGCGGAAGATTTTGCTGAAACGTTCGCAGTCTGGCTTAAACCCGGCAGCCGGTGGCGGGGGCAATACGACGGTTGGGGCGCACAGCGAAAACTGGATTACGTGGAGCAGGTCATGTCGGGGCTTATCGGTCGATCTCCGACTCTGCGGATTCACCGCGAAATCGAACCGCTGGCGTCACTGAAAAAAACGTTACGGGAACATTACCGGCAAAAGCGGGCGTACTACACGATCCACTGGCCCGCATCGTACGAGAGAAACCTTTATCGCGTCTTTTCTGCGGATCCACGCCGGCAATCGGCTCCCAGCGCAGCTCACTTTCTTCGGCATTACCGTGCGGAGATCAGTGACATCGTAGCGCGCGGAACCGGCGTGCATCACTACACAGTCAACCACATCGTGAGACACATGGTCGTGCGCTGCCGCGAGTTGAACTTACGCCTGAGCCTGCCTGAGGACGAGGCGCGCGAACTCATCGTCGTGATGTTGACGATGCAGGTCATGCAGGTCTTGCATGCCGGATATCACCGGATTCCTTTGTGAGATTCAAACCCAAAACCAAACTGCGAATCATCGTTTTGCTGTCTCAGGAGCTGATGCCCCCGGAGTCCGTGCCGGACGGCGTCGAGAAAGAAAAGCAACCGTGGCGGACGGAGTTCGACGTCATCTCAACCTTGAAGGCCATGGGCCACGAGGTGTACCCCGTCGGACTCGGAAGTGATCTCGCCGTCATCGCCAAGGCTCGTGAGGAACATAAACCACAGATCGTCTTCAATCTTCTCGAGGACTTCGAAGGACAAGCTCTGTTCGATCAGCATGTCGTGAGCTATCTCGAACTCCTCAGACAGGCGTATACCGGCTGCAACCCGCGAGGACTGACGATCGCGCACGACAAAGCTCTCACGAAAAAGATCCTGTCGTACCACAGGATTGCGGTGCCGGGCTTCGCCGTGTTCCCGATGGGCCAAAAGGTCGCACGGCCGCGACGATTGCATTTTCCGCTGTTCGTGAAGTCCGTGGTCGAGGAAGGATCCGTCGGAATCTCCCAGGCATCGGTCGTCACCGACGACACGAAGCTCGCCGAACGCGTCGAATTCATTCACCGGCAAACCAACAGCAATGCGATCGCGGAGGAATACATCGAAGGCCGTGAAATCTATGTCGGAGTCATCGGCAACCGAAACCTGCAAACCTATACACCGTGGGAACTGACGATAAACAATCTTCCCGAAGGGTCTTTGAACATTGCAACGGGACGCCTCAAGTGGAATCCCGACTATCAAAAGAAAGTCGGACTTGTAACCAAGCCGGCCGCTCTTCCGCCCGAGTTGCAACGAAAACTGGAGCTGTTGTCCAAGCGCATCTATCGACACCTGTGCCTGAGCGGATACGGCCGGCTCGATTATCGATTGTCATCCGACGGCGAGTTCTATCTGCTCGAAGCCAATCCGAATCCCCAGATCGCGCTCAACGAAGATTTTGCCGATTCCGCCGCGCATTTCGGACTGAAGTACCCACAACTGCTTCAGAAGATCATCACCCTCGGGTTGAGCTATAGCTCCGCCGGATACGTGATCATTTGAAGAATGCGCGCTTCAGCGGGCTGCCTTGCGCAAAGCGGCGATACGAGGCGCTCGGCTTTTCGGACTGTCGAGACTGAAGGACCGCGCATCGCCTAATTGTTCGCGGACGTACTTTTCGGCGGCGGCCACGGCGGCCTCCAATGCTTTGTCCCTGGCGACAAAGCAAGACCAGACGATCTTCGCGGCTTCCGTGTCGTATTCCCACAAACCGACAAGCTTTCCCCGATCGAGAATCGCGTGATTCGGAAATTCGCCGAAGCTGCCCGGCTTGTGCGTCTGCACATCCTTATCATCCATCAAACTCTTGATGTCATTCCGCAGCAGCGCCATGGCGTCGAGCGAACTCACGACAACATATTGCGGCTTCGATGGTGGTTGGAACGTCATGAGGCTGTCTCTGTCGGCGGCGAACATAAGAAGGTCACTTCCCTGTTCGACCGGTACCAGGTTTAACGGTTCGATTGCGTTCTTGCCCGCTTTCACTCCAAGACCTGAGAAAGCCTGAAACTGCACGGCAGTCGCCGGACCGATCCAGCGGAAGTACAGTCGAGCAAGTTCGGTATAGGCCTCATCAAGGGAAAGCCGGAATTTGCTCAGGGGATTGGGTCTCCAGAGCGAATAGCGGTAACGCTGCTGATCAAGCCGGCCGTCGATTGGAATTCTTCGAATTTCGCCCTCGTACTGAAGCCGGCCCAGCGCTAGAGGCAGCGTCGTCGTGATTCCCTTCTTTTTTCCTTCCTCACCCAGATTTCGAGACGCCTTCCCCGTTGCTTCACGAATCTGACTGGGATCAAGAGGACCTTTGCCGAGCACTTTGACGACAGCCTCACAAAGTTTGTCCACTTCCTTGTCGGTCACACCGAGTTTGTATGCGACTTTCATCTCGGCCTTGCCGAACTCCTGTCCAACTTTCAGAGCCAGGCCATAATCACCCGACGGCACGACGTACGTGCAACCACGCGCCGCCGGCAGTTCATGTATTTCGACGCGTTCCAGGGCCTGGTCCGCCGCCTCGCGGCTCGTGCCCGCTCGCGAAAACAGCGTGAGGTATGGCCCTGCTCCAGCGACAGACCGCGCCCATCCCGACCGCTCCAGAACCTCGGATGGACGTTTACCCACGAGTGCTCCGTCCAGCCCTTGTCGAGCGGACCACCACGCCCGAATGATGGATTGATTCATTCGTGTATAGTCACACGGATGGCATTGATCCTCAACACACGAAAGGTGAACGGTCACATCATCCTGGAGGCGGCCGGCAAGCTCGAGGCCGGAGAATCACTCGTTGAACTCCGCGACCTTGCCAAGCGGCTGACATCCGACGGAGGACGCTTTTTCATACTGAATCTCGCAGGCGTTTCCCATATGGACAGCTCAGGACTGGGCTTGTTGTTGTCGATCTACGCGACGATCCGCAACCAGGGCGGCGATTTGAAGCTGCTGAACGTCGGAGACAGGGTGAAGGAGTTGCTGAAGGTCACAAACCTGATCAGCATTTTTCAGATTTTTGAAGACGAAGACCACGCAATCGCGGGCAAAATTCACCAGGCATAACCACGGTCTATCGGTCGGCTGGCCTTAAACATCATTCAACAATTCCTTCGCCGTGAAGAGTGGATAGAAGGGATAACGTTTTGCGATCGCCTCCGTTCCGCCCTCTTCACGATCCACCACGCAAAACGCCGCCACAACTTCGTAGCCGGCCTCTTCGACCTTCTGCGCGGCCTGAAGCGTGGAGCCTCCGGTCGTGCAGACATCGTCGATGATGATCACTCGCGAACCCGGCTTTCCATCGTAGCCCTCAATGGCGCGCTGTGTACCGTGAGCTTTCGCTTCCTTTCTGACGATGAAAGCAGAAATCGGAGATCCCTCCAGTCCGCTCACAACTGCGACCGACGCCGCAATGGGATCGGCGCCCATCGTCAGCCCGCCAATCGCATCCGCTCGAATCTCCAGTTCGCGAATGCGTTCCAAAATCAAACGGGCGATCAGAAGCGCGCCGCGCGGATCGAGTGTGGTCATCCGGCAATCGAGATAGTAGGAGCTCTTCTTCCCCGATGACAGAGTGAAGTCGCCGACTCGCAGTGATTTCCGTCGAATGATGTCGCGTAGCTCACGCCTTTGTTCGTTCATGTGTGGTGGATTTTATCATTCGCACGAATCCCGGTTGAACGTGATATGGAAGCTGATACGTGTATACGGCTTTCCGCCGATATGACGCAATGGTACCCACCAACATCGGGACCATTCTCCCCTCACATCGAAATTGCGCGCGGCTCGCTCGCGAGTTCGGTTGAGCCGTTCCGCCGGCTGGACGGCACATGGTATCAGTGCAAGAGCTGGCTCTCGCGTCAGCTTTTCTTTTAAAGGAATGGTCGGGACGTTATGGGCGTTGAGGGCGTCGACCACCCGGCCGGGGTGAATTTCGCCGGCGTTCCTCCTCGCGCTGTTCTCTTTCCCTCGCTTCAGCGGCTTCGCGTTCTGCTTCTTCCCTTCGACGCGCCTCTTCTTCGCGTTTCCGGCGTTCCTGTTCTTCCTTGAACTGGAAGTAATCGCCGAGCGTCTTCACGGCTACCGGCACGACGAAGCCGACAGTGGCCTTGACCTTGCGCGAACGGGCTTCGTGATCAAAGCGGTCGGCCATATCGATCTTGCCGGCGACGAGGCTGTTGTCGCGATCGATTCTCCGAGCCTGCTCATACCGGAGTCGCGCCTCTTTGTAGCGTTCATCGCGCACGAGATCGTCACCGGCCTGGATATGGTGCATTGCCTGATCGCGCCGCTCGCTCAACTCCAACAGGCATTTCTGATAACTCGACTGGTCCAGGCCGGCCCGCTGAGCCTCTTCAAGCGCCAGGTCAGCAGCCGCGAGCTGGCCGTTATCGGTGAGAGCGCGGAAATCCCTGTGAAACTTCTCCAGTTGCGTGATGCGGCCGACTTCCGTATCGAGCGCCACCTTCACCTGAAAATACAACAGACCCGGATCATCGGCCGCTCCCGCATCCTCGAGCAGCTCCAGCGACGCCTTCAAAAGTTCAACCCGTTGGGATCCCTTTGCATCCGCGAACAGCTTCTGAGCTTGCTCGACACGTTCGGCTCGCCACGCCATGAACTGCTGGAAGCCGCGCTCGATCTCGTCTTCCGTTGTTGCAAGCAGGACCCAGAGGAAACCATGGTCAACGCCGGACTGCTCAAAGCTCGGTTGAAGCATTCGCGAGGCGCGCAGCCGGAAGGTCGTCTCCAGAACGCGATTCGCCGGTTTCACGTCCACGACGGTAGTCTGGTCGTGAACGGTTTTGGAAACGAGCACGGGGCCTGAGCGCGTCAGCAGATCGTCCATGGCCTTGAGATATGCCGCCTGCCGGGCCCGGACCGCGTTTCCCGAGATCTTCTCGACTCCGTACCCCGTGATCAGACCCGGCGGCGCCAGTATCGGCGGCTGAACCTGGACCGAACGCACGCCGCCGCACGCCGAAAGAAGGAATAGTGCAAGAGTGAGCGCCTTCTTCATTCCGTTGACTCCGCAATATCGCGATGGAAACTAGCGTTTGTTTCGAATGGCGTCGTTATCCGCGCGGGCCTTGCTGATCTGCTGTTCATAGAAGAGGGCAAGCGACTGGACGTCGGCATTGACGCTTCCGGCGCCGGCAATCTGCTTGGTGAGGGCTTCTTTGATCGGCTTGTCGATGAGGTTCTGGCTGAGTTCGACCAGTCTTGTCATCATGTAATCATCCACTTCGCTCTTGGCCATGTACACGCGACAGTAAACCGTACCTGTGGACTGCCCGACCCGGTATTCGACGAACTTCTTCCCGGCCAATGGCAGCGTGGTGGAAAGGTTGCGCACAGCGGTCAGCATCGACCCCTGTGCGTTGCGGCTGTTCATAACTTCCGTGATTCGCGCCGATACCGTTTCAAAGATGTTCGAGCCCAGATCCGTCATCGCCTGCGAGCGGGCCATTTCCTGTGCGACGCGGAGATCGGAATGTTTCGCCAGCCCCATGCCCTCGTACGACGCAAGCGGGATAGGTTCGAATGGATAAAGAACGGCTGTGGACTCCAAAGCGGGATTGGTGACAGTCACTTTTTTTCCGCAGCCAAACGACACAGCAACAACAGTGAGCAGAGCGCAATTGAAAACAACGCGAAGCTTCATAGCACCTCCAAGTTAGGTTCTGACAACGGGCTAATTCGACGCCTCGCTGGAAGATCCGTTAGATGCCAGCAGAACCATGGCTTTACGGCGGCTTTACGGCCGGCGGAGGCTATCGCGTTGACGGTCGAAACGCGTTATCTCGTTGTAAATGAAAGCTAAAGTTATGAAATAATTCGACGATTAATGTTTTCGATGGTGTTTATAATGTGTCGCCTTCGCTCTTTTTAGGAGAACACGTCCTCATGCCTAATGCTCAAATTTACGAATCAACCGTGCTGGAGGCCGCTGCAGGAAAAATTATTCATAAGCGACTCCTTCAGTGGGTTGATGAAGTCGCAGTCACATGCAAACCCGATAGGGTGCATGTGTGCGATGGCTCCGAGTCGGAATACCAGTTGATGATGCACACCATGCTTCAAAGCGGTTCCGCGGTAGCGCTGAATCCACAAAAACGGCTTAACAGCATTTACGTTCGTTCCACTCCAAGCGACGTCGCGCGCGTCGAAGACCAAACGTTTATCTGCTCCGCCACGGAAGAAGACGCAGGACCGACCAACAACTGGGAAGATCCGGTCCGGATGAAGCGCGATCTCACGAACCTCTTCACCGCGTCCATGCGCGGACGCACGATGTACGTCATCCCATACTGCATGGGGCCTCTGGGTTCCCCGATTTCAAAAATCGGTGTGGAAATCAGCGATTCGCCTTACGTCGTTTTGAACATGCACATCATGGCTCGCGTCGGCTCCAAAGTGCTCGAGGCGTTGGGCACCGACGGCGATTTCGTAAAAGGCCTGCACTCCGTGGGCGCTCCTCTTGGGCCAAACGAACAGGATTCGACCTGGCCCAGCAATTCTGAACAGAAATACATCTGCCACTTCCCGGAAACGCGCGAAATCTGGTCGTTCGGCTCGGGATACGGCGGGAACGCATTGCTCGGCAAGAAATGTCATGCGTTGCGGATTGCCTCCGTACAGGCGCGCGATGAAGGATGGCTCGCCGAACACATGCTCATCCTGAAATTGACCAGCCCGCAGGGCGAAGTGAAATACATCACCGGCGCATTCCCGTCGGCGTGCGGGAAGACGAACCTCGCCATGCTGATCTCCACCGTACCTGGATGGAAGGTCGAAACCATCGGCGACGACATCGCCTGGATGAAATTCGGTCCGGACGGACGCCTGTATGCAATCAATCCAGAAGCGGGATTCTTCGGCGTCGCGCCCGGAACCAGCATGAGTTCGAACCCGAATGCCCTGCTGACGATAACGAAGAACTCGATCTTCACCAACTGCGCCATCACCCCCGACGGCGACGTCTGGTGGGAAGGAATGACCGAGGAAAAGCCGCCCTCACTTATCGACTGGTTGAGGCGGCCATGGAATCCGCAGTCCGGACGTCCGGCAGCGCATCCTAATGCCCGATTCACAACGCCTGCCCGGCAATGCCCCGTCATCGCGAAGGAATGGGAAGATCCGAGAGGCGTGCCGATCGATGCGATCCTGTTCGGCGGACGTCGAGCCAACGTCGTGCCGCTTGTCACCGAGTCCTTCGACTGGGACCACGGAACTTTCCTGGGAGCCACCACAAGCAGTGAAACGACTGCCGCGGCCGCCGGCAAGGTCGGACAGCTGCGGCGCGACCCAATGGCCATGCTGCCCTTCTGCGGTTACAACATGGGCGACTACTTTGCCCACTGGTTGAAGGTCGGAAGGACGGCTAGCGCGAAGATGCCGAAGATTTTCTTCGTGAACTGGTTCCGCAAAGACGACAAGGGCAAGTTCATGTGGCCCGGCTACGGCGAAAACAGCCGCGTCCTGAAATGGATCTTCGAACGTTGCAACGGGACAACAGCAAACGCCGTCGATACGCCGATCGGCCGGCTGCCGCGCCCGGAGGATCTGGATACAACCGGACTGGATATCCCCACGGCCAACCTCGCCAAGCTCCTCAGCGTCGATGTTCCCGGCTGGTTGTCGGAAGTGCCGCTCATCAACAATTTCTTCGATGATTTCGGTGACCGGTTGCCGAAAGAATTCCGTGAACAGGTGGCTCAGCTGGAACGCCGATTAAAGGCGTAAACCACAAAGGTTAGAACAGGTCAGTAGGCTTCGATGGCTTCACCGGATCATACGTCCGCGCATTGATGTGCGGCCCCGTGAGCATCTCCTTGTATCCCATTCCGGGACCAATCATGGGAAAAACACACGCATCCGGGTCGATCATCACTTCAAGGAAAGCCGGACCGTTATGATGGACAAACTCCTGTAACACCGGCGCGACGTGCTTTTTCTCACTAACGCGGGTGGCAAACTCAAAACCATCGGCGCGCGCGGCGTTGACGAAGTCCTTCCGGTGAAGGAACTTTTCGGTCCCGCAGAAGCGCTCAGAGAAAAACATCTTCTGCCATTGCCGGACCATTCCATCACCCTGGTTGTTGAAGAGGATCGTTTTGACGGGCAGGTTGTAGTTGGTGATCGTCTCCATTTCGCCGATGTTCATCCGCAAACTGCCGTCACCATCAATATTGATAACCAGACGATCGGGACGCGCGAACTGGGCGCCGATGGCAGCCGGCAGCCCGAAGCCCATCGTGCCCATCGAACCCGACGTCAGGAACGTTCGTGGATGCCTGTAGTCGAGGTACTGCGCCGCCCACATCTGATGCTGGCCGACGCCAGTACAGATGATCGCCTCGCCATCGATGATTTTGTTGAGGCACTCGAGAACAAAATGCGGCTGGATGTAGTCACACTCGCGATCGTAATCGAGCGGATGGTCCCGCTTGAGATCGGCGATATGCGCCACCCACGGAGAGAAGTCCTTCTTGAAGTCGCGGCCATACTGAAGCAGATCCTGAAGTCCGTTTCGGGCATCCGAAACGTGCGACCAGGTGACTTGCTTCACTTTTCCGATTTCCGTCGCATCGACATCGATGTGGGCGATGTTCTTCGCATTGGGAGCGAACGTCGCCACTTTGCCGGCAACGCGATCATCAAAGCGTGCGCCGACGGCAAAGAGAAAATCGCAGTCCTCGATCGCGTAGTTCGCGTACGCCGTGCCGTGCATGCCGAGCATGTGAAGCGAAAGCGGGTGCGTCGTATCGAACGCCCCGAGAGCGTGCAGCGTGGTCGTCACCGGAATGTTGTAGGTCGTCGCAAACCTGCGCAGATCGCGCGCCGCGTCGCTCTTGATGACCCCGCCGCCGACATAGATCAACGGCCGCTCGCTCTTGCCGAGCATGTCGAAGAAGGCTCGCCCTTTTTCCTCCGACATCGGCGCGCCATAAAGTTCCGACATCCGCTCGCGGTAGCCGCGCAGCTGAAGCAGGCCTTCTCCTTTGAAAACGCCTTTCCAGTTCTGGACGTCCTTCGGAATATCCAGCACGACCGGGCCCGGCCGGTCGCTTCGGGCGATTTCAAATGCCGTTCGAACGGTGATCTCGAGCTCTTCCGGATCGAGCACCAGAAAACATCGCTTCGCGCACGCGCTCATGATGTTGAAGACGGGCGCTTCCTGGAACGCATCGGTACCGATGTTGGCTCTCGGAACCTGGCCGCAGATCAGAACCATGGGAATCGAATCGGACATGCAGTCACGGACCGGCGTGACGCTGTTCGTGGCGCCGGGTCCCGACGTCACCATGGAAACTCCGACCTTTCCACTGGCGCGCGCGTAACCGGCAGCCATGAACCCCGCACCCTGTTCGTTCGCTGGAACAACGAGTTCGATGGACTTGCGCCGTTTCGATTCCTGCTCGATGTTGTAGCGGCCCAGCGCGTCCCATGTGGGAAGGATCGCTCCGCCGCTATATCCGAACAGGACGTCAACGCCTTCATCCGCCAGCACCTGAATGATCATGTCCGCGCCGGTCATGACCTGACCGGCGAGGGGGTGCTTTCCAGACGACTCGGACGCCGGCTGCCGGGCTTCAGCGGTGGGGCGGGTACTCATCGATCCTCCCGCGCACCCACGGCAGCCGTAACCGGTGCCGCCTTCTGTTTCGGTTTCTGGAGGAACGCCATCATTTCACGAAGCTGCTTGCCTACGGCTTCGATCTGAAGCGCCGATTCGGTCTCGCGCATCTTCTTGAAGTTCGGCCGGCCGGCTTCGTTCTCGGCGATCCACTGCTTCGCGAACGTGCCGTCCTGCACTTCCTTCAGGATCTGCTTCATCGTCGCGCGCACGTGTTCGTCGATCACGCGCGGGCCACGGCTGTAGTCGCCGTACTCGGCCGTATCGCTGACGGAGTAACGCATGTAGCTCAAGCCGCCCTGATAGAACAGATCGACGATCAGCTTCAGTTCATGCAGGCATTCGAAGTATGCGATCTCGGGTTGATAACCGGCTTCGACCAGCGTCTCGAACGCCGCCTTCACCAGCGCGCTGACGCCGCCGCAAAGCACCGACTGTTCGCCGAAAAGGTCGCTTTCGGTTTCTTCCTTAAAGGTCGTCTCGATGACGCCCGCCTTCAGATTCCCGGTCGCCCACGAGTACGACAGCGCATTCTGCTTCGCCTGGCCGCTGACATCCTGATGAATGGCGAGAAGGCCCGGGACGCCCACGCCCTCGACGAACAGCTCGCGCATCCGGTGACCCGGCGCTTTCGGCGCGATCATGCTGACGTCGATGAACGGCGGAGGCACGATCTGGCCAAAATGAATATTGAATCCGTGCGCAAACATGAGCGTCTGGCCGGCACGAAGGTTGGGCTCGATCGAATCCTTGTAGACCTTTCTCTGTTTCTCGTCCGGAATGAGAATCATGATCACGTCTGAAGTCTTGACCGCCTGCTCAATTGTCGCTACCGGCAGTCCCTCTTCCTTCGCCCGCTCAGCCGACGGACTGCCCGAATAGGTCGCGATTTTCACGTCGACGCCGCTGTCGCGCATATTCAATGAGTGCGCATGCCCCTGGCTGCCGTATCCGACAACTGCGACTTTCTTGGATTTGATCAGGCTGGGGTTGCCGTGTTTTTCGTAATAGACGTTGGCCATGAAGTCTCCTTGTCAGTCATCTCCACCGAGATGACGTCAATCTGCTTGTGAAGTTGTTTAACGATTTGTTCTGCGAGGGCCGGGCTGCAGCGAGCTGCCATCGTGATGCGTGACAGGCCAGGTTCCGACGAATCGGGAACGACCATCAAACGCTCAATATTGTACCCGCGGGAACTAAATAGACCCGTTATGTTGAATAGGACGCCGAACCGGTTTTCCACCAGAATCGAAAAAGTGAACGTGGGAAGCTCTTCCATAAATGAATACCTACCGACCGATCGGTAGGTGATTCTAGCATGGGTGGTCATCGACCGCTATGGTAATGTTACGGGCCACTATGACAGGACTATTAGAAGGCAAAGTCGGCCTCGTCATGGGCGTTGCCAACAAGCGGAGCATTGCATGGGGCATTGCCAATGCCGCCAACAAAGCCGGCGCCCGCCTTATTCTAACCTATCAAAATGAACGACTTGGCGAGAACGTCCGCGAACTTGCGCCTCAATTGAATGATCCGATTCTTCTCGAGTGCGATGTCGCCAGTGACGAACAGATCCAGACGCTCATGTCGCGCATCGGCGAGCAGGCAGGTCACCTCGATTTCATCGCCCATGCCTTAGCGTTCGCCCCCCGCGAAGCATTGTCGGGAATGTTCGCGGACACAAAACGCGACGATTTCCGCATTGCTCTCGACATCAGTGCGTACTCGCTCGCGGCGGTCTCCCGGGCTGCGCTGCCGTTGATGAAGGATCGCCAGTCGGCGATTGTGACGCTGACATATCTGGGCGCCGAACGCGTGATCCAGAACTACAACGTGATGGGAGTGGCGAAAGCTGCTCTCGAGGCTTCTGTCCGATATCTCGCAAACGATCTTGGGCCACACGGTATCCGCGTCAATGCAATCTCTGCGGGTCCGATCAAGACCCTGGCATCTTCGGCCGTAGGCGGCATTTCCGGAATGATCAAACTGCACACGGAGCGCGCCCCCCTGCGTAAACAGGTCGACATCGACGAAGTCGGTGATGCGGCGCTTTTCCTGATCAGTCCGCTTTCACGAGGTATTTCCGGCGAAATTCTTTTCGTCGACGGCGGGTACCACATTCTCGGCGTATAAAAGCGATCAAGCCGCGACGTGGATGGAAGCAAACTCTTCGTAGGCTCGCTGCATTTCCTGAAATTGACGTGTAACCATGGCCCGCGCATGGGCGGTGATGTTACTCGCAAGCGCTTCGCGGTAGGCTTCGAGTGCGGCCGCCAAAGCAGTGTGCTCGCTCGTGTTGGGATTGTCTGATACGTCTGCGCGTCGGGCCGAGAGCCGCATGAGCTCCGTCTGAAGTTCGAATTCGAACTGTTCTGCCGTTCCGTGGATTTTTTCCGCAAATTTCCGGAATCGAGCATTCACGTCCTTCGACGCGGCTCCAACTGCAAACAGACGCGCTGTATGGTGGACAGCCTCAACCAACTTGATTAAACGTATTACCGGCTCGGCGGTGATTCCGCGCATTACACGGGTGTCTTGCAAATCAGATGCCGCTGCGGGTGGCAGGCTGATGCCATGCGTGGGTACGGAGTTCCTTCCGACAAATCGCAATTCAGGACCCAATCCTAACGCCTTCGCCTAAAGATGCCGTCTCGATCTGTGGATCGCGCCAGTGGTCGATCACCGAAATCTTTTGGACACAACCGACCGTGCAGTGCGGAGCGCACGCCTTCTTGCTGAAGTACTCGCGTTCGACGTCGGCAAACGTGTAGTTCTCGAGCGGAACGCCCGGATGGCCGCGTTGCTGCGAGCAATAGTGAACGAGCCCGTACTCGCAAATGTACAGATATCGAGCGCCTGCCCGGCACCGCCAGTCGTTGGGAACCCCTCGCGCCTGATTGTCCTGAAACCAGTAAAAGCGGCTGTAGCTGCTTTTGCCGTACGTTTTGATTTCCCGATAAACCCGTTCCTCGCGACGGTTCAACGGCTTCATCGATCCGGCGCCGTCATGAATGATTCCGAGTGAACTGGCGAAACCGAGTTCAACAGCGCGGCTGGTGATGGTCACGGCGTCTTCGGGATTCTTGATTCCTCCACCGATAACCGAATTGATGTTCACACTGAATTCGGCATATTCGGCGAGGTACTCAAGTTTCTTATCGAGGACCTTGAGGCTTTTCATCGAAATGTCATCCGGCTGGATGTTGTCGATGCTGATCTGCAGGTGCTCGAGGCCGGCCTCGTTCAGCGCCTGGATCTTCTTCGGCGTGAGAAGGTAACCGTTCGTGATGATTCCGGCGATCATCCCGTGATGTCGAATGCGACTGATGATCGATTCGATTTCGGGATGCATTAATGGCTCGCCTCCGCTGATGGTCACGATCGCAGTCTTCAGACCCGCCAGCAAATCGATGCGGTGCAGCATCTCTTCGGTCGGAACTGGAGGAGAAAAATCGTCGTACTCGTTACAGTAACCGCATGCGAGATTGCACCTGCGCGTAGGGATGATATGCGCCAGAAGCACGTGGTTCCTGGACCAGAGACCACGAACGATCATCTCGATCTCACGCCTGCGTAACTTAAACTTGTTTTGCCATTTCATGAGTAACGAAGTCGAGTAAGATAGCACATCCGAATTGGGAAACTCGAATCACGAAACGCTGTGTAAGGCTCATGTCATCTCCAAACCTCGCCGAAATCCTAAGCAAGATCAACGATGGGATCCTTGTGCTCAGCAAGGACAGACAGGTTTTATTCGTGAACGAAAAAGCGTCGCAGATCATGGAATCGCCCGACGAGGCATTCCACGACAGGATCACGAAAGCGGGGGACGAAAGCGTCGCAACTCGATTCGAGCACTTCCACGCTCCGCTGAACCGGTGGTTCGAACACCACGCACATCCCAACTCCGACGGCGGCCTCACATTGGTGTCGTGCGATATCACGTCTCGGCGGCGCATTGAAGACGCTCTGCGAGCCAGTGAACAACGATTCCGTCGTGTGATCGAGTCCGACATCATCGGCGTCATCATGGTAGAAAACGGCTGCATCACTGAGGCCAACGACGTATTCCTCCATATGCTGAAGCGGACGCGCGAGGATTTGGTTCTCAGACAGCTCCGCTGGCGCGAGATCACTCCGCAGGAGTTCGATGACGACGACCAGAAAGCGCGCAGCGAGATGCAGCAAACAGGCGTGTTCTCGCCGTATGAAAAGGAATTTCTCAGAAGCGACGGCACGCGCGTTCCCGTACTGATCGGCGGAGTCTCCATGCGTGACGATGTCGGCGCGCACGAAACGCTTTGTATCGCCCTCGACCTTTCCGCGAGAAAACGTTCCGAAGAACGCATGCGCTCGATCATGGGCTGCGGCAAAATCCTCGCGTCATCGCTGGAATATGAAAAGACATTCCCGGAGCTTGCCGAATTCATCGTTCCCAAGCTTGCGGACTCCTGCATGATTTTCGTCCGCGAGGACGGCCGACTGGTGCGGCTGGCAACGGCTTACGCCGTTCCTCCAGGGCCCGAGCTGGATTTGCAGTCTTCAATCGAGCGGGTCATGAAAACAGGAACTGCGGAAATGACGCACGAACCCCGGTCGAGAATCCTGACGCCTATCACCGCCGGCAATCATGTCGCGGGAGCGCTCGCGGTGCTTTCTGCAAAACCCAGCGCATTCGATACAGACGACCTGCGCCTTTTCGAGGCGATCGGCCGCCGGGCAGGAGTTGCGCTGGATAATGCTCGGCTGTATCAAGAAACGCAAAAAGCAAACCGGCTGAAGGATGAGTTCGTCGCGATCATCTCGCACGAACTACGAACTCCGCTCACGCCGATTCTCGGCGGCGTTTACATGATCCGAAGCGAGCCTGATAACGACGAGGTCCTGAATCGGGCCCTGGACCTTATCGAGAGGAATGCAAAGACTCAGGCCAAGATCGTAGACGACTTGCTTGACGTATCGCGCGCGCTCACCGGAAAGCTGCGTCTGAATCTGGAGGTTGTGGATCTGGCACGCGTTATCGATGCCGCCGTCGAGACCGTGCGGCCCGCGGGCGACGCAAAGGATCTGAAAATCGACGTGCGGATCACACCGATCAAAAGTGTCGTTTCGGGAGATGCGGACCGGCTGCAACAGGTCGTATGGAACCTGCTTTCAAATGCCGTCAAGTTCACTCCGAACGCAGGACACATCACCATCGAGCTTGAGGAAGCGGCAGCTCACGCGGAGATCAAAATCAGCGATAACGGCATCGGCATCGATGCCGACTTCCTCCCTCACGTTTTCGACAAATTCCGCCAGGCCAATACCTCCCGTACCCGTCCGCACGCAGGCCTGGGTCTCGGGCTGGCGATCGTCCGGCACATCGTGGAGTCGCACGGTGGAACAGTTCAGGCTTACAGCAGCGGCAGCGAACTGGGCGCCACATTCGTGGTCAGGCTTCCCGTGCGCAATGCCATGAATGCAAGAAGAATGGGTTCGTAGGAAAATTCACGGATTGAACTGTAGAACCACGCGGATTTTCGCAGCCACCGGTTCGAATTCCCACTGCCGGATCGACGTCGTCGCGAGGCTGCTGAAAACTTCGGGCGTGGAAGACACAAGCCAGATTCCGCCCACTTTCCCTTCATTCGTCACCTGCACATCGACGACGACTTCACCGGACAGGCCCTGCGCCCGCAGCTCCGCAGGATAGTAAGGTTCCACGACCAGACTCACGCGCGGCCGGACCTCGGAATCCGCCTTGAGTTCGAAGCCCGTACTGCTGGCGCCGCCCCGCATATACGACTCCCAGCTCTTCGGTGCAGGTACGGCTTGATCTTCGAAAGGAGCATTGACGCGCGGCACATTTGCGGCTTGCTGTTGCTTCAGGCGGACGGACTCATCGAGGCGGCGCAGTTCCTGCTCGTGGATTATCGCCAGAGCGAAATAGACCTCCGGATTTCGAGTGCGTGCTTCGGCGGCCTCTTCAAGAATCTGCCTGATCGCCGGGATTTGCTCATCCCCCATGTTTACCAGCTGCACTGCAGCGCGCGGCGCAAGAAACGGATCCAGCAATGCATCCACAAAGAAATCGCGGGCGGCCGGATCATTCGCGATTCGAGCAAGAATTCCGCGATAGTAGGAAACGCGTGTGGATTCCGGAGCCCGGGTTGCCAGAATCTCGAGGTGACGCCGCGCTTCCTGCACTTTGCCGTTCGCGAGAAAGATCTCGGCAATCGACATTTGCGCATCCGCATCCGGTATGGATTCGATGTGCATGTCCCATTCTTCACGAGCGATCTTGACCGTCGTCCGGCTGCTGCGCTGGATGAAATTCCTCAGGTAATTCTGAAAACTCTGATCGAGGTCGCGATCGCTTACCTTGAGATACTCGAGAAGGTCGATCTCCGACTTCTGCAGCGCCGTCAGATACTGCTTGAAGCGCGCGGAGTGCTCGCCGTGCATCAGGTAATGCATCAATGCCCAGGCCTGCGCGTAGAACACCGACGACTTGGAAGACTCGTTGTAGTGAGGAGAACTGGAATCGACCGCAAAGAATTCCTTGAGCGGAAGCATTGAACTCGTCTTAAGTAGTTGCAACCGGTCAAGTGAAACGGCGCCGAGCGATACTTCATCTTCGCGGATTTCTGCGGTAGCGAAGTATTCCGCGAAGCCCTCGTTCAGCCACGTCGGCCGCACCTTCAGGCCGCGCCTCAGGAAGTAATGCGTCAGCTCGTGATATACGACACTGGTGAGCGTTTCAGGGAACACGCGACCCGACAACACGATGAAATCGCGATCCGGTCCGGCCTGGAAATATCCGGCGACTGCGATCTTGCGGCCGTTATATTCAGGCGCAAGTTCCTTAAGCGTCTCTTCGTCGCCAATGAGCAAAACTTCAATCGGCAGCTCCGGCAGTTCCGTGGAGCGGAAAACGAGCGTCGAGCCGACAAGTTGATGGAAGTCTTCGAGTTCCTTCAAAACGCGCTTTGCTCGCTCTTCGCCCGCGGAGGATTTCACGATGTAGGTATCGGAACTGACCTGCACCCATGAAAGCAAAAGAGAGAACAGCAAAGAGCCAATCATGACGTGGGGATTATATAATGGCGCGCCGTGACGCGCAGATTCACGATTGGCCTGATTTTGCTGATAGGCGTGTATGTCGTCGGTGGTGTTGGGTTCAAGTTTTTCAGCCCTTCCACCCCGTTCATCGACTGCCTTTACATGTCGGTCATCACGGTCGCGTCCGTTGGATTTGGCGAAGTGATCGACTCCGCAGGCAGGCCGGGCCTCAAGATGTACATCATGGTGCTGATCCTGTTTGGGGTAGCTATCCATCTGTACGCGGTTTCCATCGTGACCGCTTTCGTCGTCGAAGGAGATTTGTCTCACTACTTCTGGAAGAAGCGTATGAACCGAAATGTTGAATCCATGAGCGGGCACTATGTCGTTTGCGGCGCAGGCGACACAGGAATGCGAATCATCGACGAATTGATCCGGACGCAACGAGACTTCGTCGTCATCGATGCGGACCCGAAGACGATCGATGAATTGCGAAACATGAACGGCGTCACCGTCATCCAGGGCGACGCGTACGAGGAAGACATTCTGTCAAGCGCCGGCATTGAACGGGCCGCAGCGGCGGCGGTCGCCCTGCCCACGGACCGCGACAACCTCGTGACCACTCTCAGTATCCGCACGATGAATCCCAAAATCCGGATCGTTGTCAAAGAGATCGAACCCGGCATGGCAGGCCGCTTCCGGCGCGCGGGAGCAGACGCGATTGTGAACCCGGCGACGATCGGCGGGCTGCGGCTCGTGTCGGAAATGGTCCGCCCCTCTGTCGTGTCGTTTCTGGATCTGATGCTCCGCGATCCGGTGAACGCTTACCGCGTCGAAGAGCTTGCGATTTATCCGCAATCACCCTGGGCGAACCAGTCCTTGAACGATCTCTCGCTTCACTCCGAGTACAAACTCCTGGTGGCTGCCGCGCGAAACGGGGATGTCACGGACTTCACATACAATCCCGATGGCCAGTGGGTCGTCCAGGCCGGCCAGACATTGATCGTTCTCGGGAAGGCAGACGATGTGAAACGCGCACGGCAGATGGCCCAGCAACAGTAAACATGAGCGGAGCGAATGCAAGCCCGACGCGAAGCGCAAGCGCGATAGCGCGCAGCCTCAAGACAGGGCGCAGCCAGTAAGTAATGAATCTGAGGTTCGACTGGAAGATCCCCGTTGACGTCCCGCCCGACCAGCTCTGGCAATACGTCGCGGACACCAACCGAATCAATCAATATGCAGGCCTGCCCGAGTTCGCTTTTCAATACATCCCCGAGCCGGATGGGGGATCGCGCATGGTCGGCGAAACCAAATACATGGGGTGGCGCCTGCACTGGGACGAACACCCCTTCGAGTGGATTGAAGGCCGCTATTACGCGGTCATACGCACTTATCACAACGGACCGATACGAACATTCCACACGTCGGTAACGCTTAGTCCAAACAACGGCGGCAGTCTCGTACATCAGAAAATCACATGCGAACCGCGGTGGTCCTTCGCCATCCCGGCGATCTATTGGGAAATCGGATTCTCCTCTCGCCGCCGTTTTCTGGCGGCGTATCGAAAGGTCGAGAACTACCTTCGCGGCAATTCCGACACGCCGTTTGTTCCCGTGCCCCGCACTGCCGTTCCGCCGGGCAGGCTTGAGGTCATTCGACAACGCCTTGCCAATGCCCCCGGCCGCGAATGGCTGCCGCGGCTCATCGACGCGATCGAGACGATGCCCGATGAAGAACTGGACGTGATGCGCCCGTTCGTTTTCGCGGACAGCTGGAAAGCCGACCGCCGGCAGGTACTGAAATTGTTTCTTCACGCAGCCCAGGCAGGACTGTTGGACCTGTCGTGGGACGTCATCTGCCCGAGTTGCCGCGGCGCGCAGGAACGTCACAGCAGCCTGCGAAAGCTGCACGCGGAAGCGCACTGTCCAGCATGCAACATTCGGTACGACGCGAATTTCGCGGACTCGGTTGAAGTGCGATTTCGTCCGAATCCATCCATTCGCCGCATCGAAATCGTTCGCTACTGCAGCGGCGGTCCGATGAACGCACCTCACATTGTTGCGCAACAACAGATTCCGGCTGGAGAGTCGACGACGCTGGATTTGCGGCTGAAACCCTGGAAGTATCAGGTGCGTTCTCTAAAGCTTGCGACACGCTGCTTCGTCCGGACATCCAGCGAGGCAAAAACATCGACTGCCACGATCACCATTCATCGGCCCGAACTTGAACCGGAAGCGCTGGAACTGTCGCCCGAGGTTTCGCTCACGTTGAAAAACGCCGGCGACGAACCCATCACGATGATGGTCGAACGGATGGCCGGCAACGAGAAAGCAGCAACCGCTGCGATGGTTATCGCGATGAACGAATTCCGCGCGCTCTTCTCGGAAGAAGTATTGTCTCCGGACACGCCGATTTCCGTCGGAGCCGTTGCGTTGATGTTCACCGACCTGAAGTCCTCGACCAGCATGTATGAAGAACTCGGCGAAGTACCGGCATATGCCCTCGTCCGCCGCCATTTCGATCTGCTGCGTGAAACGATCGCCGCGTGCGACGGCACAGTCGTGAAGACAATCGGCGATGCCGTCATGGCCGCGTTCTTCGATCCGGCCAGGGCTGTTGAGGCCGGCCTCGAAATGCATCGAGTGATCGAGCAGGATAACGCCGCGCGCGGCAGGCCTGCGCTCGGCCTGAAGATCGGGATTCATCATGGCCCGTGCATCGCCGTGAACACGGACGACCTGCTGGACTATTTTGGAACCGCCGTGAATCTGGCGGCGAGGATCCAGAAGGAAAGCCGGGGCGGGGACGTCGCGGTGACGGAGGAAATCTGGAACGATCCGCACGTGCAGGATGTTTTAGCGATGCGGAAGTGCGGCCATGAAAGGATCGAGTGTGTCGTGCGGGGGCTTAGCGGGACCCGGGTGGTTTACCGGTTCTGGTCGTTGTAAATGTCCGTTGGTCCTGACCCATGGTCCACGTCATTGATCAACGATCAATGCGCAATGACATGGGCCATGGGTCAGGACCAATGCAGATGTACCAACTGAGCTAGTTCGTAACCTTCTTCCCGTCCGCGTTATACACCTCCACCGGCCCGTACTTCTCCATGACCGGCCGGATCTTCCCGACATCCCCAACAGCCACAACCTGCAGGTTCTCCGGGTTGATGTACTTTCGAGCGACGCGCTGCACGTCATCGGCGGTAATGGCCATTACCTGAGCCGGGTAGGTGTCCCAATAATCGGCGGGAAAGCCGTAGATCTTCCGGACGATCGCGTATCCCAGCAACTCCGACGGACTCTCGAGTGAGAGAGCAAACCCGGCGACGATCGCGCGTTTCGCTTCCTCCAGTTCGCTTGCCGGAACCTTTTCATCGCGGATTCGCGAGAACTCCTTCATGAACTCGGTCATTGCGCCGGCGGTCACTTCCGTCCGAACGTCTCCTCCGGCGCGCCACGGCCCGGGATACTTCAGTGCGGTGAAATTGCTGTAGACGCCGTAGGTGTATCCCTTCTCCTCGCGAAGATTCAAAAACAACCGGGCGGCCGGTCCGCCGCCGAGAATGTGATTCGCGACGTTCAGGGCGATGTAGTCGGGGTCGCGGCGATCGATCGCGATATTGCCGAGCGCAACTGTCGTTTGTACAGAACCCGGACGATCCACGAGCAACACTCTTTTCGCTGCGGCTGCTTTCGGATTCGGAGGCAGGACTTCCTTCAGGTCCGTCTTTTTCCAGGCCGCCAGGGCCTTTTCGAGTTTCTGCACGACGTCCGCTGCCTTCACGTCGCCGGTGATGCCGAGGATCGTGTTTTGCGGCGTGTATCGATCCTGATGCCACTTCAGAAGCATCTCGGGAGTGATGGCGTCGATTGATTCGTTTGTCGCGGCAACGACCGATGCAGGATGCGGACCGTACACCGCTCTGGCGAATGTTTCGTTCGAAAGAAAGCTCGGATTCGCGCGCTGCTGTTTCAGTTGAGCCTTCAGCCGTTGCTTGAGCCGGTTCAGTTCATCAGCTGGAAACGTTGGATTCAGCAGAATGTCGTCCGTCAATGCGAGCCATTGATCGAAGTTGTCGCTGAGGCCCGACGCGTTGATGACCGTCGAGGACGAACCGAAGCCCGCGGACGCCGAGATCTCGGCGCCAAGCAACGAAGTCTGTTCCGCAATCTGGACACTGTTTCTGGTTTTCGTTCCCTCCCGCAGCATCGTTGCCGCAATGCTTGCCAGGCCTGGAACGCTGGACGGCTCAAAGATCGGGCCGGCGCCGCTGATGTTGAACTGCATCGAGATCAAGGGCAGCCGGTTGTTTTCCATGATCAATACCGTGAGGCCGTTCGACAGTGTCGCCTCGGTCGCTCGCGGCAGCGTGACTTTGAGGATGTCCTTCGAGACCGGCGCGCGATTCTTCCGCTCGACCTTGCTCGTTTCCGGAGCGTGATCCTCCTGCTGGCCGGCGGCCGTTGTACCCACGAGCAGCGTCAGTGCAACAAACAACGAAGACAATTTGCGAGCTTTCACTGTGCACCTCCTGCGGGTTTCGGCTTGGGAATCGTGGTCAGAACGGTCCTGTTGTTCGCGGTGACGTACGTTCGCACGGCGTTCCGGATCTGTTCCTTGGTGATATTCATCAGCTTGTCGTTTCCGGTGTTGATCACATTCGGATCGTTGTAAAACACGGCGTATTCGCCCAGCGCCTGCGCGCGATACAACGTACCCTGGAGCTGCTCGACTTTCGCCCGCTTGACGGCCATTCGAACCTTCTGAAGCTCCGCATCGGTCACGAGTTCCGTCTTCAACCGTTCCAGTTCGTCGACGACGAGTTTCTCGACCTCTTTCGGATCCTTGCCCGGCGTGACGAAAACGTCCACCAGGAACAGCGACGGACCGCGACGCTCGAACGTTCCGGCGCCGACCTGCACGGCGACCTGCTTGTCCCGCACCAGGCTCTGATAAAGCCGCGAGGACTGGCCGGTCGAAAGGATTTCCCCGAGAACATAAAGAGCGTACCAATCGGTCGTATTGCCGGGCGGGATCTTGTATGAAATGTCCAGCCTCGCGACCTGCGCCAAAGGATCTTCGAGGACCTTGCGGCGCTCGGCCTTCTGCGGCGGTTCGGTCATGTCCACGGGTTTTGGCGCCGGTTGAGCGGGAATCGCGCCGAAATACTTTTCGATCTTCTGCAGAGCCTCGCTCGTTTTGAAATCACCTACGAGTGTCAGGACAGCGTTGTTCGGCGCATAGTAGGTTTTGAAAAAGTCCGCGACATCCTTCACTGTCGCCGCGCCCAGATCCTCCATCGAACCGATCGTCGAGTGCTTGTACGCGAAATTGTCGTACGAGACCTCGAACAGCGTGTCGAACGTCAATCCGTACGGTTGATTGTCGTAACGCTGCCGCCGTTCTTCCTTAACCGTTTCTTTCTGGTTTTCGAGATTGCTCGGTGTGATCGCCAGTGATTTCATGCGATCCGCCTCGAGAAACAGGCCCAGGTCGATCTGATTGGCTGGAAGCGTTTCGTGGTACTCGGTACGATCGCTATTCGTCGAGCCGTTCATGCCGCCGCCATTGTTCTCAATGATGATGAAATGTTCGCCCTTGCCGACATTTTCCGAACCCTGAAACATCATGTGTTCGAACAAATGCGCAAAGCCGGTGCGTCCGTCACGTTCGTCCCGGGAACCGGCGTTGTACGTAACGGAGATGGAATATGTCGGCGCCGAATGATCTTCGGACAAGATGACGCGAAGACCGTTCTTCAACCTGTGCTCGGTAAACTTGACTGCCTGCGCGCCGAGTATCGGCACGATCAGCAGAGACAGCGCTGCTGTCCAGACGATCCGTTTGATTGAATTCACTTTGTGTTCTCCATCTATTCCTGGCTTCGCTCTGTCGAGCTCGCATTCGCTCCGCTCATCCATTGAATGCAACCGATCAAGCTTTCGTGCATCGCGTCCTGAGTTTGATGAGCGCGGCGGCCGTGGCCGGGTAATACCCACTGAAAATCGTAGTCGAGCAGGCGTTTCATGGACCTGGTCTGTTCGCGCCAAGAGTACCACGCCACACTGCGGAAGGCGATGAGCCCACCCCCTTGGCGCGTACTGTCGGACCACGCGAGGTGATCGCCCGTAAACAGAAATTTGTTCCGATAGAGCAGCACCACATGACCGCGTGTGTGACCCGGAACCGGAATCGCCAGAAGGTCCTCGCTTAGAGGGATCGGCTCCTCGCCCTCCATCAAGCGCTCTGTTTCGATTCCGCCGGCATCGGCCCGATGGATGATGCGTTCACACCGGAAGTGCTCACGGAACTTCTCATGGTCCGCGACATCGTCGCGGTGTGTGAAGAACATCAGCGAAACACCGCCCATTCCCTCGATCCGACGAACCAGAGTTCGCGCAAACCGGGGCGAATCGACGAGAACATTTCCCTCCGGCCGCACGATGAGGTAAGACGCCGCTCCATAAGAATCGGGTGACGCATAGCCGCAAAAATAGACGTTGTCGTCGACCAGTTCGGGATATGCGCGCGCCGCTGCTTGTACATCTACCTTTGTGCGAGTGCCGATCGAACCCGTCGGACACGCCACCAGAGCCATCGCCGCGCGGCGGGTATCGGGTCCGGAATCAGGCTGGCGATAGACGACAGAATGATCGGAGTCTTCCTTGAAAACCGAAGGAGCAATCTGCCGGCAAAGATCGCAATCGATGCAGGTATCGTCCACGAAGAAGGTTCCAGGAGTGTTCTCCGGATAGGCGCGCGCGGGAGTGGCCATATCCGATTCTAATCCGAAAACCGGCTATAATGCGGCCCGCATGACTCGCTCGCCGGGCGCCGTCACCGCTACAGACGGCAGTAAGAAACTCCGCTTCGCGGCTCTTCATCATCGCAACTTTCGATTCTTTTTCGTGGGCACGATGCTGGCGATGATGGCCGACAACATCGAACACGTCGTCAGTTACTGGCTGTTGTACGAAAAGTTTCGATCTCCAGCGCTGGCGGGGTTTGCGGAAATCAGTCACTGGACTCCTTTTCTTCTGCTGTCCGTGTACTTCGGTGGAATAGCCGACCGCTACGACTGCCGAAAAGTCATCCAGGTGGCGCAACTGATCTTCATCGGAGTCTCTGCGACCTGGGCGGTGCTCTTTTTCACGAACACCATTCAGCTCTGGCATGCCGGCGTTCTGCTCGTTCTGCACGGCATCGCGGGAGTGATCTGGTCGCCGGCGGAGCAGTTGCTGATTCACGACATCGTCGGCTCAGAACATCTTCAGAGCGCCATACGGTTGAACGCCACGAGCCGGCAGTTGGGTCTGCTGTTCGGTCCGGCCGTCGGCGCCGGTTTGATGCTGCTTCTCGGACCGTCGCTTGCCCTTGTTGCGAACATTCTCATTTATCTGCCGCTGACGATCTGGCTGATGTATGTCCCGTACACCGGACACCAACGGAAGGAAGGCGTTACGAAACGTGCGATTCGATGGAATGACGCGATCCATGTATTCCGCGAAATTGCGCACAACCGTCCCATTGTCACGATGGTTGTTGCCGGCGGCGCGGTCTCTCTGTTCGTCGGAAACGCGTTTCTATCGCTGATGCCCGCCTATGCCGCCGACCTCGGCACCGGTGAGGCCGGAATCAGGTACAGCGCGCTGCTGATGGCAACAGCTGCCGGCGCGGTGTTTGGGGGATTTCTCCTGGAGGGCAAAGGCTGGCTTCAGGCAAGAGTGTCGAGCACGGTTCTCTGTGCCATGTTCTGGTGTGTGGCGGTGGGAGCTTTCGCGCTGTCAGGAAATTACTACGTATCGCTCGCGCTCCTGTTTCTGGCGGGTATCCTGAACCTCGCCTTTTATTCTTCGGCTCAGGCAATCGTACAGATCAAAGCGCCGGCTGACTTGCGCGGCCGGCTGATCGGATTATTCAGCATGTCGGCTCTCGGCCTCCGCGCCTTCAGCGGAGTGACCGTCGGGCTCATGGGTGCAGTCGTCGGTATTCACTGGTCGCTCGCTGCCAGCGCGGGCGCTCTGCTGGCGGTGACCGCCGGACTTCTGGTGTACGCCCGTTCCAAACAGTAGTGCTACAGCAATGCGTCGATCTTGGCGACGCGGCGTCGATGGCGTTCTTCTGTCAGACTGGTGGAAAGCCAGACGCGGACGATCTCGCTCATCTTCTCATTCGAAATCATCTTGCCGCCGAGGGTAAGAACATTCGCGCCGTTATGTTCGCGGCTGTTTTTTGCGGAGGCTTCGTCGTAACACATGGCGGCGCGGACTCCCGGAATCTTGTTCGCCACCATGCACGATCCGATTCCAGCGCCATCGATCATGATGCCCAGGTCGCATGCACGTCGTGACACGGCGCGAGCTACGGCTTCCGCGAAGTCGGGATAATCGACCGCGGCCGTCGAGTGGGTTCCGAAGTCCTGATATTCGCAGCTCAGTTCATCAAGCAACGCCCTCAGCGCTTCCTTCATTTCGAAACCGCCGTGGTCCGCGCCGATCGCGATTTTGCGTGAACGAGGCGCAGACACGGAAGGCCCGCCAGGTCGCTGCAGCGTGACGTGCCGCTCGCGCGCAAGGTCAGCCGCAAGCGGAGTTACCAGAGCCTTATCGCTGATCTGCAGCGTGGCCCCAATCCCCGCCGCGCGAACATCGTCTTCGGTGATGAGAGTTCGATCTCGTAAGTCCGCCATCGACGTGCATTCTACCCGATTAGAAGAAGCGCATCGAATACGTGACTTTGACGCCCCGGCCGATTTCAGGCGCCGCGTCCTTGATCAGCGACACGTGATTGAAGTACAGCCGATCGCCGAGATTGAATGCATCCAGAGCGATGTGATGGGAAACGTGCCTCGTCGGATGCGTGTACGCCACGTTCAGGTTGAATAGGGCATACCCCGGCGTCGATGTTTCGTCCGTGAAAACCTGGTCCTGCCGGGCCGCCATGATCACGGTCGGCTTCACGCTGAAACCTTTGATGCGGCCTTCAATTCCAAAGTGGCCGCGGGCAGGAGGTATGCGGGGAAGCGGCATGCCTGGATCGGTCAACTCGGCGCTGACGTAGTCGAACCCGAGATCGAGCCAGATCTTCGGATGCACCTGGGCGTTGAACACCAGTTCGGTCCCGCGATAGCGCGAGTCTCCCTGCACATAGAGAGCTTCGCGCAGCCCGTCTCTTTCGAGGCCGGTCAGAAAGAGGAACACGTAATTGCCGAGATTGTAAAAGTAGGCATTCGCTTCCGCGCGGAAGCGAGAGTCGACGTGGCGAACTGAAAAATCGATGCCGTTGTTGTGTTCACGTTTCAGGTCCGGATTTCCGATTTCGAACGCGAGATTGCCGGGATGCGGACCGTTGTTATACAGCTCCTCGAGCGCCGGTGCGCGCGACGAATGCGTGTAGTTCGACACGAACGCGCCGTTCTTCCAAAGCGGAACACTGATGCCGGCGGCCCCTGAGAAGCCGGTAAACGATCTGCGAGGCGCCCCATCCGGGTCATAACGTGTGCTTTCGAGCCTGCCGCCGACCTGAAGACTGAATCGGCGAAGCGCGATCGTCTCGAGTCCGAAAACGGAGTTGACGTTTGCTTTTACGGGCGGGGAAATGGCTTCCTCGCCGGCCAGCGTGTAGTCACGGTGCATTCCGTAAAAGCCGATCGTGCCGGTATAACGACTCGACGGTTTGTGGTCGTAATTGACTTCGTATGTGTACTGCTTGTTATCGAAAACTGTTCCGACGACGGGATCTCCCGTTGCGAAATCCAACTCCTTGTGACGCCAGCCACTGTAGTTGAAACTCATACGAACGGCGCCGAACTTCTCGTTATCCCGATAAGCGCCGGACAGCCGGGCGTTTCGGCGGAAGAAGTCCAGACGCACCACTTCCTCCGCATCCGGATCGAGAGGGATTCCGTAGATGCCGTCGTCGTAGTCATACCCGGCGCCGACGAATGCTTTGCTGCCGTACCAACCCACACCGCCGCCACCGCTTGTCAGGCGCGACCCGGAGTTCTCGATCGTCAGATCACCGCCCGCCGCATAGTCGCGCGTTTTCTGGTTGCTGCCGTTCGCCCAGACCAGCCAGTTTCGAACGCCGTATTCGACCCCCATGCTTCCGGATCCGTTGGTGTTGTTGCTGCCGAGACCGCCTGTGACATATCCGCGGACACCGGCCTGAGACATGTCTTTCATCTGGAAATGCCGCGATACCGCGTTGACGACCCCGCCAATCGCATTACTGCCATACAGTAATGTTGCGGGTCCCTTCACGACTTCGAGCCGCTCAATACTCATGACATCGATCGGTTCTCCGTGATCGCCGGACTGAGACGAAAGCGTTCCGGTTCGAACACCGTCCTCCATCACGAGAACACGATCGCCATCGAAGCCGCGGATCACGGGCCGTGCCGTTCCAGGACCGAAACTCCGCTTCGCCACGCCCGGCTGGTTGTCGAGCACTTCGCCGACTGACGCCGCTGCCCGTTCCGCCAGTGCGAACGAATCCAGTGTGCTGACGCTCTGGAACGCTTCAAATGCGAGTTGTTCGGCCCCGGTCGCCGTTACGGTGATCTCCTGAACGATCGGCGCCAGTGCGAGTTTGAATGCGACGGTTGCGGTCTGCCCGGCCGCAACCAGGACACTCTGCCGTTCTGTCGATAGTCCGGCGCGGCTGGCGACCAGCGTGTACGTGGCCGGCGGCAATTCACTGAATTCAAATGTTCCGTCGTCGCCCGTTTCCACAGACCGGCCCAGTTGAGAAATCAGGATGACGATATGGGGAAGGGTCAGATCCTTGTCTGCCAGTGAAACCGTTCCGCGGATGGCGCCGGTATTCTGACCAAACAGCGGCAAGGCGGCGAGAAGAAGAACGATCAGGACGGGCAGGCGGAGCCTGGACTTCATAAAGGCGGATTCTATTTATCCTGAACCGCCCCAACAACCCTTAGTCAATGAACTGCGCAGGACCACCAATGAATAGTCGCTGGAAGCCTATAGACGGGATCGATTCATTCGTAATGAAGCGCACTCATAGGATCGACGCGCGCCGCAATGAGGCCGATTGTGATTCCGATCGCAAACATGATCGCGGACTCTCCGAGCACCATGCGGATCACGTTCCCCTTTTGAGCGCCGAGAGCCATGCGGATTCCGATTTCGTTGGTCCGGCGCGCCTCGCTGTAGGACATCAACCCAAACAATCCCAGTGACGCCAGCAGCACGGCGAGCGCTCCAAAGAGCGCGTACGACGTCGCGAAAAACCGCTCCTGTTGGTAGCGTCCTTCAACCAGCTCGGCTTGTGATGTCATCCGGACAATGGGGAGATTGGGATCCACCTGCCGGACCGTGTCGCGTATGAACTGTGTCGCCGCCGCTGTGGCGCCTGTGTGCCGCACCTCGAACGTCGCGTTCAAAGCCCTCTCCCGCGTGAATGGCAGGAAAGCAGTCGGAGGGGCTGCATTTCTGACGTTTTCGTATTTCGCGTCGCGCACGACTCCCACGATCTCCACTTCACCGTTTTGCTCGATGGAATAACCAAATCGCTTTCCGATCGGATCTTCCCCATTGAATCGTCGCGCTGCGGTTTCGTTGATCACGGCGACGGGAGCAGCTTTTGAAAGCGTGTCCCGCAGCTCCAGCTTTCGCCCGCGAACAATGGGTATTTCGAGCGTTTGAAAGAAGGTCGGCGACACGGTCATGGTCCACAGTTCGAACTCGCCACAACGTTCTGCGTCGTGAACCCGACGTCGACGCTGCGCAGGTTATACAACGTTCGCAGGAACAACCCCGCGCCAATCAAAACAACGACAGAGATCGCAACCTGCGTCACGAGAAGCGACTTGCTCAGTAACGTTCGCGAACGCGTGACCGAGCGGCTCGTTTCCTTCATCGAGCCGGAAAGGTCCACGCGAGTTGCCCGCAATGCCGGAACGAGACCGAAGGCAACGCCCGTCAGCAAACACAGCCCCGCTGTAAACGCGAAAACGCGCCAGTCCAACGGTGCAGTTTGGGCGAACGGCAACAGCTGCCTGCTCCAGTACGCAATAACAAGTCCGAGCACACCGCCGATGAACGCAATGAGCAAGCTCTCCGTGAGAAGCTGTCGCACGAGCCGGTACCGCGTCGCTCCCATGGACAGCCGGACGGAAATCTCTTTCTCACGACTCGCAGAACGTGACAACAGAAGGTTGGCAACGTTCGCACATACGATCACCAGCATGAGGCCGACGACAACGCTGAGGATCGTGGCCGATCGAATGGTTGCGGGGACGACTGAATAGATTCCACGCGCCGCGGAATCCACTTCGAGATGCGGCACAGCCTTTCGACTTTGATTCTGCGAGCGTGACCTTTCTTCTGCCGAAAGCGACGCCAAATACGAACTCCAACCGTCGCGAGCCGCCGCCTGAAACGGTCCGTCGAGATTGCCTCGCACCTGTTCGAACGTAACGCCGGGTTTCAAGCGACCGATCACTTGCACCCACCAGTTGGCCGCATCTTTCAGCCGTACGTTTGACGTGACGTTGGGAGCAAGTACGGGATCCAGCGCCAGCGGCAGCCACATGTCCGGACCTGCGTCGGTAAGATTCAAAATGCTTGTGAACTCGCGAGGCGTTACGCCGACGATCGTCAGCGGCCGGGTGTTCGCGTTGAGTGTTTTGCCGACGATATTTGGATCTCCGCCGAATCGTTTCATCCAGAATCCGTAGCTGAGAACCACGACTGGTGTCGCCGAGACGTTGTCGTCATCGGCAGTCAGCGTTCGACCGATCTTGGCGTTGATGCCGAGCAGGCCGAAATAATTTCCGGAAACGAAATATCCGGAAGCGAGCTCCGCATTTCCATCGACGATCACGTTCAGTTGTCCGGCAGGCGCGCTGGCCGCAATGTCGACGAGTGTGCTGTTGGCCGACCGGAGGGTTTGGTAAATCGGATACGACGTGGTTTCGCGAAGGTCGCTGAACAACGCCGTATTGGCTCCAATCCCCAGTGCCAGCGAAAGCAGAACGACGATAGTCCAACCTTTGGCTTGAAGCAGAACGCGAACGGCATGTTTGAAGTCCTGAAGCAATCGGCACCCCCGTTTTCGGCCAAGACGCTTAATGGCGGCAGGAGGTTGACAGAATTCCTCTAGAATATACGGGCACGAAGGGAGACCGACCATGAAGCGATGCATCGCGCTCGGCATTCTGATGACAATCGGACTCGTGTCGTTAACCGTCACTGCATTTCAGGGGCAGGCGCCTGGCCTGACGGCGGCTGCGCTGGCGGCGACAAAGATCGAGAAGGTGAAAGACAACCTTTACATCATCACCGGCTCGAGCGATCTGGACGCGTTCAGCGGCGGGAATACCGCGGTGTTCATCACCGAGACCGGCGTCGTTCTGGTCGATACCAAACTACCGGGATGGGGCCCTCGCATTCTGGAGCTCGTCAAAACCGTAACGCCCAAACCGGTGACCACGATCATCAATACGCACTCCCATAACGATCACTCCGGCAGTAATGAATTCTTTCCGGCTACCGTCGACAGCGTCGTTCAGGAAAACACGAAAACCAACATGACGGGCATGGAAGAGTTCAGCAAAACCAAAGCGAAATTCCTGCCCAAACGCACGTTCAAAGACAAGCTGTCCATCGGCAAAGGCAAAGACCAGGTCGACCTTTATTACTTCGGAGCGGGCCACACCAGCGGCGATGCGTTCATCGTTTTTCCTGCGCTGCGCACGATCCACACGGGCGACATGTTCGCGCAAAAAATGCTGCCGCTCGTCGATCGTATGGTCGGAGGCAGCATCGTCGCGTATCCGCAGACGCTCGCGAAGGCAGCTGCCGGCATACGGGACGTGGATACGGTCATACCGGGCCATCGGCCTGTTACGACATGGAACGAATTCAAGGAATTTGGCAGCTTTGTTCAGGACTTTGTGAACTTCGCGCGCACCTCAATGAACGCGAAGAAAACGGTCGAGCAGGCGGCGAAGGAATACAAGGTTCCGGCGCAATACAAAGGGTACGTCGTCACCATCTACCCTCAACTGGTCAGCGCGCAGACGCTCCTGCAGACTGCATACGAGGAAATGAAGAAGTAGGCCGTTAGAAGCTCAGTCCTCCGCGCTGGGAGCCCTCAACGGCGGCTTGCCGAACTTCTCGCGAAGCGAGTTGATCACATTCATCACCGCAGGCTGGCCGATGATTTTTGCCTCCAGCCGCTGCTTCCCTGGAAAATCCAGCAGTGTGATTCCGATGAGCATCGTCAGGAGTCCCTGCCCCGGAAGGACGAGCATCGCAATACCTGCCAGCAGAAATATCGCCCCGGCCAGATTCTTCAAGAGAACCGCAATGAAACGCAGCAGCGGATGGCTGTCTTTCAGCCATGGATTGCGATGGCGAACAAGGAAATAGTCCTCGGGCAAGCGAATGAGGATGAAGGGGATCGTTACCAGGGTCGCCACGAAGGCGACCACGGATGCGACCGCCAACGCGATCAGCGTTTCTTTCGGAACGGCTCCGAACAACTTCGAGAAAATCCCACCCATCCCTCCAGATGTTAACGCATTAGAAGGCGAGCCGGGCGGCAAGCTGCACGGCCCTTCCAGGCCTTGCGCTGCTGATGACTCCAAAATCCGCTGCGCCGTACGTGAGTCCGGGCAGGTTAAAATTGGCGTGATTCAGCAGATTGTAGAACTCGCTGCGCAGATCGAACTTCACACTCTCGGTCAATTGGAACGACTTTTCGAGCGTGAGATCCGTCGTAAACAGAGGCGAGCCGCGCAACACGGATCGCGGTGAATTGCCGAAGGTGAATTGAGCGGGCGCCGCAAATGCCGTTGTGTCGAACCAGCGCGCAACCGTTCTTTCGCTCTTAGGCAGCTCAGGTTTCCGAAGCAGATTCGGCCGCTGCGGTCCTGCGGAAAATGCATTGGTCGCATTCGAGCTCGTGAAGACCGTGAACGGAGGGCCGGACATCCAGGTCTCCAGCAGGCCCAGCTTCCAGCCGCCGAACGCCGATTTCAGAAGACCGTTCGACTTTGGCCCCGGCAGTTCGTAGAGGAGAGTCAGGACGACATGATGCGGAACGTCGCTGGCGCTCAGCCCTTTATCGAGACGACGGTTGTAAGCATCCATGTAGTTGCCCGTCATTCCGTATTCACTGGTCGCTTCGACGTCGTCGATGAATTTGGAAAATGTGTAATGAGCCAGAAATGAGAAGGTGCCGCTCATCCTCTTCTCCGCGCGAACGAAACCGCCGTGGTAGGTCGAGTTTCCGATCGAGGGATTGATCCAACGCACATCGCTGAACTGCGGAAACGGCCGTCGGGCCTGCGCATCGCCGGGACCCATGAGGTCCGTCGGCACCTGATTCAGAGTGAGATCGCTGCCGTTCAGGTGATGGCTGATATTTCCGATGTAACCGAGTTCGAACAGCACGTTGGCTGTCAGTTCACGTTGAAGGTTCAGGTTGTACTGATACGAGACGGGCGCCACCTGCCGCGGGTCAAAGAACGAGACCGCCGTATTCGGTCGTTGCCCGAGAGGCACAGCCCCGAACGCGGCATTTCGCTCCGGTCGGACGACAGCCGGGAAACCATCGCGCAGGCGAAACGCGCTCTGCAGGTCTGCCTGGGACACAACGTGGCTTGCAGTCGTGGAGAAGCCAAGCGAAGCCGTGTCGCCGATCGTCGCGTCTACGGTCTGGCCATAAAAGATTCCGGCCCCGCCACGAATCAACGTGTCTTTCTTGAAGGGCAGGCGATAAGCGAAACCGAACCGCGGTCCGAAGTTGTTTTTGTCGGTCGCGAATGCCCGCTCGGGCGTTCCGTTTACGCCTGCGAATGTAACGACACCGGGCGTTCCGGACACCGGATTAGTTGCCGTGGCATCGAAGGAATTCATCGTGTTCCCAACGGCGCGGCGCGGCAGCTCGAGGTCGTATCGGAATCCATAGTTGAGTGTCAGGTTCTTCGTAACGCGCCAGTCGTCCTGAGCGAAAAAGCCCCAGTAAGTGGCGCGCGTCGTGATTTGATCGGAGACCTGGATATTGGCCGCGTTGACTTCACCGAGCAGCAGACTCGCCAGGGCGTTTCCGGTGTTCGCCACTCCGGGCAGGCTCGTGATCAACGGCGTGATCGTGAAACTTCCCGCAGAACTGCGGTCGCGGATTTCGCTATTGCCGCCCATCCGCACCTCGGTTCCGAATTTCAAGGCATGACTTCCTCGCGTCCACGAAAGTGTGTCGATGAACTGGCGGTCCAGAATCGGAGTCTGAATACGGAAAACGCGTGTCGAGTTCCCGAGCGATGCATAACCCGGAATCGTGAAGGCCGGAAACGCGGCTTCGCTGACACCGTTGAGCCCGATCTTCGCGGCAAGATTCTCCATGTGCCCCGGCCGCGTATCGATGAATTTGCGGCGAAGGTACGTGAAACGCAGTTCATGGATCACACTCGAATTGAAGATGTGCGTGTATGCGCCGAGGATGCTTTGAATGCGGACATCCGTCATATCTCCCAGGGGGTCGGATTCCGGTATGCCGTACGTGCCGGACGCGTACGTGTCGCTGTCGTTGATGTAGTAACGCGCGGTCAACAGGTCTTTCTCGCTCAGCCGATGATCCACGCGTCCCAGCACGATGTTGCGATTGAGCGTGCTCGCGCTCGTTCCGACGTAATTGCTGGCGTTCGTGACCGTCCCCTGCCGGTTCGGCAACGGAAAGTAGTCGAGCAGGACACTGGCAACGGGATCGATCCGATCCGGGGGAATGATGTTGTTCGGGAATGCCTCGCGATTTCGGCCGGCGGTTGTCGCCGGGTCAAAGATCAGGACCGGTTCGCCCGCGCTGTTTCGCAAATCGGAGAAATCACCTCGACGATTAGCCAGCGTCGGTACGGTCGATGTGATGGTGTCGCTGGTCTTTTGCCGCGTTTGCTCCCACGACGCGAAGAAATGCGTTTTGTCCTTGATGATCGGGCCGCCCAAAGTGCCGCCAAACTGATTCAGGCGGATCGGCTGTTTCTTCGCTGCAAAGAAATTTCGCGCATCGAGGGCATCGTTACGCAGCGACTCGAAAATGCTTCCATGAAGCTGGTTCGTGCCCGACCGGGTCGACATCGACACGACACCACCTGTCGAATGTCCAAACTCGGCCGAGTAATTATTCGCGATGACCTTGAACTCCTGCATGGCGTCGACCGGCAGGCTGACCAACTGCTGCGCGCGTGTCAGACCCACGGCATTCGTTGCATTGCCGCCATCCAGAATGAATGTCTGATTGCGAGCGCGGCCGCCGGCGACGGAAAAGACGGGATAGTTTTCAGCGGTGCCGGTACCACTGTCGATCATCACAACACCCGGCGCCAGCGCCGCGAGCGATGAGGCAGCCCGGTTCGGCAGAGGCAGCGCGGCGATCATCTGCCGCGTGACGGCCTGGCCGATATCGGACGTTTGGGATTCGATCAGCGGGGCTGCTTCCGTCACCTCGACGGAAGAGTTGACCGACGTAACCTGCAATACTACGTCGATAGCCAGCGTCTGGCTGACCTGCAACGTAATGGGGCCGCGCAAAAACGGCCCAAATCCCGGCAAGTTCGCTTCGAGCCGAAACGTTCCAGGAGGGAGCGCGGCAAAACGGTAGATGCCACTCTCATTCGAGATGGTGTCGAGCCGTGAGCCGGTCTCTGGATTAGTTAGGGTCACATCGACCCCGGGCAGCGCCCCACCCGTGATATCCGTTACCGAACCCGTTATGGAACTGCTTCCGGTCTGTGCGACCAGTGACGTTGAAAGTGAAAGAAGTATCAGAAGAATCTGAGAGATGCGCCGTGTCATGAATGTCATCGTTCGTCCTCTTTAAGCCGATATAACAGATACAGTCTATCTAATAGATCGACTAGTTTGATTGTGCGCTGACGACGAGTCAAGCAAAAATTCCGAAGGCGCTTGCTAGACTTGGTCGCGTGTTTGGGCAAACGCGATGGAAATCATGGCTTGTAATCGTTGGGGTGGCTGCTATTGCCGCCGGGTTTGCCTACCACGTCGCTGTTCATCCGATGGATTTCCGTGTTTATCACTACGGCGCCCGCGGGGTGTTCGATGGGACACGGCCGGTCTACGGCGAGACCAGCGGACTGGGCTGGCCGATGCATTATCGTTATCCGCCGCTGTTTCTATTGCTGTTCGCGCCGCTGGCGATGTTGCCGTTGGGACCGGCTGCAGCTGTGTGGGTCGTTGCGAAGATCAGTACGCTGGGTTGGCTGCTGGTTGAGGCATGGAGACGCGGGTTGCAGCCCGCGATGACGTATTGGATCGTTCCGTTCCTTTTTATCGCGCCCTACATCATTGAGGAATTCCGCTACGGCAACGCGCAGTTTTTCGTTGTCGCGCTGGCCATTGCAGGGTTGTGGACCGCTCGCAGCCGGCCCGCGCTCGCAGGCGCCGTTCTGGGACTTGCGATCAGCGTGAAGGTATGGCCGTTGTTCTTTCTTCCCTACCTCGCCGCACGGCGTGACTGGAAACCGGTCGCATACACACTCGGCTTTGTTCTCGTACTCGCGGTTTTGCCTTCGATTTACTTCGGCGTGCAGGGAAACATCGATCTGCTTGGGCAATGGTTCATGCAGGAATATCAAACCCAGCTGAGCGAAAACGAGATCTGGTTTCCGAATCAGTCGCTGCGAGGCGTCCTTATGCGTTATCTGACAGTGGTCGATTACTCGCAGGTTCCGGATTCGAACTACTCGCAGATCAATGTTGCCGCGCTGGATCCCTCTGCCGTTCGACTCTTGTGGATGGTCCTGGCAGGTGGACTCTACGCAGCGTTTCTCTTCCTGGCAAACAGGCGGCGGCACGGCAACGGTTGGCTCGATCACGCATTGGCGTTTTGTCTCGTCGCGCTATTGCAGCCGTTCACTCAAAAGTATGCCCTTGCGGTTCTGCTCCCACCGGCGGTTGTGACGTCCTGCCTCATGAAGGATCGCTGGATTCGAACCCTGCTGTATTTCGCAACAGTCCTCGTCCTCATCCAGCCGCTGGCGCCAGGAGCCGGCGCTCAGCGGCTGCTGCAGGTCCTGGGACTGGATTTCGGCGCAACGCTGCTTTTAACCATTGCGATCGCCCTGGCGTGCCTGGAATTCTCGGACGATTCATTCAGTTGTTACAAAATTGAAACTCGATCCTGACAGCCTGTATGCCATGCAAACCGTCCTGGTCCCTGTTCGAACCGCGGAAACCATTCTGGATGAGCTAGAGGAAATCTACGATCACATCACGCAGCGCGCCTACGAGATATCGGTCAAGCGCGGAGGACTCCGGACGCTGGATGTTGAGGACTGGCTCGCCGCGGAACAGGAACTACTCTTTAAGCCGGAAGTCCGTGTCGAAGAAGCAGGTCAACAGATTACGGTAACCGTCCGGATCGGCGACGTTCGGCCAATGGATGTACAGCTGCTGGTGACACCGGACGCGATGGTGATCCAGGCGGATTTGCGCTGGGCATCCAAAAAGGCTTTTCGGACTGTCGAATTTCCGCACCGTATCGTTGTCCGGAAGGCCGAGGCCCGCTACGAAAACGGCTGTCTGATCGTGACGGCCTGATCCCGCTCTCGACTGGCAAGGCGCCCCTCCCGCATAATCAAGCGTAGCCTTGTAACAATAGTTTAATAATTTCGAAATGAAATCCTCATCATCGACAGTCACATTTGTTGGCTCTGTGCCGACCATCGCCGCTATTGATGTTGGTAGCAACGCTATTCGTCTGGTGATAGCGAATGCCAATGCCGAAGGCGGGTATCAACCAATCTACAGCGTTCGCGAGCCGGTACGGCTGGGACAGGACGTCTTTACAAAAGGCGCGATTTCAGCGCACACGATCGACCGGACCGTGCAGACTTTCATCGATTTCAAACAGAAGCTGAAGGAACACGGGGCGACGCACGTCAAGGCCGTTGGAACGAGCGCTTTACGCGAAGCATCGAATCGGGACAGCGTATTGAAGGCAATCCAGAAGGCCACGGGAATCGAGATCTCCATCATCGGCGGCGAGGAAGAGGCGCTTCTGATCCATCAGGCGGCCAAGCAGGCAGTGAATTTGAAGAACAAAGTTGCGCTGCTGATCGATATCGGCGGCGGCAGCGTGGAAGTTGTTCTGGCCGACGACACAAACGTGCGCTGCACCGAAAGCTTCGCGATGGGCAGTGTGCGGCTCCTGAAAATCCTGGATGAGAAGGCGGGCGAGGAGCGATTCAATCAACTCGTCACCGAATACGTCGACGCCACACAAAGACGGCTCGAACAGGAAATAGGCAATCAAAAGATCGACGTTTGTGTAGGCACCGGCGGGAGTATCGAATCGATCGGCGATCTGCGGAAGGAAATGTTCGACAAGAACAGCAATCAGAAGGTCACCGTCGACGAATTGAAATCCCTCGTCAAGAAGCTGCGTGGAACCACCTTCGAGGAACGCATTCAAAACTTTCGCCTCCGTCCGGATCGCGCTGATGTGATCGTACCGGCAGCTATCGTCCTGCTGAAGATCGTGCAGCAGGCGGGTGTTGCGGAGGTTGTCATTCCCGGGCTGGGCCTGAAAGACGGCGTCCTCCTCCAGATCATTTCGGAATTGCGGGATCAGGAAAAGCGGTTGTACCGCGATCAGGTCATCGATTCGGCGCGCCGCCTCGGCAAGCGTTACTTCTTCGATGAAAAGCACGCCACGATCGTTGCGAAACTTGCGACGGACATCTTCGATCAGACTCAGGCTTTCCACGAACTCGACACGGAGGCCCGGCTAATCCTCGAAGTCGCGGCGATCTTGCACGACATTGGGCATTACGTCAACGTCGCGAATCACCATAAACACACGATGTATCTCATCCAGGCGAGTCCGCTGATCGGTCTCACGCAGCTTCAAATGGATATGGTGGCGAATGTAACGCGCTACCATCGGAAGTCGGCGCCGAAGATGACGCACAAACCGTATGAAGACCTGCCGCCGAAACAGCGATTAACGGTCTCCAAGCTGGCGGCGGTCCTTCGACTGGCGGACGCGCTCGATCACGAACACAGGTCAACCGTTGAGAGTGTGGAAGTTGAATACAAGCGCCCCAAATTCACGTTTCGCTTGAAGGGAAAGGGCGACATGCTTCTGGAAAAATGGGCGCTGTCGGCAAAGCGCGATATGTTTGAGAGCGTCTTCGACGCTAACGTTGTTGTGGAGGATCTTGTAACCGATGGCTCCGGCAAAGAAAAATGACGCTCCCGGGAAACTGATCGCGGTCGAAGGACTCGACGGCTCCGGCAAATCGACACAGGTGTATCTGCTGAAGCGCTGGCTGGAACTGGAAGGCTACAAAGTCTTCTTCACGGAGTGGAACTCGTCCGCCATCGTAAAAAAAGCGACACGGAAGGGAAAGAAGCGGCAGCTTCTTACCGCGACGACGTTTTCGCTGATCCATTGCACGGATTTCGCGGACCGCTACGAACGGCAGATCATGCCGCTTCTGAACGCCGGATACATCGTGCTGGCCGATCGATACGTCTTCACCGCTTTCGCAAGAGACGCCGTGCGGGGCTGCGACCGCGCATGGCTCAGGGAACTCTACAGTTACGCGGTTCCTCCGGACGTTACCTTCTATTTTGAAGTTCCGCTGAAAACCGCTCTCGGCCGCATCCTGGATGGCCGGACGAGTGTGAAGTATCACGAAGCCGGAATGGATATGGGCTACTCGAAGGATCCATACGAGAGCTTTCGGATTTTTCAAGGCAAGATCAATCAGGAATACCGCCGGATGACGCGTGAATACGACTTCATCAAAGTCGATGCAACAGAGCCTCCGGACGTTCAACAGACCAAAGTGCGGGAAATCGTCGAAGGCAAAATCGATCTGCCACGGTATCGATGGCACGGCTCGATGTTTCCCCGGCACGTGTCATAACCATGCAGAAGCCAAAACGATTTTACGGAAAAGGACTTCCAGGAGTAGATCTGGAGCAACTGAAGGGGCAGCTTATCGTTGTCGAAGGCGCCGACGGTTCAGGCCGGTCGACGCAGATCGATCTTCTTCGAAACTGGCTCGAACGCCGCGGCCATCCAACCGTCAATGTCGGACTTAAAAGATCCACGCTCGTGGCTCGCGAACTGGAACAAGCCATGAACGGCAACATTCTGGGCACACGAACTCTCAGTTTGTTTTATGCGACGGATTTTGCCGACCAGCTCGAAAACCGGATCATTCCTGCCCTTCGATCCGGGTTCATCGTTCTCGCCGACCGATATATCTACACGCTGATGGCCCGATCCATCGTCCGGGGCGTCGAGCCGGCATGGATTCGCAGCGTGTACGGCATCAGCCTTATTCCAGATGCAGTTTTTTACCTGACGGTCAGCCCGAAGATTCTGGTCGAGCGCAATCTGCGGAAGCATCTGGTCCTGGACTATTGGGAATCCGGAATGGATATGCACCGGACATCGAACATGTACGGAAGCTTCATCGAGTATCAACGGCTCATACAAAAAGAACTCAAAGCCATGCAGGATCTCTATGGCTTCGAGACCGTGGATGGGAACCGGTCTCCGAGGGCAATCCAGCATGAACTGCGAGCAAAGATCGAAGTGATATTGAACGGCAAGGTACATCGCAGCCAAGAGGGAAGTGATGACTCAGACAGTTCGGAAAGAATTGCTCGCACAGCTACAACACTTGCGAACGGAAGTAAAAGAGATCGGGCGAGTGTACGTGGCCAATCTGCAACGCGACATCGTTCAGTTGATCGACTTTCTGAATGAGAAACCGCACCAGCGGACGGCTATTGCGCAGATGAAGGAACGGCTCGAGGCTATCAGCCTCAAACCCGAGAAAGGCCGCCGAAAGGATCTGCGCAGGATCGAAAACGCCGTTCGCGCAATGCGAAAAGTCGCTCTGACCGACAAAAAACCTCAATAAATGGAAATCTACATTCTCCGTCACGGTATTGCTGTGGAGAGAGGCACCGGAGGGTATAAACGCGACGGTGACCGTCCGCTGACCAAAGAGGGCGAAGAAAAGATGCAACAGATCGCCGAGGCCATGCTCGGCATGGGCCTGCAGTTCGATCTGATTCTCTCGAGCCCGTATGCCCGGGCGGAAAAGACCGCGCGGATCGTTGCGGATGAACTCGACGATGAAGTCACGTTCACCAACCAACTTTTACCCGATGGCAACGCGCTCGAGCTGATCGCCGAGATCAATGACGAAAAACCGCAACGCGTATTGCTCGTCGGTCACGAACCGGACTTGAGCCGCCTTATTTCAGTCCTGATAACCGGAGAAAGCGACGCGTCAATCGAGATGAAAAAAGGCGGCCTCTGCAAACTCACATCCGACAAACTGACGTTCGGCCAGTGCGCCGTCTTGAACTGGCTGCTCACGCCGAAGCAGCTTCGCTCACTCCGCTAGTAGTTCCACTGCACCTGGATCCCGACGCGGTTCGCGTTTTTTGTAACGTCGTATGGGAATATCCCTGTTCTGGTTCGGCGAAACGTTCGCGAGTAGAGCGGAGTGATCTCGATTTCCGGCCATGGCGCGAATTCGAAGCCAAGGTCCAGTTCATTTATCCGATCGTTCGGAGCATTCCGCGCAAACTTTCGGCCGCCGTCGAAATAGTTCCAGCGCGCAAACGGAAACAAGAAGGTCTGGCTGCCCTGTTTTCTGCGCAGGTAGTTGACCTGAACATATCCGCCATTTAAAAAGGTCGACTCGATCCGTCGGAAATCGGAGCTGAGTTCAGGACCGCGGCCGATATTCCACTCAGTTTCGATACCCAGAGGTTGCGGATACCAGATCGCTGACAGCGCGACCCGCTGATCGATCACGCCCCTCAGGGGGATGGTCGGCGTTATCGATGTCGTACCTACGGTTATGGTTTGTGGCTGCGTCACAAACTTGCCGTGATAGGCCTGCAACCCGAGCTCGAAAAACTTTCCGCCGCTGGTCTTGAACGGATAACTCACTCGTGCGACACCATGCACAATTCCATTCAGATCGGGACGGTTTGGTCCCTGGCCGGCGTAGATGCCTGCTGCAACCACTCCGTAGTCACCCGAGCCTTTGAGCGGGCCCAGATCTCGGAAGCGCTGTCGCGCTTCAGACGGTGCCCACATGAAGTACGCCCCGTAATCGCGTTCACCCTCGACTGCGCTGTTGATGGAATCCGCCCGTTCAAACGGCCCGCGATTCGAACTCGATTGCATATTCGACCAGCCGTAGGGAACCTTCGACTGGCCGATCCGGAAGCGAAACTCCTTCTTGCTGTCGAGTGAGATGTCCCCGTAAAGATCCCGCATTTGCAGCGAGAAATCAGCCGCGCCCGTCGATCCGTTAAAGTCGGTCTGCGCGTACAGGGTGAGATGATTGGTGATGTCTCCGCTGAAGACCAGGCGGCCTCGCCGGATCAGTATGCTCTCGTTCGGATTGACGGAGCGATCGGCTGGAATCTCGAGCGGCGGACCCTCCTCCGAATACACATTGCTGTGCCGGAACTGTGTATAGCCGCGAATGGAAATCTTTTCATACCATTTGTTGGCGAGCGCCTGGGTCACGACCGCTTTCTGCTGATCGAGGAGTTGCTGTGTGGTCGGTGCCTGCGTGGTCTGCGCCGGAGGTACTGCGCGCGCCGGGATGACCAGCGCTGCAGGAACAACGGTGGCCACGGGCGGCGCGGGATTGATCGTGGACAGCGCCCGCTCGATCCGCGTGAGTTGTGTCTTCAGTTCATCGATTTCTCTCGTCTGTTCGTTAACGATCCGCGTGAGCCGTTCGATTTCTTCAGACTGAGCCCAGACCGCACTTGACCAACAAAGCACCACAACCACCGCTGTCGCCAGTTTCATCCTTAGTCCTCCTCGTTGCGAAATGTTCTTGAAACGGTTTTGTAACAAGTCCGAAACAAGATAACGGTTTTGCGGCGGACCGCATGGCAGGTGGGCGTAAGTTCACAGAAAAGTCACATATTTTTAGTCCTGCGTTAACAAAAGTCGGATCGAGCTACACAGGCAAGCGGATGGTAAACGTCGAGCCGGACCCGACGAGGCTGGACACGCTGATCGTGCCGCCCTGACTTTCGATGGCGTGCTTAACGATGGACAGACCGAGCCCGGTACCGCCGGAATCGCGTGTTCGCGCTTTATCCACACGGTAAAAGCGCTCGAAAATCCGGGGCAGTTCATCGGAAGGAATACCATGGCCGGTATCGCTCACGGCGAGTTTCAACGTACTGCCGACAACTTCCGCCGAAACCGTGATCCTTCCGCCGGGACGGTTGTAATACATCGCGTTGTCGATCAGGTTTGAGAGTGCGGTCGAAAGACGCACGCGGTCTGCCTGAATCTCGAAGGGTGCGCATTCTATCAACACCGTCAGTTCCTGAAGGCGCAGAGGGTTCTTTCGAGACGCGATCTGTTCTTCAATGAGAGCTCGCAGCGGGATGTGTTCCTTCGTCGACGGAACCTCGGCCTCGAGCCGTGCCAGAGTCAATAGATCGCTGACCAGAGCCTCGAGGTGCTGCGCGTTTCTCTCGATTGTTTTCAGAAAATCCGACGCGATCTTCGGATCGTCCTTGGCGCCGGACATCAACGTCTCCGCGTATCCCCGAATGGACGTCAACGGTGTTTTGAATTCATGCGACACGTTCGCGACGAAGTCGCGACGCATTCGTTCCGTTCGCCGGATGTCCGTAAGATCGTGGAAGACGACGACCACGGACTCGATGCCGCCTGCTGCGGATGGAACGGGCGCTACGTTCGCCTGCAAAATCCTTCCGCTCCCTGCCGAGATCTCCAGAGTGTGAGCGGATCCGCCTTCGGCGACTTCGCGGACGGCTTTCTCCAGCTCAGGACGCCGGAAGATTTCCAGCGGTGTTTTACCGACCAGATCGCGTTCGGTCTCGAGAATCTTTCGAATCGAGCTGTTCGTCAATGTCACACGGCCGCCGCGGTCGAGAACCAGAACGCCCTGCCCCATGGCTTCCAGAATCTGCTCCAGCCGCTGCTTTCCATTGGTGAGCTCCTGAAACTGCCTGCTCAGGTTCTGCGCCATCGTGTTCAGTGAGGTGCCAAGCGCTGCGATCTCTTCATCGCCGGTGATGGGCAGTCGTTGGTCGAGATCGCCGGAAGCCAGCTTGCGCGAGGCATCAGCAATGTCGTGAAGAGGACGCGTCACAAGAATTCGTACGCCATAGCTGAATATGAGCGTGAGGCCGATCGCGGCAACCGCGACGAGGAGCAGTTCCGAGAAGCGGAAGAATGACGAAAGGACGAAAGTAACCAGGACAATGATGAGAACGTTCCAGGCGATTAATCGGGAATGTAGCCGGAACGCCATAGTTCAGGAGTCTTCTACGGAAGTTTCGATGCGATAGCCGACGCCACGAACAGTTTCAACGTGCAGCCCATCCTGGCCAAGTTTCTCGCGGAGACGGCGGACATGCGTGTCCAGCGTTCTCGACACGGCTTCTCCATGGTAGCCCCAGACCTTGTCCATGAGCGCTGCGCGTGTCAGAACGTTGCCCCGGGCGAGCATCAACTCATGCAGCAGATCGAACTCCTTCGAGGTGAGTTCGACTTCCCGGCTGCCGAGGAAGCACTGCCGGCGCGCGGGATAAATCTGGATCCTGCCGGCGCGCAGCATGTCGCTTCGCTGCTCCTTCATGCGGCGGAAAATGGATTTCACACGAAGGATGAGTTCACGCTGGCTGAATGGCTTGGAAACGTAATCGTCTGCTCCGAGTTCGAATCCGATGACGCGATCGATTTCCTCGCCGCGGGCAGTAAGCATGATTATGGGAATCCGGCGGGAATTATCGCGCTGGCGCAGAGTGCGGCAAACTTCCATTCCATCGATGTCGGGAAGCATCAAATCGAGAATGATCAGATCAGGCGCCTGTTTCTGAACGGATTCGAGGGCCTTTTGGCCGGTTCCGGCCGTGGCGACCTCGAAGCCGGCCTGGCCGAAGTTGTAGCTGACAAGTTTCTGAATGTCGGGGTCGTCATCGACGATCAAGACGCGTTGCATGCCGGATATCCTGGCCTCTCACCAAAAAGATCACCATCTCAGCGATATTGGCGGAGTGATCGCCAACCCGCTCGAGATGCTTTGCAATGAAGATCAGTTTAATGGCCCGCGATATCGCTCGCGGGTCTTCCAACATGTATGTCAGAAGTTCGCGGAAGATCTGTTCGTAAAGATCATCGACGATGTTGTCGTTCGTAATGACTTTTTCTGCAAGGTCCGCGTCCGAATTCACGAACGCGTCGAGACTTTCTTTCAGAATCTTCTGCGCCGCGTCGGCCATGATCGGCAGGTCGACGAGCCGCTTCAACTCGGGCTCCTGGATCAACTCCAGGCCGCGTTCAGCGATGTTGACCGCGATATCGCCGATGCGTTCGATGTCTTTGACGATCTTCAGAGCCGTCGCTATGAACCGCAGGTCCCGGGCAACTGGCTGTTCGAGCGCGAGGACTTCGTAACAGGTGTTGTCGATTGCGATTTCGAGCTTGTCGAGTTCATCGTCGCGCTGAATAACCTCTTCGGCCAGCGACGGCTTGCGCTCGACCAGCGCCCGGATCGCATCGGATATCATCTGCTCGGCCTGATGGCTCATGAGCAGAAGCTTGTCCTTCAGCTCCCGCAGCTGTTGCTCGTAATGCTTACTGGTGTGTTCGCGATCCGGCATATCCCGTCTCCACTTATCCAAACCTTCCGGTAATGTAATCCTCCGTTTCACGCTTCGCAGGCGCCGTGAACAGTTTCTTCGTCTCGCTGAATTCGACGAGCCGGCCCGTCAAAAAGAATCCGGTCTCGTCCGAAATTCGCGCCGCTTGCTGCATGTTATGAGTCACAACGATGATCGTGTAGTTCTGCTTCAGGTTATAAATCAACTCTTCGATCTTTGCTGTCGAAATCGGATCGAGCGCCGACGCCGGCTCGTCCATCAAAATGACTTCGGGCTCGACGGCGAGAGCCCGCGCAATGCATAGCCTTTGCTGCTGGCCGCCCGAAAGCGACATTGCCGAGCGATGCAGACGATCTTTGACCTCTTCCCATAATGCAGCGGCCGTCAGAGTCTTCTCGACGATCTGATCGAGTTGGACTCGCTTTTTTGCAAGTCCGTTGACACGGACCCCATAAGCGACATTGTCATATATCGACATCGGAAACGGATTGGATCGCTGGAAAATCATTCCCACACGCCGCCTGAGGTCGATGACGTCCATGTTGTCGGAGTAGATATCTGCGCCGTCCAACTGCACTTTGCCCTGCAGCCGGGCGTTTGGAATCAGATCGTTCATCCGGTTCAACGATCGAAGAAACGTGGACTTACCGCAGCCTGAAGGTCCGATCAGCGCCGTGACGAATTGGGGCCGGATCCTCATGGAAACGTCGTAAAGCGCCTGATTGTTTCCGTAAAAGAAATTGGCGTGGCTGACGTCGATCTTTACCGAGTCGGCCATTTATTATTCAGGTGGAGTTGGGAGAAGGTCTGCAACGACAACATTCGAAAGATATGATACCCGAGATTATTATTACAGTGCCGTAAACATCTTGAGAACAGACCGCTACCATTCCAGCAACAAAAAGTTCACATAGTTGTCACCATTGTCACGGAACGATCTGTGGCATTGGATAGATGCTGTGTCGAAAAAAATTTTGATCGTCGAAGACGAAAGCGATCTCGTCAAATTGCTTAAATACAACCTGGAAAAGGAAGGGTTCAGGGTCAATTACGCCACTGATGGATCGCTGGCGCTCGCGGAAGCGCGGCGGGACCCACCGGATCTGGTGATTCTGGACTTGATGCTCCCCGGACTCGACGGACTCGAGGTATGCCGCCAGTTGCGCCGAAATGAGCGGTTCGTCCGCGTTCCCATCCTGATCCTTTCGGCTCGCAGCGAAGAAGCCGATAGAGTTGTCGGCCTGGAGCTCGGCGCCGACGATTACGTCACCAAGCCGTTCAGCACTCGGGAGATGATTGCCCGGGTCCGCGCGCTGCTACGACGAAACGAACCCGCAGGACCTCCGCAGTCGCGAGTCCATCGCGGCGCCATGATGATCGATCCCGCGGCACATAGCGTCAGTGTCGATGGACGCCAGGTCGAACTTAGTGCGCTCGAATTCAAACTGCTACACTACCTCGCGGCCCACCCGGGCATGGTTTTCTCGAGAAATCAGTTACTCGATAATGTCTGGGGAAATGATCGTACGGTAACTCCGCGGAGTGTGGACGTATACATTCGCCGCATACGCGAAAAAATTGAAACCAGACCTCAGGATCCGTCGTTCGTGCAGACGGTTCACGGCGTCGGCTACCGCTTCTCATCAACTGGAGACATGGAATGAAAAAGACCGCGTTTGTCCTGGCTTTCGCTTTCGCATGCTGGAGTTGCACGAGCGAAATAACACCCGTCAAGAGCGAGAACGCGCAACCGGCGGGGCTGATTCTCGTCAACGGCGCCGGTGCAACTTTTCCGGCTCCCATCTACTCGAAGTGGTTTGCTGAGTATCATCGAAAGTTTCCTGCTATCCAGATCAACTACCAGCCGATCGGGTCGGGCGGCGGTATCCGCCAGCTTATGGAAGGAACCGTCGACTTCGGAGCGTCGGATCAACCGATGAAGGACGAACAACTCAAAGACGCAAAAACCAAGGTCCTTCACTTTCCGACTGTCCTCGGCGCGGCCGTTGCTGCGTACAACATTCCTGGCCTAACGGAAGAATTGAGTTTCACACCGGACGCGTTGGCCGGCATTTTCCTGGGCAAGATCACGAAGTGGAATGCTCCTGAAATCAAGAAAGCCAACGCAAGTGTCAACCTGCCGGATAAAGACATTGTGGTCGTTCACAGATCCGATGGCAGCGGAACGACGTATGTGTGGGTCGACTATCTTTCAAAGGTCAGCCCCGAGTGGAAATCCAAAGTGGGCGTGAACGCGTCAGTAAACTGGCCGGTAGGGCTCGGCGGAAAAGGCAGCGAAGGAGTTACCGGGCTGATCAAACAGACTCCAAACAGCATCGGCTACGTTGAGCTCGTTTACGCCCTTCAGAACCAGATACCCTTCGGCAAGGTCCGCAATGCAGCCGGAAACTTCGTCAAGGCGGATCTCGCGAGTGTGACTGCAGCAGCAGCTGGAGCTGCACAAACGATGCCTGCGGATTTTCGTGTGTCGATCACGAACGCTGAGGGGCCGGACGCGTATCCGATTTCGAGCTTTACTTGGCTCCTGATACCGGACAAAATTCCCGATCCGGCAAAGAAGAAGGTCATCGTCGACTTCCTGCAATGGATGCTTACGGATGGCCAAACCATGGCTGAAGCCCTCTCATATGCCAAGCTCCCTGCAGAAGTCGTGGCCATGGAGCAGAAGGTCATTCCAGCGATTCAATAGTGAGCGGCTGCGAACGCAAGCGCGTTTAGCGCGCAGCCATAAAGAAAATGCGGGCCGAAAAGACAATCAGCGAAACCAATGCCGCGCCTCCTCCGCTCGCCCCGGTGAAGCGCCGTCACAACCGCGGTGACCGGATCGCACATGTGACGACAGCTGTTTTCGCCTCCGTGATCATCATTATTACCGCGCTGCTTTTCATCGAGCTTTTCAGAACATCGACGCTGAGCCGTGAAAAATTCGGGTGGGCTTTCCTGACTCAGTCCACCTGGGATCCAGTGGCGGATGAGTTCGGCGCGCTTCCGTTCATTTACGGCACAGTCGTGACCTCGGCCCTCGCGTTGCTCATCGCGGTTCCTATCGGAGTCGGCGCGGCCATCTTCTTGTCGGAACTTGCGCCGGTCCGCGTATCGAGTGTTCTGGCGTTCATCATCGAGCTGCTGGCGGCCGTTCCGAGCGTCATTTACGGCTTGCTGGCGATCTTCACGCTTGTGCCGTTTCTACGCGACTACTTGTCGCCGGCACTCCAGAACTCACTCGGCTTTCTTCCAGTTTTCCAGGGCAGGCTCTACGGCGTGAGCTTGCTCGCCGGCGGGTGCATCCTGGCGATCATGGTTCTTCCGTTCATTATTTCGATTTCCAGGGAAGTTCTTCTCGCAGTGCCGCGCGAACAGCGCGAAGCATCCCTCGCTCTGGGCGCCACCCGATGGGAAACCGCATGGCACATCGTCGTGCCCTATGCAAAGGCCGGCATCTTCGGTTCGATCTTTCTTTCCCTTGCCAGGGCGCTGGGCGAAACGATGGCGGTGACGATGGTCATCGGCAACGATCCGAAGATCAATCTGTCGTTCTTCGCGCCCGGTTATTCCATCGCAGCCGTGATTGCGAATGAGTTCTCCGAAGCAACCAGCAGTATTCACGTTTCCGCTCTTATCGAGTTGGGTCTCGTGCTGTTCTGCATCACGATTCTGGTGAATGCGGTGGCCCGTCTGCTGATTCTCACGACCACGAGACGGGGTTCCGCTGCATGATTCCGCTTCGGACACGCCGCAAGGCCACAAACTTCGTTATGTTCGCGATCACTGCCGTTTGCACGTTAACGGCTGTGTCGGTGCTTTTTTTCATCCTTGGATATCTGCTGTGGCAGGGCGGGCAATCGTTGAACTGGGACTTCTTCACGAAGCTGCCGGCGCCGGTCGGTGAAACCGGCGGCGGATTTGGGAACGCGATCATGGGCAGCGCAAAACTTCTGCTGCTCGCGGGGTTGATCGGCATCCCGATCGGAGTCCTCGGGGGCGTTTATCTCGCCGAGTTCGCCGGTAAAACTTCGGCATTCGTCGTGCGTTACACAACAGACCTCTTGAATGGCGTACCGTCGATCGTGATGGGCATCTTCGCGTACGCAGCCGTCGTGGTGCAGATGGGGCATTTTTCAACCGCTGCCGGCGGCACCGCGCTGGGTGTGATGATGATCCCGATCGTCGTCCGCAGCACCGAAGAGTTCCTCCGCGCCGTGCCCAACACTTTGCGAGAAGGCGCGCTCGCCCTCGGCGCGACGAAGTGGCGCGCCGTAGCCACAGTGGTTATTCCAGCAGCCCTACCGGGCATAACGACGGGTCTCCTGCTCGCGCTTGCCAGAGTCGCCGGCGAAACGGCTCCGTTATTATTCACGGCTTTTGGAAATCAATTCTGGAGTCCGGGCTTTAATCAGCCGACCGCGTCCTTGCCGGACACGATCTTCAAATACGCCATCTCCCCTTATGACGATTGGCGGCGGCAGGCCTGGGCCGCAGGACTTGTTCTTCTGTCACTTGTGCTCGCCGTCAACATCGCCGCGCGCTTCATTCTGCGACGCCAGACGCACACCTCGCACTGATACCCCCAGCTGTAACAAGTTTTTAATAATTCATTCATGAAGCATTGAATGCGCGCGACTACTGTGGGCATTTGATATCAGCCGCCAATATACAAATCACTAACAACTTTAGTTTGAAAAAGGAGGAACTCTTGACTCGAGAGGTTTGCCGAAGTTACGCAGCAGTGCTGGCGCTCGCGTTGTTGGTCGTTCTCGCGGGGCAACCCGTCGCGTGGGCCCAGGCCGGGCCGGCGGGAACGTTATCTGGTGTTGTAAAGGATTCCACAGGAGGGGTCATACCCGGCGTGTCAGTGGTTATTCGAAATATCGGAACAGACTTGACCCGCACGGCAACGACAGATGAAGTCGGCCGCTGGACGCTCTCGGTGCTTCCTCCAGGCTCATACGAGTTGACTTACGAGGCCCCGAACTTCAAGAAGCTGACGCAGGACGGAGTCAAAGTCGAGGCTTCCGTTGCTCGAAACATCGACGCTCAACTGGAAGTCGGCGGGACTGCTGAATCCATGACCGTCACCGAAAACGTGCAACTGGTCACTCCCGACACGGCATCGACCTTCCGGCAGATATCATCGACCGAATTGCTGGAAGTCCCGACATCGACACGAAGCTTCACGCATCTGTTGTCGGCGGAGTCGGGTATCAGCGCGGAACTCCCGCCGGTCCTGACAAACGGGACCGGAAACATTTCGCCTTCCGTGAATGGAACGCGAACAACGAGCACAAGCCTCTCGTTCAACGGCGTCGACGCGACGAATCTCAGTTCAAACGAAGGCTCTCTTTCGAACAACATTGCGCCCGCGCCTGAAACTCTTCAGGAAGTGAAACTCCAAACGAGTTTGTACGACGCATCCACAGGACGCTCAGGCGGCGGCAACTTCCAATTGATCACGAAGAGCGGAACAAACCAGTTGCACGGTAACGTCGACTGGTACGTCCAGAACGAGAAATTCAACGCCAACGATTTCTTCTTCAACAAAGATGGACTCGCCCGGCCGCGCGCCCGCCGCAATGAAGGCGGATTTACCCTGGGCGGGCCGATCAAGCAGGATCGAGTGTTTTTCTTCGGCGGTTATCAACGAACCCAGGCGCTGACCGGCTTCGTTCCGACGGCAACGAGCGTGACGGTGCTGCCCCAGGCGCTGCAACTGATCAACGGCGACCGGACGAAAGAAAACCTCTTCGCGGCGTTCTCTCAATTGAATCCTGGAATTCTGGCTAGTATTCCCAAAGCCCAGTGCGCTTCATCATCGGACCGTGCCTGCATTGCCGACGTTGCCGTGCGATTGCTGAATGTGAAGAATCCGGCAACGGGAGACTACCTGATTCCGGCTCCGCGTTCGGGCGGTCAGATAGTGGGCAACGACGTCAACGCGACAGGTTCGGCGGGCGGAAACCCGTACATCCGTCAGCGGAATAGCTTCCCCGCAACGTTTAAGCAGGATCAATTCACCACCAAACTCGACACGCGCTTTGGTAATTCGAACTCTCTGAGCGGGACATTCTTCTTCTCGAACTTTCCTGGATTCGATCCATTTCCGGATCCGGGAAGTCTGGCGTCGCCGATCACCCTGAAGCGCAACGACCGGAATCGCACGTTGGCGATCTCGGATGTTCACATCCTGAATCCGAAAACAACGAATGAATTCCGGGTTGGATACTTCATGTTGAACAACACGAGAATTCTGGACCAGCCGTTCCTGGGCATCACGAACGAATCGGTCGGCATTCCCAACCCCGCCTCTTTCTTCGATCAGGGGCCCGGAACGCTACGGCTCGGACACTATGTCGGCAGGCCCGGTACGCTGATGGAGCGGTTCTCATTCGGAGGACCGAACGATACGTTCAACCGTCGCGAACAGACGAGTTACAGCGCAGCGAATACGCTCTCCTACATCAACGGCAAGCATTTTCTGCGGGTCGGCGCCGAGTTCAAATATCATCGATTCAATTCCGCGCTTCCTGAAGAACAAGCCACCGAATTTGAAAAATACGACAACTTCACGCAATTCCTGCGTGGCGTCGCGACGGAAGCCGATACACAGTTCGGTATCACGGAAAAACGCTTCCGGTTCCGCGACTGGAGCGCGTTTATTGCCGACGACTTCAAGATCAGCTCCAGACTGACGTTGAATCTGGGAATGCGATGGGAATGGTTCGGCTGGCCCGAGGAACGAGACGGTCGAATTGGGAATTTCGATCCGACACTTGTGACGAACTTCGACAATCCGTTGAACGCGTTCCTGGTGCCCAACAACACACGCAGCACTGGTTTTTCGGCTGTGGATACGGCGGTCGCCGCCACGACTAAGGCGGTCAATCGCCACACCCTGAGTAGCCAGGACCTGAACAATTTCGCGCCGCGGTTCGGATTCGCGTTCACGCCTTTCGACAACAGCAGGCTGGTCGTTCGCGGAGGCTACGGCATTTTCTTTGATCGTCCGTCGGCTGCGTTCATCAACACCATCTTCAGCAACTATCCGTTCCTGCGCGAAGTGGAAGTAACATTTCCAGCCAGCGCGGTGCCGCTTACAACAGCGTGGTCACAGCAGGATCCTAATTTCCCCTTCAATCAATACCTGCCCAACCGTGTGATTCGGACTGCCGGCGCAAACGGCACATATCAACTGCGCGACGGAACGCGGGTAACGCTCGGCGCCGATGGCTCGCCCAATCCGATCGATCCGCTAACCGGCTCACCGTTCCTCGGAAATATTGCCGAGACGTTCGAGTTCCGCGCCGTCGATCGAAACCTGCGCACCCCCTACGTTCAGCAGTGGAACCTCGGGCTTCAATATGAGCTGACGAAAAACCTGCTCATCGAAGCTCGATTTGTCGGATCGCGCGGCACGAAGCTGCTTCAGGCGGTCTCATTCGCCCAGGGTCTGGACTTTAACGATCCTGCGACGCCGGACTTCATCTTCGAGCGCTTCAACAACGCTTACGTCGCCTCGGGCAGTCCTAACGGCGCGTTAAACGCCGGATCGACTGCTCGTGAACGCGGCGCAGGAAAGGCCTTCGGCTTTGCCAACACAGCGCTCGGCGGAATGGTGGACTACAACCTTGCAAATCCTGCCGGCAATGTCATCACGTTTGAAGGCCGATCACCTTATCTTGGATTCGACGTGCCTGAGGCAATCCTGCTCGGCAACTCTGCGTACTCCCACTACAACTCCGGTCAGCTCAGTGTGACCAAACGGTTATCGAAGGGCCTCGAGTTCAATCTGTCGTACACGTACTCGAAATCCATGGATACCGCGTCGGCAGATCCGGGAAGCACGGCGGGCAGCGGCAAACCGGACTTGCCGAACGTCGGTTTCACCGCGCAAGGCAACGCTTACAACACGCGCGCCAACTATGCGCCCTCGGACTTTGATCGGACACACAGATACAGCGCCAGCTACGTTTATCAGATCCCCTCGTTCGGCTCGAGCTCTCGATTGGCTAACGGTTGGATGCTGTCCGGCTTCTTCCAGACACAGACCGGCACACCGTTCTCGATTTTCTCGGCGGAAACAACGGTGGGTTCCGCGGCACAGTACAACGACCTTCGACTCGGTTCCGCCGGCCTGTATCGATTGGCTTTCGGACGGCCAAGTCTCTGCGGCACGGGTGAAGAACTGCGGCGGCAGGGTTCAGACAAAACAGAGTCGTACTTCAATCCTTCAGCTTTGTGCTCGCCGCTCTCGATCGCCGGCGGTTATCCCAGCAACCGGGGATTCGGCAATCTCGGCCGCAACATTCTGCGATCTCCCGGTCAACGGCGACTCGACATGGCATTGTCGAAAACGACGCGCCTCAATGAAGGCTTAAGCCTCGAATCGCGATGGGACGTGTTCAACGTGTTCAACACGGTGAACTTCGCAACCCCGAATTCGGTGATTGGCGACGCCGGAACGGACTTCGGCAAGATCACCGATACCGTGGGCGGTCCTCGAGTGATGCAGTTCGTTTTGAAATTGAACTTCTAAGCAACTCATCCCGCAAATTGGGTCCGGCCGCCGGGTCGGACCCTTTTTTTTGCCCTATCGATTGTTAATAACTTGTTACAGAGATATGACTAATCAATTAAAAAACGTTGTGAATCCCCCGCCTATCGATTACAAATTGTGCCAGCGAGGCAACGATGGGCAAATCGGGAATACTTCGAAGTCTTTGTTTTACGCTCTGCCTGACGGCTGCCACTGCGACTGCCGGTGCTGAAACCCGCAAAGAGACGGCACTCTCATACGTGGAACTCGGCAACGAACTGACCCGGAACAATGACTTTGATCGCGCAATAGGCGCTTACAACATTGCGCTTCAATTCGAACCCACGCTCGCATTGGCCTACTTCAACCGCGCTTATGCCGAGCAGGCGCGCGGCAAGCTCCTGGAAGCGGTAGCGGACTACAACAGGACCCTCGAACTCGTGCCGGAATGTGCCGAAGCGTACGCAAACCGCGCGTACGTGCTTGCCAGGCTGAAGAAGTACGAAAGTGCGGTATCGGACTGGACGTCCGCTCTTGAACTCAATCCCAATCTGAAAACCGTTTTCTACAATCGCGGCAATCTGCTGCTCAAGCAGGGTAACCTTGAAGGCGCGCTGGCCGACTTCAACCAGGCGATCGCCCGTGACCCGAAATACGTCGTCGCCTACAACAACCGGGCCATCGCAAAGGTCGGTAAGGAAGATATTGAAGGTGCGATAGCGGACTTCACCCGTGCGATCAAACTCGATGGACGCTATTCCGAGGCATATGTGAATCGAGGTCTGGCCCGATTACAACAAGGCAACACGCTCGAAGCGGAAAAAGACTTTGCCCGATCGCTCGCCCTGAATCCATCCCTGAAAACCGTCATCGATCAACGCATCGTTCAGATCAGCCAGATCGGCCGAAAGTAACCTCAGGCATCAGTCACACACCGATCGAGCCAGGGCAGGCGACCTGGTGTACCATTCCAGAGTCCATCTGAAAGCCCGGAGCATTTATGACTCGACGAAAACATTCGATCGCGCGTGTCGTGGCCTGCCTGTTCGTTGTGGCAGCGGCGCCCATTCTTGCCGCCCGGCAGCAGGCGCCTCGTACATTCACGATTCAGGAACTGTTTACGCGGAACGTCGGCGGCACCGAACAACAGAACAAACAATTCCCGCCGCACAAGATCATCGCCAACGTGTATTACGTTGGAACGGAAAGCCTGTCCTCGTTTCTTATCACGACCAGCGAAGGCCACATCCTCATCAACTCCATCTACGAACGGAACATCCCCACGATTCAGGACTCCGTTCAAAAGCTCGGATTCAAGTTCGAAGACATCAAGATCGTTTTGGGAAGCCACGCGCATGGCGACCACCAGGAAGGCGACGGACTCGTCACCAAACTAACCGGCGCTCGTGCCATGGCGATGGCGGAAGACATTCCGGCCTTGCAGAACATGCGCTCTCCCGGCGGAGTTCCGCGTCCCATGTACGAGACGCTTCGTGATGGCGGTCAGGTCCGGTTGGGAAATGTGACTCTGACTGCACACCACACACCCGGACACACGCCTGGTTGCACGACCTGGACAATGCGGGTACAGGAAGGTGATCACGGTTATAACGTGCTGATCATCGGCAGCGTGGGTGTCAATCCGGGCACGAATCTTGTCGGCAATCCGCAACTCGTCGCTCAATACCGGCAGAGCCTGAAATTCCTGCGTTCCGCGCAGGTGGACGTGCCTCTGGGATCGCACCCGGCGATGTACAACATGGCCGAGAAATATGGCAGGCTCAAACCGGGCGGGCCGAATCCGTATATCGATCCGAAGAGCTTTCAAGACGAAGTGACGATCCAGGAAACTGCCTTTAATAATGAACTGAAGCGGCAGGAAGTCGAAGGCCCACCGCCCCCGCGTGGGGGCGCGGGCAGGCGCGGACAGAATTAATTCAATCCGCGATGTGGCAGCCGACGTTTATAGTCAAGTCGGCGGAACGGATTACTGAATGGAAAGAAGCCTGGCCCTTCTGAAACATTTTGGAATGCGGTACAGGTGGCAATCGCCGGCTTTTCAGTCCTTCTTCGCGCCTGTTCTTGTAGCGGTTGCCTACTATCTTGGCGCACAGGCAGCTTTCTCCGTCGGCACTTTGTCGGATCGGATTTTCGCGCCCTTCTGGCCTCCAAACACCATCCTCTTCTGCACGTTGCTTCTTGTCCCGAAGCGCATGTGGTGGCGGTACATTACCGCCGCTTTTCCAGCGCATGTCATCGCAGAAATGACAGTTGGGATGCCACTGACACAAAATCTGGTCGCGTTCGCGACCAACTGCATGGTCGCGATTCTCAGCGCCTGGGGCGTCAGACAGTTCCTCCGCGAATCCCCGTGGTTTGGAACGCTCCGGAACACAGCCATCTACATTGGGGTCGCCGCGGGCTTGAGCCCGGCCATCTCCGCCCTTGCCGGCGCGTTCGTCCAGATTCTTGGAGGCGGATCGATCGAGAATTACTGGACCTATTGGGCAAACTGGGCCATTTCGAACGCACTTGGCACCATGACGCTTGGACCGCTGTTCCTGATCTGGTCCGGTCTGGAAGGGCCGCCCTACAGCTTGCGCCGGAAAACCGAAGCGATTCTTCTCGCGGTGGCTCTTGTGGTGGTGTGCGCGATTGCGTTTCGTGTGGGTGAACACGAGATCAATACAGGATTCCTGCCGGCAGTCCTTTACTCACCACTGCCGTTCATACTCTGGGCGGCGATCCGCTTCGGCGAACGCGGCGCGAGCGGCGCGATCCTTGTGGTGACGGTGGTTTCAATATGGCAGAGCCTTCGTACCTCCACCGTCTTCATCGGCCCAGACGCCGGTAGCAGTGTTCTCGCCCTTCAAATCTTTCTTCTGGGAATTGCGATTCCCGTTTTTCTCCTCGGTACGGCCATCGATGAACTTCGCCGATCAGGAGAAGCGACCAGGAAACTCGCGGGCGCGCTCTTGCGAGCGCAGGACGAGGAACGGCGGCGGATCGCGCGGGAACTGCACGACAGCACCGGGCAGAACCTTGTCATGGCAAACCTGATGGCGAGCCGCATCCAGTCTGAAGCCCCAGCATCCTGCGGCCCGGCCATCGCGGAACTCAAAGAGATTCTGCAAGGAACGATGTCGGAAATCCGCACCGTCTCTTATCTGCTTCACCCGCCGCTGCTCGAGGGGGCCGGACTGAATATCGCACTTCAGTCTTACGTCCAGGGTTTTTCAAATCGAACCGAGATCGGTGTGGATCTGCAAATCTGTCCGAGTGTCGGAAGGCTGTCATCGGACGTTGAACTCGTACTCTTCCGGGTCATTCAGGAAGGTCTTACGAATATCTGGCGACACTCAGGGAGTAAGACAGCGCGGATTGAGCTTGCGCGAAAACCGACCGAAGCCGGTGATGAAATCACACTCCGCATTGAGGATGCCGGTAAGGGAATGCCGCAGGCCGTACGCCGCGCGATCGTGTCGAAAGACAGCAAGCCCACGGCGCCTCCGGGGCTTGGCTTGATCGGAATGCGCGAGCGATTGCATCAGATCGGAGGCCGTCTGGAAATCGATTCCGCAACCGGCCGGACTGAGCTGCGGGCAGTCGTCACGTTGAATGCGGAAAGCAATCTGAGCTGATCCGAAGCAAGAGCCGCGGATCGGCTCGTCAATACAGGACTACGCTTTCACCCTTCTGCGCGATGAGTTTCTGAAAGACGGCGACGATCTTGTCGCGGCGAGCCATAACGCCTTGCTGTTCGAATTTGGTCAGTAGGTTTTTGGTTTTTTGAACGAACTCCGCCTCATTCAACGCCTTGAGTTTCTCGAACAACTGCCGGTCGCATTGAACGAGATTCTGCACGCCGTGCAGGTCTTTGTGGAGCCGGAAGGCACGGCTGAAATCCACTCGCCAGATTTTCCAGTCTTCTGTGATGAGGACGTTGGTGAGGTTGGCATCCGTGTCGTAGACCAGTTCGTCGAGAACACGAATCTTGTACATTTGCTTGTTCCAGGCGTCGACATTGGGCGTACGTACCTTTTTCTTCAGCCGGTCATCTTCATCCATCATGACCGGTACCATCCAACTCAGCGACCCGGAGCGCCCGTTCCATTTGCGTTCAACATGCGTTGGAACCATGTCCTCCATTCCGAGCATTTCTGCCAGTATGGAACCGGCGATGTTGTATTTGTACGAATCGACGAAATTGATTTCGCTCGTGCCGTTTGCAAACTGAAAGGTAGCTTTATGTTCGTCGATCGACTGAAAAACGGCCTCATGCGTGGTTGTTCCGTCGGTCAGAGTCAGCCGAAAGGGATTCGTGATGCCCTTCCTGGTTTGTTTACTGCTGACGACTTTTGCTTTAAGCAGGAATTCCTTTTGCTGATCCCTGCTCAGCCCCTGTCCCTCGGCTACGCTGATGCGGCCGAGCGAGAGCACGAGAGCAATCGCGCAAACGAACCTGAACGACGGTAATGACCTTAGACGCATTGGACGCTCCTCGATGGGTTTCGCACATTTTGCGCCTGATCCCTTCGAGAAGCAAACATTCGCCGGAAATTTTCAACTTATTTGCACGGCGGTCACGAGCCGTTCACAGGCTGATGCCAGCGTGGAAACCTATCAGGAGAGAACTCGTGAAACGTGGCCGTTATGTCCTCTTCTTATCAACCGCGATATTGGCTATCTCTATTACCTACGGACAACAGCCGGAGCGGACCTGGCTTGCAGGCGATTCCCATGTTCACAGTCACTGGAGCCCCGGCTACGACCGAAAGGAAGAACCGCCGGAGCCGATAGTCGGCGGTGACGCGCGCTATTCGACGCCGATGAATGCGCAAAAAGCCCGGGAGTTCGGACTTCGCTGGATGGTGACAACCGATCATGGCGGGCCGAATCACTCCAGGCTGAACCTGACGCACGCCTACTCGGAGCTGACCGAATCGCGAAAAACCGTTCCGGAAATTCTCCAGTTCTACGGCATGGAGTTGAACATGCCGGCGATGGATCATCACACGTTGATCATTCCGCACATGCCGGATGAGTGGAAGGTCCTTTTCAACATCGAAAGCCAGTTCGACGTCAACGACGCGTGGCCCCCCGATCCGTCGCGAAACAGCGAAGCGGCAGCTTTTCGCGCTCTGGCTTTCATGAACAACATGCGGCGGCTTCCGCTGATGTTTGCCAATCATCCCTCACGGTCGGCGACGGGCATCGGAAAATACGGCCTGGACGAGCCACGGGAGTTTCGGAACAACAACGACCTGGCGCCGGATATCTATCGCGGTATGGAAGGCGCCCCCGGACATCAGGCGAGCCGCGATCGCGGGTCATACGACAATGATGGTGCACGCACGCTTGGCGGCTTTGATCAGATGACCGCAATCGTCGGCGGCTTGTGGGATTCAATGCTTGGCGAAGGCCGGCGTTTTTGGATCGTCGCCACGTCGGATTCGCACCGGAATTTCAGGGACTCCGAAAAACCGGGCAATGACTTCTGGCCCGGCCAATATCACAAAACTTATGTCCGGGCCGCGCACAGTTATGAAGACATCCTGGATGGCCTGCGTCTCGGCAGGATTTTTGCTGTTTCAGGGGACTTGATCGACGAACTCGAAGTGACTCTGGAAACCGGTCCGACGCGAGCCGGCCTGGGCGAAACCCTTATCGCAGCAAAGAACGCAACCGTCAAAGTGACGATCCGGTTCCGCGATCCGGAAGCGAAGAACGCCAACAACGAGGATCCTCAGGTGAGCCGCGTCGATGTCATCGTTGGCGACGTTCGCGGATTCGTTAACGATCGGAATTCGGACACGAACGAAACAACATCCGTCGTCGCCAGGCTCGGGCCGGCCGATTGGCGTCAGGATCGCACCTTCAAGAGCGCGACGGTCACGCTGCCGCCCGTCGATCACGATATTTATATAAGGGTTCGCGGAACGAACTCCGATGAACTCGAACCACAGATGGATCAACAGGGCGAGAACCCATGGCAGGACCTGTGGTTCTATTCGAATCCCGTCTTCGTCAAAGTGCGATAGGGCCAGATCAGCAATTCCCTGAAATGTCATGAACGTGGAACAAAAGAGTAAAGACTGAAGGATATAAGCTGCGTTTAGATGTCCAGTCTCTTCAGCCACGGCGTTACGCGGTGAAGGCTCTGCCAGGCCGAACAGCTTCGGCATTGACGCAGGTTTTTCTCCAGGAAGACATCAATTTTCTCCTCACGAACCGGATTCCCCGGCGTTACGCAACGCTCCTCGCCGGCTGGTTCAGCCGGATTCGCAGCCGCCGCCTCACGAAAGTTTCCGTCGCCGTATGGAGCCTGTTTGACGACTTGCAACTCGGCGAAGCAAAGACGCAGGATTTCGAAAGCATCCATGACTGCTTTGTTCGCGAGCTTCGCGACGGCGCACGACCAATTGCCCCCGACCCCGCCATCATGACGAGTCCCTGCGATGCCATTATCGGAGCATTCGGCCAGATACAGGCCCATCAGGCGATCCAGGCAAAGGGCTTTCCGTACAGCCTCAAAGACCTGTTGGGCGATCCTCAACTTGTCCATCGTCATCGGCGGAGCAAGTTCATCACGCTGCGCCTTCGGGCCAGCATGTATCACCGGTTCCACGCACCATGCGAAGGCCGGATTCGCAACGTGAGATACATTTCCGGAGATACCTGGAACGTCAATCCGGTCGCGCTCAAACGCGTCGAAAAGCTTTTCTGCAAGAATGAGCGGGTCATTCTCCCACTCGAGCTTTCACGCGCTGGCTCGTATGTGACGCTGGTCCCTGTTGCAGCGATTCTCGTGGGAAGCATACGGCTTCACTTCATTCCCACCGTGCTCGGCCTGAGATACCGCGGCGCTACCGACATTCCGTGCAACGCGCGTTTCGTAAAGGGCCAGGAAATGGGCTACTTCGAAAGTGGTTCAACCATCGTCATGTTCGCGTCCGAAGACTTTGCATTTGCGGACAACGTCGCCGAAGGCGCGACTATCCGAGTCGGCGAGCCTGTATTCACCCACATCCAACAGGAGAAAAACGATGACCTTCGCGGAAGAGCTGAAGCAGCAACGATGGGATGACCATCGCTTCTACCACCAAAGCAGGGTTACACAGAGCCTGCACCTTTTCAGCGCATTGTGTTTCCTGGCCAGCTACGCCCTCATGCCTTTCAACCCGATTGAAGCGAGTCTTCTGGGATGGACGATCGCAATGTGGTCGCGGCAGATCGGACATTTCTTTTTCGAACCCAAAGGTTTCGACCACATCAACAACGTGACGTTCGATCAGAAGGAGGAAGTGAAGGTTGGATATAACCTGAGCCGGAAAGTCATGCTGTTTGTCGCGTGGATCTCGGTACCGCTGCTCTTGCTGTTCACTCCGACATTCGGCGGTGTGTTTTCACAGCTTGATGGTTATTCATTCCTCGATCGGCTCGGAATTCTGTGGCTGGTACTCGGCCTCCTCGGATTGTTCCTTCGAACTTTCTGGCTTTGCGTGACGCGCAACCTTCAAACCGGATTGGTTTGGTTCACCAAGATTCTGACCGACCCGTTTCACGACGTGAAGATGTACCACATGGCGCCGGTCTGGCTGATGCGAGGTCAGTGGATGGACCCGATGGAGCACGGCGCGTCAGGCTCCGAACCGTCGCGGTAAGCAGCTCTTTCAGCACGCGGCGCTTGATGACTTTGTTCGTCAGCGCCGCGTCGCTCCACCACCAGCCGTCGGCCGCCATTGCTTTGGCAGCGGCAATGAATCGATCGGCAATTTCACTGAACTCGGCATCCTTCAGATCGTGGCTGAAGATGAACCTTCCTGTGCCGATCCAGCTCATACTCAGCCCTTCCGCTCGCAGGTAATACTGAAACATCCAGTTATAGCGACCGGGTTGCGTGTACAGAGTCGTCCAGACGGAAACCATGTTCGCGACGCGCACGGGCAGTCTGAGCCGTTCGAGCCAATGATTGAGATCGCGGGACCGGCCATTCCACACGGCATCAAGGCTGGCGTAGGCTGCGCGCACTTCCGGCTCATCGAGGTGACGCAGGAACTCGTTCATGGCCGTCATGACGTACGGATGCGAGTTGAACGTGCCGCGGGCAAAGCAGATATCCAGCGGCCTGTTGTCGTCGTATCGGCGCATGAACATGGACTTGCCGCACACGACACCGACCGGCAGCCCTCCGCCGAGCGACTTGCCGTACGTCACGATGTCCGCCCTGGCGCCGAAGTACTCCTGAGCGCCACCGCATGCCAGCCGGAATCCGAGGAAGACTTCATCAAAGATCAGCACGATGCCGCGATCGGTACACACAGTGCGGAGATCCTGCAGCCAGGATGCATACGATGATTTGTCGAACGCGGCCGAACGGTCGCTTGCGATGAGCGCCGCGTCCGTTGCGGGCAGCGCGTTGGGATGCATCGCCTGGATCGGATTAACAAGAACGCACGCAACGTCGTCGCGCATTCGAAGCACACGCAATGTATCGGAACTCATTTCCTTGAGCGTGTAGACGTGCGGCCGGCGCACGGGATTGCCGATACCCGCCTGAACGCCATCCCACCAGCCATGGTACGCGCCGCTGAACCGAACGATGCCGGCGCGTTTCGTGTGGTACTGGGCCAGGCGCACCGCTTGCATCACAGCTTCAGTCCCGGACATATGAAACGACACCTCGTCCAGACCGGAGATCTGTTTTAGCCGGGCCACATTGTCGGCGATCACAGGATGGTATGGACCGAGGACAAGACCGAGCCGGCGGGCACGCTCCACACCCTGATCGATGCATCTCTTATAGAAATCGGTCCCGAAGAGGTTTACACCGTACGAACCGCCGAGGTCGTACGACCAGTTGCCGTCGACGTCGCGTACGCGCGGCCCATCCGTTTCCTCGACGATCGATCCGGTCCGGAGATGCCGCCGCACATAGTCCTGGTACTGGAACGGAACACGGTGGGCATTCACGAACGCAAGATCGGATACTCCGGCTTCGAGTTCCTCGGTCAACGCGATCGTTTTCGGAAAACGCGAACGGAAAAGGCCGGCAAGCCGATGGAATCCTTCCCGGCGCTGCCGCTGAATCTCCTGCGGAGCTCCGTCGCTGGCGAAAAACTCGTTCTCGTCATACGAGTAAGACCGAACCCAGCTGGCAATTCTCAAGGCCAGCCGGGGATGGCCGTGAAGCGACCTGTGCTTTGCCCGCGAGAGAGCCAGCCGGGCGTAGACAGTTCGAACGGGATTGATCGTCACGCCAGGATAGCTCCGCCGTACTGCGCGTCTTCAACCGACTCCTGCACGAGATCGACAGGCATCAATTCCAGCGGGTTGTACAACCTGTCTTTCTTACGCTGTTCTATACGCAGGCGGTATGCCTCTGAATCCAGGATTGCTGTAAATGGTTCGTCGACGCGATTGGCTGCGGCGAAGCTGGCCGCCATTCGCCCCATTTTGGACCGCATCGGTTCGTCCATGAGGGTCAACATTGCCTGGACCAGCTCCTGCACATTCCTTCCCTGGACCTTGAGTCCTGTGACGCCATCCAACATCAATTCGATCGGGCCTCCGACATCCGACACGATCACCGGCAGGCCGGACGCCTGCGCTTCGAGCGGCGCATTACCCCATGTGTCTGTCGTGCTGGGAAACAGTTTGACGTCGGCCGATGCGATGGCATGGGCCAACTCACTGCCTTCGAGGACGCCCGTGAACGTGACAGGAAGGCCGGATAACTGTTTCTCGAGATCGCGACGATACGGCCCTTCGCCCACCAGAATCAAATGTGCATCCTGCCTCGTTTCGCGAAGCTGCCTGTATGCGGATGCGATGAGGTGAAGGTTCTTTTCAACACCGAGTCGGCCCACGTAAATGAACTTGACGAGGCTTTCGTCATCGATACCGTATTTGTTCCAGTAGCCCCGAACTCGATTCCGCGGATGAAACCGGTTGACGTCGACCCAACGGTCCAGAAGCAGAATCTTCCGCTTTCGAAGACCTCGTTTGTGAAGAAGTTTGGCCGTTGATCGTGATGGAACGATCACTTCATCGACGGCGTGATAAAACACCATCACGTACTTCCACGCCAGCGCTTCCAAGCTCATGTCGCGGGTGTAATTCTCAACGTACTCCGGAATATTCGTGTGATACGTGGCGGCCGTTTCGATTTGAAGCGTCTTCGCCGCCAGCAGCCCTGCCAGGCCGATGATGCCGGGCGTGCTGATTTGCACCTTGGTGAAGCCTCCCTCCTGAAGGTACTTCAGCATTTCGAGCAGTGGAGGAAATCGAGCCTGAAATCCGTCGTACTCCGGAAAATCAAGGTTCGCAACGGATGTGAAAATCTTGAGCCGGCCTTCGTCGATGAGCCGCCGGATTTCCGGATTCGAGCAGTATTTCCGGTGCTCTTCCGTGCTGAGGCACGTTATCACTGTGAAATCGATGCCGCGCCGCGTGGCTTCGCCGATCATGCGTCTGATGCTTACGGAGACTCCGTTGACTTCGAAGAACGTGTCGGTCAGTAAGGCGAGCTTACGAGGATGCGCAAATTGAAAGGACTCGCGTACATCGCGCATCACCAGGGAGTCCGAGGCCTGCTGCAGAAAAGCAACCAGGTAAGGCATGGAAACGAACAGGTTCGAGGACACCAGAGCCACCATTTCCTTGATGCCTGCCACGAGGTTGATCCCGTGCTGCTCTTTGAGATTCGAGAGGTAGCGTACGAAGATGCGATTGATCAGCGTGCTGATCACCAGGAAAATCCGGTCATCGGTAGTCTGCTGGGAGGCGAGTGTCGCGCGGAACTCTGAACTCGAGAGGAGAACGGCCGTTTCGGATTCCAATACCTGCTCGAACGGCACTCCTGGACCTTGAAGACGGCCGCGCCAGCGACCGACCACGATCTTCCGCAGTGTTGCCGCCTTGCGGCGGATTCTTTCCAGGGATTTCTCCGGTACCGACTCGAAAACGAGTTGCAGAAGCGAGTGAACAGATCCATCCACCAGGGTTGCTTTCGAGGGTCCAGTGCTTGCAGTGCTTTTTTTTCGACCGTCATACAGCAGCTTCAGCAAAGAATGCGCCAGCGTAATGGGCCCGCCGTGGGAACCATCAGGGCGTGTTTCACGCTGTCTGATGGAATCGATCAAAGCATTCGGAGTGGCACGCGCGCCGGAGTATTGAAACTCAGTCCACGTCCTGCCGGGGTTGATGCCGGAGTGATCATCGGAGCCGCCGACAAACGCTTTGAGCCAGGGAGTGCTCCCCTTGGGAGCAATGCCGTGTTTGTTGGCAAGGCGGTCGATGGTTTGCGGCGTCAGGGACGTCAGGAGTGTCGCCGTCAGCTCATTGATCGCTCTTGTGCGGGTACCGTTCTGTATCTCGAACGCGTTGCACAACAGGATTGCTTTTTCGATGTGCTCGACTCTCAGAGATCCCTCTCGCCCGTAGGGCCGGTTCTGCGTGCTCATCAGAGGATGCGTCATGAAGTAGATGAGCCTGTTGCCTGCTGGATTCTGCTTTTCCCCTGAAATCTGAAGATCCAGGTACGCCACCATTTCATAAACGTTTCCGCGCAATCTATCGGCTTCCTTGAACTGCTCCGGCGTAACGTTCGCAATCGTGATGTGAATGTTGCAGCCGTCCTCAGGAAATGTCGTCGTCATCTCGGCGCTGATGAACACGTCGTCGAATCCGGCGTTCAGCATTTCCAGCACACCCTCTATGGAGTTGTGGTCCGTGAGGGTGACAAGCGTCATTCCGCGCTCCTTCAACAGTGGATACAGCGTCAGCGGATTCGAATGCGATTCCGGAATGGCGAAGGCATTTGCAGCGTAGTAGTCGGTTACGTTTGAGGCGTAGGAATGAAGGTGAAAGTCGATTTTTCCCGTCGCGTTGGCCATCGAGTTTTACCTCTAGTCAGTGGCGCGAAGGAGGCTGCCCGCGGCTCGTGACTGCGGGCTATGCCTGTGTCTAACGTAGAAAAGCGATATGACTACGTTGCGGCAACATCATGACAATTATGTTTTTTGATACGGCTGGCGCTTAGCGGCGGCAGCGATAAACAAAGGCGGGCGGAAAATTTCGCCAGACAAGAGGAGTTTTCGAAACGCTGGTGAAATAAGTCGGAAGTATGCCCGCCAGATGCCTCGCCGCCGGCAGAAGCAGCGACTGGGGGTACCCGAACGCTACAAACGTTCCACCTGGTTTCAACACCAGCATCATCTGATTCAGCAGACTGACCTGCAGCTCTTTCGAAAACAGCGCCCACGGCAGTCCGGAGATGACACAGTCGACCGCCTTCACATTCATGGAGTCGCAGATGGCACGGACATTTTCGGCCGAGTCTTCGAACAATCGCACACCCGGATGCGCCGCGCGGAAAAGGGCGGCGAACCGGGGGTTGATTTCGATGGCAGCAAACTTCGAGCGCGCCGGCAGTTCATGCAGGATGTGATGGGTCAGAACGCCAGTCCCCGGCCCGTATTCAAGAACGACGTCGGCGTCTGAAAGCCGAGCCTGCTGAACGATCGTCCTCGCGAGATGCGGCGAACTCGGAAAAAGCGAACCTGTGGTCAGCGGCTTCTGAATGAACTCTGCCAGAAATTTTGCGGTACTCACGATATCGCCATCCAATGGGTAGGCTCGCAAAGTTACGAAAAGATGACAGGACGTTTAAAAAACCTGAAAACCGATTACGCCGCGATTTTTCTTTCCAGATTCTCACGATCCCATTTCCCGAGATCGGCGCCAGCGTTGTACGTGGTTTCGAGAAAGGTCATGAGATCGCTTTGCGGCGAGTCGCTGGTTCGAACGTGTTCGTACGGCAGAAAGAACTCGGACAATTCTTTGCTGTAGAACGCCGCAGCCGGCTTTATCAACGCCTGGTTGAAACCAGGCGGTTCGGGAGCTGCATACGCGTAGAACACCGGCTCCTGAATGGCAGCGCCGCCCGGCCAGAACCCGTGGCTGATGACCTCGTGCGAGTAAGACTCTCTCGTGATCGAATCTGCTCCGGGTCTCTCGGGCGCCCGCCGTCCCGAGAAACGCGTCGAAGCGAGGTCGAAACTTCCCCAGAAAAAATGCACTGGGCTGGATTTGCCGAGGAACCGGGTTCGGAACTCATCGAAAACCGGTTTGATGCCAACAAGAATTCGCCAGAACGTGTTCGCGGATTCAGGGTCGTATGAATGATGGATTTCGTCCGAATCGAGGCGGATCGGATTCGGCACCTCCACCGCCATCGGCCATATCGGGGAATCGATGCCGAGGACATGTAGTTTGTCCATAACGAGGCGATAGAACTCGGCCACGCTTCGCGGCTCGAGCGGAATGACTTCAACGGCGCCGTTTGAAGACTCGATCTCGAGCAGATGGCGCACGAAGTCGAACGTCATGGTGAACAGGCCGCCTTTACGAGTCAATGGCGGGGTCGCAAGTCCGCATGGTGTGATCTGCATGGCGACATTCCAGAAATGGTTCAGCCGCGGTGTCCGCGCTAATGTGATCTTGCCGATGATCTGTGTCCACATGTGAAGGGTCGCGTAGGTGTCGCGCCAGGAATCGATTGGAAGTGCAGGCCAGCGTGCAGACTCTTTCATGGTTTTTTGCCTCACTGGTGAGATAACTAAATTATAGCAATCCGATTATGATCTTTCTCATATGAGCACCATCGTTGGAATTGCCGGCAGTCTGCGTAAAGCTTCCTTTAACGCGTCCCTCTTGCGCGCAGCGGTGGAAGTCGCGTCGCCGGGGACTCGAGTGGAGATTGCATCGATTCGAGAGATCCCTCTGTATGACGGCGACGTGGAAGCGGAGCACGGAATCCCGGCGCCCGTTCAGCAGCTCAAGGATCTCATCGCATCCTCCGACGGACTTCTGCTCGCAACGCCCGAATACAACAACTCACTGCCCGGTGTTTTCAAGAATGCGATCGACTGGCTTTCGCGCCCTGCAAGCGATATCCGACGAGTTTTCGGCGACCGTCCTGTCGCGCTGATGGGCGCGACGCCTGGACAAGGCGGAACGATCCTCGCTCAGAGCGCCTGGCTTCCCGTCATACGCACTCTTGGCATGCGGCCGTGGTTCGGAGGCCGAATGTACGTATCGGGAGCAAGTAAACTATTCGACGCGAACGGCCGTTTGACCGACAAGGAGACTCGCGACCGGCTCCAGAGTTTCATCGCCGGATTCGAGAAATTCCTAAAGATGTGATGACAATTTGGTGAACTGTTCCTTGCGGTCACCGAATCTTATCGAGTGCTTCACCAACGTGAAACATGGAGCACGCACATTGGTTCGGACCTTAGATTATCCTCGCATCCTCCAAACCGGCCCTCCCACGGCCGGTTCTTTTTTTCGCTTTTTGTTTTTATTCACAACCGCGCAACAAATCCGAAACAGTCCGTTGGTAATTGAATAACGCCCAATCTGAGGGCTGAGCGGGCCTTCCTTGTAACCCAATTCACAGGTGGAGAAGATCATGAGACGGATCAGCGCAGGTTGTTTTCTGTTCATTCTTGTAGTGGTATTCGCCGCTCCGGCGGCCGGCCAGGTCGATCGCGCGACGATCGCCGGGACGATCACAGACCAGTCGGGCGCTGTGCTCGCCGGTGCGAGCGTGTTGGTGGAATCATCGGCAACGGGGTTGCGCCGAGAAACGGCTTCGACGGAACGAGGCGTTTATCTGATACCGCTGCTACCGATCGGTTCTTACACGATCGTGTTTACCATGCCAGGTTTTCAGACGAGAAGATTCGATCAGGTGCCGCTGGCGGTTGGGCAGGTTCGCACTTTGGATGTGCAACTATCCGTCGGCGCAGTGACCGAAGCGGTGGATGTCACGGCGGACGTTCAGTTGCTGCAGCAGAGCAATGCCGAGATCGGGGCCGTTATAGAACAGCGGCAGATCGGCGCGTTGCCTCTCAACGGACGTAATTGGTCATCGCTTCTCCTGCTGGCCCCAGGCGCAACGAATACCGGAGAGGGAACGCAGAACACCGTGCGCTTCAACGGCCGCGGGCGGGATGAAAACAATTTCACTTTCGACGGTGTGGATGCGACCGGCGTCAAGGACCCAAGACAGGAAGCGAGTCTCAGGTTGAATATCTCGCTGGATTCGATCGAAGAGTTCCGCGTCAGCTCCGGACTTTACAACGCGGAAAGCGGGAACGGCGCCGGGGCGCAAATGAACCTGGTGTCGAAAAGCGGAACCAATACTTTTCATGGCGGACTCTTCGAATTCTTCCGCAACGACAAGCTCGATGCACGCCGTCCCACGGACGTGGGCAAGCCGCCATTTCGGCTAAACCAGTTCGGCGGCAATATCGGCGGGCCGATTGTGAAAAACAGAACCCACTTCTTTGGAAACTACGAAGGACTGGAACAGCGGCTGGCGACGACACTCACCGGTTCGGTTCCGAGCCCGTCGTTCAAGCAGACGGTGGCGTCGTCCGCACCGGCGCTTCGCGCCGTCATGGATGCGTACAAAGAGGGCACCGCGCGCACCTCGCAGGCGGATATCGACACGCTGACCACGGCCGCTTCGCAGCCCTGGACGGAGAAAAGCGCTCTGTTCAAAGTCGATCATCGGTTCACGGACGGGACGTCCATGTTCGCGCGTTATAACGTCGACGACGGCGCGATCACCGAATTGCGCAATGCGCTTCTGGAAACGCGCGTCAGCAACTTCCGTACGCAAAATGGCGTCATCCAGCTTCAACGAATCTTTTCGCCGTCCGTTCTGAGTGAAACGCGCATCGGAGTCAATCGCTCAGCGCTGCAACGGGATACCAACGGCACGTTCTCGGAAGGCGTTAACATTTCGGGCTTCATCAACCTTCAACCGGACCGGACGGAGGTGGAAATCGGCACGAGCTACAGCCTGATTCAAAGCCTCACGCTGGCTAAATCCGGACACACTTTCAAGTTCGGCGGCGAATTGCGAAAGATCGATCTCGTTCTGGCCGACACCGGGCAGGTAACGACCACCTTTCAGAGCCGACCGAATTTCGCCCAGAACCGCGCAGACTCGATCTCCTTTGGCAGCGCGCTTCCCGGAGTGAAGGGCCTGCGGCCGTATTACTTCGCATACGCTCAAGACGAGTTCAAAGCGACGAAAGCGCTCTCACTGAGTCTCGGCATGCGTTATGAATATTATTCTGTCGCAAGATCCAGCGACGGTCGCGGGCGCGTTCTTGATCTCAAACGATGCGCTGGTTTTTGCGACGCTGGCACCCCATGGTACTTCCCCGACAAAAACAATTTTGCTCCGCGGTTCGGGTTGGCGTGGGCTCCAGGTCGGTTCGGTTCGAAGACCGTCTTTCGGATCGGTTACGGAATGTTCTATGGTCCCGGACAGATTGACGATGTCAACGCTGCGATCGACAGCATTCCGGAAACGTATACGCTCTCGTCCACGGACCAACCGTCGCTTTCGTTCCCGGCGATCCAGTTTGTCGGCCAGGCACGGTCGACCGGCATTTCAGCGCGGGCAGCGCAGCGGGATCGTCGCGATGGTTACAGTCAGGAATGGACATTTTCGATCCAGCAGGAACTGCCTCAGAGATTCGTTCTGCAGACGGCTTACGTCGGCGGCAACGGACATCACCTTTTCGGCCGGTCTTTCATCAATACGATCGATCCTGCGACCGGAAGGCGGCCCTACCCGACATTCAGCAACGTGGATATCAAGGTCAACGACAACAACAGCAGCTTCAACTCCTTTCAGGCTTCTCTTTTGCGAAGCGCCGGAAGAGGGTTGCAGTTGCAGACGCAATACATGTGGTCGCACAACATCGGCGATAACGGCGGCGCCGGAGATGGCCAGAACATCATGATTTCAGGATGCCGTCCGTGCGATCGCGGGGATGCGGACTGGGATGTCCGGCACACATTCACGTCCTCTGGTGTTTACGATCTGCCGTATGGCAGAGGCCGCGCGATCGATCCCCCAAACAAAGGGCTCGAAGCGCTCTTCGGCGGCTGGAGCTTGAGCGGCGTGGTAACCGCGCGAACGGGATTGCCGTTCAATGTGACGATCAATCGGGCCGCGGCAGATCTTCCCGATGGTGTGGTCACCACGCCAGGCCGTGCGGCTCCGACCCAGCGTCCCGATGTGGTGCCCGGCGTTTCGCTTTATTCGACGGACAAGAACGCAACATCGTGGCTGAACCCGGCCGCATTCCGCGCTCCCGCTCGCGGCACGTGGGGAACACTGCCGCGCTCTGCCCTGCGCGGGCCGGGACTGTGGCAGGTGGACGTCAGCGCAGCAAAGCACGCGAGGGTCTCGGAGAGCGTGGGTCTTGAATTCCGCGCGGAAGCATTCAATCTTTTCAACAGGGCTCAGTATGGATTTCCGAACGCGAATTATTCCAATCTGGGGACATTCGGGACTATCACGTCCGTCGTGAATACAAACCCGACCGGATCCGGAGGGCCGAGGCAGGTGCAACTCGCAATACGTCTCAAGTTCTGATCCGATGGAGACCACGGAGACACAGAGACACGGAGGTATGCGGTTTGTAGCGGGTTTGTGTCTCTGTGCTCTGCTGTTCGTCCTCAGTTCATGCAACGTTTCTATCATTCCTCTGGAAACGGCAGGCAGCACCGAACCCGTGTCCGACGACCCGGACGATCCGGCGATCTGGATTCATCCCCGTGATCCCGCTCTCAGCCTGATCATCGCCACGAACAAGGTCGAGTTGCCGAATGGCGCTCTGTACGTCTTCGATCTTGACGGAAAGCTTGTCCAGCGAATCAGCGATCTCGATCGTCCCAACAACGTCGATGTCGAACAGGGCGTCCGATTGGGCGGGCAGGTTGTCGATATCGCCGTCGTCACAGAGCGGCATGCGCGGGCTTTGCGCCTCTACGCCATCGATACGCGGACGCGAAGACTGGTGGAAATGGGTTCTTCGAAGGTATTCCAGGGCGAAGAGAGGGAGTTCGGTGAGCCCATGGGTATCGCCCTTTACAAACGGGACGATGGCACGACATTCGCGATCGTTGGAAGGAAGTCCGGTCCGGCGAGCGGATACGTGTGGCAGTATCGGGTCGACCCCGGGCCATCTTTATCGCTTGTCCGCAAGTTCGGCCAGTACAGCGAGGCATCGGAAATCGAGGCGATTGCTGTCGATGACGCGCTGGGCTACGTCTACTACGCCGATGAACTGGCCGGCATTCGCAAGTATCACGCCGATCCCGACCAGCCGGATGCCGCGCATGAGCTCGCATTCTTCGGGCGTGCCGGATATATGGGAGACCGCGAAGGACTCGCAGTTTATTCTCGAGCCGGCGGAACGGGCTACATCATCTCGACGGATCAGATCCGCGATCAAAGCCGCTACGTGGTTTACCGGCGGGAAGGCGCCGCCGGCAATCCGCACGATCACACGGAGGTCGTCGCAATTCTCGAAGGCTCAGCCGACGCGACCGACGGCATCGAAGTCACTTCACACTCGCTGCGCCCCAATCTTCCTGAGGGGTTTCTGATCGCTATGAACGCCTCGGCGAAGAACTTCCTCATATTCAAATGGCCGGGACTGTGAAGCAATTCACCAAGGCATAAAGATTCTGTCCACAAGAGTTCATAACCTTTCATTAGTGTTCCCCTTCAAAAGGAGGATCGTTATGGATCTTGTGACCAGCATTCCGGTTCGCATTCATCACGGTGAATCGATTTCGCGCGTTCTCTCGGACGCGCATGACAGGGTGGCGCGACGCGCGTACGAGAACTTCGTCGAACGCGGCTCAGTTCATGGTCACGAGTTGGACCACTGGCTCGCTGCCGAGCGTGAATTGATCATCCGACCGATGCCTGTGGTTTCGATCGCGGGAAATGACGTGATTGTTGAACTCGACCTGCCCGAAATCAACCTACCCAATCTAGCCGTGCACATTGCACCCCGCCAACTTGCTCTGTCATCTGACGTCGATGGCGATGGCCTTCAGGTTTGTCAGGTGATCGACCTTCCCGTTGAGATCTCCATGGATGGTGCCGATGCGGAGCAGTCCGGTAATACGGTTCGCATTACTGCCGCTGTGGTCTGACCAAGGCTATGAGGAACCGGCGCCCCCCGGTTCCTCATTTAGCGACGGGCCGGCGTTCACGGATTATTAACGCTTCTGTAAATCGTCCATAAACTTGCACATTCATAATCGGTGGCTATGCCTGTGATCCTCATGACGCCCAACGGCGTACGCACTTCGATTCAGGATTCCCGTTTGAAAGACATCACAACTGCGGTCAGGGAAACCAGCGCTTCGGGAGTCGTGATCGTGGGTATGAAAGACACGGACCCGATTGAGTGGGTGTGCGAGATTCGCCGATGCAGCGATCCGCGCCTGAGAGATATTCCCATTGCCATCGTCCGGTCAATCGACGAATTGCAGGCCGCAATCCCGGATGGCCAGCTTCCGCAATGGCATTACGACTTTCCTCCGTTGTCCCAATCTGCCGCGCGTGCTGAGGTCCCGGGCAAACTGATTATCGACCAGCGGGCGCGGGAAGTATTGGTTCGGGGAGACCGGCGCACGTGCAGTCCGCAGGAGTTCCGTCTCCTGTTGCTGTTTCTGCGATTTCCGTCGGTGATGTTCTCAAGAGAGGAATTGTCCTGGCGGGTCTGCGGCGACCAGAAGCTCTCGGACCATCGGCTTGTCGATGTGCTTGTCAGCCGGATTCGAAGGAAGATCGAAGTGGAAGGCGTACCTGCGGGACAAATCTGGACGGCGCGAAAACTCGGGTACGCGTTTACGTATAACGAGCGGCGTTTCGTCGATGCGATAACGGGCGAGAGCTTTCTGGCCTGGCCAAATTCGGGGACGGTCGCCTAATTCGGGGACAGTGAGCAATTAATTCGGGGTCGGACGCTTGCTTTATCAGCTCGATGCGTCTGACCCCGAATTAATTGCTCACTGTCCCCGAATTAGGCAACCGCTACGGCCTGATATCCGACTCCTGAACCCAGTTCGTCCACTCTTCAGTCCAGTCGACATCTCCAAAGGCGCCGTTCCAGCGCGCGGATTGATCGAAGAACCCATCATCCGGAGGCTGGACCCAGTTTGCGCGGAAGATCGGTGAGCCGGCTCTCGGCAGGAAATCGGGATCGCTGAAGGACAACGGACGCCGCATCAGCGGATCGACAACCAGGACATTCTGACCGCTTCCGAGAGATCCGCTCAATAGAGCACGCACATTCGCGTTGCTTGTCGTACCGAAGTCGGCGGCCTGTCCTGCGAGGTCATTCCCGCGGTTGGAAGCCTTGCCGTTATCCCACATGAGAATGCCGTTCATAGAAAGGTCGCCGCGGCCGATCGAGTCGCGGGTGGCGGTACTTCCGGAGTTGTCGCGTGCTGAGATGCCGGTCACGATCCAGTTGAACAGGACCATGTTGTTGTAGCTGCCGGCGGCGCCTCGCCTGAAATAAAGGGCGGAGGAGTCGGCCTCGTCGAATCCCGCAGTGTTGACATTGCCGGAACCGATGAAGCTCACGTTGTACATCTGCGGCTTGCCTTGCGGAGCAGCGCGATCGTCGAATTCGCTGTTGTCCATTTCGATTCCACGGTTGCCCTGAATTTCGCCTCCCTGGACCATGACAGCGTGCTGAACGCGGCCGCTCCATCCCAGCTGGCCGTCGAGATAGTCGTCGCGGCCGGCCTGCGCGGCAATGTATTTGGCGTCGGCGGTGCCGCCGAACCATTCGAACATGTCATCGAGACCATAGCGCGACTGGATGTGGTGCGCGACGGTGCCGGAGCCGCATCCGCCCCAGGTGATGTTGTTGATCTCGTTGTTCGGCGAAAGTATGGACCCGGCGAACTCGACGCGCACATAAGCAAGCGTCCCGCAGTTGTGTGTGTTGTCGGATCCGCCGTATGTCGTGTCGGCGGAGGGCGGCAGCCCTTCGATGTTATTCACACCGCCAGTCACATTGACCTGCGCTTTTCCGAGCATAACCAGGCCTCCCCAATCCCCTGCCGCCCGCTGCCCGACCGGCTGAGAACTGGTCATGATGATGGGTCTGCTGCGGGTTCCGGCTGCATGGATTTTGCCGTTCACGCCGACCATCAACATCGACGGCGGCTGCGAACCGGGCTGCCCGAATATGAACGTGCCGGGTTCGATCGTCAGCGTGGCGTTGCCCGAAACCAGGACCACACCGCTCAAGTTGTACGCGCGCGTATTGACGAGCATTCGGCTCGTTGTGATGTTGCCGGTCAGTGTGTCGAATCCGCCGACGATTCCGAATTTCGTGTAGACGGACTTCACAATGCGCGTGCCCGTTGCATCCCGAAATTCGATAACGAAAGTGTGCATTCCCAATTCCGATGGAGCCGTGAGTTGCGGCAGCATCCAGCCGCCGGGACCGATGATGACCGACTTTGTCGTATCGCCGGGGGCAAGCGGCGTGAGACCTGTGTCGGGTGTATTTCCGAGGATGTCGACGGCGTTGGACGACGGCGTTCCTCCAATACTCATGTAGGTCTTGATACCTGTCTGGTTATTCTGACGGTACAGAACAACGGTATATGGCGTGGTGTCGCCGTTCGCGCGCGCGGTCCAGCGAAGAGTGATGGCCTCGCCAGGCAGGTAGGCGGATTTATCGGTCCACAAAAATACCGACAGTGGTGAATAAGGAACCGAAGTCTGGCCGAGGACGCCGTTCGGAACAATGAATCCGGCAGCGGCCGTCAGCGCGATAAACAGTTTGAGCAAACGCTTCTTCATTCAAGTGACTCCTTTGTAGATCGGGAGCGCTGACGCGTTCCCTAGAAAATCGAAAAGCTGACCCCTGCGGAAAATGTGCGTCCCGCGCGGTAAGACCGGTGCGGAAGTTCGGCCTGGGTCCACAGGTGATGCGTGTCCCCCAGGTTTTCGCCGGTCAGGCGAATTCCCCATCGGCGTTCAGGTCCGAATGCGTACTGGTAGGCGAAATCGAGAAACGTGTTTCCTTCCTGGTATATGTCGGGCAGACCGAAAGTTCCGACGTCGGTGATCCGCCTGGAAACCCTGTTGACGTAGAAACGCGCGTCGCTACCCCACTGCGGCCTGCTCCAGTCGATCATCAGGTTGTACACATAACGCGACTGCCCCACCATCGGCCTGCTCTGCGAAGTGAGAAGCAGAGTTGCGACCTCAGGCAGATCCACATTCGAATCGACCAGCGTCAGGTTGGCCTGGATCGAAAACGCCGACAGCCGATGCGTGATGAAATTCAGGCTTTGGCGCCATTCGAATTCCGCGCCATGATTGATGGCCCTATCGGCATTGAGAAAGCTCTGCCGAAGGTCGGTGGTCGGCTGAACCGTGACTTCGATCGGATTCGTGAATTTCTTTCGGAAATAGCTGACCGCAATAACCTGATCGCCGCCAAGGAACCATTCCCATCGTCCATCGAAGTTGTCGATGCGGGCTCTTTTCAAATTCGGATTGCCGACGGTGTTGAATCCTCCGAGCACATTCGTGAATTCAAACGGCGACAGCTCGCGAAAATCGGGCCGCGACAACGTCCGGCCGAAGCCGAATCGAAGATTCTGGTTGGTGGTGAGAGCGTAAACGATGTTTATCGCCGGCAGGGGATCCCGGTTGCCCAGTCGGGCGATAGCCGGAACGGCTCCCGGAACCAGCGGATCGATGGTTTCTACAATCGTCCTTGCATCTTCATAACGAACGCCGCCGTTGACTCGCCAGTGCGAGCCGAGAGTGAGATCGGCCATCACAAAGCCGCCGTGGATGTCCATATCGGCGTTGTATGTGTCGGTTCCGCGCGTGCTTTCGCGCACAACAAAACCGTTCGGTCGAATGTTCTCCGGCGCGAGCACCTGGTTAATCGGCAGCCGGAAGTCGATCGTGTTGGCCTGCGCCGGCAGGAACCTGAAGAGTCGCGCTCCGAAGTCGCGCTCGCGGAACGTGCCCCGATAACCGACTTTCAACAGCGCTGCGAAGGAGCCGCGCGAATGAAGAGTGCTCCACTCCATCAGCGGCTCGTGAATGCGGTCGTTCAGGTCGTTATAAAAACGCGAGGCCGACTGCTGAAGGAAGATGAAGGAACCATCCGATTGTTCCCCACGGAGGAATTCGCGGAGATCCGGCTCCTTACGAGTCGAACGCGAGTAGGTGTACTGCCAGTGAAACACACTGTTCCGCAAACCGTTGAAGGCGTGCTCGCCTTCGAGGCTTGTGGAATACAGGCTGCGCTCGATCCAGCGCAGACGCGTGGATTCGATGACTCCGTCCAGTCCGCCGTTGTAGCCCTTGAACCGCCGCGTTTCCTTATCGGTGTCGCGTGTCAGCGTGTTGCGGAAAACCACCTTGTTCGAAGAGTTGATGCGAAATCCGATGTTGAAAACTCCACCGATCTTCACGGCCTCGTTCGAAACCCGAAACTCCGGATAATCCGTGAACGTGATCGGCTTGCCGCCGGAGACTCTGTAGTACTTCTGGATCTCTTCACGGCGCTGAGGCGAGTTCGAAAATGTGAACGCTCCAACCAGACCTATCCTTCCGAAAGTATTTCCGCCTGCGACTGAATATCCCTGTCCCGGACGCATTGACTTCCGAACCGTTGATTCCCAATTGCTGGAAAACGCCCGGCCCATCTGCTGGAATTCCTCTGAGCTGAAGCTGCCTGGGAAGAGCCGCTTTTCCGGTATCAGCGATGGAATCCCGCGGGTGCCGTCGTCGAAACCCAGGAAGTCGCGGTTGCCGCCAGAGTGCGTATCGAAGGGCTTGAAGGTCGTGAATGTGTTGAAGCCGTTGCTGAGGCCGACCCTTAACGTCTTCGATGCGGGAAACTCGATTGTATGCAACTGGACCAGGCCGGCTGAGAATTCGCCCGGCAGATCCGGCGAATACGATTTCAGAACTTTGATGTTGTCGATCAGCGAGGCGGGAAAGAGATCCAGCGGAACGACGCGCCGCTCGGGTTCGGTCGTTGGAAGCATCGCGTTGTTCAGCATCGTTGCGCTATAACGCTCGCCCAATCCTCGGACGTAGACGTATCCGTTATCGACGACCGACACTCCCGTCACCCTTTCGAGAACTCCGACAGCATCGGACGCCACGGTTTGGCGGATCTCTTCCGCGCTGACGCCGTCGCTCACAACGGGAGCAAGTTTCCGCTCCAGCGTCATCGCTTCGGCAGTGGCAATCGGCGCAAGCCGCTCGACGACATCGACCGCCGTGCCCGTGCCTCGTCCGGACATGACAGTCGAAGCCGCAATGGTGCGACCCGCAATGACTTCAACCTGATCCAAAAGCGCGTCGTTGAAATTCTCGGCGGTAAATCGAAGTTTGTATTTCCCCCCTGGCAGCTCGAGACGGAAGTTCCCGTCGATATCCGTCTTCGTTTCCTGTCCCGCGCCATCGACCGCTACTGTGGCATTTCGAACAGGCTGACCGCTGCTGGCGTCCAGCACAGCGCCGCTGACCACACCTGTCTGCGAAGACTGCGCCCAGGCAACGAGCACAAAAAGAAACTGCACCAGAATTGAATTCATTGATTCCTTCAAGTTGTCTGTGGGCGCGTAAAGATAACCGTGGCCTGATTGATGGTTCGTGAAGGAACGATGAATAGTTTGTTACACGCGCGCGGAGAGGCTATGTTGAGAAGATGCTCTCCGTGGCGCGCGGCACTTGCTACAGCATCTTCGTCTACGACATCGCGTTCGCCATTAATCTCGAAGGGGCGGAACGGCATCTCACTTCAGCCACGCGCGAAACCATCAAGCGCAAGCGCCAGGCGCCGCAATACTTCGAGTACCATCCGGCGCCGCTTCGAGTAGTTCAGGCCGGCCCCGTACAGGTCGATGGGCTATTGCCGACGGACAAATCCGTTGAACTCGTCCTTTACGACTTCGGCGCTGTCGTCGTCATTTATCGGATTCCTCTGGATCAAAGCTCCGACCTGCTGGCGCTCGGCCAACAGCTCTATGAAAATAAAAATCTCCTCGACGACTCGTTAAAGAGAGTTCAGGGTCTGTTGAATGTCATCGCGAACGCTGTGTCCAAACCGAACGTGTCCAGCTTTGTTGAGGACTATGTCATGTTCCAGGTCGAAGCATTCGGCGACTCAGCCTCTATCGAAGACCTGACGGGCATTCATGCTCAACATGTCGCAAGGATTCTGAGGGCGGAACCGCGTGAGCTGTCCGAAGATGAAGTCCGCGATGCGGTCTCGCACCACATTTCATATGGAAAAGATGATGTGGTCATCGTGGACTGGAATGCGGCTCTTATTGTGGACAAGGAACCAGAAGATGTTTTACGGGTGCTTGAATTCGCCAACGTCGAGTTGCTGGAGATGCGCTTCCTCGACCAAAGACTCGACGCCGCGCTCGGCCAGGCCCACGATCGGCTTTCCAGACGCTCTCAAAAGTGGTTCCGCTTCCCGTCCGATCCTTCGGACCTGCGCGACATTTCGCAGTGGCAGGTCGACAGCGCGGCCTTGTTCGAAGGCGTCAACAATGTGCTCAAGCTGGTAGGCGATCAGTATCTCGCTCGACTTTACCGGCTTGCGGCCCAGCGTTTTCATCTGTCGGAATGGGACGGCACGATCCTGCGGAAGCTTCAGACACTCGAAAGCATCTATCAAAAACTCTCCAACGAAGTCACCACGCGACGGATGGAAGTCCTGGAGTGGATCATCATTATTCTGATCGTGATCTCGATCGTCCTGCCGTTCATCTCGCCAAATCTTCACTAAGTCGTAACAACTTTGAAACGAAACCTTGATGTGATTCGAAGCCTCCCATGCCGGAACGACAGCACACGAGCAAGCAGTACGAGCAGCAGCTCCGTACGTTGAAGGAGAAGCTTCTCCTCATCGGTCACAAAGCGGAGCAGGCAATCGCCGACGCAACAAAGGCGCTCGTGGAGCGCCGTCCGTCTCTTGCACAACAGGTTGTGGACGCCGACGATGAAATCGATAACCTGGAACTCGAAATCGACGAGATCTGCCTCGAGATCCTGGCGCGCGAACAACCCGTCGCGTCGGACCTTCGATTCATAACGACGGCAATGAAGATCGTCGGGGACATCGAACGTATCGGCGACAACGGTGTGAATATCGCCCGCCGATGTCTCGAGATCGCGCACGAACCCGAGTTGAAGCCGGTTATTGACGTGCCGGTTGCCGCGCGCGCGGCTCAGCGAATTCTCAAGGAAAGCCTGGACGCATTCGTCAACGGCGATGCTGAATTAGCGAAGCGAGTGATCGAAGGCGACCGGTATATCGATGACGTCTGCGAACAGATGCTCCGTGAGCTGCTGACTTACATGTTCGAGGATCCGAGCAACGTTTCGAGAGCGCTTCGACTGATTTTCGTGGCGCGAAACCTGGAGCGGGTCGGCGATCACGCGGCCAATATCGCGGAGATGGTGATCTTTCTCGTCGAAGGGCATGACGTGCGGCACGGACAAAAGGCAGGCGCCGCAACCGTGTAGTTCAGCCGGTCGCTGCCATTCGATTTGGGGTCGGCAGCGCAACGGCAGCGGCAACTGCTGTCTTTTCCGCAAGCGGCTGGATCTTTTCGGCGGTCTGATTATCTTCGAGACGCGGCAGCGCTCGGACAATCTCTTTAAGCAATCGATTCCGCTTCAGCTGGAGCTGGTTCATCGCGGGAAACACCGCCAGTTTCCTGCCTCTCCTGACCGCCCATTTTTCGAGCATCGCCCGCAACATCTCGAGATCGCGTGAATCGCCCATGAGGCGCTGCAGCGCCTGCATTTGCAACGCACGCGCTTTGGCAGAGGGACCGAGGACCGGCTGCGCTGCCTCGACGACGTATCGGAACTTCTTCAGGGCGATGCGGACGTCGTGCAGTGTTTCGTCAACCGCAGGCTTAAAACGCCGTTTGCATTTGAGGAACTCATTGCGCCGGATGCGCAACACCGTATCGATAGCCTTGCGAACTTTTGCGTCGTCACGCGTTGCCCTCAGGCGTTTGAACTCGGCTTCTATTGCCTTGACGCCTTTCGCGAGGTCGCGCTTCCGCGTCGTCTTTAACTTTTGACGGATCTGCGCGATTTCACGTTTCTCGCGCCGCTCGAGGGACTCCTTGAAAGCAACCACCGCTGCTGTCTGCCGGATGTCCTTCAGCGTCAGCAGTTGAACCTGTACATCGCGCAGGCTGCCCATGCGTTTCAGGATGCGCTTGAAATCTTTTTGAAGCTCTGGAATCTCGCGGTTTCTGGAGAGCGCCCGAGTCAACTCGAGAGTGGCAATCAGGCGCCGTACATTCACGCGCAGATCATGGATTGGTTCCTCAGCGGCTGTGGCCCGGGACTTTTTCCATGCGCTCGAAAAACCCTTCCACGAGCGCTCAAAAGAGTGCAGAAGCAGATTGATACCAGACATAGGAAGCAAGGATTATAGCATTAACCCCTGCATTTTCAGTACGAATTACCTCCAGACACGGTAATTCATTTCGGGACGGTGACGGTCGAGTGGCTGACCTGGACTTCCCGCTTGTGGGCTTTTCGCGCCGGTGATTGGGCCGGCCGGCTGCCGCGTTTGCGGCGGGAAAAGCGTTTGATGCGGGCCTTGATCGCATACATACGTTCGTCGGCGCACTGGAAGGCTTGTTCGACGTTGTTCGCGTCCACCGGAATGGATGCGACGCCGCAACTGACGCTGAAAAGCAATCTGCTGTAACTTTCGTGCGCGGGATCCCACTCCACCATCCGCCGGAATCGTCCGATCTGAGAGCGAAGATTACGGCGTGTTGCGAAACTGAGGACGAGAAACTCATCGCCGCCGAGACGGCAGGTGAGCTGCGCGTCGTGGAAGGCAGCGCGCAGATGCGCGGCAATGCGGACGAGTGTTGCATCGCCCGTGTTATGGCCGAAGTTGTCGTTGACGGCTTTGAACGAATTCACATCGACAAGAACGATGGAGAAGTGCTGGCGATTGAGCGAAGCCGATGCCAGTTCAAACGCGCGTCGATTCGGCAACCCGGTAAGCTTGTCGACTGTCGCTTCCCGACGAGCTTCTTCTATTGCCAATGCATTGTTGAGCGCAGGCGCGATTTTCGTCGCGACGGCGTTCGCGACCCGTAATTCATCTTCATTGATTGGCGCGGATGGGCGTTCGATGGAGATGGTTGCGATCACCTTGCCGCCAAAAACAACCGGAATCCCTTCACGTTCACCCCGCTCGATGGCCACTGTGGAGCCCGGAATGGATTTGGTGATCCGCGTTCGCGCAGCGAAAAAGATGCCCGGAACAGCCGTGATTCCCTCAATGGACTGCCCCAAAGACTCCAGAACTTCCAGTTCAGACTTCGCCTGTTGAAACGGGATCTTTGCGATCGAAGTATCTGTCGACCAGACCACGACTTCACCGTAAATCGACTCCCATACCCGCACGACCTCTGGATCAAAAGCCGTCCCCGATCCTTCCCGCACCAGTCGCATGGCGCCTTCCAGCGTGTCGCGACTCTCGATGCGATCGGATACGTAACCGTCGAAGGCATCCGCGACGGCAATCACGCGAGCGCCAATCGGGATCTCAGATCCGGTAAGCCCTTTCGGGTAGCCCGTGCCGTCGAATCGCTCATGGTGAGCCAGAATCGAATCGGCGACCGGAAACGGGAATTTGATGTTGGAGATGATGTCCGCGCCCAGTTGCGGATGCATGCGGAACTTCCGTGTCTCTTCACGGGTGAGCGAATCGCGTTTGGTCAGGATGTAGCCGGGAATAGCGAGCTTACCGATGTCGTGCAGCAAAGCAGCCGAAGCGATTGCTTTGATCTCGGTCCTGTCGAGTTTCATCGCCTCAGCGATCGCTCGCGAATATTTTTGTACCAGATGTGTATGGCCGTGCGTGCGTATGTCGCTGGCATCGATGGCGAGAGCGAGAGTGGAGAGAGTGGAGCTGAACGAATCTCCCATTTCCATCGCGTGTCGCTTGAATTTGTCCAGGGTACGTAGATAAAGGTGATAGGAGTAGAAGGAGAGAGCCAGGACAGGCGCGACGACCGACAGCAACAGACCGGCAAAAACCGGGAGACGCAGCAGGTAAAACCTGGCCCAGATCATGGCGGCGAAAGTGCCGCCCAAACCCCACACAATCAGAGCAATACAGATCGCTCGGGGGATGCGCCCGATTTGTGCCAACTCAGAATTCAAACCGTGACCTCTTGGTCCGGTTTATCGACAAATTCGTGAGGCGAGGTTACAAAAATGAGGGGAAAAAGGACTAAGACTCCTCTTTTTCTTCTTCCTCAGACCCGGGAGCGGCTTTCTTCTTAGATCGTTTCGATGCGGCCGCACCTGATTTTCTGGGGGTTACGGTCTTTCGTTTGATCCCTGAAACCACACGGCGTTTACGTGCCGGCTTTTCCCCGCTTTCCTCTTCGGCTTCAGGTGCCCCTTCGGCAACGGACGGCTCCGCCGAGACTTCAGGCGCAACAGCTTCGGCCGAGCCCTCTTCTTCTTCGGAAACGGGAGTTGCAAAAGTGGCCTCCATCGGAGGCTGTTGAAGTGTGATGTCGTCTTCGACATCGTACGGCTTCATGTTTTCCTGGACCGGCGGCATTCCCTCGATGCGGGGCCTTTGGATTTGCGTCATCTGGGTGCCGGGGAACACGCGCAGAATGCCCTGGCGGTTTCTCTCCAGCCGGAAGAGTCCCGTGCGCTGCGCAGCTCGCACGGCCTCCAGGAAACTGTGAAACCCGTACCGGTGCTCGTCAAACGCAGGTTGCGAGTTCTTGATGAACTGCTTCACATTCCGCAGATACATCGGCCAGTGCGGTGGGACTCGCGAATTCGCGAAAGCGTCCTGCATAGCGCGGACACCCTCCTCGACCTGTGACGGCGAGGGTGCCGGCGGCGGAACAGGGACCGGCTCACCGGACTGGCCATTCGTTGGCGCAGCGGCGGCCGGCGGCGCGGCGGAAGCGGGAGCAGCTTCGCGCGCACCTTCCTCGCCTTCTTCCTGAAACTGGTCTTTCAACTCGACAAGCAGGCTGCGATCAACCTGTTTCAGATTCACATAGCCGGCGCCGGCCATCTTCTCGATGAAGTCGCGGAAAGTATTGGCGCCATAGTCGCGTTCTGAAAATGTCGAATCGAGCTGAAGCAGCGTGCTCTTCAGCAAGCCCAGCTGTGGCGAAACCTCGCGGTCGGCAAGAACCTTTAGCGCCCTGCGAACCATTGGAAACGCTTTAGCCAGGTTTGGGTCGGCAACGGCTGTCGTACGCGTTTTTTCGGCGGGTCTCCGCTGAGTGCTTTGAGGGGCGATCAGGTTTTCATAAGCGATGAATTCGTGACAGTTCTTTTGCAGGATGACACTGGTGAAACTGCGCCCTCCAACGACCAGGACTTTCTTGTCGTACTGCTTGAGTTTTTCGACTAACGCGATGAAATCGCTGTCCCCGCCGACAATCACGAATGCATTGATATGATTCCGTGTAAACGCCATTTCCAGCGCGTCCAGAGCGAGGTTGATATCCGCGCCATTCTTGTCGCCACCCGGCGTGAGATTGCGCTGAACCATCTGGATCGCGTGCTGAGTCATGCTCCGGCTGTGTTCGCCGGCGCGTTTCCAGTCCCCGTAGGCGATTTTCGTCACAACTTCGCCGCGTTCCTTGATCGCCTCAAGAACGGCGCCGATATCGAAGTGTCGATTGAGTGTGCTTTTAACCCCGATCTCGATGTTGTCGAAATCCACGAAGACGGCAATCTTTAATCTGTCCTCTACCATAACTACTCAGCATAACAGGCCGAATTCGAGGACAGACACCCTATTTTTTGGGATTTCTATTTCTTGAACAGGTTATCGAAGGCGCTCCGCGCGTCCGAGGCGTTGACAGTAGAAGCCGGTCGATCTGTACCACCGCCGCCTCCGCCCGAGTCTCGCGTTTCCCGTTCGATCGAGGCCCGGACGATAAAGAACTCGCACTGATTGCGCATGTCCTTCTTGGTGATCCGTTCAGGGATCGGCTGTGTGCACTCAAACTGCGCGGATGTATCGAAATGACGGCAGTTCTTGCAGGCGCGGAGGTCGGCTTTGCATTTGGGGCATTGGCTGTCGAGCTGAATATCGATCGGAGGGGGAACGATCGTGCCGCAGAGCGCGCACCTCAGGACTTCCTGAAAGTTCGGCATCTTCATCGGCCTGGGAGCTTCCCTGGCTTTCGATCCGCGCGGTCCGCCCTTGGGCTTTTCGCGGGGTTTTTCGTGTTCTCGTTCGCCACGGTCACGGTCGCTACTATCTTGATAACCGCGCTGGCCGTATTTTCGTTCCATAGGAAAGGTGTCTGGAAGACAGACTTGTTGTTTCAATTCACTGTACGGTGGTTCTAATAATAAGGTTACAGCAGGAACGAAGGGCGTTTGGGATTTTTCCTATTTATCTGCACTTAGCTGCTTTACGGTCGCTTCCAGCTTCTCGGTTATCGCCATGTACGGATCGGCACTTCCGGCAAAAGCTTTTGGATCGATAGGGTCGCCGAAATGAAATTCGATCGGATGAAAGCGGAAACTGCCTCCGCGCGGCCACGTTTCGAAAGTACCCCGGATACCGACAGGAACGATGGGTACACCGAGTTCGGAAGCGAGGATTGCCGCGCCTTTCTTGAAATCGGCTACGTGACCATCAATCGACCTTGTCCCTTCCGGAAATATCAGTAATGCGCTGCCGTGCCGGAGGCCGACGGCGCCAACCTGCATCGCGCGGAGGAGATTCACGTTGGGGTCGATTGCAACGATCTTGCACAACTCTGCAATTCGACGTGAGAGGGCACTTTGCCAGTAGTCGCTGTAGCCGAGAATGAACATGTTGTAAATAACTCGTCGCGGCATTACCGCGACGATCAATGGGCCGTCGAGGTACGACTCATGATTCGGGCAAAGCAGGAACGGCAGCGTCGGCGGTAGTTTTTCCAGGCCGTAGCATCGCAGCCGGAAAAACACGCTCGCGAATAGTTTCATCGCACGCAGCGCGATAAGCGATATGGGATTGAGAATGGCGCGCTTCTCGAAGATATAGTGCTCGCCCATCTGGTCGGCCGTGGCTGACTCGATGATTTCCTTCCACGAACGGCCGAGAGCGGATTCGGACTGCTTCGCCGCTTCGAAGGCATCGATCAACTCGCCGAGCGTAAAGATGCGCGTCGCCTCGTGCTCATCGATGTGCGCGCCGAGGCGGGCCTCGGCGAGGCCGAGAAGTTCGACACGCCCCAGCGAATCGAATCCAAGATCAAGTTCGATATTCATCGAAGGGTCCAGCGCGCCGATGTCGGCTTTGGACTCACGCACGAGCTCCGCGATAACCGCTCCGGCGCCGGTTCGGAAACGCGCATGGTCCTCGGACGGGCCCGTCTGCTTTTTCGCGGGGCCTGCGCTACGGCGCTCGGTCTCCTCCTGCAGAATCTCAAAGCGCTTCAGTTTCCGCGTCGTTGTGCGAGGCAAGGGGTCCATGCGAACTGCGAGCGAATGAATGCGGTAGTACGAGGGAACCTGCTTGGACAGGTTTTCGATCTCGAACCGTATCATCTCCATGATCGCGGTCTGGCCTCGACGCCTGAACTCATCCATATCCGGAACGACGATGCCGTGAAGCACGCCACCGCCGGGGTCGCCGTCTTCGGACAAACCGATTACACAGATTTCCTTGATGCAGGACGACTTCGAATAATGCGTCTCGAGTTCTTCGGGATAAACATTCTCGCCGTTCGCAAGCACAATGACGTCCTTGCTGCGGCCAGTGATCGACAGATGTCCGTCGGCATCGATCGAACCGAGATCGCCGGTGTAGAACCAGCCGTCCTTGATGACTTCAGCGGTCTTGTCCGGCGCGCGATAGTAGCCCTTCATGACGATGGGGCCGCGGATCAGCACCTCGCCGACCCCCTTGTCGTTCGGATTATCGACTCGGATCGTCACGCCCCGAATCGCCTTGCCGACCGTGCCGATGCGATTGTCCGATGGCGGAGTCGACGTCGCAGCTGCCGAAGTCTCCGTCAATCCGTACGCCTGAAGGACGGTGTACCCAAGGTCGTTCAAATCCTGCGCGACGCCCGGATCGAATCTCGAACCTCCACTCGCCAGTAACTGCAGATCCGGCCCGATTGTCTTGTGGACCTTCGCAAAAAGCTTCCGCCGCAGCGACACACTTCCGGCGCGGCGGCCGATCGCTTTCATCAGGCGAAAGACAAGGCGCACGGGCAAGGACTGCGAAGCGGCCTGGCTGAAGATGCGCTTGTGAAGGATGTAGAAGAACTGCGGAACGCAGATGAAGAACGTGATGCGATGGCGATGAAACGCGTCGATGATGCGCTGCGGCGAGATCGACGAAAGGAATACGACCGTGGCTCCGATACACAGCGGACCAAGACCGTTCGCAATCAGTGGAAGAACGTGGGAGAAAGGAAGAACCGAAAGGATGCGGTGATTTTCCGTCAGGTCCATCAATTCGACGCAGCCCTGGACTTCGTGGTTGATGTTGTCGAATGTCAGTTCGACCCCTTTGGGGTTTCCTGTGGTCCCCGAGGTGTAGATCAGGAGGACGGTTTGCGAGCCATCACCCTTCGCGGATTCGACACCGCCCGTACCGGACGGAGGGGGAGTCGCGGAAGGCGAAACCAGCTCGCAGCCCACAGCCGCCGCTACCGTTGACGCTTTTTCCCAATTGGGTTCATCGGCAAAAACGAGTTTGCATCCGGCGTGTTCAGCGATGACCCGCAGTGAGTTCTCAGGGAGTGTCGTGGCCAGTGGAACTGTGACCACGCCGATCCGCATCGCTCCGAGCAACACGAAGACCCATTGCGGAACGTTCTCCATGAGAATCCCGACACGGTCGCCCGCGCGAACGCCTTTCGCCGCGAGGACGGACGAAATGGCGGCAGAGCGGTCCAGTACGTCCGTATACCGGTATTGTTCTATGTTGTCCTGGTGATCAACGACGAAGGCGATGCGGTCGGGAGAACGGTGAGCCCACTCCTCGACTTGATCGAAGATCCATCGAGGAGCAGGCGCAAGTTTGACGTTTGGGCCTGAAGTTTCGATAAGCAAGGCCCAATCATGTTAGTACGGCAGGCTGCGGAAGCTCAGAAACTTTTAAGGGCCACAGACTGATCGGCGAATTGATTGGAATCTTCGATGGAATCATCTTGTCGCGTTTGGATTTATCGTCAGTGCCGTATTCTTCATGTTTTATGGGTGGCGACATCGATCTGAGACACATCCAGTCCGGACCGGACCTCGAGGAGGTCCGCGGGCTCTTTCTCGAATATGCGCACGCCCTGAACTTCAACCTTTGTTTCCAGAACTTCGACAAGGAATTGAAGCAACTGCCGGGCCCCTTCGGCATGCCCCATGGGCGCCTCATCCTCTGCAAAGTCGAAGGCACGACGGCGGCCTGCATTGCCTTGAAGCCGCTCGAGGCGGGCATCTGCGAAATGAAACGGCTGTTCGTCAGGCCGGAATTTCGAGGTCAACGTCTGGGAGTGCAGCTGGCGGAGTACATCATCGGTGAAGCGCGCGCGATCGGTTATTCCGCGATGCGACTGGACACGATCAGGGGAACGATGGACAACGCCATCGACCTGTACCGTTCCCTGGGTTTCAAAGAAATCCCTCCGTACTACGAGAACCCGATCCCGAATGCCTGTTACATGGAGTTGAAGCTATAGCATCGCTTCGTCATGGATCAGTTCATTCCGGGCGAATCTTGCGAGGGAAAGTCTGGACGCATCAAGCGTACGAAACCCACCCGTCAGGATGAGTTCGGACATGAGCTTGCCCGTCGCAATGGACATCATCAGGCCATGCCCGCTGAAACCGGCGGCGATGTAGACGCGGTCCGTAATCCTGTCGATGATGCCATTGTGGTCAGGCGTCATCTCGTACAGCCCGCCCCATCCGAAGACCAGTTTCAGATGCCGGAACTCGGGAAGGCGCGCGACGAGCGCGGGCATGAATTCATCGTGAAACCGATCCAGGTCGCAGCCGAAACGTATACCGGGCGGCTCATCCGGATTCGTTTTGGCGATCGTGATTTCATTCGGCGGCCGGCTTCGCCAATGCACTCCGCCGGGATCGATGACTACGGGAAATTCGTAGCCCCATGGACGAGGCAATTCGCACCGGAACAGTTGTTGCCGAACAGGCGTGATCGGAACATCGAAGCCGAGTGCCTTTGCAACGCCGCCTGAATAGGCGCCCGATGCGATCACGTAAGTCGGACCGGAATCCAGCGCCTGTATTTCGCCGGAAATGTAAGTCGCCCCGAGCCGCTCCGCCTTGCTGCGAAATGCGCGCAGTGTCGCGCGCGGATCGACGTAGCCGTCTTTGGGGCCGAATAATCCTCCGCGGAGATCGTCACAACGGAGTTCGGGGACGAGACGCCGGATGTCCGCAACGCTCAACAGCTCGCATTCGACGCCGAGAGACTTCTGAATCTCGAAACGGCGTTGCAGTTTGTCCCAGTTCGAATCATTGCCAAGGAACAGATATCCGCGCCGGCGGAAATCGCATTCCGGAAATTCGTCCATGACTCTCAACGAATACTGCACCGCCTTGACGTTTTCCGCCGACATGAACTGTTGCCTCACGCCGCCGAAGGCAAGCGCGCTCGATGCAAACTGGTAACTGGAGTCGCGCTCCATGACAGTGACGCGTCCGTCGTACCCGTCCTGCAATAGGTTGAAGGCGACGCTCGAACCGATCACACCGCCACCGATGATGATGATGTCTGCTTTCACTTCACGCTTTCCAGGAACTGCTTCACCACTTCCTTCACGTCCTTGTGTTCGCCATCCACCGCGTAGTTCATGCGGCGCATCTGATCCGCGGAGATCATTCCTCCCAGCTCCCGCAGGGCCTGTCTCACTTCCGGATGCTTCAGTACGATCGCGTCACGAACGAGGGGAACGGCATCGTATGGCGGAAAGTAACGTTTGTCGTCTTCGAGAACGGTAAGGCCGAGCGCATCGATCAGGCCGTCCGTGGAATTGCCGGCGATGACGTCGACCTGGCGTTCTGCGACCGCTTTGTACGTCAAGCCGAGATCCATCACGCGCGGCTGGCCCGGAAACCGCAGATTGTAGATCTTCGCGAGGCCGGCATAGCCATCTTGTCTCTCCATGAACTCATAGCCAAAACCCGCGGTCCACTTTGCAGTCTGTGAAGCCGCATCCGAAATGGTCTTGAGCTTGAAGGCCTCCGCATCCGCCTTTCGGACGATGATTGCAAAAGTGTTGTTAAAACCCAGCGGCTCCGTCCATTCGATGCCGAGGCGTGTTTTGTATAAACCTCTCACCGTTTCAAGAACTCGCATCGAATCATTCGATGGCGGCTCCTTGAGAATCGCCGTCAGTCCGGTGCCCGTATATTCGACATACGTGTCGATCTGACCCGCCGTCATCGCCTCATGACAAATCAGTGTACCGCCCAGGTTGAGCTTGCGCTCGACGGGAACGCTGGTCCTGCGCTCGATCTGCTGCGCCACAAGCTCGCCGAGGATGACCTGCTCGGTGAAATTCTTCGAACCCACGACGATCCTATCCTGGCTGGAACACGAAGGGACCAGCATCGCGAAACCGATCACGCAAACCAGGCTCAGCAATCTTGTGAATCGCTTCTGGAGCGCGCCGAGGCCGAAGTCCGCGATCAAGGCAAGCGCAGCTGCCGGAATCGCTCCGGCGAGAATTGTCCGGCTGTCGACCATGGATACACCTCTGAAAATGAATGTGCCAAGCCCACCGGCGCCGACCGCGGCCGCGATTGTCGCAACACCGACAGCGATCACGGTCGCGACACGGATTCCCGCAAAGATCACGCCAAGCGCGAGCGGGATTTCAACGTTCCATAACAGCTGCCCGTCGGTCATTCCCATCGCGCGGCCGGCTTCACGTATTGCAGGATCGACTGCGGAAATGCCGGTGAACGTGTTGCGAATGATCGGCAGCAAAGAGTACAGCACCAGCGCCACGACGGCGGTTCGCGTGCCGATCCCGCCGATCAACGGCAAAGGAATCAGGAAACCGAACAATGCCAGGCTCGGAATCGTTTGCAGAACATTCGCGACTGCAAGAACAGGCCGGCTGACGGCGGGCCTGCGCGTCATCAGAATTCCCAGCGGCAGACCGATAACGCAAGCCGCGAGTATTGAAATGCCGACAATCTCCACGTGCTCGAGCGTGAGCAGCAGAATCTCCGATCGCCTCGTCCACATGAAGTCGAAAAAGCTCACGCACAACTCTCCGCAAAGGCCTTCGCCTCCGGATGGTCGACCTTGCCGAACTCGTCGGCGGAAACCAGCGCAAGAAGTCGACCGTCCTTCATGAGACCGATACGGTCGCCGAGGATGAAAGCTTCGCGCATGTCGTGTGTCACAAAAATCATCGTCTTGCCCAGACGCTTTTGCAGCGCGCGAAACTCTTTCTGCATCTCGGATCGCGTGATCGGATCCAGCGCTCCAAACGGCTCATCGAGCAACAGAATGGCTGGATCCGACGCGAGCGCGCGAGCAACGCCGACGCGCTGCCGCTGGCCGCCCGACAATTCGCGCGGATATCTTGATCCGAACCGTGAGGGCTCCAGACCGACGAGCGCAAGCATGTCGTTCACACGTTGTTTGACCCGGTCTTCGGACCATGATTCGAGCGTCGGCACCAGCCCGACATTGCGAGCGACCGTGAAGTGCGGAAACAATCCGATTTCCTGAATCACATACCCAATGCGCCGGCGAAGTCGAATGGGATCCCAGTCGGTCGTTTTTCTGCCGTCGACGAGAACATCGCCCGACGTGGGCTCCAGCAGACGATTGATCAGCTTCAAGGTGGTGGTCTTTCCGGAACCGCTGCGGCCGAGCAGCACGATCGTCTCACCCGTCGCCACGTTGAAAGAAACGTCGTCGAGGAGCGCGCGCCCATTGATCGCAAACGACGCGCGACGGAACTCCACGATGTTGGACATAGTTGGCAGGAGTGTACCTTATGAAATAATCCAATGCATGTTGTCCTGGATCGAGATCGATACGGCGCGTCTGCGGCAAAACATCGATGTGTTCAGAACGGTGATGTCGCCGGGCACAGCGATGATGGCCGTAATCAAGGCGAATGCGTACGGCCATGGTCTTGAAGCCGTCGCGCCGATAGCCGCCGAGCGCGCCGACTGGCTCGGTGTGAATTGCATCGACGAAGCGCTTGCCGTCAGCCGTCTGGATATTCGGAAACCGATCGCGATTCTCGGCCATACGCCCGTCGATCAGATCGAAGACGTGGTTCGGAATGGTTATCGGCAGGTGTTGTACCGGCCGGATGTAGCGAACGCGCTCTCGAAGGCTGGAGAAAAGCTCGGCGTGCGGGCAAAGGCTCACCTGAAGATTGAAACAGGAACGAACCGGCAGGGCGTTTCGGTCGAAAGCCTTCCGTCGTTTCTCGACAGTGTCGGGAAACTACCTTCGATCGAAATCGAGGGCGTGTACACGCACTTCGCCAACATCGAAGACACGCTCGATCCTTCCTATGCCCAGGCTCAGGTCCGCAAATTCCGCGCTGCGCTTGAACTCCTGCAGCGCGCCGGTATCCGGCCGCAATACATCCACGCCTCGGCTACCGCGGGCGCCCTGTTATACACCGAGATGAATTTCACGATGGTGCGAATCGGCATCGGCGCGTACGGCATCTGGCCGTCCCGCGAAACCCAACTCGCGGCCCGCGAACGCGGACGGTTGCTTCCGCTGGCTCCTGTGCTGACCTGGAAAACGCGGGTGGCCCAGGTAAAGGATGTGAGCGCGGGCGATTACGTTGGATACGGCCTGACGTACCGGGCCGGCCGGCCGATGAAGCTGGTCGTCCTTCCGATCGGCTATTACGACGGATACGACCGCAAGTTATCCGGCTCCGGCCGCGCGCTGATTCATGGCCAGCCCGCGCCGGTCGTCGGGCGAATTGCGATGAATATGACGATGCTCGACGTCACCGACATCGGCGCGGAGCCTGATGATGAAGTCGTGCTGATTGGACGTCAGGGTGAAGCGGAAATTCGTGTGGAGGAACTCGCGGAAAAGATCGGCACCATTTCTTATGAGGTGGTGTCGAGGATCAATCCGCGAATTCCGCGACTGGCTATGTCTTGACGCGCTGGTACTTTCCTCTGAAATACAGCAGCGGTGGATCCGTTTGTTGCAGAACCTCTCCGTACTCGACGCGACCCACAAAGATCTGATGATCCCCGCCTTCAAAAATATTCTCCACCTCGCACTCCAGAACCGCGAGTGAGTTCTTGATAAGAGGAATCCCCAGCTTTCCGTCGAAGTAAAGGCTCGACGGACGATCGGAGTCCTTTTTGGCAAAGGTCCGCGAGATGTCTTCCTGCTGCTCGGAAAGGATCGATACGCCGAAATGCTTCGCGCTCTTGAAAGACTGAAGTCCGCTTAGCCTGTTATCCAGGCAAACGAGCACGAGTACAGGATCCAGCGACACCGACGTGAACGCGCTGACGGTCAGTCCGTAGGGTTGTCCTTTCGAGTCGCGCGTCGTTACAACAGTGACACCGCTGGCCAGGTTTGCCATCAACTGGCGATACAGATCGGGAGTAATCATAGGCCGTCCATCATAGCTGAAACGTAATATAATGCCGTCCGATAAATCATATGGGACGTGGGTTTCAGGCCTTTATCGTCGCTGTGGTATTCGTGGCGATCGCAGCCGCCGTCAGCGCTCAGGTGCGCGTTGATGTCCGCCTCGTAAATGTCGTCGCGACCGTTACCGACGCGAAAGGTCGCAGCGTTCCGAATCTCACCGCAGCGGATTTCGTTCTCGAAGAAGACGGCAAGCCGCAGGACATTGCGCATTTCAGCCAGGACTACGACGTGCCGGTCAGCATGGGAATCCTCCTCGATACGAGCGGGAGCATGGACGGCAAAATCCGAACGGCCGTCGAAGCTGTCGAACGCTTCACCAGGCGCATCAAGCCGAACGACGACATTTTCCTGATCACATTCTCGGGCAGCCCGACGTTGCGCCAGGGTTTTACCGATGATCGAGAGAAACTTTCGCAGGCTCTTCGCCGGGTGACGCCGACCGGCGGCACCGCGTTATACGACGCGCTCAGCGATGGCCTGGTCCGCATCCGTTCGGGCAAGCACACCAAGCGCGCCATATTGATCATCACGGACGGCCAGGACACGACGAGCACGGCGACGCTTGATGACGTCCTACAGTCCACACGCGCATCCGATGTGTTGCTCTATCCCGTCGGAATATCGGCATTGAATTATGCGCAGGGCCCGGACGTTCCCGCGCTGGATGCCATTGCCGCCCTGCTTCCCAAGACCTCGCCGGCCGCGCAGAGTAAACGCGATGAAGTCGACCTGAATGTCCTGCGCGCGTTTGCCGAAAACAGCGGCGGGCGGGCATTTCTTCTCGCGGAACGCTTGATCGATCGCGGAAACCGGATCGAAAAAGTGCTCGATGCCATCGCCGACGAACTGCGCAGCCAATACACGCTCGGCTTCTATCCATCCCGGCCCGATGACGGCCGTTTTCATTCGCTCCGCATCCGCGCTCGCGCAGGCATCACCATCCGAGCGCGCAGAGGCTATCTGGCGACTGGATCGTAAAGGACATCGTAAGCCAGCCGAAATCCGTAATCCGTGTACGCATATCCCGGAGGCAGGCTGCTTCGATGAGCAGCGCGGGACGCCTTGATCTGGTGCCGCCACGATCCACCCCGCGATATGCGGCGCGTTCCGTTTTCCGGCCCCGCAGGATTGCGCTCCGGCGACACGGCGTAGTAGTCCTCGGCATACCAGTCCGAACACCACTCGTGAACGTTGTCGCCGATGTTGAAAAGGCCGAAGCCATTCGGCAGCCACTGTCCAACCGGACGCGGACCGTTCCAGTTTCCGCGAAAGTAGTCGAAGGTTTCCGGTGACGCGTCGCCCCATGCGTAGTCCGCGGCCTCGAGGCCACCGCGGCATGCTTTTTCCCATTCGGCTTCCGTTGGGAGCCTGTACCGTTCACCGCGCGATTTGGACAGCCACTCGCAATAAGCCGTTGCAGCAAACCAGCTGACGCCGACGACAGGTTGAGCATCCTCGCCCAACGACGGTTCACTCCATCCGACCGGTTCGACGTGACCCGTCCCGGCAAGAAACGCAGCGTAGTCCCGGCGTGTAACCGCGGTCTTTGCGATCACAAACGCGTCGAGCCAGACGCGATGACGTGGACTTTCCCATCGATAGTGATTCTCGGAGCCCATCCAGAACCACCCTTCTGGAATCAGGATCATGTCGGTTTGTTTGTTCACAACATTACTTGATGGCTGCGCCCTGTCGGGCTTGCATTCGCTCCGCTCATTAGATTATCAGGCGCAAACCATAAGCAGATTAGCGGGTGCAAAGCGCGTCTCGTTGTACTACTATTCGCCCTACCAGAAAGCGTAATCAAAGACTGAGGAGGGGTGTATATGGGTCTCCTGAGAATCGCGCGCACACCGTTGGTTACGGTCAGACCAGAAACCAGTGTTATGGAAGCTGTTCGAACGATGGCGGAAGAAAGCATCGGCGCCGTTGCGGTGACAGATCAAAACCGGTTGGTTGGAATGTTCAGCGAGCGCGACCTGATGCTTCGAGTTGTATCAGAGAAGCGCGACCCCGAACGCACTCAAGTCCGCGAGGTGATGACATCGCCGGTTGAAACGATCCATCGAAATTCGACTGCGGACGATGCTTTGAAAGTCATGCTCGAAAAACATATCCGGCACCTGCCCATCACCGATCATGGAAAGCTGTGCGGGATGATTTCGATGCGAAGCGTTCTGCACGATAAAGTCGAAGAACTCACCGATCAGCTGGATTCGCTCGAAGCGTACTTCACTGCCGACGGCTTTGGCGGCTAAACATACTGTCCTACGCGGTCGGCTGCCAGCCTGATGCGGTCCTCCACGCACGGATGGCTGTAAAAGATAAACTCGATCAGCCTGTTCGGCCTCTTGTTCGCGAGGTTGAGGTCCGCCAGCTTCTCCATGCTCGACACAAATGCCAGGGCATCTCCGGTCACGTCGAGAGCATAGAGGTCCGCTGCCCTTTCAAGACGCCTTGAAAAGGAGTTCACGGCGGGCAACACGAGCAGGGACAGAACCATCATAAGCAGCGCCAGCAGCGGCAAATCGGCGACGTCTGCAAGTCCCTGGAAGCCGAACGCTGTCGAAAGCGGCGGCAATAGCAGAGCTGCAATATAGAAACTCGCAACGGTGAGCGTCGATTGCAGCGCGAGCCCAAGCCAGATGTGATTTTTCACGTGATGGCACAACTCGTGCGCCATGATCACTTCGATCTCTTCGCCTGAGAGATTCTTCAACAACGTGTCGGAAACGATGATCCGGCGCGTGTTGCCCCATCCGACCACTGCGGCATTCGCCTTCCGCGTTTTCTCTCCGAGCGACCACTCGAAGATCCCGCAGATGCGCGTGTTCGTTCGACTCGCAAGTCGCGCCACACGGCTCTTGAGATCGACATCTTCGACAGGCCTGAATTTATAAAAGAGCGGTAACAGCAGCACCGGCGCAAGATTCGTCATCACGACAACGAAACCGATGAACGCAAGGCTCGCATAAACCCACCAGTGATCCGGCTGAGCGCGAAGCAGTCCGTAAATCAATTCCACAGCCGCAAGACTCAGCAGGACGCTGAGACCGAGCGCCTTCAGTTGATCCCTGATCCAGTTTGCGAGCGACTGCCGCGACAAGCCGTACCGGTGCTCGAGCAGATAGCCGGAGTAGAAACTGAGCGGCACGTCGACCGTTTTAAAGATCGCCGTAACGATGAGCGTGTAGGCTCCGACGCGAATCCATTCGGAACGGGAAAGAGAATCCACGAATTGCCGGATGTAGATGCTCGAACCGGAAGTCAGGAGATACAGCAGAATCAGAAGATCAACTACGAATCCGGTGACTGCAACAAGACGTTTTGCTGTTTCATAACGCCTGGCCTGATCCATATCAGAAGTGTAATTCCGGGACGGTCCCGGAATTACATTTTTCCCCAGCCGCCGCCCCCAGGAGTTTCAATCAACAGAATGTCGCCCGGCTCCACCCACGTCGTGAACTTGGACGGGAGTTGCTCCTGGTTGCCGTTCACTCGAATCAGAGTGTTGGATCCTGGTGCCGCCGGCTCTCCGCCCTGCAAGCCGTAGGGCGAAAACCGACGCCGGTCCGACAACACGGTGATTTGCGCCTTCGTGAGGAATTGAATACGGCGAACGATACCGTCGCCGCCGCGCCATTTGCCTCGTCCTCCGGAATCGGGTCGCAGCGAGTATCGCTGAATGCGGATCGGATACGCATGCTCGAGCGCTTCCACCGGCGTGTTGAGCGAGTTTGTCATGTGCGTGTGCACGCCGGACAGGCCATCCATCGTGGGTCTAGCGCCCATCCCTCCGGAGACGGTCTCGTAATAAGCCACTGCCTCCCCTGTGCGAGGATCGATTCCGCCGAACGTGACGTTGTTCATCGTGCCCTGGCTCGCAGCGGGAATGCGATCCGGCAATGCTTCGGAAAGACATTTATAGAGGACGTCCACGATGCGCTGCGACGTCTCCACGTTGCCCCCGCATACCGCCGCCGGAGGCCGCGCATTTACGATCGTGCCTTCCGGAGCAATGATCTCCAGCGGACGCATGCCGCCCGCATTTGATGGAATCGAAACACCGACCAGAGTCCGGAAAACATAAAAGACAACCGAGGCCGTGATGGCGTAAACAGCATTGACGCTGCCTTCCGCCTGACGATCGGATGCTGAGAAATCGATGGTTGCCCTGTCGCCGCGGATGCGGATCTTCACGCGGATCGCAATGGGCCTGTCGCTGATGCCGTCGTTATCCAGAAAGTCTTCGGCTTCATAGGTACCGTCCGGAATCGCTGAAATGGCGTGGCGCGTCATGCGTTCGCTGTAATTCAGGATCTCGCGGACATAACTATCGACTTCACGGGCGCCATACTTCTCAACGATCTCCCTCAAGCGACGTTCGCCCGTGTTGTTGGCGCCGAGCATCGCGGCGAGATCACCCTCCCGCTCGTCCGGCGTGCGGACGTTCAGGAGGATCATCTCCCAGATGTCGCGATTTATTTTTCCGCCAATCATGATTTTCACAGGCGGTATGCGAAGGCCTTCCTGATAGATCTCCTGCGCAAGGGGCATGGAGCCTGGAGACATTCCGCCGATGTCCGACTGGTGCGCTCGAGACGCGACATAGAAGAGCAGCCTTCGTTTGTAGAAGACGCCGGACACGAGCGTAACGTCGGGAAGGTGCGTGCCGCCCCTGTACGGATCGTTGAGGATGACGACGTCGCCAGGACCGATATCACGCGACTCGATCGCCGCTTTGACCGAAAGCGGCATTGATCCCAGGTGCACCGGCATGTGATCGCCCTGCGCCACCACGTCGCCGCGAGCATCGAAAACTGCGCATGAGTAATCGCGGCGCTCCTTGATGTTGGGCGAGAAGGCCGTGCGCTTGAGTGTCGCGCCCATCTCCTCCGCGATGGAGTGAAAGAGACTTTTGAAGATTTCGAGTTGAACAGGATCTGTTCGCTTCATAGCGTCAGCACCAGATTCATAAAAGCGTCGACGTCGCACCGGGAGTTTGGCGGAACCAGAGTGGTCGAACTGTATTCGCCTACGATCGCCGGTCCATGAATGACGTGACCGTGCCCAAGGCTCGCCCTGTCGTAGATCGCGGTCGTCACGCGTTTGCGATCAATCCACACGCTGTCTTTTCCCACAGGTTTAGCGCGGCCAAGACTCTTCGGCGCCTTTTTGAACTCCGGCTTCACGGTACGGCCGAGAAACGTCGCGCGCACATTAACGAGTTCGATCGGCCGGCCCCGGTTCGCATATCCGTAACGACGCTCATGTTCCTGATGAAACCGGTCAACGAAACCGGATCCGAGATTCACCGTTAGTTCATACGACTGCCCGCGATATCGAAGGTCCGCGAAATCCATCGATTGAATCTGGCGTTTAGTGAAGCCTTCCGCCTGAAGTTCGCCCAGCCCGATCGCGTGCAGTTCTGTCAGCGCACTCTTCAACTGGCGGCTTGACCCTTCCACATCGATCAGCAGCGTTCGCGAATAATCCTTTCGAACATCCGCCAGCAACAGTCCGAGGGCAGACAGAGCTCCGGGAAACCGCGGCACGACGACTCGCCTCATGCCCAACCCGCGCGCCAGATTCGCGGCGTGCAATCCTCCGGCGCCTCCAAAACAGAACAGCGCGAAATCGCGTGGATCGTAGCCGCGTTCCACAGAGATCAATCGGATGGCCTGCTCCATATTGTTGTTCACGACATCGATTACGCCTTGCGCGAGTTCCTGCGGACTCTTCCACGCTCGCGTCAATTCCAGCTTCGCAATCGAGGACGCAACGCGATCGGTCGCCAGTTTCATCGTTCCGCCCAGAAAAAACTCCGGGCGAAGCCGGCCGAGGATGAGATTCGCATCCGTAACGGTCAGGCGTTCGCCTTTCCCGTAACAGATCGGGCCGGGGTCGGCGCCCGCGCTCTCCGGGCCGACTTTGAGCGCTCCACCGGGGTCCAGGTCCGCGATGGAGCCTCCACCCGCTCCAACCGTGTGAATGTCCATCATCGATATGCCGACGGGCATGCCATCGACCTGACTCTCGTTCGTCACCTTGATGTCGTTGTTGCAGAGCGCGACGTCGGTGGAAGTGCCGCCCATATCGAAGGTGATGATTCTCGAATACCCGCTGGCCTGCGCTACTTGAAATGCGCCGACAACACCGCCGGCAGGGCCGGAAAGAATCGTTCTGACAGGCGCAGCAGCCGCTGTCGCAGCCTGCACGGCTCCGCCGTTCGATTGCATGACGCGGAGGGGTCGGACCCTTGCTTTATCAGCTTGTGGGTCCGACCCCGAATTACCTATCTCACTGTCCCCGAATTCCCCCAGACGATCCTGTAGGCGGAGAAGATACCGGCTCATGAGTGGAGCAAGGTACGCATTGATCACCGTTGTCGACGTGCGTTCATACTCCCGGTACTCGGGAAGAATTCGCGACGAAAGCGACACCGGGACGCCGAGCGATTCGAGCGCGCTGAGAATTGCATCTTCATGCTCGGTGTTTGCGAACGAATACAGGAGTGAAACGGCAATGGATTCGACGTTGTTCCGGCGCAGGTCCTCGATCAGACTCTGCAGCTGACGTCGATCCAGCGCGACTTCGATCGATCCGTCATAGAGCGTGCGTTCCCGTACTCCGAATCGCAACCCATCGGGCACCAGCGGCGCGGGACGCGTGACGAAAATATCGTAGAGTTCGCGACGCGTTTGCCTTCCGATGACGATTACATCCTCGAAGCCCTCGGTCGTCAGCAACGCGGTCCGCGCTCCCTTGCGTTCAAGCAGTGCATTGGTGGCGACGGTCGATCCGTGTACGACTTCCTGAACGCCTGCCGCTCCAAGCCGTTCGATTCCCTGCATGATGGCATCGTCCGGTCGATGCGGCGTGGAAAGCTCTTTGAAGATTTCGATACGGCCGTCGCGAACGACCACAAAGTCTGTGAAAGTTCCGCCCGTGTCGACGCCGATTCTAGAAATAGATCCGCGCGACATCCTGGATATGTTTGGAGGAAATCGTTTCGAGGCCCTGGAGCGCTCCTTGCGGATCGCGCTCCCACATCAGCGCTTGAAGGTCCGGACTGATCAAAGCAAATCGATGGACCGCGACCTCCCGGATCCACGCGAAGTCCGCGTCAGCCGGCGGCGCGGCCGCAACGGACTTGATCCAGTCGAGAATCTGCGCTCGCTGCTCGTCGGTGCCGCGGATTTGAAGATCCGAGCCTTCGCCGGCATCAAGACGAATCGAAGCCTCGGACCACCATCCAGCCTGAACGAGTTTCAGGTCGATCATCGTTTTCAGAATGAAAAGAGCAGCTAGATCGCCGCCCGTAACTTTTCCTCTGGCGACGGGGTTTTCGCTGCCGGCGCCCTTGAAGGCACTCCAGAGTTCTCGCGCGCGATCCATCGAGGCCGGAGGAGTGAGGACGAGGATGCGGTTTGCGCCATATTGCTGGAAGGCCGTGAGATCGGCGGACGAGAGTTCACGATCGAAGCGGACCATCGGGCCGTTGGAGATGAAGACGGCATTTGTGTTGCTCGTCGCAAGCGAAACGCCGGACGAGAGGCGTTCTGCAAGAGACACGGGAACCGGTGGGTGAGCGTGATCAGGAAATTGTGTGTGACGGCCCTCACCCTGCGCGGCCTTTTCTTGAGGCTTCGCCCTGTCGGGCTCGCGCTGCGCGTCGACGCCTCTCCCGAGCGGTTCTGAAGTCACTACCGTCAGGCGGGGTCTCGGGGCGTAGCTCGCGATCACGCGATTCATGATCAGAAGATCGCGAGCGGCGACTCGCATATCATCGGCCGACATGGACTGGATCCACTGCATGCCTTCTTCGCGGCGATCAAGGATGTCGTGGCTGGCGAACCACTCGCGGATGGCTTTACTGTCGAGATAAGCCAGCGCTTCCTGCCGCGCGCCGTCGAGGTCCTGGGCGCTTGCCGGCGAGGACTGAAGCCGCTGTAATTCCTGCAGCAATTTTTCTTCGACCGCTTCCGGAAACTGGCCGGATGGAACTTCAACCTCGAGGCGGTAGTAATTGGGACGCGCCGTGAGCGGAAGCGTGGTCTTCGGCGCGAGCGGTACGACGCGACGGATCAGGCGATCGAGCAGCAGCACCGAATACCATTGCTCGTAGTAGACGCTCGGAATCGGCGACGCGAAGATGACTCCGCCGACCGGAAGATCGGATTTGAATCGCAACGTTCGCTCACCGGGAAACCTGTTGACTGTCTCATCCGGGGGACTCACGACTCCTCGCTTCGGAATCGCGCCCAGCGCATCGCGTAACGAAGCCGGCACCGGCTCCGAAATCAGAATGAAAGCATCGCCTGTCGCGTAATCCACTACGGGGCCGGCCGGCCCGAGCAGCGCATTCCGAATTTCCTCCTCGATCCTGGCTACGAAGTCCGGGGACGAGGGGGCCGCCGCCCCCTTGTCCGGAGGCGGAAGTTCTTTGAACAGGGCAGGAAGGCGCTCGGACAAAACCGGAAGCGACCACTTCGGCGCCGTGATCCGCAATGCGATACGGTCGCGTTCGTGAATGATGGCGATGTTCCCTCCGGCGGCATACGCGTCGAAGAGAAGAATGTTGGCGGCCGCTGTCGACGGAAAACCCTTCAACTCACCCGACGTGTAACCAACGACGATTTCGACGACATTTTCCTGCGCGGAAAGTTCAACGAGACGGATTCCGTTGGACAGTGTCGACGCGAGAAAAAGCAGGCCGACAATGGCGGAAATAGGCGCAAACACTAGTTGAGCCTAACTTTTGCCGGGTGTGTTTTCAAGGATGAATGTGCTAGATTTCGGTGCTTAATCTCACAACACAAGGAGTATTTGTGAACGTCTACGAAGGCAAACACATCCGCAATGTCGGCATCGTCGGACATGGAGGAAGCGGTAAGACTTCTCTCGTGTCTGCGATTCTTTTCGATACCGGCGCCACCAATCGCCTTGGTCGCGTAGACGACGGGAACGCCCCGACGGATTACGATGAAGACGAAATCGAACGAAAGATCACAATCTCTGCAAAGCTCGCGTTCTGCGAATGGAACAAGACCAAGATCAACATGCTTGACACGCCGGGTTTCGGCAACTTCATTCAGGAAGCACGCGGCGCTTTGCGCGTCGCCGACGCGGCCATCGTCGTCATCGACGCGGTGTCCGGCGTTATGGTCCAGACCGAGAAGGCCTGGGGCTACGCCGACGAGTTTCAACTCCCGCGCCTGATCGTCGTTAATCGCATGGATCGCGATACGGCCAGTTTCGAAAGATCGTTGAACTCCATCCAACAGAGGCTCGGCCGAATGTGCGTTCCGATTCAAGTCCCTTTGGGCGAAGAAAAAGCATTCAAAGGAGTCGTCGATCTCGTGCAGATGAAGGCCTACAGCTACCCGTCCGACGGTTCCGGGAAACTCAGCGAAGGCGCGATTCCGGACGCTGTGGCGGCGCGCGCCCAGGAGTATCGCGACAAACTGGTTGAAGCGGTCGCCGAAAGCGACGAGAAGCTGATGGAAAAGTTCTTCGAAAGCGGCTCGCTTAGCGATGAAGAGATGGTCAGCGGTCTCAAGAAGCAAGTCAGCGAGGGAAAGATATATCCCGTCTTATACGCCTCCGGCATGAACAACATGGGTATCCAGCCGCTCCTGAATGCGATTGTGAATTTCCTGCCGGATGCCACTGCGCCTGGATCCGTGACCGGCAAGGACACGCACGGCAAGGAAATCCAACGCAAGATCGTCGACAACGAGTCGTTTTCCGCCTTCGTCTTCAAGACGTTTTCCGATCCGTTCACTGGCCGCGTTTCGTTGTTCCGCGTCTACTCCGGAACGTTGACGACCGAGCTGCAGCCGTACAATGCCAACAAGGGAGTGACCGAAAGGTTCGGTTCCATCGTTTTGCTTCAGGGAAAAACTCAGGTTGCGGTCCCAAAGCTTCTTGCCGGCGATATCGCCTCCGTCGCGAAACTCAAAGAAACGCAGACCGGCGATACGCTCTGCGACAAGGCGCATCCCATCACTTATGACACTGTGAAGTGGATCGAGCCGGTGATTTCATTCGCGATCGAGCCGAAATCCCGCGGCGACGAAGAAAAGATCAGTACCGCCATTCACAAACTGATGGATGAAGATCTCGGCATCCGTTACGTCCGCGAGCCGCAGACGAAGGAGTTTTTGCTTTCCGGTCAGGGCCAGATGCATGTGGAAATGGCGGTCGCGCGGCTGAAAAAACGCTATGGCGTCGAAGTGTTGTTGCACCCGCCGAAAGTCCCCTATCGCGAAACCATCAAAGGCAAAGCCGACGTTCAGGGTAAGCACAAGAAACAGAGCGGCGGCCACGGACAGTACGGCGACTGCAAGATCCGCATGGAGCCATTGCCGCGCGGCGGCGACTTCGAATTCGTGAATGAAGTCTTCGGCGGCGCAATCCCGCGGAATTTCATTCCGGCGGTGGAAAAAGGAATTCAGGAAGCCAGACAGAAGGGCGTGCTGGCCGGGTTCCCTACGGTCGATTTCCGGGTGGTGCTTTACGACGGCTCTTACCACGACGTCGATTCCTCGGAAATGGCGTTCAAAATCGCAGGGTCGCTCGCATTCAAGAAAGGGATCCGGGAAGCAAGACCGATCCTGCTTGAACCCGTGATGAACGTCGAAGTTCATGGTCCGGACGAATTCGCGGGCGACCTCATGGGCGATTTGAATAGCCGGCGCGGCCGCGTGCAGGGCATGGAGGTTCGCGGGCATTCAACCGTCATCAAAGCTCAGGTGCCGCTGGCAGAAATGCTGAGTTATGCCTCGGATCTGACTTCGAAGACCGGCGCCCGTGGAAGTTACACGATGGAATTCAGCCACTACGACGAGGTTCCGAGCCACCTTGCCGATAAAGTGATCGCGCACGCAAAGGCCGGCGTGACGGGAGAAGAGGAAGAAGAGGACTAAATAGAGGAAGGGAAAATGGGGTCGGAGCGGTCGGAGCCCATTTTTCCGCTTCCTTACAGCGGCGGGCCCGACGCCATCACTTCTCCCGACCCGTAAATCTCCCACGCCCAGATCGGCTGATCCGCGCGAATCCGGATATACCCGCCCAGTTGCGTTGCGGTTCCCGGAACCAGTTCACTCACAAGCCGGCCAAGCTGCCGGTTCGCTCCCAATGTGATCGTTGCGGATTTCGGCGTACCACCGGCTGGCTCGTAAATCTCGATTGTGATTCTCGTATCGTTGTCGCCGGTCGCGAAAGCCAGGCCGGTGAACAGGCCACGGCCGTTTGCCACATGCGGAAACGCGAACTCCGACGCTGCCGGCCGCGCTCCCATGGTCACAAGCCCGCGCTCGTTCTCGATATCGAGAACTCCAACGACGCGCGGCTGACCGAACGGAGCAGCCGCATTCACCCGAACCGCCGCAACGTGAGGACCAGGCCCGACGACTGCAGTCGACATCGGCACGCGCATCGACCGGTTTGGATCGAGTCTTACGATGAGGTCCGGAACTATCGAAACAGTCTGAACAGTGCCGCTGACGTTCACCAAAGTCAGTGTCGACGTGTATCCCGCACCGATGACCGAATGCGGGAAGACCAGCATCGCCTGCGCATCCGCCGCAGGCGCGGCAGCGCTCATGCTCACCTTGCCGGGAGCTGATGTCCGTTCAACTGCCGCAAGCGCCTCCGACGACTGAACGCGTACCGCGTCCTCCAGTGTTGTGATGACGCGTCCTCTTGGAGGAATTGCAAATGAGCGGCTGCCCGATATGTTGAGAAAAGTCATCGACACACTGGCCGTGCGCGGCGACGGATTCACCAGGATGGCCGATGCGCCCCCGTGAAACAGCACAAAATCCGAAGACGTATCCCGCGCGACACTGCCATCGAGCGTGGACATATCCCAACGGCCGGTAGCTGTAAAGACTCCCAGACCGGTGCCGGAGGCTTCGGCTTCAATCCATCCGTCAAAGCTTTGCAGGCCGAATAATTCAGTCAGGAGCCGCGCTTGCTGCTGGCCGCCCGTCAGGGAGAATGTTGCAGGATTACGAATCCCGGGACCCACAACCATCGATCCGGCGGCGTCGTACGCTCGCAGAACGACAGTCATCGCACTGGGCGCGAGAAACGCCAGTCCCGTGAATTCGACGCCGTCCGTCGGCGCCGAAGGAATGATTTTGATCTGGGGCTGGTACGAGGAATCGAATCGGATTCCATCCGAGACCGAGATCTCACTTTCTAAACCGACTCCATTTATCGCCTTCACAGCGAAGTAATACGTTACCCCTGCCTGCAGGTTCAGGCCCGTGACGCCAACGGAGCTCTGCGCCGTGGTCGTAAATGGCCGGATCTGGATTCCTCCCGGCGTGGTGCCGACCGCGTAATGAAATTCGCGTACGCCGGACTCCGGATCGTCAGCCGTCCACGAGGCGGCAAGCTGAGTTCGATTAGCGGTAACTGCGCCCTCGTCAGCTATCACGGGGATGGATGGCGGCGTGGAGTCCGGCGACAGTTCGGAATAGCTGCCGTTGTCAAAACGGTACGTCCGGAAGTGCTGCGATGAAAGTAGCGGCTCGTTGAACGCTGTCTGAACCGCGGTCACTCGCTTCAAATCCTGCAGGCCGACGGTCGCGCTCGAACCGTCGGAGCGCGTGCCGGTCATCGTGTGATACACGAATTGAATGTCGTTGCTGCCTTCGAACAGGACTGCTTCGAAAGTAAGCCTGGCATTCTGATTCCTTCCGTCTTCGTCGAGGATGCTCATGTTCGACCATTGCACGACAAACTGCCGGTTCGGAGCGGTTCCGACGGTTCGCGTCGTAATCGTGCTGTCGACATTCATCAGAAGGTCATCCCAGAACGGCGCAATCAACGACGGCGGAATGCTTGCCGACGAACCACTCGGACGAGTCACTGTCTGTCCCGGAAGAGGAGCATTCTGAAACTCGGATGCGAAAATGGTTTCCAGACTCAGGAAACCGTTTGTCGTGACCGAAATCGACGAGCCCGCCAGATAAATGTCCCGGAACAGGCTGAAGTCGAAGGGAAGGCTCGTGAGGACGACGGCGTCGTCGTTGCTGTTGAAAGTCAGGCTTGTGCCGCCGCCGCCCACGCTTGCGTCGATGAAGTTGAACCGGGCGGTGGCGACGTTGGTGCTGCCCGCGGCAGGCGTCACCGTGAAGACAGGGCCGGTGATCGTTTTATCGAAGATGGACACGGATACCGGGCCGGTCACGGCGCCGTATGGAACGATCGCCGTGATCGTCGTCGCCGTGGCGGTCGCTACCCGCGCTGAGAGGCCGTTGAAACGTACTGTAATGTTTTGCGTGCGCGCGTCGAAGTTCGCGCCCTCGATCAGCACCACTGTTGCCGGAGGGCCGCTAAGTGGGGCAACTCGCGTGATGGACGGTTGCGAAGCCTCATACAGGAATGCGCGCGAAGCGACACCCCATGTACCGTCCGGATTCATCACCACCAGATTCACCGTTCCCGGCGAATTGCGCGGGGCAGTTGCGGTGATTGCGCCGGGGCTTACAACATTGACATCCGTCGCCGGAACACCTCCAAAGTAAACCTGTGCGCCCGAGTGGAAGTTTGTTCCGGCGATCGTAACGGCAGCTCCACCGTCGACGGGGCCGATGGCCGGAGCGACGGAAATACTCGACGGGCCGGGATCCCTGATCACAACCGCCCCGCTCAGAACCGACGTGTCCGGGCCGCGATTCACTGAAATGTTTTTCGGCCCAGGCGCCGTGTCGGGCGAAATCGAAATCAGGAATCTTGCGCTGGTCGGTGCGACCGACGAGATGGGCCCGCCGAGAGTCGGCAATCCGAGAATCACACCGGGGCTCGAGGCCGATACGGCAATACCGGCTGTGAGGTCTTCTCCGCCAATCGTCAAGGTGCCGCTTGCGCCTCTCGCGATTCGCGGCGCAAACGCAGGCCGCGTCACATTCAGACCGCTCAATCCCCTGGGAAGCGTCAGGATGTCTGCGGTGGCGGTGGCCCCCGCCTCAACATTAACGGCCAGCGCCTCCGTGAGCGAGGGGACATCGCCGGAATATGTGGTTCCGAAATCAATACGCAAACCGGAATAAAAACCGCCAAGGTCGCCGCGGCTTACCGGAAGATCCAGCGGTTCGGCATAAACACGGTAAGCGCCCGGCGGCAGATAACCCAGGACGTATCCGCCATCGGACTGGGATAGCGCCGAAACGAGAGGCGTACCTTCGCTGTTGACTGCTACAACATGGGCCCCAAACACAGGCGTGACACCCGATCGTATCCGTCCTCGGATCTGTCCCAGATCGGCAGGGACGCCGCCTCTCGGATAGGTCTCGGAAATACCAACGATATCGTCGTACGCCAGCGTGCGCTGGTCGAGCTGCGAGCGCACGCCGAACGGCACCATGACCGATGAGATCAAACCCGAATGATCCAGACCGAGCAGATGTCCGATTTCGTGCGTGAGCACACCCTGGATATCGAATTTGTTCTCTTCGCCACTGGTCGAAAACTCCAGTGCAGTGCTGAAAGAGATATCGGCTTCACCGACGGCTCGCCGGATCAAACCATCGTTGCCGATCTCGCTTCTGAACCAGGAATAGGTAATGGCAATAACGCCTGACCCAAGCGGCGTACTCGTATCCGCGAACGTCACGACGTTGAGGCCGTCAAAACCGACTCCGGAAACGAACGTCGTTCCGAGATACGAAAAGCGAATATCCGCGGTCGGAACGTTCTCCCATGTCTGGAATGACGCATGAACGGTCGAGAACTCGCTGCCGTTCTCGATCTGAGAAAGGCCCTTTTCGTTGATCCAGTAGGTAATCGGCATCGTCGACCACTTCGGCAACTCTCCTGCGGACGTGGTGATGCGCGTGTGGGCCAGAGCGGCGCTGCAGAACGCAAATATGAAAACGATCAGCTGGTATTTCTTCAAGGCTGCCGAGTGACGATGTTTCGAATCTGGTTTCTGAAGGTGTTGAGCGGCATTCGTACCGGATTCCCGGGCCTGCCGTCCGGAAAGGAAAGATCGCCAACATCGTTGGCGACCTCGCCATTGACAACGGTGAATTTGCCCTGCCCAAGACCGACGACCGTGCGATATGCGCCGGTCTGTTCGACAAAGACGACGGCGTCTTCACCCTTCTGGAACGCGGGCATGCCGGCCACGTGCAACTCCGTGTCGCCCATTGTTCCGCCGACGGTCGTCACAACAATGCTTCGCGAAGCCTGGCCTTTGATGCGCTCGGTCACGTCGATCGAATAGTCGGTGAGGATCATCTTCCGGTCTGCAGTCCAGTAAGTCCGCTCGCCAGTCACCTTTCCGACGACGATGAACTGCGACGTCTTGACAAGATCCTCCAGGCTGAAACGCAGGACTGTCGTGGCATAGGAACCGGTGCCGATCAGCACGGTCAAACATAGCGCAGCCAAAATGGGGAATATTTTTCGTCTCATAAACTTGATTTAGATGCAACCGACGCGAAAGCGTTTAGAGCGTGGTCGAGTACGGTAAGAATACGAATTGCATGGCCGGGGACTATAGCACAGTGACAAGTTTGAAACAGGGCCAACGGTAGAGGTCTAATTCGGGGTCAGACCGCGAATTAGACCCTGTGATACCATTTGGGCCGCTATGGCCGTGAATCCTGAGCTTCTAAAGATTCTCGTATGCCCGCTCTGCAAGGCCCCTGTCAATCTGACCGAAAGCGGCCAAGGACTGAAATGCAGCCAGTGCCGCCGCGTTTATCCGATTCGCGACGACATCCCGGTGATGCTGATCAGCGAAGCAAAAGTTGAAGACTAAAGACTTTTTTCATCGGCTTCCTCAAACAGCACGCATCCTTCTAATTCGTCTTCGGTCAATGGGAGATTGCCTGCTGTTGACGGGACCCGTCCGCGCGCTGAAAGAAGAGTTCCCGAAATTCCGAATAGCGGTTCTGGTCGAGCCTCGATTCGCTGCCTGCTTCGACGGGAATCCCGATTTCGATGAGGTCATCGTCACCGGACGGAAGTTTGGGACTGGCGCGACCCTTGCCATGCGACGCTTTCACGCGATCCTCAATCTCCACGGCGGTCCCACGAGTCTCATCTATTCGTGTCTGGCATGGGGAAGAAGAATCGGCGCGGAACACTACAAGGCGCGGAAACTCTATAACGGCCTGGTGCCGCGGCCGAATCCATCCAGTCACACGGTCGAATCCACGATGGCCGCCTTTCAATGGCTCGGTGTCCGGCGCGAGAATGCGCCGGCTCTTCGGTACGAGCAGCACGACAGAGAAGCAGCGCGCATCCGGGAGAAGTTGAAAGGCCGGCCATACGTGGTGATTCACCCCGCTTCGCTCATGTCGACGAAACGATGGGAACCGCAGCGTTTTGCGGAAGTCGGGCGAGATCTCGCGTCCCGGGGATTCACGATCGTCGTGACTTCGGGTCCTGGTGAAGAATCGGTTGCTGCACAGGTCGCCAGCGGAATCGACCGCACCGTCATTCTTCTCGGTCTGACGATTCCTGAACTTGCCGAACTTCTTCGCGGCGCGCGGCTATATCTGGGCAACGACTCCGGTCCGATGCATCTGGCGGCTGCCGTGGGAACATCAACGGTTGCGGTCTGGGGGTCATCCGATTCACGGCGCTGGCATCCCTGGAGCGCGGAGCATCGCGTTGTCCAGAATCCGTTTGAGTGCAATCCATGTCCGGGCTATCGTTGCCTCGTCGCCGACTCGCCGCTCTGTATCGAATCCGTAACGGTCGATCAGGTCAACGCAGCAGTGGGCGAACTGCTCCGCATCTGATAAACATGAACCGCAATCGCACCGAACAAATTCTTCACGCTTTCTCCGGCAGGCCCGTGCTCATTCTCGGCGACATCATGCTGGACGAATTCATCTGGGGAAACGTCACGCGAATATCGCCGGAAGCGCCCGTGCCGGTGGTTGAAGTAGTCCGCGAAACGTACCGGCTCGGCGGCGCTGCCAACGTCGCGGCAAACCTTCGCGCTCTGGAAGGAACTCCGATTCCGATCGGAGTGGTCGGACGCGACGAAGCATCCGAACGAATTGAAGAATTGCTCGTTCAGGCCAATATCGAAACGCAAGGCATCGTGCGCGCCGATCGGCGCACGACACTGAAAACCCGCATCATCGCCCATAGCCAGCAGATCGTGCGCGCCGATCGCGAGCACCGGGAGCCGTTGACCTCCGACCTGAATCGCGATCTGGCGGAGGTGTTCCTGGAACACTTGCCGCAGGCCGCGGCGGTTATCGTGTCCGACTACGACAAGGGCGTCGTCAACCGGGAGCTGCTTTCGTCGATTCTTCCGAAGGCCCGCAGCGCAAACATTCCGGTGTACCTCGATCCTAAGGTGCATCATGCCGACTATTACCGTCCGATCACGGTTATCACTCCAAACCAACGCGAAGCCGAGCTGTTGACGGGTACTCTGATCGATGGCACTGCATCGCTCGAAGAGGCCGGCCGCAAACTGCTCCATCGTTTCGAGTGCGAGCATGCGCTGATTACGAGAGGCGAACACGGCATGTCTCTTTTCAGCGCGTCCGACGGTACCGGTTACCACCTTCCGGCATTCGCGCCGCGCACGGTGTTCGATGTAACCGGCGCCGGCGATACCGTCATCGCGATGCTCGCGCTGGCTCGAGCGGCCGGAGCGACCATGCAGGAAGCGGCGATGCTCGCGAATCAGGCCGGAGGAATCGTCGTCGGGAAATTGGGGACCGCGACCATCAGCCGGTCCGAACTGGTGTCTGGCAGCGAATCCGCTGGTGCGAATGACGCGAGTGATGCGCATTCTGCAGGTTAGTTCGGCGAACACCCTCGGCGGCGGTGAAACTCATGTCATACAACTCGTCGCGGCTTTGCGGTCGCGGGGCCATGATGTTGTCGTCGCCGGAAGACGGCCCGGGCCGCTGAACCCGGACATCGCTCTTCCTTTTCTGAACTCGCTTGATGTCGTCACAGCGTTCCGGCTGAGATCGGCGATCGTTCGAGAAAAGTTCGACATCGTGCACGCGCACGTCGCGCGCGATTATCCGATCGTGGCGGCGGCTGCGTGGGGTGTGAAAGCCGTCAAGGTCGTCTGCACACGCCATCTTCTCTACCCCGTACGCAACAACCTTCTTTACAGCCGCGTGGATGGATGGATTGCCCCGACGCAGCAAATCCTCACGACGCTCGCAGCGCTGAAGCCGAAGCAGTCGGTGGTCATTCCCAACTGGGTCGACCTTCAACAACTCCCTTACCGGCCGCACTCTTTTCACAAACCGGTGACCGTGGCGCTGATCGGCCAGGTTTCCCCTCACAAAGGTCACGACGATGCGATCGAAGCGATGCGTAGTCTGGGTGATGGCTTCCGCCTTCTTATCGCCGGCAGAGGTGAGGAGTCCTATCTGAAAAGCCTGAAGGACAAATCCGCCGGCCTGCCAGTCGAGTTTCTCGGATTTGTTGCGCTGCCGGAGTTTTTCGAGAAGACCGATATCGTCATCGTTCCGTCGTGGGAAGAGCCATTCGGTCTGGTGGTCCTCGAGGCGATGGCCTGCGGCGTTCCGGTGATCGCAACCAATCGAGGCGGTCCGGCAGAAACGGCCCGGGGCATTCTGATTCCGCCACGCGACCCGGCGGCTCTGGCTCATGCCATTCGATCCGTGCGCGAAGGCGACTTCGTCAGAGAAGCGCGCGATCACGTCGAAACGCATTACGACATTGGTCGCGTCATACCAATGGTCGAGAACTTTTACAGGACTATCGTAGCGCGCGCGCCATAACGGCAGCGCGCTGCGACAGGCGGATGGACTCCATCGCGGCCGGCCACAGAACATCGAGCGGAACGAACCGATTCACCAACTCTTCCATCGCATTCATCGCGACTTGCGCGTTTCGAAAATCGGCGGGAACAAGACGCTCGGCGCCCGATGCCTGTGCGATCTGGAATGCAGAGCGCGCCTGGACGACGGAGTTGTGAAGTTCGCTGAAGGGTATCGGTTTGAGTTGAGAGTAATCGTATGCGCCGATCTCGATCTGCGCGGTCCGCCGGCGGAAGTCGTCAGGGGGATTCTGAGAGCGCCAGGCAACCGCGGAACTTGGGCGGTCCACCATGAAGTGCGGCTCCGCCGTGATCAACACTCCGAATTGAGTCAGACGCGTCGTCGCGTTGAGCTGGCCCTTATTGCCCTTGAGTTCCAGTTCGCCCAGATTGTCGAGAATGCCATCCTGCGAGATTGCCCAAACGACATAGGTGTTGAACGTCTGTCCCAAGGACGAGGCAGGCGCCGCACGATCAATCTCCAGCTTGATTCTCGTAACCGTGCCTTCCCGCTTCAACTCGGCCCGGCCGCCCGGTGTCAGGGCGACGCGAACCTCGCTATTGAGAGGAAGTGTGATGACGTCCAGTTCGAAGGTCGTTGCAGCGAAGACGAATAACAGCCAAAACATGACGGTTTATGGAGCCGGGTATTTGCTTTCCGGTGAAAACGAGATCTTGAGGGTTTCCTTGTCGACCCGAAGGGCAACGGGACTTTTTAGACTATCGATGCCCAGGTACACAACGACTGCGCCGCCCTTGCCATTCGAGTCCACGATCTGAGCCTCATGCATCCCCTTGGTGTAATAACCTTCCCTTCCCCAGTCCTCCAGGAACTCATTCATACTGTATTTGCCGTCTCCGTCCCATTGTTGATACGCGGAATCGTACTGCCCTCCTTCAACCGCTTCCATGAATTGCCGCACGCGTCTTTCTTCCCAATAGTTGGCGTACTTGTAGACAAGGCCGCTGACGAAAATCAAAACAAGCGCGATTCCGACGGGGACCTTGAGGCGCTCCTTCAAAGCGCGCGACTTTTTCGGAATCGGATGGTCGTCGTAGAGCAAGCTGCGGATGATCTTTTCAGCCATGTTTAGATTGTATCCATAATTCCGGTTAAGGCATTACGCAACGAAATCCGATGTTCGCCACTCTCAAAATCGGGATGAACCAGTACCTGTAAGAAGCACGCGCAACACCGGGGAAGCCGATCCATGCGCCTCCGCGGATCACCCGCGTTGGCATCTCGACACCTTTCAGCGTCAGCGAATCTCCCAGGGGCGGACCTTTCGGATCGGCAGCCGGGCTTTGCTCGTAATACTTCGATCCGTACCAATCCGCTGTCCATTCCCAGGCGTTGCCCAGCATGTCGTGAAGCTTATAGGCATTGGCCTGCTTCTTGCCGACCTCATGAAGAGTATGGCCGCTGTTGGCGCTCGTCCAGGCGATCGCGTCGAGATCGCCGTAGCGAATGGTGTTCGTGCGGCCGCGGGCCGCGTATTCCCATTCGGCTTCTGTGGGAAGGCGGCCGCCCGCCCATGCGCAATATGCGGTGGCTTCATCCCAGAGCACGCTGTGGATCGGATACTTGCCGCTCTTCTGGTCCGGCGGCATCGCAATGCCTTTTGCATTTGCAAACGCCCGGAACGCTTCCACGGTGACTTCCGTTTGCGACATCCAGAATTCGTGCGTGATCTGAACGTGATGCACCGGGCGTTCGTCTTCGTAACATTCCTTGTCGCTTTCCGAGCAGCCCATCAGGAAGCCGCCCGCGGGAATGCGGACGTATATCTGTTTGTCTTTCGGGTTGCGTTGCGTGGTCTGTGCGCCGGCTGTAAGCACAAAGGCGCAAAGGCACAAAGGCGCAAAGAAAACCGCGCGTCTACAAATCGAGTTTGCCCGTGCTGTCACCAAGCTTGTCCAACGAGACTCCTGCCTTTTCGAGCAGGGTGAGAAGCAGATTCGTCATTGGCGTCCGATCCGGGTACTTGATGTGCCGCCCGCCTTTGAATCCACCACCAATGACAAGATTCGGCAGCGGGAAGTGATCGTGGACGTTGCTGTTGCTCATGTTGCTGCCGAAGAGAACGATCGAGTTATCGAGGAGCGAGCCATCGCCGTCCGGAGTCGATCGCATCTTCTCCAGGAATTGGGCGAACAAGCCGAGATGGTAAATCTGGATCTTCACGTTCTTCTTGATGGCCTCGGGCTGGTTCTGATGATGGGATATCTCGTGGTGCGCGTCCGGAACGCCAAGGTGCGGGTAGCTTCGGTTGCTCGTCTCGCGCGCGACCATGTATGTCGTCACACGGGTGACATTGGCGCGATATGCGAGCACGAGCAGGTCGTACATCATTTTGACATGCTCTTCATAGGAGTCCGGTATACCGGCTGGAACCGCCGCCTGAGCGGGATCCGGCTTTTGTGTTGAAGCCGCGGTCTGGATTCGCCGCTCGATTTCGCGAACGCTGTCCAGGTAATCGCCGACAGCAGCGCGATCCCGCGTTCCGACCTTGCTCTGAAGATCGGCGACCTGCGCTTTGAACGCATCCAGGATGCTCGCATCCTGGGACGTTCGACCGGCCTGCCCGAACATGCGCTCGAACGCCCGCCGCGGATTGATCTCGATCGGCAGCGGGGCGGTCGGTGTACTCCACGACATCGCGTTCATGTAGATGCAGCCATACTCACGATCGCACGCGCCGACCATGCCGGACCGATCCTCGGTACCCAGCTCCAGTGATGGAAGTAATGTCTGCTGCCCGATCTGTTGCGCCGCGATCTGATCGGCCGTCACACCGGCAAGCGCATCCGTACCCTGAGTGGGTTTCGGCCTCACGCCGCTGAGCCAGGTTGTCGGACTCAGCGAATGCACGGCTGCGGTGTCGGCGGAGGCATGGGCGAGTCCGCTGACGATATTGATCTGTTCGCGAAACGCCTTCAGAGGCTGAAGGATCGGCGTGAGTTCAAAGCTCGTTCCGACTTTCTTCGGCGTCCATTGATCCATGATCGCGCCGTGCGGCAGGTACACAAACGAGAGCCGCGGGGCCGTGCGGGTCTGTGCCGTCAGGGCAGGAACCATGCAGTCCAGAAACGGCAATCCAAGCGTGACACCGGCTGCGCGCAAAAATGTTCGCCGGGAGAGATGCTTGTTCGTGATGAACATGTGGAAACCGGACAGAGCTTACCACAGGTAAATTGCGCGGCCGCGATACCGGACTTTTTACCGTCACGTTCCTTGACCGGCTGATTTCAGGTGATATAGAGTGGCTCCACTTTTGACTATAAAGACAAACAGCTAGGAGAGTGGGGGTCATGACGAAAAGAATATCTACATGCACAATGAGTGTGTTGCTTTGCCTGCTCCTTTCCCTGAACGCGTTCGGACAGGGAACAGTCAACGCTACGGTCGGTGGGACTGTAGGGGATGCGAGCGGAGCTCTGATTCCGGGTGTGACGGTCTCGGCAACGAACGTCGGTACCGGGATTGTGAATACATCGGTCAGCAACGAATCGGGCGCTTACAACTTTCCCAGCCTGCAACCCGGAGTCTACAAGGTCAGCGCGGAACTGCCTGGCTTCCAGACCCAGACCTTCACCGACGTTCAACTCGGTGGCGCACAGCAGGTTCGGTTGAATTTCACGCTTCAGGTCGGAGCCGCGGCCGGAACCAACGTTGAAGTGACGGTTGCAGCGGACACGATCCTTGCAACGTCATCGAATTCAATCGGCACGGTCCTTTCGGAATCCAAGATCCGGGAACTCCCGACCGTCGCCGCGAACGTCTTTAATCTCATCCAGAACATGCCTGGCGTGCAAAGAAACGCCGGCGGCACCTTCGGTTTCATGGCCGGCGGGCGCCTTGGCGACGTCAATGCGACGCGCGACGGCGTGAACGTCAATGACGGCCGTTATGAAAACGGCGCCTGGTCGGTTGTTTATACTCCTCCCGAACTGGTGGAGGAGGTGAAGGTTATCATCGCACCCGTTGATGCCGAGACTTCGCGAGGCAACGGACAGGTGCAGTTGGTCAGCCGCTCTGGAACCAACCAGTTCCGAGGCACTGCGAGCTGGAGCAACCACAATTCAGCTCTCGACGCGAACAGTTGGTTCAATAACTTCAACGGCGTCGGCAAAGCCTACGACAATCGCAATCAATACGTCGCCAGCGTCGGCGGACCGGTGATCAAGAACAAGACGTTTTTCTTTGCCTTGTTCACGGGACAACGCGACATTAAAAGGAATCAAGCAACGGGCACCACCTACACGGATTATGCCAAAGCAGGCATCTTCCGGTATTGGCCGGGTGCGGATCCCGCAAACGCCAACAACAACAACCCCAGCGTCGACAGGGCGGGGAATCCGGTAAGACCGTCGAATGCGACAGGCGATCTGGCGGCGGTCGGCTTATTTGGGACGTGCAACTTCAAGGGCTCTCCTGTGGCCAATTGCCGCGTATTCAATGACCAGCTAAGGCCTGGGATCTCGACGCATCCGTTCCTGCAGGAACAGTTAAAACGCATGCCGTCTCCGAACGAGTTCACCGGCGGCGACGGTTTGAACACGGCGACCATTCGCTTCGTTCGACGTCAGGACGGTCTGGATCTGACCAACGGAAACGGGGACGAAGTAAATCGTGACAATTACAACCTGAAGGTCGATCACAACTTCAACTCCAAACATAAGGTGACGCTCATTGCCACCAGGGAGAAGACCTGGGGTACAGCCACTCAGGCGGGCCTTCGAAATTGGCCGGACAGTTACGACGGATTGGCGGTAAAGCGTCCTTACCTGTACTCGTTGCAATTCACGTCCACGATATCCGGCAGTGTGTTGAACCAGGTTCGTGTGGCCAAGCGGGCATCGAACAATTGGCAGTGGGGTTCGGCAGACCGTGGCGACGCGATCGGCGCGGAGGCTCGAAAGCTTCAAGCAGCGGCCAACGGCATTCCTTATCAGGTCACCTTCGCGTCTGGCCTCAATTCTTTCAGCAATATCGGCGGGTTTGGCCGGTGGCGTGAAGGAATCAACCCTATGCGCAGCCTCGGAGATGATCTGAGCTGGAACGTGGGAGCGCATTCCTTAAAGGGGGGCTTCGAATACCGGAGGCAGGAATCCAACGGGTTCAACGACCCGAACTACACCCCGCTCATCACTCTCGGGGCGGGCAACAACGCAATCTCCGGCCTGGATTCCAACAGCGGCTTCACAGGCCTGACGACAAATGCCGCGAATACGGCCCGGAGCATCATGTACGATCTCTCGGGCTCGGTCACCAGCTACAACCAGGCTTTCGGCATACTCAGCGCCAAAGATACGGTACTGAGAGGGACGCCGGAGATCCGGAACAACGCGCACTGGAACAAGCAAAGCGAAATAAGCGCCTACTTCAAGGACAACTGGAAATTCACCAACGATCTCACACTGAATCTCGGCATTCACTGGGAGTGGTACGGCCAACCCTACGAACACAATGGATTGGCGGCCCGCGTCGTCGGTGATGAATCCGCATTGACGAACGTGCAGTGCACCGGCAGCCCGGGCACCATTGGCTTCACCAGCACTTGCACCAATCTGGTGCAGGTCCAGCTCGTTGGAAAGAACTCAACGAACCCCGCGATCGGATCGAATCTAAGAGGCAACGACAACAACAACTTTGGTCCTTCGGTAGGCCTCGCGTGGAACGTTCCGTGGTTCGGAAAAGGTAAGACGACCATCCGCACCGGATACGGCATGAACTATTCCGGCGCTGCGCGAAACTTCATCACAGTGGATGGCGTGATCGGCACGGTCCCGGGAATCAACCAGGTATTCGGCGGAGGAGGGTTGGGGTATGCCCCGTCTAACTATACGTCACTGAATACGGTATCGCTGCCGATTCCGTTCCCGACGGGAACGGCCACTTCGGCGCCATTCACGGTGCAGCCAACACAGCGGTCGTTGGGATTAACCACTTACAACAACGTCGCCCCCTACACACAGAACTGGAACTTCGAAATCCAGCGTGAACTGGCGAGGAATACGATCCTTGAGGTCCGCTACATTGGGACCAAGGGCACGAAGTTGGGAAGCAACGTCGACCTGAACGCGATCAGCTATTGGAAGCCGAATAAAGAACTGTTCGACGCATTCAATGCCGTTCGCACCGGCGGAGAGTCCGCGCTGCTCAATCAGATGTTCATGGGCGTTGGCCTGGCGGGCACCGCGGCCGTCAATGGAACTACCGTCACAGCCGCATCCATTCTTCGCCAGAACACCACGACGCGTGCGTTTTTTGCCAACGGCAACTACGGTGGATTCCTCAATTCCCTAAACACGACTCTGAACTACACCGGTAATTCGTCTTCGGACAGGGGATCGATCCTGCGCAGGGCGGGTTTCCCGGAAAACTATCTCGTTCCGAGTCCGCAGTACAGCGCCGTGAACCTCGCCGGCAACAACCAGAACTCCGGCTACCATGCGTTGAATGTGCAGATCACGCGCCGGCTGACGAGCGGCTTCACCAATACAACGACGTTGTTTTGGGCCAAGGCATTTGAAACCGGCGATACCATAGATCCAAACCTTCGTGGTGTTACCAAGACGCTGCAAGCTGTCGATCGCAAATACCAGATCACCAGCAATAGCACGTATGAACTGCCCTTTGGCTCGGGCCGTCCTCTGTTGGGCAACGCTCCGGGTTGGGTGCAGCAGATTGTCGGCAAATGGCAATTGGGGGGTATCTTGAACTTCAATACCGGATCGCCGATGAGCATTACGTCCGGCATCTCGACCATTGGCACGGGCGGCGCCCGGCCAAATGTCGTGGGCGTGCTCCCGGATAACATGGGCCAGCTTAAGAAATGCAGTACCGCAAACCCGTGTTACGCGAACACCAGCACTCCCGTGACCAGCGGCATCGTCTACTTCGATGGCTTCACTCAACCAACGGATCCCGGGCTGGCTGCGGCATGGTCCGCGTGCGCGGTCGCGACAGGCGCATGCAGCAACTTGCTCGGCGGCTATACCAACCGGGCGATCGCCGATCCGCAGGGCAACATCATCCTGATCAATCCTCAACCTGGACAAATCGGAACGCTTGGCGAGAATACGCTGCGCGGGCCGAGTTCATTGAACTTCGACATGAACTTGTTGAAGCGATTCCGCATCACCGAATCGAAGACGTTCGAGTTCAGCCTCAATGCGATCAATATTCTGAACCATCCGATCTTCTCGAATCCAAGCACCGCTCTCAACACCAATAACACTTTTGGCCGCATTACCACTTTGTCATCGGGCGCGGACCTTGGTGGAAACGGCGGCATGCGAAGCTTCATCATCAATACGCGGTTGAATTTCTAATCGCGGAAAGTCGGAGAAAAAAATTCGGGGTCAGACCCACGAACTGATAAAGCAAGGGTCCGACCCCGATTTTTTTGTCTCTTTTTTGTCGACTCCTTCGGGGGTATATTTGGGGCGTCGCCCTTTGCGTTTTCCCTCCGGATCACAAGCATGACTTCAGAAGAAATAAGTCGCACGATGGAGTTCATCCTTCAACACAACGCACAGTTTGCGGTGAACATGGAGCAGTTCTTTCGCAGCCTCAACGACCTCAAGGAGCAAACGGCACGTTTTGAGGCGTGGGCGTCGGAAGTGGTCGCCATTCAGTCGAGACGTCTGGATCAGAACGATCTGCGGCTACAACAGAACGAAGCCCGGCTCGAGCAGGAACGAATAGAGAACGAACGACGCTGGAACGAGCACTGGAAGGAGCAGGAGCAATCGCGCCGCGACATGTTCCGTCTTCTGAACATGATCCTCGACCGGCTGCCAGGCCTGAATAACAACTAACCGAACCACTCGACAGGATCTGAGCGGCGACGAGCCTGAATTCGCTGTCGCTTGCGAAGAAGTCTTGGCAAATGACGCACGACATAGAACAAACCCCGAATCGATGACCACTCACGCAGCAGCACGTAGCCGATGACTGCGGCATCCCGTTTTGTGATCGGCCAGAAGTCGCGGCGATAAAGCGGCCCGGTCATGTTGTTGATCCGAAGCAGAAACCGGTTCTTCACCGAATGATAGTTGATCGCTTTCGGAAGTTCTGCGCGCCGCTCCGGCGTGACACGCCGTCGATGTTTCGCCACCGCCGTGGGAACGTAAATAGAAGTCCAGCCGAACAACCGGCATCGCCAGGCCAGGTCCGCATCTTCGCGATATGCAAAAAAGTCCTCGTCGAAGTACTGGCCGCTGATCGCGACGTCATCCAACGCCTTGCGTCGATACATCGCTGCTGCTCCACTCGGGCCAAAACTTTCCTCGGGCTTTTCGAACTGACCGGTGTCCGGCTGATCGGCGCCGCGATCCAGATGACGTTGCTCGCGCAGCATGATGATTCCGGTCGAATCGATGGTTTTTCCGTCCATGCGAAGCAGCTTGCCACTAGCCGATGCCGCATCCGGACGCGACTCGAGCGCGCGCACGAGTTCTTCGATAAACGTCGGGCTCAACTCGGCGTCGGGGTTGAGAAACAAAACGTAATCGGAAGAAAAACGTCCGGCCAACTCGTTGTGCGCCTTGCAGAAGCCAGTATTGATGGGCGACCGCCACAGATATACGTCGAACGGCTCGACGATCTTCAAGGTGTCGTCGGACGAGGCGTTATCGAGAATGTGAATTTCGAAATCCTGAAAGGTCTGGTGCCGGAGACTTTCAAGACACGCTCCAATGTCTCGAGCACTGTTGAAGGTAACAATGTTGACTGCGACTACCATTTGGCCAGCGCTCCGATGAACGCTTTTCCGTACGCCCCGGCGTCCGAGGGCCGGCCGATCATTCTCACAAGCATTCCGGCGGCGATCGATGCGCGCACCGCAGCCGCACCGAAAACATCGAAATGCTTATGGGCATATCGAAGCTGGTTCGAGTAATACGAGCGCAGAAAACTCTCGGATCCCATCGTCCTCGCGCTGTATCCGCCTTCATGCTGAAACTCTGCCTCAGGCGCGAAATAGATTTCCCAGCCTTTGGCCTTCAGACGCAGGCAGAAGTCCACGTCTTCATACCACGCCGGATAGAACCGCTCATCGAACCCTCCCACGTCGTCAAACGCCGCACGACGGATCATCAATGCCGCCGCGGCCGGCTGCTCGACGGGGAATGGGGGCGTAGGGGGCGTAGGGGGCCGCCCCCTCGTCCCTTTCCCGAAGCCCAGATTCTCGCGCGTCAATGTCAGGACCGTGGGAAGTGTCCGGGGCAGATACTTGTCGCCGGCGTAGCCAGCGACAGCGGCTGCGCGCGAATTGGTGTCGAGGAAGGCTTTCAAGAGATGCACCGCACGCGGTGTTGAACGCACATCGGGATTCAAAACCAGCACGTATGCACTGGATGTCGCATGAAACGCCTGGTTGACGGCAGCGGCAAAACCACGATTGATGGCGTTTCGCACGACACTCACGTTCCGCCCTGCAGGAAGAGAATCGAGCGAGTCGTCATCGGAGGCATTGTCGATGACGAGAATTTCCAGATCGTTCAAAGACTCGATGCATGTTCTGAGCCGGCTGCCGGAGTTCCAGTTGACGATCGCGACAGTGCACGAACCGCTCATGATGTCTTTGTAGCGAAAACCAGCATGATGTCTCGCGGATTGACGCGAAACGTCAGCCGCGAAAACCCGTTCACGTTGGGCAGCCATGGCATATAACGGCCGAGACGATTCGCGATCAAATCCAGGCTCGCGTATTTTCCGATCGTCGTGACGCTGTCTACCCGAAGATGGTGGTCCGCCAGGAGCCGCGAAAGCGTCTTTGCGCTGAAAAAGAAATAGTGCTCGGGAATGAACTGGCGCCAGCGTCCCTTCATCAGTTTAAAAGGCAGCGAGTCGATGTTTGGCGTTTCGATCACCATCAGGCCGCCCGGCTTCAGACGCTCGGCAGCGGCAGCAATGAAGCTGCGCGGCGAATCGACGTGCTCGATCACGTGAAAGCTGGCGACGACATCGAAGCCGTTCCAGGGCGTCCGCTCGATGATGTCGCGGTGTACCTCCGCGACCTGGCTCGACGAATCCGCCAACTCCGGATTTGGCTCGACGCCGCGGACATCGAAAAACTCGCGCGCAGCCTGGAGAAAGTCACCCCGCGCGCATCCGACTTCCAGAAGTTTTCCCTCCGGTCGCCGGCTTCGGATCAGACCGAGTCGCCATTTCGCATTGAGCAGGGCCAGTCTGTGTTCTTCCTCGAGCCGCAGATATCGAAAGCGCTGATTGGCCTCGCGAACCTTCGCTGTTGTCTCTTCGGGCGGGAGCGTTCCGAAAGTCATCGCGGCACGACGCGTCCCGACATAACGAAGCTCGCACTTGATGCACTCGACGAGCGGCCCGTCAAGGCCAGGTGAGTCGAGAACGAAACGCGGATTCGCTGTTCCACACAGGTCACATGGGGTGTACGTCGCAACACGCATTGAAGCCGGCGCCTAAACGAAGGTCTGGTCGCGCCGAGTATACATGCGGTCGTAGTAAGTGAGGTAAGACGCGTCCTTGATTCCGCTCACCCAGTCCTGGTGCGTGCGATACCACTCGATGGTGGCGGCAAGTCCCAACCCGAAATCGATCTGGGACGACCAGTTCCATTCTCGACGGATCTTCGAACAATCGATGGAATATCGCCGGTCGTGGCCGGGCCGGTCCTTGACGAACTGGATCAGGGACTCCGGCTTGTTCATCAACCGCAGAATCTCGCGAACGACGGCAAGGTTCGTCAGTTCCTGGCCGCTGCCGATGTTGTAGACCTCGCCCGGCGTGCCGCCTTCCATGGCGAGCAACACGGCGCGTGAATGCTCATCGGCAAAGATCCATTCACGCACGTTGAGACCATCGCCATAAATCGGAAGCGGGCGGTCGTCCATTGCATTCGTGACGAGTACGGGAATCAGTTTTTCCGGAAACTGATACGGACCGTAATTATTGGAGCATCGCGTCACGATCACCGGCAGCCGGTGCGTCTTGTAATACGCCAGCGCCAGGAAGTCGGCCGCGGCCTTGCTTGCGGAATAAGGGCTCGAGGGATCGAGTGGCGTGTCCTCGCGAAATGATCCTTCAGCGCCCAGACTGCCGTAGACCTCATCGGTGGAAATCTGAACGAACCGGGACACCTTGTGCCGTCTCGCCGCCTCGAGGAGGCATCGCGTGCCTTCAACGTTCGTACGAACGAACGGCGCGGAATCGAGGATCGAACGGTCCACATGCGTTTCGGCCGCAAAATTCACAACGGCGTCGAATTGATGGGTTGCGAAAACGTCCTCCAACTGGCCGGCATCGGCGATGTCGCCGCGCACGAAGTGGTAACGGGGATTCGCGGAAACTTCATCCAGGTTCCGCAGATTTCCGGCATATGTGAGAAGGTCGTAATTCACGACCTCGATGCCGTTGCGCTTCTGAAGTACATATCGAACAAAGCTGGAACCGATGAAACCGGCCCCACCCGTTACGAAAACCTTCACTGCCCCCTCAGCATTGATGCTGAATTCTGGATAGCCACTTGCGAGATCTCTTCGGAATTACCTTCGAACTGGCTGGCGACGAGGATGTTTGTGCGCAGCAACGAATCGAACGTGCCCGCATCGGACCACCAGCCATCGATGATCGCGTATGACATTTCGCCGCGATCAATGTAGGCATTGTTCACGTCCGTGATCTCGAGTTCACCGCGGCCGGACGGCTTGAGCGTCTTGATGATGTCGAACACGGTGCGATCGAACATGTAGAGGCCCGTCACCGCGTACTCGGATTTTGGAACCCTGGGTTTCTCTTCGATCCTGACAATGCGGTCGCCGTCGATGATGGGAACGCCGAAACGCTGCGGGTTCTCGACGCGCTTGAGATGGATCTTCGCGCCGCGTCCACGACGCATGAACTCGGCAACGGATTCTCGAACGCTCTTTTCGTAAACGTTATCGCCGAGGATGACGCACACGCTGTCGTTGTCGACAAAGTACTCCGCAAGCGACAACGCGGCGGCGATGCCGCCCTCACCCTCCTGGTAGGTGTAATCGAGGTGCTTCAAGCCGAACTCTTTGCCGTTGCCCAGCAGCTCCAGAAAGTGACCTGCGTTCCTGCCGCCGGTCACAACGAGGATCTCCGAAATGCCCGCGTCGACCAGCGTCTGAATGGGGTAATAAATCATCGGCCGGTTGTAGACAGGGAGCAGGTGCTTATTGGTGATCTTCGTCAGCGGGAAAAGCCTGCTGCCAAGCCCGCCTGCGAGAACGATGCCTTTCATACGCGCGTAAATCTATCAGAAATTCCGGGACGGTTGCGTCGTTTCCCTAATTCTTAAAAAGCCCGAATTAGGGAAACGACGCAACCGTCCCGGAATTTGCCAAATCCCGAAACAATTTCTCGTAGGCGTCGGTAACGGAATCCCAGGAGTAATGCGCGCGGGCGCGCTTTTGTGCGCGCTCCCGGAGACGGGTCAGCAGCGCCTGGTCTTTCAACGTGAGCTGAATCTGTCGCGACAACTCTTCCGCGTCGCGGAAGAAGAGACCGGCATCGGCCAGCACTTCGTGGTTTTCCGGCGTGTCCTTCGCGATGACGCAATTCCCGACGCCCATGGACTCGATCAGCGCCGGATGCGTACCGCCGACTTCGGTCGCCTGGATATACACGTAGGCATGCGATTGCAATTCCCGATATCCCGTCCCATAGATGGCGCCGGGAAAACGGATGCGCGGGTCGCGAGTGCTTTTCAAGCGTTCGATGTACTCCGCCGCGTACGGCGCGTCACCGACGATCAGCAGCGGTTTGTCGGTATCGACTTTCTCGAATGCCTCGATAACGACATGCGCATTGTTTTCCGGCTCCAGCCGGCTCACGTAAAGGAAGTACTCGCGGGATCGCAGCCCGAGTTTATCGAGGATCTCCGTGGTTTCGTTCCGATCACATTCGGCGCCGTACGCAATCATCACCGACTTCGTCTGGTATTCCTTCATGTAGTAGTCGCGAATGACCGCAGCGTCAGTAACCACAACGGTTGGAATAATGGTCGCCAGCCGCTCCGACACACGGTAGTAGGCGCGCGCGGCAGGCCCCCATTTCTTTCGGAGACGTTCGATGCCGTCGACGTTCAGCGCCAAGGGAGTCCCTGTAAGACGAGGGACGGCTCCAAAGATCGCGTTTGCGGCATTGCACATGAGGATGCAGTCGAATCGTTTCGGGACGGCATGAAGCACGGATAGAAAGGTGTGAGCGACCGTGTCGAGGTGTTTGGTTCCGATCGTCGGAAGAATCTCGAGCCTGACGCCTTTGTATATTTTGCCGGGATACCGAATGTTGTTGGATCGGCCGTAGACGGTCACATCGTGGCCGCGAGCGGCAAGTCGTGTCGAAAGTTCTTCAGCGAAAGTCTCGAACCCACCGTAATTCGCAGGAATGCCGCGGGTGCCGACGATGGCCAGTTTCATGGAGCCGCGATTATAGACTATGCTCTTTCGGCCATGCAGGAGCTCCTCCGAGAGTGCCGACAGCAACTTCCCGAAGCCCTGGCGCTGCTCGACAAGCTCGTCTCGCTGGAATCCCCCAGCCTGGATAAAGAACTCACAGATCAACTCGTCCGGTTCATCGGAGCGCGTTTTGCCGATATCGGCGGTGATGTGGAATTCATCCCGGCCGAAAAATTCGGGACGCATTTGCTCGTCAGGTTTCAGGCGTCTTCCAGGGACCGCATTCTGCTGCTCGGCCATACCGACACTGTCTGGCCTGCCGGCGAAATCGTGAAGCGTCCATTCAAAATCGAGAGCGGCCGCGCAACCGGCCCCGGCGTTTTCGACATGAAAGCCGGGATTGTGCTGATGTGGATGGCATTGCGCGCGTTGAAAGAGAGACCCGTCACGGTTCTTCTCACGAGTGACGAAGAGGCGGGCAGCACATCCTCGCGCAATTGGATCGAAGCCGAAGCGGGCAAGTCGCGAGCCGTCCTCGTGCTGGAGCCGTCATTGCCCGGCGGCGCCTTGAAAACAGCGCGAAAGGGCGTTGGCAGGTTCACGGTCAAAGCGATTGGCCGCGCGGCCCACGCCGGAATCGATCCGGAAAGAGGCGTCAACGCAATCGAAGAGATCTCACGACAGATTCTGAAACTGCAGAACATGACGGACCCGGTTCGCGGCACGACAGTGACTGTCGGAGTGGTGCAGGGCGGAACACGTTCGAATGTTATTCCGGCGGATGCGGCAGCCGACGTCGATGTTCGCATCGCGTCCCTCGAAGAGGCGGAACGCGTCGCGACCATGATCAGGGCACTGACGCCCGAACTGGCAGGAGCACGGCTGGAGGTTCGCGGCGGTATTACTCGCCCGCCGATGGAAAGGACAACCGACACGGATCGCCTGTTCAGGGACGCGACGCGCATTGCCGCACAACTCGGCATCGATTTGAAAGAAGGATCAACCGGCGGCGCGTCAGATGGGAATCTCACATTGGCGCTTGGCATTCCCACGCTCGACGGGCTTGGCGCCGTGGGCGGCGGCGCACATGCAGTTGATGAATGGGTTGATGTTGAATCGTTGCCGCAAAGAGCCGCGCTGATCGCCGGATTGATTGAAATTCTCTCGTTCGATTCGAAATTGCCTTAGAATCAAGTGTTATCCAATGAGATCGGTCTTCTATGTGGAGGATGACTTCGTTGCCGGTCTCCTCAAGCAATATTTCGCTGGCAGCGGAAACAGCGCTCTCTTCTTAAAGCGATCGGCCAATGGCAATTTGGCTCAGCAGATCGAGGCGAGTACGGGCGATCTCTTCCTCGCCCAATCTGAAGATCCGGAAAAGCTCTCCAGAATCCTCGAAGCCATTAGCCGTCAACACAACAGAGTCCCAACGCTGGTTCTGACTTCGCACTCCGACCGGCTTCCCGAAAAATATAAATCGTTTGCGCATTTCGTTTCGCTGCCGGAGTTGCTGGAGTCGAACTTCAGGTGGCATATCCGGCTCGCCAGGACACAACGGATCCTGGAGGAAGTGAAAGCGCGATTCGAAGCCGCCGAATCAGTGCTCATCCTGCTTCAGGACGATCCCGATCCTGACGCAATCGCCAGTGGCCTCGCATTAAGACAGGTTCTCGGCAGGAATAAGCAAACCGCCCCACTGGGTTCCTTCGGTCGCGTGACGCGCCCGGAAAACATAGCGATGGTAAAGCTGCTGGAGATCGAAATAGAAAAGATCACGAAGAACACTATCCGGAATTTCGATTCCATTGCCGTGGTCGACCTTCAGCCGCCCCACCTGGCGAATCCTCCGAAAGAGATCGATCTCGTGATCGATCATCATCCCGAACAATTCACTTACAAGAGCCACCTCAAAGACATTCGTCCAAGCTATGGCGCGACATCGACGATCCTGCTGGAATACCTGCTTTGCACGAACAGCAGCATCGGCACCCGTCTGGCGACCGCGCTGCTCTACGGCATCAAGAGCGACACGTTCTCGCTGTCGCGCGAGGTGAACGAGTGGGATGTCCAGGCGTTTTCATATTTGTATCCGCTCGCAAACCAGAACCTGATGCGGCGGATCGAACGTCCGGAACTGCCGCCGGCCGCGCTGGATGCATTGAGTCTTGCGCTCAAGAATCGCCGCGTCGTTGACAAGGTCGCGTTCGTCAACCTCGGCCGCGTTGAACGCGACGATCTGATTCCGCAGATGGCGGACTTCAGCCTTTCCTTCGAAGGGATCGAATGGGCGTTCGTGAGCGGCGTGTACGAATCGAATTACATCATCTCGGTTCGCAATGTCGGCTATGTACGCGCCGCGGGACGCGTCCTGAAGGAGGCGTTCGGCGATATCGGCGCAGCGGGCGGCCACGCGTCCATGGCGAAAGCGATCATTCCAGTGTCCAAGTTCCAGCAGCTCTGGGACATCGATCCCCGGCACATCCGTCAGATCGACAGGAAGGTTCAACAGATCTTCCTCCGCTCACTCCACAGCTCGAGATAATTTTTGAGAGCCGTCATCCAACGCGTATCGAGCGCGCGGGTCGTGATTGGTGGAAATGAACATTCACGCATCGGTCATGGACTGCTGATACTTCTCGGCGTCGAAAAGGAAGACACGGATGGTGATGCGGAAATGCTGGCACGCAGGATCGTCGAACTCCGAATCTTTGAAGACGAAGCCGGAAAGATGAACCGATCCATCGCCGAGGCCGGCGGTCAGATCCTGGCCGTGTCTCAATTCACACTGCTTGGAGATTGCCGGCGAGGCAGGCGTCCGTCATTTGATCCCGCGGCCCCGCCTGACGTGGCACGGACCCTGTATGAACGCTTCGTGAAGGAAATCGATGGTCTGGGGATTCCCGTCGCGACCGGAGTGTTTCAAGCCATGATGGACGTGGAACTCACGAATCAGGGGCCGGTGACCCTTATCCTCGACAGCCGGAAGCGATTCTGAGCGACTCGGCTGTTTCGGTTTTGGACTTGGGTCTGCTGCCGATGGTCGCGATGTGATCCAGGAACAATGTGACCGAACGTGGCGTGCCGAGCAGATAGTTCGAAACGCTCCAGCGGCAAAGCCGCGCCATCGGATGAAGCGGGCTGACAAGCCAGCCTCGGATGGGCTCTTCCGCGTTGCGGGCGGAATTCGTCATCGTGTATGACCAGGAATTCAGGTTCAGAGTTCCCAGCGCATTCACCGCATCCTGCGCGGTCGTGATCAGCATCGGTTCAGCTGTGATCGTTGGCGAATACCAGAATGGCCGGGCCGGCGATTCAGGTACAGGCAGCTCTTCGCGGGACACACCCATCGACAGCGAAGTGCGCCCCTCAATGAGGCCCTCGACCTGTTCGAACTGAGATCTGGATATCTCCTCTTCCGTCTTCCCGCTGGACATGCCACGCAGGGCCGCATCCCAGCGCGTTCCGAATTTCGTCGCTGACGAGACCGCTTCGTTGAATGTGATCGATCCTGCGGAAACCAGCGCCGGCAACAATGCCGTGCCGACAACGTGAATACGCAGCATCGCATTCGAATTCTGTCGACCGATCCAGTCCAGCATCGACGACTGGAAGACCAGGTTCTCGACCAGGCGCGCGTCGATGCGATGGTAGTCGTACGGTTTGCCAAACCGTCGTCTTGCTTCCCGGACCGCGGCCGTCGAAAGATAGCCTTCCTTCACCCACGTTTCGCGAACCGTGTAGATCGTCGAATCGAAAAACCGATCCGCGTTGTGCTGCGTGTGGAACGTGAACACGTCCCAACCGGTGATCCGTGCCGCGGAATTGATCCGTTGCCGCATGGTCACGAGCGCGTCGATATCGTTCAGCCAGCCCAGGGCCACAGTCTCGGCGGGCATGAAGTTGTGAACGGCCGGAACCATGATGGTTGTGGGGTGGGATGACATCGCGGCCGGATTCCAACGATGTAGTGTGCGCAACAGAGAAGCCTTCCACCGAACCGCGCTGCGGCTGGGCATCGGGATGGGGTAAGTGCGATTCTTCCACTTCTGCTGCGGTTTTTGAATATCGACCAGCATAAACTCACCCAACTTCAGCAATTAACAAACCAACCCTGGATCGTGACGAACGGCGCGTATTCCAGGCGACACTCTGCCCCAAACTACTGTTTCGGCGTCTGATTCGAGCTTCTTTAGCGAAACCCGCTGTACTCCTTCCAGAAAGTTGATAGGCTTTCGCGGGCCGCGGGGCGGCCGGCCGGGAAAATGCATGAAATCGCAGGCAATCAAACCACTGGACGACCTCTTTGTTGTGGACCTCTCGCGCATTCTTTCGGGCCCCGTCTGCACGATGCTGATGGCCGATATGGGCGCCGACATTATTAAGGTCGAGCCGCCGCCGCTGGGGGACGACAGCCGGCAATGGGGACCGCCGTTCATCGGCGGTATCAGCACCTATTTCCTTTCGGTAAATCGAAATAAAAAAAGCCTGGGGCTGAATCTGAAAACCGAAGACGGGCGCCGCGTCCTGTGGAAACTGATCGAAAGGGCCGATGTCCTGATCGAGAATTTCCGTCCAGGTGTGATGGACAAGCTTGGGTTTGGATACGAGGCGGTTCACAAAGCCAACCCGCGTACCGTTTATTGCTCGATCTCCGGGTTTGGCCACTCGGGTCCATACCGGGATCGGCCCGGTTATGACGTGATCGCTCAGGGTGAGTCCGGCATGATGGACCTCACGGGGTATCCCGACGGTCCGCCCGCGAAGCTTGGCGCATCTTTGGCCGACGTCGTGGCGGGTTTGTATGCATGTAACGGGATATGCCTTGCGCTGCTTGCCCGTCATAGAACCGGCAAAGGACAACACGTGGACGTCAGCCTGTTGGACGGAATGGTGTCCACACTCACGTATCACGCGTTGATCTATCTCTCGACCGGGCGATCGCCGAAGCGTGCCGGCACGCGACATCCTTCGATCGTTCCTTACGAATCATTCGAAGCGAAAGACGGCTTCGTGAACATCGCCGTCACCAACCAGAAGCAATGGGAAAACTTTTGCCGGGTCTTGGGATTTCCGGAAATCGCTCGCGATCGCCGTTTCGAAGAGATGAAGGCGCGCCTGGAAAATTATGCCGAGTTGCGCCCCATGATCCAGCGCGTCGTCTCGCGCATGACGCGGACAGAAGTGATCACGACGCTGGATAAGGTCGGCATTCCTGCCGGACCAATTAACAGCGTCGGCGAAATTCTGGAAGACCCCCACATCCGCGCGCGTGAGATGGTGACGGAATTAATCCACGCCGAATACGGACCGCTGAAGGTTCTGGGAATTCCTTTCAAACTTTCAGATACGCCCGGCACCGTGGAGAATGCGCCGCCGAAGTTCGGCGAGCACAATCGCGCAGTGTTGAAGAAGCTCGGATTCTCCGAGAGTGAAGTCGCGGGCTTCGAGAATTCCGGGACGGTTGCGTCATTACCATAATACCGTCGCGTCTGGTGCCCTTGATTTCACTGCACCCGATCACCTATTCTTCACTGTTCTTTTTATGGAAACAAAAAGCACCAGTGTGTCGATACCGCCTGCGGATGAATTGGTCGAAGTAAAAAAGCCCACTTCCCTGTTGATTGCGCAGTTTTTTTTATTCCCGCTGATCATCATCGCGATCTGTGTCGGAATCTTTCTTCTTTTCGGCTACCTGACGTTTCAGCAGAAAACGCCACAGGAGTACCTGACAGAAGTTCGGACCGGTTCTGAGCTTTGCTGCCGGTGGCAGTCGGCTTATGAGCTTTCAAACATCATCTCCTCGAAGAAGGACAAGATCCGGAACACCGATTTCGTGAACGATCTGATCCGGGTCTATCAGGACTCGCGGACCGGCGATCCCCGGGTCCGGCGATATCTTGCCCTTACGATGGGTCATCTGGGAGATCCGCGAGCTGTGCCCGCCCTTGTAGAAGGACTGAACGACAGCGACACCGAGAACCAGATGAATAATCTTCTGGCGCTCGGCACCATCGCGGACAAGTCCGCTACGCCATCCGTTGTGGAACAGCTTCGGAGCAGCGATGCGGCGGTGCGAAAGATGTCGGCATTCGTGCTGAGCGCGCTGAAGGATCCAGGCGCGAGTCGCGATCTCGAAGTCGCGCTCAACGACAGCAGTGATGAAGTCCGCTGGTACGCCGCAATCGCTTTGGCGCAGATCAACAACGCGGCGGGAGCGGAAGTACTGATGAAGCTGATGGATCGCAGTTACGTTGACCAGCTTCAGGGCTTCACCGGCGATCAGAAAAGCCAGCTGCTGATTAGCGCCGTTAAATGTTTGGGGATACTGAAATTTGAACCTGCTAAGGATAGAATACTCGCGCTCAGCCGGACCGATTCGGACCCGGCAGTGCGTGGTGCTTCGCTGGATGCGCTTGAAAAGTACTAATTTGTCAATTGAGTTCCTTAATTTGCTTCATAAACTCGGGAGATTTCGATGAGTAAAGAAGACTCTACTACTCCCTCCACGCCGGCTCCACCAAAGCCGCCGGCAAAAGCCGCAGCGGCGCCATCAAAAGCTGCGATGCCGCGTCGTTCGTTTCTTTCGTGGGTGACGCTCGCATGGACCGCATTTACGGCATCGATGCTTGCGGCAGCGACAGCAACCACCCGTTTCATGTTCCCCAACGTTCTTTTCGAACCGCCTCCGACGTTCAAAGCCGGCCTTCCGACGGAAATTCAAGTTGGGCAGGTCGACGAACGTTTCAAACAACGGTACGCCGTGTGGCTGGTGCGGACCGCATTTGACGAGTATGCAAATGCGGCCGGCATCTTTGCATTGTCAACCGTGTGTACACACCTCGGCTGCACACCGGACTGGCTCGAAGGCGCACAGAAATACAAGTGCCCATGCCACGGCAGTGGGTACTACAAGAACGGCGTGAACTTCGAAGGCCCCACACCGCGGCCTCTCGAACGTTTTGCGATCTCTCTTGCAGACGATGGACAGATCGTCGTCGACAAGAGCAGGAAGTTCCAGCAGGAAAAGGGCGAGTGGGTGAATCCTGCTGCGTTCTTAAGACTGTAATTGCACTAACCATCATTCTCTAAACATATGGCTAATCTGAAAGATCGACTTAAGGAGAAGCTCCAGGCTCTATCTCCGAACAAAATCGGTGAGTACATCCAGGAAAGTCAGATCTACCGCTCCATTTTCCGCATCGGTGTACCGGACTCGGACCGCAAACGCATGCTGGTCATGCTGGGCAGCGTGTTTCTTCACCTGCATCCGGTAAAGGTTCGCAAGTCCGGCATTCGAATGCGTTACACATGGTGCATGGGCGGTATCACGTTCTTTCTGTTCCTGGTCCTGACATTCACCGGCCTGCTGCTGATGTTCTATTACCGGCCCACGCTCGAGTACGCATACGCCGACATCGTTGACTTGCGCGAGCAGGTGCCGCTGGGAATCATGCGCGAGATACATCGCTGGGGCGCTCACGCGATGGTCATTGCCGTGTGGCTGCACATGTATCGCGTGTTCATGACCGGATCCTATAAACCGCCGCGAGAGTTCAACTGGAACGTGGGTGTGATTCTTCTCGTGCTGACGTTGCTTTTGAGCTTCACGGGATATCTGTTGCCATGGGATCAGCTGGCCATCTGGGCGATCACGGTCGGCAGCAACATGGCCCGTGCAACGCCATTTGCAGGACATGAGGGACCCGGTGCTTCGTTGCTCGTGCTTGGCGACATCCCGCTGGTCAACAACGCCAGCGACGCGCGATTCGCATTGCTGGGCGGCCGGTTCGTAGGTGAAGCCGCGCTGCTTCGATTCTACGTTCTGCACTGCGTCGGCCTGCCGCTTGTGGCCGGTTTCCTGATGGCGATTCACTTCTGGCGAATCCGTCGAGACGGCGGAATCTCCGGTCCACTATAGAAAGAAGGTATCGATGGATTTCATTAAAGACTTCATCAACTTTCTCTCGGACCCCAAGATTCTGATCGTCCTCACGTCAGTGCTCCTGTTCGTGTCGCTGAGGTATCCCAACAAGTTCTACACGAACAGATCGGCCATGTTCGTTTTCGCCGCGATGGGTTTGTTCCTGGTCCTGAGCATTTTCGACGACGACTTCTACAAGATCGTTACAAAGCCGGACAACGTGCCGATCGTCGGAATGCTGTTTCTGGTCCCCTTCTTTACCTGGTATTCCATGCGTGAAGCCGTGCGCAACGACAAGCGGACGGAGGAAGGCAAACCGCTCCTTGAACAGGAAGAGACAGCGGAGAAGGTCCTGACCTGGCCGGACCTCGTTTATACGGAATTGATTGTCATGGTCGTGCTGACCGTGGTGCTCATAGGTTGGTCGATGGCGCTCCCGGCGCCCCTTGAAGAACCGGCCAATCCCTCCACGTCTCCAAATCCTTCGAAAGCGCCATGGTACTTCCTCGGACTGCAGGAAATGCTTGTTTACTTCGACCCGTGGCTTGCCGGTGTCGTGTTTCCGGGCTTGATCATCGTGGGCCTGATGGCTATTCCTTACATCGATACGAACCCCAAAGGAAACGGCTATTACACGCTCAAGGAGCGCAAGTGGGAGATCGGAACATTCCTGTTCGGCTTCCTGGTCCTATGGATTCTCCTGGTCGTTCTCGGAACATTCCTTCGCGGTCCAAACTGGACCTTCTTCGGCCCGTATGAGTTTTGGGATGTCCACAAGCTCGAAGCTCTGGTGAACGTGAATCTGTCGGAATACATCTGGGTCAAAGGCCTGGGAATGGGGCTGCCGACGAATCCTCTAATCCGGGAGGGCTTCGGATTTCTAATCATCCTGGGCTATTTCCTGCTGATCCCTCCGCTGTTTGCCAAAAAGTGGTTCAACGGTTTTTACCAGACACTCGGCCCCATCCGTTTTCACGTGATGATGTTCCTGCTGCTGTGCATGGTATCGCTGCCGATCAAGATGGTGCTGCGATGGCTGTTCAACCTGAAGTACATCATTGGCATTCCGGAATATTTTTTCAATATCTGACGCTACGAACTAATGGAGCAAAGTCTTGAGTAGTGAAACTCCCAATGAGGGCGGCCTCAAGAAGCCGCCCATACCGACACCGGCAAAGAAGATCCCTGCCCTGAACATCGAAAAGCGCGGCGACCGGCTGTACGAAGCCGACAAACTCCACAAGTGGTTTGCGATTTCCAGCCTGCTGCTTTTCGTTTTCACGATCGCAATGGTGGTCGCCGACTACACGCGAGAGTGGAAGCGATACCAGCGCGAGTTCGTGCGGCTGCAGATCCAGAAAACGCGTCAGGAAATGTCGCAGGCCAACCAGCAGATCGATCGCACTCGTTACAACGAGGCGGGCCAGCAACTGCAGCAGACGCGGGCTCAGGAACAGCAGAACGAGGAACAGATCGAGAGAATCCAGGGTCAGGTGAAGGACCTGAGCGCGAGGATCTTTGCGATCGATCAGAACTTCCGGTTCTCAAAAGCCATCTACGACGCCGAAAGGTACGAATACGAAGAAGCTCTGGCAAACAAGGCGTCGAACGTGGAAAGGCTCAACGAGAAGCTGCGAGAGACCGAACAGGAGATGAACGAGTACAAAGCCGAACTCGATAAACTCACTCTCGAGAGGCGGGCGGCTAACGCGGAACTGGATAAATATATCGGCGAGCGGAACAAGCTTCAGAAAGAGCGCGAAAATCTCCTGGCCGAATACGGCAGGTTGCGGACGCGATTCAACACGCTCAATCCAGGCGCGGTCGTCGTTTCGTTCCGTAACGCTCCGGTGTTTGACTTCATGAACCCGTCGGAGCGCGTGAACCAGATCCTGCTCACCAACCTTTATAATGACCAGCCTTTCAAAATGATCCCGAGGGTCGATCGCTGCACGACGTGCCATCTGGGAATCGATCAGCCCGCATATCAGGACGCACCTCAGCCGTTCCGCACGCACCCGAACCTGGAGCTCTATCTATCCGCCTCATCGAAGCATCCGATGGAATCCTTCGGCTGCACGTCGTGCCATGGCGGCGTCGATCGCGCCACCAGTTTTCAGAACGCCGCGCACTCGCCGCGAGACGAAAAACAGGCGCACGAGTGGGAAGAGAAGCATGGCTGGCATCACAACCATTACTTCGAATACCAGCTTCCCATGCAGAACATCGAAGGCGGCTGTTACAAGTGCCATAACGCCAGTTCCGAAGTCCCGCGTGCCAATACACTCAACGCCGGCCGCGACTTGATTCGCGTTTACGGATGCTTCGGCTGTCACAAGATTCCGGGGTATGAAAATGTCCGCAAAGTAGGGCCGGATCTTTCGACAGTCTCCGGAAAGTTGACGAAGGATTGGATTAAGAAGTGGCTCGCGAATCCGAAAGAGTTCAAGTCTGAAGCGCGTATGCCGCAGTTCTGGTGGAACAGCAACAACAGCGGCAACAGCAACGGTGTGGACTGGGATAAAAGGAACGCCGCCGAGATCAACGCCATTACGGAATTCCTGTGGGCGAACTCCAAACCCCAGCAGCTTCCCGCCGGACGGACCGGTGGCAACATCGAGGCCGGCAAACAGATCGTCGAAAACGTGGGTTGTTTTGGTTGTCACGCTATCGGTCCGATCAAAGAAGTCGCGACTCAAAGCCAGATCCGGCGCCGGCACGGATACAACCTCGCTTCCCAGGGCAGCAAAGTCACTCAGTCATGGCTCTATAACTGGGTGAAGGACCCGTCTCAGGTCTGGCCCAACACGAAAATGCCCAGTCTGCGCTTGACGGATCAGGAAGCGACGGACGTTTCGGCCTACATTGCATCGTTGAAGAATCCGGAATTCGATAAGAAGCCTGTCCCGCCGGCCGATCCCGCAGCACTGGACAGCATCGCTCTCGAACTCCTGAGGAACAACTCGACGGACATTGAGGCTCGCGAAAAGCTGAAGGGCATGACCGTCGACCAGAAGAACCTGTACGTCGGCGAAGGACTCATCGCCCGGTACGGATGCTTCGGCTGTCATAACATTCCGAAATTCGAAAATGCACAACCGATCGGAACGGAATTGACGACTGCCGGAAGCAAGCTCCTCGCGCAGTTCGATTTCGGCTTCCTGAAAGGCCAAGACGGCCAGCCGATCGAACATTCAAAGCACGAGTGGTACAAGCAGAAACTTCACAATCCGCGGGTCTTCGACGATGGACGCGTCAAACGGCCCGAGGAACTGCTCCGCATGCCCAACTTCCATTTCAGCGACACGGACGTCGAGTCCATCACGGGCGTTCTCCTGAGCATGGTCAAAGATCCCGTCCCGCTCGAAATGCGCGATCGGACCACACAAGCGGTTGCTGAAGGCCGGCAACTGATTTCGGAAAAGAACTGCAGAGGCTGCCACATCATCGAAGGGGCCGGCGGCGATATCCGTCCGACAAAAGAAGCGGCGCAGTGGCCGCCAAACCTGAATACGCAGGGGGCGAAGACGCAGCCACTCTGGCTCCATCCTTTCCTGAAGGACCCGTCCATTGTGAAGCTGCGGCCATGGATGAACACGCGCATGCCGACTTTCCATTTCACGGAGCGGGAGGCTGCAACGATCGAGAAGTACTTCTCGGAACTGGATAATGTGCCGTATCCCTTCATCGATACGGAAATCGAGACAGATGCCGAGACACTGAAAGTCGGCGCGGAATTGTTCACCAAACTGCAGTGCCAAAGCTGTCATCCCACGAGCAATGCGATACCGCCGGGCAAAACCGCTGAAGACCTCGCTCCTAATCTTCAGCTGTCCGCTGATCGCCTGCGTCCCGACTGGGTGCTCGACTGGATAGCCGATCCTCAGAGAATCTTCCCCGGAACGAGAATGCCGGCATTCTTTGCCGCCGGTCAGCCCAACCCGTTCAAGGAGATTCTCGGAGGAGATTCGAAGAAACAGATCAAGGCGCTTCGGGATCATCTCTTCCTGACTGTCGGCAACGGCAAACGCGCCACGCGCGGCACAGGCGCCACGCGCTAGACCGAATAAAAAAAAGGGGACGAGGGGTCAGACCCCTCGTCCCCTTTTTTAAGTGATATATTTGTATACCGTATATTTTCTTAGTTTTTCTAACCCTAACCTGGAGATCCTAACATGCATAAACGAACGACCCTTTTGGGAGCGTTGCTCCTCGCCGTAGCCCTGGCTGGGGCTTGCGGCGGTGGAAACGACGACGACCTGCCTCCGCTGGACGGCGGCCCGACCAGCGGGCCCACTTTCGACATGTCGAAGGCGAATGCGACGATCACCGGCAAGATCGCGTTTGAAGGCACGCCTCCTCCGAACGACAAAATTCAAATGTCATCGGATCCTTTCTGCCAGATGCACGCGTCGTCGTACCCTGTTGCCGAAACCGTAAAGGTCAATAATGGCGGCCTGGAAAACGTCATTGTGTACGTGAGTTCCGGATTGCCGACCGGTGTCTCTTATGCGCCGCCGTCGGGTCCGGTCGAAGTCGACCAGATGAACTGCCATTACATCCCTCACGTCTTCACGATGCGAACTAATCAGCCGTTGAAAGTGAAGAACAGCGACATGACGCTCCACAACATTCACGCATTTGCTGAAAAGAATCCGCAATTCAACGTCGGGCAGCCGGTACAGGGTATGGTGAACGAAACGAAGTTCGGCATCCCCGAAAACTCGCCGCCGATACCGCTGCGCTGCGACGTCCATAAGTGGATGGGCGCTTTTGTGGGTGTCTTCGATCACCCGTTCAACACGGTTTCCAAAGCCGACGGAACGTTCGAGTTGAAGCTTCCCCCGGGCACGTACGAAGTCACGGCCTGGCATGAGAAGTTCGGCAAGAAGACGATGATGGTTGAGGTGAAGGACAACGATAAGAAAGACGTTGGCTTCAGCTTCAGCGTCGCCGACAAGGCTGCCGACTAATCGCGGAGAATTCCGGGACGGTTGCGTCGATTCCCTAATTCGGGCTCTTCAAGAATTAGGGAATCGACGCAACCGTCCCGGAATTCTCCCCAAAACCCATGCGTCACGAGAATCTTGCTCTCCACCGTTTCGCTCTCTTTCTCGCCTGCTGTACGGCCTTCCTGATCTTTGTCGGTGGTCTGGTAACCAGCACCGGGTCGGGATTGTCCGTTCCGGATTGGCCGACCACATACGGCTGGAACATGTTCACCTTCCCCTATTCCAAATGGGTGGGGGGCATTTTCTACGAGCACCCGCACAGGCTGATCGCTTCATTCGTCGGTTTTCTAACCGTAGTTCTGACCGTCTGGATGTGGATGAGGGAAAAGCGAGCCTGGGTTCGATGGCTGAGCGCAGCAGCTCTAGCTGCCGTGATTCTTCAAGGACTGCTCGGCGGACTTACGGTGCGGCTTCTCCTGCCGACATGGGTGTCAACGCTTCATGCCTGCCTGGCTCAAACGTACTTTTGCTCGGTGATCGCGCTTGCCGTGTTCACATCGCCGGGATGGAAGCGCGGGCTGCCCCTGGTCAAATCTCGTACACAGAGTATTCCGCTTCACACGTTGTGCATCATGACCACGGCTGCAGTCTATGTGCAACTCATCGTTGGCGCACTGATGCGTCACATGGATGCAGGCCTCGCGATTCCCGATTTTCCGCTGGCCATGGGGCAAATCATTCCGCCTTTTACGTCAGCCAAGATCGTCATCCATTTTGCCCATCGCGTGGGAGCAGTGATCGTCGCGAGCATGATCGTGTGGACGTTCTCGAGCATCGCCCGCTCATACCGGCACGAGCGACTCTTGTTTCGACCGGCGTTGGCAATGCTTGTCCTGGTCATTGTGCAGATCATGCTCGGCGCCACCGCCATTTGGACGGCGAAGGCTGTTTACCCGACCACCGCGCACGTGTTGAACGGAGCCCTCGTCCTCGGAACGTCTTTCCTGCTGACATTGCGCGCCTGCGCGATGGTCGTCATGGATATTTCGACAGAGTACCGGAGCGCTGTATGAGCGCTCCTCAGCCCGCCGTCATCGATCGCCGATACAGCTACAGAGCGCGAATCGCGGACTTTACGGAGCTCACCAAACCACGCATCACGTTTCTCGTTTTGATCACCACGCTCGTCGGCTTCTATATGGGGGCCGGCAACAGCCTCAACCTGTTGCTGCTCTTTCACACAATCCTTGGAACGGGCCTCGTCGCCGGCGGCGCCAGCGCGCTCAACCAGTACTTCGAACGAGACCTCGATGCGCGAATGGTTCGGACGAGAAACCGGCCGCTGCCGGATGGCCGGTTATTCCCCAACGAAGCGCTGATCTTTTCCAGTGTGATATCGGCCGCGGGTGTCGCTTACCTGATGTTGTTTGTGAACGTCCTTACGGGGGCGATCGGACTCGCCACTCTTGCGGGGTACATTCTCGTCTACACGCCGTTGAAGACTCGCACCACGCTCTGCACGCTGATCGGCGCCTTCCCCGGCGCAGCGCCGCCCCTGATGGGATGGACCGCGGCAGGCGGAGAAATCGATGCGGTTGCGCTTTCGTTGTTCGCAATCCTGTTTCTCTGGCAGATGCCGCATTTCTTCGCGATCGCCTGGATCTTCACCGACGACTATGCTCGCGCCGGCTTTTGCATTCATCCGAGCGGAACAGCTACCGGCCGCCAGATTGTTTTTTATTGCTGCGCTCTGATTCCGGTCAGCGTTCTGCCGGCGTTTTTCGGATTGACGGGAACCGTCTACCTCATCGGATCGATCCTGCTCGGGTTCACTTATCTGGGGTATGGATTCGCGGTAGCTCTCTTCCGATCCACTACGCACGCGCGCAGGTTGCTCAAGATTTCAGTTCTGTACCTGCCGGCCTTACTCGTCCTGATGATGATCGACAAGATCTAGCATGAAGAAATCGTCGCTTCTCCTGTGTCTCTGTGTCTCCGTGGTGACTGCCGCCGCCTGCAAGCGCGCTCCGGAGTTGACGCGGTTCTATCCTCTTCCCGATTTCTCCCTCACGGATCAAACAGACAAGACCGTCACGCTATCCGACCTCAAGGGCCGAGTCTGGATCGCCGACTTCATCTTCACGCACTGCTCGGGGACCTGCCCCGTTATGACCGACCAGATGCGCAAACTCCACGACACGTTGCCGGCAGAAATCCGCATGGTATCGATCACAGTGGATCCTGACCGCGACACACCGAAGGCTCTCGCCACCTATGCCGCGGAACACGGCGCGACCCGGGAGCGGTGGCTGTTTCTCACCGGCGACAAACAGTCGCTCTACGATCTTTGCGTCAAAGGCTTCAAACTGCCGATTGACGAAACGGGCGGAACTCCGGCGGAACCGATCGCTCACAGCACGCGCTTCGTTCTGGTCGATCAGCAGGGTGAGATTCGCGGTTACTACGGTGGTACGGAAGAGGAAGATTTGAAACGGCTGTCCGAAGACGCAAAGAGTCTTCTATGATCGGCATCGCTGATCTGGCGACGGTCAATGCTGCGTTGAACGCGACCGCAGCCGTGCTCATCGGCACCGGCTTCTACTACATCAAACGTAAAAACATTCCGGCGCACAAGGCGTGCATGGTGGCTGCGATGCTCGTGTCGGCGCTGTTCCTGGCGTCGTACTTGTTCTACCACTACAACGTCGGTAGCGTTCGATTCATGAAGCAGGGCTGGATCCGAAACGTCTACCTCCCGCTGCTGCTGACGCACACGGTGCTGGCCGCGGTTGTTTTGCCAATGGTTTTAAGAACGGTTTTTCTCGCGTTCAAGGGCAGGTTCCGAAATCACGTCCGCATCGCGCGCTGGACTTTCCCGATCTGGATGTATGTCTCGATTACCGGCGTGATCGTCTACCTGATGCTGTACCACTGATTATCTGGCCGAGCACGGCTCGGGACTCCACTTTGAGCCGTTGGGTTCGCGCTTGAATTGCATGCTTCGCGCGTAAGGGCCGGTCAGATATTGCGGGTCTTCGACTATCGAGAGCACGTTGAGATATTCACCACCGGCTCCGGCGACGCGGTTGAAGTATTCCGTCACGACAGTTTTTTCGCTGTAAGGCACCCCGTTTTTACGAAGGTACCCCGATCGCAGATTCCTCGTAACGACCTTCAAGGTTCCGGCTCGGCCTGCAGGCTGTGCCTGCGCTTCGCGACCACGGCCGCGCGCAATCTGCCATTCGGCGGCGGAATCGCCCTGCCAGGAAGGCGGGGCCGACGGCTCTGTCGAAGTGAAACGGAACAAACGTGTCTGCTGGCCGGTGTCGGTTTCCAGTTTGAGCGTGTTGTCGTTCTCCCAGGTGATTCTTAATCGCGTCGGAACCTGCATGATCGCCGCAGCGCCATAACCGCGACACTGGTTGCCTGCAGCCTCATCGCGAGCCGGATCCCAGCTGTCCGCGATCTTTCGTGCTTCCGCATTGATCGGAAGCGCGGCGTAGTCTCCTTTGGGAGGCGTGACCATACGCCAACGCCATTCGTTTGTAACGAGGGATACCCAGTTGCCGGTCAGGTCGGTCGGCGCGGAAGCACGCGGCGTGGGCGGCGGGGCAGGCGCGTCGCCTCTCTGCGCGGCGAGAAAAGGGGTCATGGAAGCAAACAGCACGGCGGCAGCGAGGGGCAATACACGCCGGATCACTTCGCGCTCCTTAGACTTTGATAGATGGCCGTGACAAACATGTCTTTGGTCCAGGCGGGCGTGTCGTATCGCGTGTCGTAATCAAGCGTGGGTTTGGCGGCCTTGATCTGATCCAGCGTCATTCCCTTCTTGATCATGCCCTGGATGCGATCGCGAATGATCGTCACCATGTCGCGGTAGTAGGCGACGTCGGCGGAGTCTGACATGCGCCCGTGACCGGGAACAATCATTGTGCCGCCTTCTGTTCTGAACTCGGCAAAAGCGAGATCAAGGATGTCGTTCAATGCTTCGACCACGCCATTAATGCTGCCGCCCCTCTCAACATCAAACAACGGGTAGGTTTCGGTCGAGTAGACGTCGCCCGTACTGATGACGTCCGATCCGCGGAACCAGACCATGCTGTCGCCATCGGAATGCGCGGACGGCATGTGGATCAGCTGAATACCTTCGCCATTGAAATGGCTGCTCAGCTTGTAGATGTCCGTGAAGTAGGTTTCGGTCGGCAAGGCTCGATTCGGCAACGCCGGCTTTATGTCGACCATCTTCCGAAGCACGTTCTCATGCGAGATGATCGCAGCGCCTTCCTCCGCATCCGTGATGTTGCCGGCGACATTGCCGCCGGTGATCGTTCTGCCCGCCGCAGAAATCTTTTCATTGCCGCCGACATGATCCGTATCGAGATGCGTGTTCAGGATGTACCGAATCGGTTTGGGCGGCGGAGGCGTCGCGCGGAGCGCCTGCAGTTCGGAACGATTTTCCGATCCGAATCTCAACGCCGGTTCGGCCGCCGTGATCTGCCGCTGAAGTTCGCGAATCCGAGCCACAACGCGGTCGCTCAGCTGAGCGAGACCGCTATCGACCAACAGCACTCCATCGGGACCTGCGGATACCGTAATGTTGGCCCCAGCGCCGGCGACCAGGTAAATGGGCCCTCGGACATGTACGACTTCGATCTCGTTCTGACTTTGCGCCAATGCTTCAGAAGCTGAAACTGCCGCCAGAAGCGCCACCGTGAAAATGATTGCTGCGCGACTCATCGTGCGTTCCTCAGTTTCGATCGGAATTCGGGGTACATCGTTTCCGCGCCGCCCCAGATCGCATCGGCCGGAATCTTGAGACGATCCGGAAACTGCCGGATCATGTCGTTCGCGCCAGGCAGCGTGTGAGGTACAACGCCGCGAGGCCTCACGACTTCGGTGACGACGGTGCACGGATATGGCGGCACCTGCTGCTGCAGATTCAGCCGGTAGTTCGAACTCCAGACCAGCGGCTCGGTAAGGTAAACGGGATCTTCGGTGATGGTGATCCACACAAGATAGTCGCCGTTCCGAATCCAGTACTCGGTCAGCTTCGCTTTATCGCTGACGGGAACGCCGTTGCGTCGAAGATAGCTTTCCTTGAGGTGCGTTGTAGTGATCTTCAATATATCGCCTTCCCACACGGCAGTCGAAAAACCAAGCCAGTTGTGAGCCGCGTACTTCGAAGGATGGGGCCGGCCGTCGAGGTAAATAGGAACACGCACCTGACGCAGCCATTCCGCATTGAAAGAGGTTACGGCACGCGTTACAGGATCGATCTCTTTCGTGATCGTGAGAGCCGCCGGTTCACGTTTGAAATAAGCGCCGCCGTGAGGCCGGCACTGCCATTCAGGCAAGGTCCACTGCGAGGCGTTCCAGGTTTCAGCGCGTCGCAAGCCGGATGCATTCAGCGGCAGTCCGACCCAGTCGCCAAGATCCGGATTGAGGGCGCTATCCTCGTCCGGCACGCGCGTCCACTCGCCGGAGAAATCCGTCTGCGAAAACGCCGGCGTTGCCGCGAGCAGCATCACGATTATGAGAAGCAGCATTTGTCCTCCGAGTAATAACGCTCGGAGAACTAACATGCCCCGCGACAGCAAGTCAACGTAGAAGGTCCGACACTCCAGGCCTCGTCGTTGCCTGCTATGATCGTCTGTCGAGGTGAGCATAAATGTTTAAAGTTCGCCCTGCCGTTTGCACTTTGATCTTCTTCGTTCTCATTGGTTCAACAACCGCGGCGCAAAAGCCTCCGGCGCGTTTTCACCTTCAGGAGGCGACGATTACGCAGATTCAGCAGGCCATTCAGAACCGTCAACTCACGACGGTCGGCCTCGTGGAGCTCTACCTCAAGCGGATCAAGGCCTACAACGGACGATGTGTGAATGAGCCGCAGGGGATCCTTGGACCGATCACGACCATTCCACATGCGGGCCAGATCAATGCGCTGGTGACACTCAATCTGCGGCCCGCAGCCCGCAAGGCATGGGAATTCGAAAGCCGGAAGGCGCGCAGCATGACGGATGCTGTCGACAACAATCCCGATATGCCCGACGCGCTGGAAGTGGCCGCCGCGCAGGATCGTCGATTCCGGCAGACGGGCAAGCTGGTTGGGCCATTGCAGGGTGTCGTGATGGCGATCAAGGATCAGTACGACACCTTCGACATGCGCACAACTTCAGGCGCCGACGCGCAGTACGCCAATGATCGCCCACCCAACGACGCAACCTTTGTCAAGCGTCTGCGGGATGCCGGTGCGATCATCCTCGCGAAGTCCAATCTTGCCGAATACGCGACCGATGGAGCCCGCAGCGCGTTCGGCGGCACGTTCTGCAATCCCTACGACACCGAGCGTGCGCCCGGCATGTCCAGCGCCGGGTCAGGCAGTTCGGTCGCCGCCAACCTCGTTACATGCTCGATCGGTGAAGAGACCGTCGTATCGATTCGATGGCCTGCCGCGGTCAACAGCCTGGTCGGCATCGCGCCCACACAAGAACTGGTAAGCCGTGACGGCATGATGGGCGCCGGACTGAACATGCGCACAGGACCGATGTGCCGCACCGTGCAGGACGCTGCGAAGATTCTCGACGTGATCGCAGGCTACGACCCTAAAGATCCGATGACGGCGTTCAGCGTGGATCGCAAACCCTCACGGCCCTACGCCAGCTTCGCATCCGCACGGCGACTCGACGGTGTACGCATCGGTGTCCTGCGCGAGTACATGAACAAGAAACTGTTTGCAAAGGCGGACGAGGAAACCATCGATATCGTGGACCGCGCGATCGCCGACCTGAAAAAACTCGGCGCAACGATCGTCGATCCCGGCCCGGAGGGCGCGCTCTTCCAGGACTGCATCACTCGCCTTGCGCCGGAGCTGTATAACGCCGCTTTCGCGGGACAGAATCAGAAACTGTTTCCGGTGAACTCGGTAGGTCAGCCGGCGTCCGATCACATTACGACCCTGCTCGACATGTCTGCGAATCCCTCAAAGGTGCCCGAAACGCTGACAATCCGCAGCCTCGGCGGTTTCGGCGCAACCGGCGAAGGCAAATACATGATGAACAAGTATCTGCTCGAGCGCGGCGACGCCAACATCAAAACCAACGCGGACCTGATTGCAAAAGCGACCTTCTACAACGACCCGAACTTCCCCGATCGCAAACAGAATCGCGAAGCGGCCGAACGCGCCACCGAACTCGACACGGCCGTGCGCCTGCAACATCGATTCGCGCTTCAGTCGATCATTCTCCAATGCATGCAGGAGAAGGGCCTCGACGCTCTGACCTATCCGACCGCAAACATCCCTCCACCCATACTCAACGGACCGCGTGAACCGAACGTCAATGGCCGCTCCCCGGTCGGCTGGTCGCTTCTCGGACAACAGGGCTTTCCGGCAATGACCGTCCCGGCGGGCTTCACGACGGAGGTGTGGGATCGCGTGCGTGAGGGTAACGGCACTCGCCTCGCAGGACCGATTCCCGCAAAGCTTCCCGTTGGCCTCGACTTCATGGCCCGACCCTTCGGCGAACCGATCCTGCTGCGAATAGCATCGGCATACGAGACGGCGACCAGACACCGTGTGCCGCCGCCCGACTTCAAACCGTTGCCCGGGGAACCCTGACGGATGATCACGCTTAGTCACGTCTCGAAAGTTTTCGAGGGCAAGCGACAGGCGACGGCGCTTCAGGATGTGAACCTGCAAATCGGCAGGGGGCAGGTCGTGTCGATCATGGGACCGTCGGGATCAGGAAAGTCGACGCTTTTGAACCTCATCGGCGGACTCGACCGGCCGTCATCGGGCAAGATCAGCATCGAAGGAGAGAATCTCGCCGACCTGTCGGACGATGACCTGACGCGTGTGCGACGCGACAAGATCGGTTTCGTATTTCAATTCTTCAACCTTCTTCCAACACTCAATTGCATGGAGAACGTTGCGCTGCCGCTGCATCTTCGAAAATGGCCTCGGAAGAAGATCGACGAACGCGCGAAGGAACTGCTCGACCTGGTGCAACTCGGAAATCGCATCGACCACCTCCCGGACGAACTTTCCGGCGGTGAACGCCAGCGGGTGGCCATCGCGCGCGCTCTGTCGGTTTATCCGCCGATACTGCTGGCGGATGAACCGACCGGAAACCTCGATACCCACACCGGCCATGAGATTCTCAAGCTGATCGACGATCTGCATACGCGGCTCGGTTCCACGATTCTGATCGTCACTCATGATCTCGAAGTGGCCCGGAGTTGTTCCCGGACCGTATCGTTGCGTGACGGCCGCATTGTGGAGGATCAATCGCGATGATGCTGCTGCGACTCCTGAGCTGGCCGTACCTTCGGCGGCACCTGCTTCGATGGATGCTGACGCTCGCCGGCATCGTGCTTGGCGTAGCGGTGTTCGTTGCGATGCACACGGCCAACCGATCGATCTTCAAGTCGTTCGATGAGACGGTGGACCAGATCGCCGGCACCACACAATTGCAGGTGTCCGCCGGCGAGTTCGGTTTCGAGGAGTCCATCCTCGAACGTGTGCAGGCGGTAAGGGAAGTCGGCGTGGCCGTGCCGATTATCGAAGCAACCGTCGAAACGAAAATTGCCGGCCAGGGCAGCATCCTGATTCTCGGAGTCGATATGACCGGCGACCGCGGCCTGCGCGACTACGAACTACAGGACGCGGATGAGGCGATCATCGATGATCCGCTCGTGTTTCTTGCGCAACCCGACTCTCTCATGGTCACGAAAGAGTTCGCCGAGCGGAACCATCTGGAGGTGAACAGCAAAATCTCGCTGGTGACCCTCTCCGGCGAAAAAGAATTCACAGTGCGCGGCATCATGAGTTCAACCGGAATGGCGCAGGCGTTCGGCGGCAATCTAGCGATCATGGACATCTACGCGGCTCAACAAATACTTGGGCGCGGTTTGCGCTTCGATCGAATCGACGTCCGGGCAAGCGATGAATTCTCGGTGGATCAATGTCAGGCCGCAATCAAGGCGGCTCTCGGACCGAGCTTCGAAGTGGAACCGCCGTCCGCCCGCGGGCGGCATTTCGAGTCCCTGTTGAGCAGCTATTCGATGGCGATGACGGTCACGAGCCTCTTCGCGCTGATCGTGGGGATGTTCATCATCTATAACTCCTTCGCGATCGCAGTCACGCAGCGCCGGTCTGAGATTGGAATACTGCGCGCGCTGGGAGCCACCCGAGGACAGGTCCAGCAACTGTTCTTCCTCGAAAGCCTGGTCGCCGGCAGCGTCGGCTCGGTGCTTGGCGCGTTCGCCGGAGTTGCCATGGCTGCCGGCATCACTCAGTACATGAGCACGGTCCTCGAGCAGACTGCCGGGTTCACGCAACGGGTCACCGAACTGGCGGTTGATCCCATGCTCATCGCGACGGCGCTTGCGATCGGCATCGTGACGAGCACTTTTGCCGCCTGGATTCCGGCTCGCAGCGCCGCACGAGTGGACCCGGTACATGCGTTGCAAAAGGGCAAGTACCAGGTGCTTTCGGCGGGAGAGAATCGAAGACGGCGATGGATGGCCGCGGCAGCCTTCCTGATCTCGATCGTCTGTCTTTTGCTCTCGTCTTCGAAGCTGCTCTTCTATACCGGATATGTGCTGATGATCACCGCAGGCCTTCTCCTCGCTCCTGCGCTGACGCTGTTACTCTCCAAGGCTCTGCGTCCTGTTCTGAAACGCGTCCTTCCCGCCGAGGGGACACTTGCCGCCGACAGTCTTGTCCAGGCGCCGCGCAGAACGTCCGCGACAGTTTCAGCGTTGATGCTGTCGCTGGCGATGGTCGTCGGCTTCGGCGGGTTTGCGCACTCCTTCCTGACATCCGTCAGCGAATGGATGGATCAGGCGCTGAATCCCGACTTCTTAGTATCGGCAAGCGCAAATCTGGTGACACGAGCGATCACATTTCCGGCGGAGACGGCTTCCGTCATTGAACGAGTTCCCGGTGTCCGCCAGGTACAGCTTGTGCGTAACGCGCGCGTGCCGTTCAGGGGTATCCCGGTGATGATCATCGCAATCGAAACGGAAAAGATCAGCCAGACCGTTCATCGCATCCCGGTTGCCGGCGATCTCGAAGAAATGGATCGGTTGACCGCTTCCGGCAAAGGCACAATCGTTTCCGATTCCTTCGCTTCGATCCACGGTGTGGGCATCGGTGACCCGATAGAACTGCCGACTCCGGCAGGTTTATTGAAACTCCCGATTGTAGGAATCGTGCGGGATTATTCGGACATGCAAGGGTCGCTCTTCATCGATCGATCGGTATACACGAAGTGGTGGAACGACACGACCGCGAACGTCGCGCGCGTCTACGTAAACAATGGCGAGAATGTGGATGCCGTGCGTCAGCGAGTGATCGATGCCATGGCTGGTCACCATCGATTGCTGGTCCTCACGAACCGTGAGGTCCGCGAGTGGATCATGAAACTGCTCGACCAGTGGTTCGCGCTCACCTACAACCAGATCGCGGTTGCCATCCTCGTGGCCGTCCTCGGAATCGTGAATACCCTCACAGTGTCGATCACCGACCGGCGGCGCGAGTTGGGAGTCATGCAGGCCGTTGGCGGCTTCAGGAGTCAGATCCGCCGAACCATATGGCTCGAAGCGTTGAGCATTGGGCTGATCGGCCTGGTGCTCGGCATCGGCCTTGGAGCCATTAACCTCTATTACAGCCTTGGCATGGTGAAGCGCGATTTCGGCGGCCTGGAGCTTGATTACATCTTTCCGCTGGCATTCGTCGTATTCATGGTCCCGACCATTTTGACGGCCGCGTTCCTCGCAGCAGTCGGACCGGCAGAGTCGGCGGTGCGTGGAACGCTCGTGGAGGCGCTGGAATATGAATAGTGTTGTCCTGATGTTTGCGCTGTCTTCGTTCCTGTTGCAACAGGACCCGCGGCAAATCGTCGAGGAAGCTCAGCGCCGTGCCGCGTCGCAATCTCAGCGATATGAAGGCACGCTGCAGGTCATCAATGCACAGAAGAAGATCACGGAAAAGCGATGGCAATATGCCCGCATCGGATCGCATGGCGCGAGCAAGTCTATCCTGCGATTCACGGCGCCGGCGGAAGTCAAAGGCGTGGCGCTGCTTGTCGTGAACCATCCGGAGCGGGCCTCGGACCAATGGATGTGGACGCCGAACATCAATCGCGACCGGCGGATTGCCTTGCAGGACCGGTCTTCACGGTTTTTCGCTACCGACTTCAGTTTCGAGGACCTCGAGGAACGCGACACGAATCAATTCGACTACAAACTGCTCGGCGAAGAAACGATCGACGGCGCCGTCTGCTGGAAACTTCAGTCCACTCCGAAACAATCGAAGGTCTCGCAGTACAGCCAATCGTATGTCTGGATCCGCAAGGACAACTATGTGCTGATGCAAATCGAGAACTACAGCAAGAGTGAGCTGGTTCGCCGCGCGCGTTACAGCGATCTCCGGAACGTTCAGGGGATATGGACAGCACATCAGGTCGACATGCACGACCTCAAACGGGATAGTCATACGATTCTGAAAACCGACAAGCTGCAGTACAACCTCCCGATGAAGGACGAGGCTTTCACGCTGCAGGCGCTCCGCCGGCAGCAGTAAATGCAGATCCTGCGATTCCTTGTTCTGATCGCCGCTACAGCACCTGCCGCGTTTGCTCAGACGTACACTCATCGAGGCTTTCTGGAGACCCGGGGCACGTTCTATCCGGAGACGGCGTTGAACGACAGCGCTCGGGCGGTGGGCGAATCTCTGTTTCGATACGAAGGGTTTTATACGCGTTCAAACGTGCTGCAATTTGCGGGCGCGCTGGACTTCCGGGCCGACACGCATCGACAGGTCGAAAGGGGCTTCAAACTGTCGTGGCAGGACCGGGAAATTCAAAGGCCGCTGGCCGCAGTCCGGCGCTTGAGCGCGACTTATGACCGCGGACCGATCACACTCGAAGCAGGAAAACAGTTTGTGCGATGGGGCAAGACCGACATCGTTACTCCAACGGATCGATTCGCTCCGCGCGACTTCCTGACCGTTGTAGACAACGAGTTTCTTGCGATTACGGCAGCCCGGCTGACTTACGAGAAAGGCGCAAACACAATTGAAGCTGTATGGGCGCCGCGATTCACTCCAAGCCGGACTCCACTAGCCGATCAACGGTGGGCGCGGCCTTTGCCGCAGACAGCAACGATCCGTGAGTTGACGCCGGCGTTTCCGGGAGGTCCGCAGTCGGGCATCCGCTGGAACCACGCGGGCGCCATCGAGTACGAGTTTTCGTTCTTTCAGGGCTTCAATCACCTGCCGTCGTTCGAGGCGGAGGCGCGGTTCACCGGAACTGGTCTTGAAATCGACACACAACGGTTTTATCCGAAGATGCTGATGGCCGGCGCCGATGTTGCGGTTCCGACTACGTACTTCACAGTGAAGGCGGAAGCGGCGTACTTCAGCTCAAGCGATGATCGAGCGGATGAATACGCTCTGTACGTCATCCAGCTCGAAAGGCAAACCGGCGAGTGGTTCTTTGTTGGAGGTTACGCCGGAGATGCAACGACACGTCGCGGCACCAGCACTGCGACTTTTGCGCCCGATCGCGGCCTCTCGAAAACAATTCTCGGCCGGGCCGGTTACACGATCGACGCGAATCGAAGTGTCGCGTTCGAAAGCGCCGTCCGCCAAAATGGGGATGGACTCTGGTTGAAGGGCGAGTATTCGCAGGCTTTCGGCCAGCATTGGCGCGCGACATTGAACGTCACGCTGATTCGTGGCGAGATCGACGATTTCCTGGGTCAATACCGTCGTAATTCTCACGCCCTGGTCATCCTGCGCTACAGCTTCTGAGGAGGCGGCCCGTCTCCCTCTCCCGGAGGAAGCAGGTATTGTGCTACAACGTACGGATGTCTTTTGACCCGGCGGTACGCAGTCTGATCTCATCCTTCAGAAACTCCCCAAACTGGGACTCGGAACTCGATCTGGAGGTCTTGCGGGGGTTGTGGCCGGCACTTGTCGGGCCTCAGCTTGCGGGCGCAACAACCGTGACCGCCGTGCAGGGCGGGCGGGTCGTCATCAACGTACCGGATCTGGTCTGGCGGAGGCAATTGACGAGAATGCGGCCGCAACTGCTGGCGAAGATGAATGCGCCCTGGGCCACGCCATGGATCAAGGAGATCGCGTTTACTTATGAGAATTAGCGAGAAGGACGTCGAATACGTCGCGAAGCTGGCGATGCTTGAAGTTGCGGACAGCGAAAAGAAAGCCCTCGCTGAACAACTCAGCCGGATCGTCGAATACGTCGAGAAGCTCAACGAGCTCGATCTCAGCGGCATCGACCCCACTCCACAGGTTGTGACCAGCGTGAAGCATGCTGTTCGCGACGATCGCGTTGCTCCCCGCACCGGAAGCTCTGAAGCGGGCCGCACTGTGAAGCTGTTCAAAGTCCCGAGAGTAATCACCGAACGATGAGCGGAGCGAATGCAAGCCCGGCGCGAAGCGCAAGCGCGGTAGCGCGCAGCCTCAAGTCAGGGCGCAGCCATCAATAAAATGAATCTGAAAAACATCACAGCCGACAAGCTCGTCGCGCTTTACCAAAACCGCGACCTGTCGGTCACAGAAGTCATCAAGAGCGTTTACGAGGAAATCGATCGCGTCGACAAGGACGTGCGCGCATTTCTTTCGATTTGTCCGGAGCGCGCTCTCGACGAAGCCCGTCGACTGGATGCAAAGATTGCGGCAGGGGAGCCGATCGAGCCGATGACCGGCGTGCCGGTCGCGATCAAGGACAACATGTCGGTCCGCGATTTGCCGACGACCTGCGCTTCGCGGGTTCTGGAGGGTTACGTCGCGGCCTACACTGCGACGGCGGTGGAGCGGCTTCGAAGCGCCGGCGCCATCATCGTCGGAAAGGCGAATTGCGACGAATTCGCGATGGGCTCGACGACCGAAAACTCCGGCTTTTTCGTGACCCGGAATCCGCACAACCTCGATCGTGTACCCGGCGGTTCCAGCGGTGGATCAGCGGCCAGCGTTGCTTCCGGCACATCGCTGATTGCTCTGGGATCGGACACCGGCGGTTCGGTTCGGACACCGGCCGCATTCTGCGGCGTCGTGGGCTTGAAGCCTACATACGGCCGCGTCTCCAGATACGGCCTGGTCGCGTTCGGTTCGTCGCTGGATCAGATCGGCCCTTTGTCGAAATCCGTGCGGGAAGCGGCGCAGACACTCGAGATTATCGCGGGATTCGATCACTTCGATTCGACGTCGGCGGACACCGGCGTCGACCAATACGTCAGGGATCTTGAAAGACCCATCAAAGGGACGCGGATCGGAGTTCCAAAGGAATACTTCATCGGCGGGCTCGACCCGGAAGTCAAAGCAAAGATCGAAGCGGGCATGCGCATCTACGAAAGCCTGGGATGCGAGATGCACGAGATCAGCCTGCCGCATACGGAATATGCCGTCGCCACTTATTACCTGATTGCGACGGCAGAGGCGAGTTCGAATCTTGCCCGTTACGACGGCGTTCGCTATGGCCCACGGGAAGCCGGCAATTCCTCGCTTCAGGAGATGTATCGGCGAACGCGCCACAACAGGTTCGGGGATGAAGTAAAGCGCCGGATCATCCTGGGAACATATGCCCTAAGCGCGGGCTACTACGATGCCTACTACCTCAAGGCGTTGAAAGTCCGCACTCTGATGCTGCGGGATTTCAAACAGGCATTCGAGAAGGTGGATGTCATTCTGGCTCCGACTTCTCCGACTGTCGCTTTCAGGATCGGAGAAAAGACCGGAGATCCGCTGTCGATGTATCTATCCGACATTTTTACGATCACCCAGCCCCTGGCTGGCGTTCCCGCCATCTCGATACCTTGCGGCAAAAACTCGGAAAACATGCCTGTGGGCATGCAGCTCATGGCGAATCATTTTCAGGAGTCGCAGCTATTGAGCGTGGCTCACCACTTTGAAAAAGCAGGAGGTTTTACTGTGTAAGGCCGCTCCTTGCGGCTAAAATAGGGCTTATGAATCGATGGACAATATCAATGTTTACGGGCTTCGCGTTGTTGGTCTTCATTCCTGTCGCGCTCGCGCAGCTTTCCAATGTTGTAGTGGTGGATTTCGAAGGGGCTGTTGTGGGGAGCGCCGAAGGCAAGCGGTCTTCGGACAAGTTCAATGCCACCGTGCAGGCGAAGCAGAATGAACTCGGAAAGAGACAACAGGAACTGGACGATCAGCAGAAGAAGCTTCAAAACGGCGCCCGCACCCTGAGCGACCAGGCCAAGTCCGATCTCCAGAGAGACATTGATCGGCGCACGACGGAACTGCAGCGGCTCAACGAAGACGCTCAGAAGGAACTCTCCCTGACTCGCGATGAGCTTCTCCGGCCGATTGCCGACCGGGCAAGCGCTATCCTGAATGCGATGGCGGCGGAATTGAATTACACGCTCGTCATCGACGTTTCGAATCCGGAAACGAATGTCATCTGGAAGAACCCAAAGAACGACATTACCGAGGAGCTGATCAAACGGATCAACGCGTCCGCGCCGAAGGAACCGGCAAAACCTGCGGCTGCTCCGTCAACAAACAAGCCGCCGCCGCCGGCCACCAAACCCACGACTCCCGCTCCGACGCCGAAGTAGTAACCTGTGGGGCGGCCCCTCGCGGGGCAGCCCCCTTCGTCGCCCCTCGTTACTGTATCCTTAAATCATGGGCGACGACCTCGACTACAAGGGCTATCTCAAGCTCGACGAACTGCTGCGGCTGCAGCAACCGCTTGCCAATCCGCCGACGCACGACGAAACGCTCTTCATCATTGTCCACCAGGTATTCGAGCTTTGGTTCCGCCTGCTGATTCACGAAATCGACAAAGTATTCGAACTGCTCGATCAGGGCGACGTGATCGAAAGCGAACGGCTGACACGGCGGCTGACATCCATTGTCCGGTTGTTTATTCCAAAGCTGAGCGTGCTCGAAACGATGATGCCGTCCGACTTCATTCAGTTTCGAGACCGGCTGAAGCCGGCCAGCGGCTTCCAGTCTGTTCAGTTTAGGGAGATCGAGTTTGCGTCGGGTCTGAAGGACCGCAAGTACCTCGCGATGTTCAAAGCCGAGCCTGAAGCGACCGCGCGGCTCGAACGACGGTTGAATGAGCCGGCGTTCTGGGATCACTTCGTCGGCCTGCTCAAACAGCAGGGCTACAACGTGGATGACGAGGCGGCCCAGCGACAGGCTATCGTCTCGATATACAAACGGGATGGCGACCACGCTCTTCGAATTCTTTGTGAGGCGATGATCGAATACGACGAAATGTTTTCACTTTGGCGCGAGCATCACGTGCGGATGGCGCAGCGCATGATCGGCTCGAAACCCGGCACGGGAGCGGCGATCGTTGAGTCGGCGTACGGCAAGTCATCGCCGATGGGCACCATCGGAGTCGAATACCTTGTTCAAACGCTGACAAAGAAATTCTTCCCGGTGCTTTGGGCGGCAAGAACGGAGATGTGAGTAAAACCTGAGGCTCAGTGAATCCGGTAAACGGGATTCACTTTGGAAGACGAAAGGTTGGTCACCACGTCGATGCGTTGCAGAAGGTGGCTGGCTAGTTCTTCGAAGTTCTCGACTTCGCAGATCTTGTCCATCTCGTCGATGATGCGATTCAGCACGGACTCGATCTCTTCGTACGTCTTTTCCTGAAAGAAAGGCCGCTGGCATTCCAATCGGCATTTGTGCCGCAGGAATTCCTCCTTATAAAACGCAGCGATCTGCTTTTTGCGGCCGGGTTCGATTTCCATAGAAGGGCGGACTATACCTCTCGCTTGTTCAGCCTGCAAGCCTCTTTTTGAGCAGTTCGTTGACGGTTTGAGGGTTCGCGCGACCGCCTGTGGCCTTCATAACCTGACCGACAAAGAATCCGAAATTGCCGGTCTTACCCTGTCGATAAGCCTCGACAGGTTTCGGATTCTCCTCGATGACTTTTGCAACAATTTTTTCGATTTCGTCCACGTTGGATATCTGAACGAGACCCTTTTCCTCGATGATCGTTTGCGGCGCCTTCCCTGTCGCGCACATCTCTTCCATGATGGTCTTAGCGATCTTTCCTGAGATCGTTCCCTTCTCGACCAGCGAGATCATCTCCGCAAGCATCTTCGGCTTCACCGGCGAAGCAGACAGATCCTTCAGGTCGGCGTTGCTGTCTTTGAAGAATCTGAGGAGATCGCCCATGATCCAGTTGGCTGCGGCCTTGGGTTGCCCGCATAGTTTCGCGGTCTCTTCGAAGAACTCCGCCAGAGCGCGCGTCGCGGCAAGGACACCGGCATCGTATTCCGAGAGAGCGTACTCGTTCACGAATCGCGTCCGGCGCGATTCCGGCAACTCCGGCATCGTTCGCTCGACCTGCTTGATCCATTCCCGATCGACCACCAGCAGCGGCAGATCCGGATCCGGGAAATACCGGTAGTCGTGCGCTTCTTCTTTGCTGCGCATCGAGACCGTGCGTTCATCGTCGGCATTCCACAGCCGTGTTTCCTGCACGATGCGGCCGCCGCCTTCAATGACCTCGATCTGGCGATCGATTTCGAAGTCGATCGCTTTCTGAACAAACCGGAAGGAGTTGATGTTCTTCAGTTCGGTGCGCGTTCCGAGTTTCTGCTCGCCTCTCCTGCGAACGGAAACGTTGGCGTCGCAACGAAGGCTGCCCTCTTCCATGTTCCCGTCGTTGACGTCGAGGTACTCCAGAATCTCTTTCAGCCTCCGGAGATAATCGTTCGCCTCGGCGGACGAGCGAATGTCGGGATCCGTGACGATCTCAATCAGAGGAACACCGCTTCGATTGAAATCCAGATATGTATACCGGCTGGAATCCGGAAAGCCTTCGTGCAAGGACTTGCCGGCGTCCTCTTCCATATGGATTCTCTGAACGCCAATTTTCTTTTTTGCTCCGTCCAGCGAGATCTCGATGAACCCGTGCTGCGCGATTGGACGGTCGTATTGAGAGATCTGGTACCCCTTGGGCAGGTCCGGGTAAAAGTAATTCTTCCGAGACCACTGCGATTCCGGGTTCACACGGCAACTCAAGGCGAGCGCTGCCCGAACGGCAAGCGTCACCGCGACGCGGTTCAGCACGGGCAAGGCGCCGGGCAGTCCAAGACAGACAGGACAGGTATTCACATTCGGCGATTCTCCGAACTTCGTCGAGCACGAACAAAACAGCTTCGAGTTCGTGAGGAGCTGAGCGTGACATTCAAGGCCGATGACGGCTTCGTAATTTGCATTCATACGAATTCAGGAATTTAGCATATTTTTCGCGCCGCTCCCTGCCCGCAGCCCCCGGATTACACGGAAAGTGAAATACAATAGTCGGTTTGGGGGTTGCGTGATTAGAACCATTGAGTGGACCGACGACGGCGTGCAGATGATCGACCAGCGGAAACTGCCGACCGTGGAGGAATATCCGGTCTTCAAGACCTATCAGGAGGTTGCGGAGGCGATACGAGTCATGGTCATTCGCGGAGCCCCGGCCATCGGCGTCGCTGCTGCCATGGGTGTCGCTCTGGGGGTACGTGACTCCGGAGCAAAGAACGTCGCGGAACTTCGCGAGGATTTCAGGCAAATCACCGAGACG